>Ga0315901_10006399_pt1 | contig 14115 bp, 23 predicted proteins | sample LakEriMetagenome_10_FD_203761 | JGI IMG/M metagenome (GOLD analysis project Ga0315901, IMG submission 203761) | Freshwater fungal communities from buoy surface, Lake Erie, Ohio, United States - Buoy 2 MA116 | ecosystem: Environmental > Aquatic > Freshwater > Lake | place: USA: Lake Erie, Ohio... | reverse complement strand
TTGCCATTCCGTTGTGTGAGTTTTTGATTACCGCCTCAACCAAAGTGTCTCCAACTTTTGGTAGTTGTCCATTACGGAATCTTAGTTCATGGACTGCGTGTTGTCCACGTCCTATTTGTTTAGCAGTTGCTAGTTCCCATCCTTCACGTTCGAAGTTTTCCATGATATCCATGGTTGGTACGAACACGTACTTGTTGGACATTTTAGGGGATGGTGCAGTTGCAAATACTGCAGGTGCTGAGTTTTTTACGTCGTTGAGTGTTATCATATATGTTTGTTTTTATGTTTCTGTTTTCTAGTATAAGATTTCTTACTCTTCTGAACGATAGGTCGAGTTGCTTGCCAAATTTCCTGTATTGTTAATTCTACCTGTTTCATAATTTCTAAATCATTTAACTTCAACAAAGATATATGTTATTTCTCAATTTGCCAAATGTTTTTTATTTTTTTTACAAAACTAAACTTGAGACCAATTCTTTTATTCTTTCTTCAGATACCACACCTACAGACGTTTCTCTAAGTTCTGAACCATCGAACGTTTTAATTGCTGGTATGCTACGAACACCGTACTGAATCGCAATCTCTTTATTATCGCCTTCATCAATGTTCATTGTATACATTTGAATGTCAGTTGTATTGTTAGTTGCCACTTTTTCAAATATTGGTTTTAACATTCTACACGGACCACACCATGGTGCCCAAAATTCAACAACTATTTTTTGACCATTGTTTAATTTTTCTTTTAATTCACTATTTGTAATTTCCATAATTTATTTTTTTAACATAGTCCTAAATAGACTATTAACTTTATGTGTGTTTTTATAATAATTAGCCATTGGGTTTTTATTATTCTCTCCATCCATATGACCTTTATGATAAGCTCTGTTGATAGTATCAATTTCAACTTTTTCTAACTCGTTGATTTTATTCATGACCTCTTCTAATAAAGACATCTCTTCAGGTGTTCTACCTAATTCTTTTTTTTCTTTGACCCAATTTCTTAATTGTTGACGAAATGTTTTCATAATGAATAAAATATAATAAAACTCATTATTTAGTCAAATTATTTGTTATTTTTTTACTTATATTTATTTTCATAATAATGAATCAATTTCATAATTGGGTTGATTAACAATTTAGGATATTCGTTATTTAAAAAATCAATTAGTTCTGAAATAGACTCAAAACTTTTTGGGGTGTAACTTGTCGTTAAACCTTGGTTATCATAATCGTCATAATTATCACCATAATTTATGTCTTCAAAATATGACCCATCAACAGGTGTTCTACAATCGCCATTCCAATAAGGTGTTGCAAAACCAATTAAGTTGTAATCTGTGTCATTATAGTCAAAAGCATTATAACCACCAAAGCCATCCCATGAGAACTCTATAGTTGCACTCATGTCTTCGAAACTATGTTTCTTATTAACTAAATCTGTTCTAAAAAGTAAACCAACTAATTTATAAGCTAAACCACAATCAATATATATTTCTTTATCTTTTAATAGAAAAATTATTTGTTCTAAAGATAATCCAGTATAATCTGATATTTCATTAAATTCCATACCATCATTCCACATCTTATAGACAAGTCTTGAGTTCTTTTCAAAATTCGATTCAAAAAGAAAATTAAATTGTTCTTCTGTAATTATTATTTTCATGACCCCGCTTCGATATATTTTACATCAACATTAAATTTATTTTCAAAAGAGTTTTTAATCATATCTAACACTTTTTCTTTTTTGAATGGGAACCAAGATTCTAAGTTGTTTAAATATTTTTTTGATATCCACAATCTACCATCAGATTTATCATATTCAATAAACGGCTCGTTATCAATGCTCCAAACATCAGTTTTATCCCAAATAACAATATAAGAATCAAGATAAGAAGGTTCATTTTCATCTAAGGTATGATCTACGAGTGATTTCATAAAATCATTCATTAGTTTTTTTTTCTGAGATTCTGTAATTATTATTTTCATCACCAATTAAAGTCTTTTCTTTTATTAATTATATCTCTTACGGATATAATAATCACTTTAGCACCAATTACATTTCTTGCCGCTTCTTGTAGTTCATAAATAAAATTATCCAAATCATTATATTCACGTACTGAATCAATATAACAATCAATAGTAATGTTTATTGATTCCGTTTTATTTTTTTCAAAATAATCCATAGATGTTGACTTTGAGACATCGACCACTTTAATTTCTTCAATCATATCTATTGGATTACATATATAATCTTGGTGTGCCATTATGTAATAACCACCTTCGCAATTTTCTTTTACCTCCTCAAAAGCCATGTCAATAAGATTTTGCATGGAATCTATATTCGACTCCAACAACATTTTATACTGACTTTCTGTAATTATTATTTTCATTCTTCAGGGACAATAATTAATGGGACTTTTATATGTGCACCAGTTTTAGGTATTATTATCTCTTCCATACATTCTTGCACCACATCATTAACTTCATTTTGTATTTCCCAACCAAAATCTACGTGATTACAAGCTTCATCTAAATTAAGGGTTCTTCCATCCATCATTGACACGACTCCACCCGGTAAAGCTTCACCATATAATTTATATCTAAAATCTTGGTATTCAAAATCATTAATAATCCATTTAAAATTATAACCGCCTGTTATACTTTCATTGAAGTCTTCTGTTGAAAATGTTTTGTTTAGAAGTCCTTTAATAAATTTATCAGTGTAGTCATGTCCACCTATTAAGTCATAAAATACTTCTTGAGCATGTAACTTAGGTGAGAATTCTGTAATGTTAAAATATTCAAGTTCAACTTTATCAAAAGTAATCTCTTCACCTTTTTTAAGTTTTGACTTCCAATATTTTGTTATTGCTTTAATACCATCTAATTCGTCAAATAAACTCTCATTGATACTATTAGGTGCTCCGTGTATATCTGTTATATCAACATCCACATCAATTGGGATTCCGTATTTTTCTAACTTTTTATAAAAAAAATCATAAACTTCACCTCTTAAGTAACCAAGAAGGTCACTTCCTTCATAATTGGATTGTGCTTCAAAATATGCTGCTTCTATTGTATCATTTACCTCAATTTCATTATCGGTACCTTCTTCATACATTTGGAAATTCATGGTTCCTTTATCATCAACATTAACAAATATATCAACACCAAAGTCCTCTCCTAATTTACCAAATATGCTTACTTCAATAACTTCAATTCTTGTATCAAGATTACCCCAATTACTTTTTAGCTCATATGTTTTATCTTCAATTTCATTTTTTACTTTTTCAACCAAATTTCTGAATCCACCGTTATAGTCATACCAAATAGGTCGGATAACTTGAAAGTCTTCGTTTGTATTTTTATTAATATCTAAAACTCTAAATAACATATCATCTAAACTTGGCTTTTCTCCATGTTTTTTTTGGTTATTCCAAAACCCATAAAGAAACTCCCGAAGTTTTTCTTCAGTTAACTTATTATATTGGGCTTCTGTTATTAGTATATTCATATTAAATAAATAGTAAGAGCATAAAAAAAGTCAGGACTAACCTGACTTTTGATTTATATATAGACGAGTAATTAAAGACTATAAAATTCTTTTTTTGGTCCAAGTAACTCAACCGCTTTAGTTACTGCCATGTCTTTAGTCTTTAATCCCTTCTCGATTACTTTTTTTGCGTGGTATACAACATAGTCTGTCGATTTTACCTCACCCTTAATCCATTTGAATTTTGATTCTTTTCGTGGTTTAAGTGTGTCTTTAGCATAGATGTCGTAGAATCCAACTTTGCAAATGTAACGTCCTTTGTTTCCTGATTTTGTTGCCATGTGTTTTTTAAGTATTTAGTTAAACAATAATACAAATGTATATAAACTATTTTGATTAAACAAATTAAAATGGTGATTCTGATTTAGTTTTTTTACCTTTTTGTCTTTTTTTTCTTGCTGCGCAATGTGCTTTTTGTGAAAAACCTTTTGGGTTTGAACAATTGATTGATTTTTTGTACTCATTTGTCCACTTTTCAATCAACATTTCTAACTGTGATTCTGTGATTATTATTTTCATTTTTCAGGACCTAAAATAAAATTCATATCTGTAATGAATTTTTCACTTTTCGCTAAATCCATAACAATGTCTTGTGGTAATTGTCTTCCTAAACCGTTTACTCCATATTTTTGTCCAAAATTATTTAATGTTTCAATTGTTTTTTTTGTTGATTCGTCACCAATTAAAAAATCTTCATATTCTTTTGTTGAAAGGTCAGGAAATACTAATTCACCACTAATCGTTGGGTCTTTAAAAATTTTAGATGAAAATCTAATTTGCATCGCTCCTTTTGATTTTGGAGCATTAATCATATCAGTTTGCAATCCTAATTCGATAAGTTTTTCTCTACTAAAATAAAACATTTTTATTCTTTGGTTACTCATAGGAATACCAACTAACATCCCATTTATTTCTGACATAGCTTCTGTTAAAATATCTTTTGCAATATCTAAAAATACAGGATCTTGGCTTTCAACGAGCCACTTTAACGGATTACTTTCTTGTATAATCGCACCTAACTCTTTTTTATATTCTTCTCCACCTTCAAAATTATTGTAGTATGTTGTAAAATTGGTCTTAATTGATTTTAGTACAGGTGACTCACTTAACTTGTTTAATGTTTTAAGTGAATAATGTGAACCATCCATTGCAACAATATCGTATGGTGATGTTTTGTTTTCAGATATTTCAGCATCTAACAATCCAGCGATTAGGCCTTCAAAATCGTAACCTCTACTTCTTGATTTGATAAATCTTCTGTAGTAGTTATCAAATCTAAATTTATTTCTTACGGTAACAGTTGAAAGGTTTAAGGACATTAAACCTGTTATTGCTCTATTAAAATTTATGGTTCCTCTTGAATTTTCAGCCGCTATAATGTTTGATATCGCTTCTTTTGCCGCAAACATATCTAAAGGAATTAATCTAATTTTTTGAAGTTCACGGGCCATTAGTTTATTCAAATCTTTGTCGGATATTTCATTAAGAAGATAATCCACCAATCTTAATTTTTTTTCTGCGTTGTCAAAATAAAAGTTGCTCATATAATATTAAATATAATCTAAAAACATTTCGTTTATGTTTCTTATTGTTCTGTCCCAATCAGGATAATCTGGAATTCTAATATCAATACATTCTACATCATCATTATAAATCATATTATTTATAAGTGATGTATATCCACCAAAATATTCTAAAAATGAATCACTCCAAGTTCCACCTTTATTATTTTCTAAAAATGTTGTTATATTTCCAATAAAGTCTCTGATTTTAATATATTGGTCGTATTTGGTTTTTTCACCGACCTTTCTTGGAATCTCATCAATACGACCCTCGAAGTATTCACTTAGACCATTATAAACAGCTTCATAAGCTTCATCTTCATATGCTGTATTTTCAGAGTTATAGTAGATACTTCTTAATTCATCACCAATATCTTCTAAATCTTTTTTGAAAAGTTCGTTTGATGCGTCACTATCTTTTAATAGGTCGTTTAAATCTTCAGGTCTTATTCTAAAATAACCTTCAGTCCCTTGTATTTCAGATAAATGTTCAAAAAAGTCCGAATCATAATCTTCTAATGATAATTCTTGATTTCCTATTTTTTTATAAATAACATCTTTAAGATGTGTAATATTAGAATCATTTAAAACATCTACTGTATCGTGTGGTTTCATACCAGAATCAAAATACCAATCGTGACCTAAACCTTCTTCACTTAAAATTAGTTTTGCAACATATTTAGGGTCAACATCACTTCTTCTACTACCACTACAAAAATAATCACCTAACTCTTCTCTATCTCTTAATCTTAGATAAAAACCACCATTTCTAATTTCAACATCAGTTATTAGATTTTTGATTATAAAATAAACTGTGTCTGCGTAGTTGTCTTCTAAACCTTTTAAAAGTAATATATTTTTTAATTCTTCGGGTGCGTCTTCATAACTAAGATTACCTAAAACACCATTTTCATCTAAAAAATTAATTAGTTCACTGTCCCAATTACGATAACCTATTTGGTCTAACTCAATTTCATCTAAAAGATTATATTTTTTAACAAACTTAAAAAAAGTAATAAGGTCATTAAAATATGGCTCAATATCATCTTCAAAATTACCATTGTTAAAAACATCAACTAAATCTTTTGCTCTTTCTAAACTCATACTTATAAATACTAAAATTCTACGGGTTTATCTTTGAAGATAACTTTAGTTGGTCCTAAAACTTCATAACCTTCTTTTTTATTTCTAAAAATATAAACATCATCCACTTCATATGAAGCAAATATAAAATAGTCTACAGGTTTTTTATCTAAACCAGTTACGTTGTAAGTATTAACAACATATCCATCTTCTGTTTCTTCAATACTTGATAAAGGTTTTACTTGAAACTTTGCAGATTTATTTGTTTTATCATTAGTCATTACTATATCAATACCTGACCTATCTGAAGTAGATCCTGGTAAATATCTTTTGGATAATTCCCAATCAGGTAGTTTTTCAACAACTTTTGATAAGAACTCATGAGCCTTTCTTTCGTTCATCTCGCCTTTCATAAGTGATGTGGTATTTAACTCAACCAAATCTTTTAATATTGGCCCTTCTTTAAAAATCTTATTTCTATTTCTTGACATCCACAATATAAAATCTTTTACTGAATCTTCGTTTGTTAAACTATTGGATGTTTCTTTTTTCCATAAATCAACCAAATACTTTCTTACTTGTGGGTTGGTGTCAAAATAATTGATGATGGACCAATCTCCACCCTCTTGTTCATAATCATCAAGACCTTTTTCTTTCATTAAATCATAAACAGTATATATGTTCACAAATCCTCCACGACCTCTTGTTCCTCTACCCTCTTCGTTTGACCAATTGGTGTTTCCGTATATATCTTTTAGTATAAAAAAGACTTTTTCTTTGAATGGTTTAGTAAACTCAGGACTTTCAATAGTAATATTACTTTCCGTATTAGTATCGTCAGTATTATCATCAAAATCTAATTCAAGTTGTTCTTGAACTATATTCATCAATGATTTAATTCTTAATATATCTTCGTTAATATTTTTCATCATACTAATCTAATTTCTTCACTACTTCCGATGAATGATTCTTCGTAGTTTTGGTTATATTCTAAATTCATTTCTTTATCTTCCAAATCAAAATATATTGTACCATTACCACCTTCATTGTTTTCAAATCCTGCTGCAAATAAGTCTAACATTTCATAACCCAAATTTTCTATATTTGCCGAATAATTACCGTCTTCAATAGAACCACTATCACCATAACCCTCAAAATTCATTTCAAACGCAGTTTCACCATCATTTTCATCAATTAAAGATTGAACAAAATTATCATCATTTAATTTTTCATATAATCTTGCACCATTTTGATTCCACCAATTTCTAGGTTGCTTAGATAAATCTTCAAAAGTTTTAGAGTGTTCATAATAATGAGTATCTTGAGTATATATTGTTGTATAAATTTCAAATGTTGATGTTACTGGTGAATAACTAATTTCTAAATTTGCATTATTAGTACATCCATCGCAATCAGTTTCATCGTCTAATATGTCATTATATTTATTTTGAAAACTTTCAATTAATTCATCAAAGTAAGTTTCAATATTACCTCCATATTTTAATTCGTTCATGTTTGACCAACTAAAATCTAATCCCCCGTCTTCTTTATAATAATAATAACTCCAAGTAATTTTCATATCGTCCGTTGTTGCTCGACAATATAAATTAAACTTTTGTAGTTCTTTTTTTAATTCTTTTGGAACTTCAATTTCTTTCATAATAATAAATACTTCAATATTTAATCTTCAAACTCTAATTTTTGAGTTCTTGTTACCCACAATGGTCTTTCACCTGACATTAATACTCTAATCCATTCTGATGCCGATGGGATATACCCATCACAATCCTCTCTTACATGTTGTTCTCCAACATATCTTGTGTATACTGTTTTACCATCACTGTTTTTAAATTCAGGGCCAAATCTTTCTTGCATTTCAAAAATACCTTCTGAGTGGTGCCTAAACGCCCTGTGTAAAGAATGACCATACCACCCTTTGGTTTCATCTAACCAATTATGTAAATGGATATAATCCTCCCATTTCCCACCAAACTTTTTGGCGGAACTTTTGGCGTGTAAAATTGGATGAGCCATAGTTATTCTTCTACTGTTGGAAAATAGTTTATCATTTCTTTTAATGTAAATTGTACAGGAACATTACCCTCAATTAAAACTTCAAAGAAGTCTCTTGTTAGTTTGTTTCTATAAATGTCTGAAAATAGTGCGGTCAAATCTGATACATAATCTTTATGGTGATATTCAATACCAGTAATCTCTTTGATGTTACCCCACATTAGATACACCGTATTACCTTTGAATTTACCCAATTCTATTTTGTTGGGTGTTGATTCACAAATCATTCCTTCATTATCATCTTCAAAAACAATTACGTTCTTTTTTGGTAAATACGAAATAACATAGTATTCCCTAACAAAATCTCTTACAACTTTTTCTATCGTCATGACATATAAAATTTAGTAAATATTTATAAATAAATAAACTAAAAAACATTATCAAATGGGTTACAAAAGAGAACAGGTTGAGGCTGCCGTTAAAGCCAAAGGATATGTCTACTTTGAAGACACTAATAATAAAGGGTTTGATGTCAATATTATTGGTATCAGAAATTCAGCAACAGGTCAGAAAGTTACAAACGCCTTTGACGATTTATTAACTTTAAGTTATAAAGATGAAACAGGTGCTTGGAAATATCACGAATGGCCGGCTACTACCGACCCAGGTAAAAAAGGTGTGATGGAGTATCACAATGCTGCTGGAGTTGCTAGACTTGTTGAAGGTCAATATAGAGGTTCACACGGTATTGGTCTTCACCAAGGAAAATACGAAGCTTTAAAACAAGCAAAAAATGTTAAAGTTTATCGTGATGCAAATCGTGATTTATCTTACGATGAAAATAAAATTGCCGAAGGTGTTTTTGGTATTAACATTCACAAAGCAGGTGCCGATTCAACTTATGTTGAAAATTGGTCTGAGGGATGTCAAGTATTCAAAAGGTCAGCAGACTTTGAAGAATTCATGAAGATTTGTAGAAAAGCTCGTGACAAACACGGGAACTCTTTTACTTACACACTAATTGAGTCCGCAGACATCAAATAATAAGAAAGGGAAGTTTTTACTTCCCTTTTTTTATTCATTATCAGTTACAATCTTTATTTCACCATCTTCAACTTCTACCATAACAAAACCATCTTCGTTTCCAAATGCTCTGATTGTTTCATCATCTAAATTAATCTTTTCTGGTTTCATAATCACCTTATGTCTTTTGGTCATAGATAATTTTGAATCTTGAATTAAACTAATTTGTTCATTGTTTTTACATTCCACCACAGTTGGGTAAAATTCACCTACTGTAACAATTGCAGTATCTCCAACCGATAAATCTTCGTCTACAGTTAAGTATGGCCTTTCTTTAACCATAAAAAGTTTAAAGGTTTGTTTCATAATTCTAATTTATATAATCTACACATTTCTAACATATATTTTTTTAAGTTGGTTATTGTTTCTTTGAAATCAACTCTTGGAGTTTCTTTAAATCTTTCAGCCAACTCGTCGTCTTTTAACGTATCGTTACAACTTTGGTATATGTCTTTGAATACCTGAGCATAGTATTGTTCTTTGTTATACTCATCTTCAATTTTTCTTTCAAGTATTTTACCTTCCAATTCACGACAATAATCAATCAACTCCTGAACTTCAGGTTCATACATAAGTGATGTATTATTTTTGAAAAGTTGGTTTATGTTCTTCATAGTGTTTATTACATAATGTTGTATGCCAACCAATATTTGTTCTTAATTCTCCTTGTTCACCGCAAGTTTCACAAGTTTTGTAACTCAAGTTCTCAGCCCGACTTATTCTTTTATAGATCTCTTCTGATGCTCCGTTGATATAAAATCTAAGTCCGCCAAATTTTTCTTTTACTTGATAAGTTTGTTTATCCCACCCCAATTCAATAAGATCAGTAATCAGATCTTTAATTAGTGGATACCAACCAGATCCAACACTAAAAAATCCTGAATCTTTGATTGGACCTCTATCTGAACGAAACCCATTTTCAAGTCCTCCTATGGATTCTAAAAAGTCATTCATTTCTTCTTTAGTCATCTTTTAAAAATTTTAGAATTTTTTCTTTAATACCTGATTGTTTAATACCTTCTGAACTCTTTGGTGTTAAAACAAAATTATCAATTGCCCAATCATCTTTCCAAGGCTCACCATTCTTACCCATATTAAGATCATCAACTGAAACCCAATGGGTAACCTCAGGATGATCGTGTAAATATTGTTGAATCTCAATGGTTCGTGTTTGTTCTAACTCCCATCGTGGTGACCATATAAATAAATTACTATGAGATGTACAATTCTGAATGTTCGGAGTCAACGCAATTGGTCGTTTGATTATCCCTTGACTTTCGTAGTAATCACCAAGTTCTTCAAGTGTTGCGTGTAATTTCCAATCTGAACTTACAACAATCTCACATCCTGTTTCTTCAATAATCTCATTTAATATCTTAATCGCTTTTTTATCAAAATCATCAAAACGACATTCAACAGGAGCTTCCTTTATATTTGATGACGATTCTAGATTTGCTGAACGGTATTTTGCCCATTTCTTTTTTCGTCCACCCCAATTATTTGAGAGGCAGATTACGCCATCATTATCAAGAAATAATACTTTCATTTTCTTAAATGTTTACCGTGTTTACCTATAATAGCAAATATAAGCATTAAAATTAGAAATAAAAAACAACCTACCATATTTTAATGATAAGAAATAAGTTAAAATAAAAAACTATATTTCTAGTATTTTCCAATTACCTTTTTTGTCTTCAACAAGACATGTAGAATTTTCACAAAAGTCTCCCGAATTCATATAATCAATTTCAAGTTTTGGTTGGTGTATGTGCCCACAAACAGCAACGTCATACCCTTTTTCTTTTGTTAAACCTTTTGCTCCCGTTTCAAAATCAGAAACAAAATTAATCGCACCCTTAACAGATTGTTTAATATCATTTGCCAGTGAGTGGTATTTCAACTTAAATATTTTTCTAATCTTATTATATATGGTATTTAATTTAATAACAATATCGTAAGACCATCCACCAATAACGGCTAACCATCTTGCTTTCATAATAACAAAATCTAAAACGTCCCCATGGAAACAATAATAGTTTCTACCGTCAACACCAACATGGTTATACATTCTAACAATCTCAATATTATTTAACTTAAATGGAATAAACTCTTTTAAAAAATCATCATGGTTTCCTCTTATATAAACAACTTTTGTGGTCCCTTCTGATAGTTTTATTATCTTTCTAATAATCTTTGTACAATCGTTAGTCCACTTACCATTACTTTTAATTGCCCATCCATCAATGATGTCTCCATTTAATATTAAAGTTTCCATTTCATTATTTTCTAAAAACTCTAATATCTTGTCTGTTTGTGATTGTCTTGCTCCTAAATGTAAATCACTCATTATTACTGTCTTCCACTTTTTCATTTCCAATAATTTTGGTCTTTTGTAAAGTAGTCTTTGTTATTATGATTAAAAAACGATCCTAAAAACAATTTGGTCATGTAAATTAATCCTTTGTTTTCAAATCTTCTTGGTGGTGTAAAAACTACGTTGTTTATTCTACCAAATTTATTTGGTTTGATTTGTTTTGAAAAGTGGTAATCCTCAGCAACTTTTATATCCTCATCAAAACCTTTTAAATTTTTAAATGTTTTTGATTTAACCATCATAAACCCACCTAAACAAAATGGTGTTGACCATTTAGATATTAACTGTAAAAAATCAAACAAACGGTAGATATAATTGTATTTACCATTATCACTCCTGAATTTAGTAGTAACTAAATCAAGGTCATTTTTATATATTCTTAGAAACGCTCTTTTAATTACTTTTGGGTCCAATAAGAATACATCGGCATCTATAAATAAAACATAAGGTGTAGTTACAAGTTTGAATCCGTTATTTCTTGCTCTTGCTGGAAGTCCTCCTTCCATTAAATGTAAATCAAATCTATCACGTCCTCTTTCGTATTCAAGTCTATCTAAAAGATATGGTTTTGTGATACCGTCGTTAGATGAATCACAAACAATAACTTTAACATTTAAAATGTCTAATTGATAATTTAAAAGATCTAACGTCTTTTCAATAATCCTCTTTTCATTTTTACAAGGAATTACTATTGTAAGATATTCTTTAAGCTCCATAAAATAATATAATCATTTTTTATTACATAATAAACCCCACCTTGTGAGTGGGGATAATATTATTTATTAGACCATTCTTGATATTCTCTCCTATCTTTTACGATTGTATGAGTAATAAATGATAATACAATAAACCAAAGATAAATCATTTTCTAATAATTAATTTTTTAGTTTTAACTTTGTTTACTCGAATGTAGTAAACACCATTCTCCAAGTTACGTAAATCAATTTCATTATCATTAACAGAATCAATTACTTTACCGTTTTGGTCAATCAATTCAATATATGATTTCTTACTAACGTAAACCACCTCACTTGCTGGGTTAGGATAGATTCTAAAGTCATTTGAGTTTTCTTTAACTGACGATAAATCACCAAATATTTCAGTTGGGAAACTTGCCCCTACCGCTGCGGATGAACCTTCAATTAAACGATAGTCAGGTGTTAAACCAAGTGGAACAAAAGGTGTTACCCAATTAATATTTAAATGTGTTGATACTGAATCGTTCGATTGTTGTGAAAAATATGTAGAAAAGAAATTAGGTGTTGTTGTATAACACACAGTTCCTGTATTAAAATTAGAAAGAATGTTACTGTGGAAATGCATCGTGTCTCCCGCCAAATTATCTTCTACGGCAATCCCTTCAAGTGATACTCCTTTCTCCCAACCAGTAACAATAGTATTGAAAACAGAAGTTGCAGTATTTCTTCTTAATCTGAAAGCCTTTTCAAATTTCTCACCTATTGGAAGGGAAACCGTCCCATTGCTCTTAGCACCAATAATAGTGAAGTTAGAAAAAATAGGTGCCGTCAATGGTTGAGCCACACTACCCTGTGCGTCATTATCCGATTCGAAACAATTTGAGTCGCCAGCTGCGTCTGATAAATTTTCATTTCTAATCGCCAAACCAAATTGAACTTTACCTCTGTATCCAAAGTCTGTATCAAAGTCATCATCTACTGTTGAATATGATATTAAGTGTTTGCAATTTACTGATCCTCCAAACCATTCAAAAGAGTCATCACCACAATTACTTACCTGAACATAATCAACTAAAGTTTGATTACCCACAGAACCAAAAGTTAATCCGTTAATTTCTTTGTTAGGTTCAAGTGGAATGCCAGCAAATTCAATTCTAACATATCTAATAATACCTGAATTGTCGTTATCGTTTGTTCCACCGTATTGAGTATTTGAACTTGGCGGTAATCCTTCAATGTTTGCAACACCACCTGGTTGGTTGTTTTTAGCATTACCCAAAATTACAACACCTCCCCAATCACCTTCGTTTCTTTGTGCTATTGGATTGTTTGATGTGAATACGATTGGATTAAATTGTTCTCCGTCAGCAACAAGTCTAGATCCTCTAGTAATAATCAAAGTCCCTTGTGTATTATAATCACCTCTAATAATAGTTCCTGGTAGAATTGTAAGGGTCGCTCCGTTTCTAACGTAAACTTTATTTTGTAATTTAATAACCCCTGACCAAGTCGCATTTGTTGTTACGTCAGAATTTATTACGATTTGTGTTGTAGGGTATACCGTATTATTAGGGTCCCAATTAGACCAACCATAAGTCCAATCAGTTGCAGGTGAGTTATCCGTTACAGGAAATGCACCTCTATAGTCCGTTGGTGTCCAAAATGTGTTTTGTGCGTTTGTTGTTAGAACACACATTAAAAATAAGATACTTGCGTAAATTTGTTTCATAAATTAAGTTTTATAATTTT
>Ga0315901_10006397_pt1 | contig 14117 bp, 16 predicted proteins | sample LakEriMetagenome_10_FD_203761 | JGI IMG/M metagenome (GOLD analysis project Ga0315901, IMG submission 203761) | Freshwater fungal communities from buoy surface, Lake Erie, Ohio, United States - Buoy 2 MA116 | ecosystem: Environmental > Aquatic > Freshwater > Lake | place: USA: Lake Erie, Ohio... | reverse complement strand
TCTAAAATTATTTAAATTATCACCAGAGTTATTATCATCCATTGTAATAATTGAGCCGCCTAAGCCATTTGTAGATTTCCAATTGACACTATAATAAAATTTAGGAAATACTGCAACTGGTTTGCCGCCGGTTAATGACCATACTTCACTCACTACCCATTCTGCTACAAGTTTTATTTTAATTTCCATATCAGGTAACGTTATTGGAGCAATGTATTTTTCTTTTCCTACTACTTGAGCGTTGATAATAAAAGATCGATCTGTCGGATGAATTTCTGGCGTAATGGTTATATTTGCTTTGATACCTTTCGATTTAATATAATTAGCTGCAGCATCTCCTCGCTTTTGTGCTAAAATTTTATTACCAAATTGTGGATCTGATTTCTGCTTAGCAACAAATGCTGCTTTTGATTCTGGTGTTACATTACCTGCCGCATCAAATTTTAATAAGCCATTGTAATCATGATCAATTCGGTTTTTACCTGTGTTATCGTCTTTATTCGGACCAGTTGATGCAGGTGCTTGTGATGCACGAGAAATGATTGAAATATTAATCGATGGATCTTGTAAATTAACTCCTTGTTGTGTTAATTTTTCTAAAGCTGCATCAATTTGTTGTTTTACTGTATCAGCATTTTTCATACTATCAATGGTAACAAAATTGTTCCAAAAAAACACCGGTACTTCTGTTGGATCATTTGTTACATCTTTATATGCATTAGTTTTCACTAATTTAGTACGGCCTTCGTTTGCAACTTCCGTTTCCCATTTTCTAAAAGCATCCATTGCAGCTTTTTCATTTTTCCAACGTTCGATATAGTCAATATCTTGTTCCGTTAAAAATTTCTTAAGTTGAGTTACATCTAGATTTTTTGGAGAAAATCTCATGAAATTTTCTACTATAGTATCGTGTAAATTTTTCATATGTATTTATATTTTAGTTATTTACATATAAATATGTATCATTATAAAAACCTGTGTATATAAAAAATATAAACTATTATTTGGATTATTAAAAAATATTACTTATTATAATAGTATAAAAATAAGAGACATGAAAAATTTATTTGTTTTTATATTATTACTAGCTAGTAATAATAGTTTAGCTCAATATAATAACTATTATTTAGGTAAAGTAAATGTTTCTAATGTAGTCAATAATGCAGTTTATTTTGGTAAACGAGAAACAACCATTGTAACAAATTTTGACAGTTTAACTCGTTGTGCAATTGAACGATTTATTGTTGATCGTTTTAATTATTACCGAAAACAAAAGGGTGCTCAACCATTAGTTTGGGATGAAAATCTTCGACCGATGACCTACCATCATGTTGTTTACCAGCGTTTAACTAAAACAATAGAGCATACAGAAGATATCGATGTTACTAATTTTGAAGAAATGAACTTTGCTGATAGAGCAACAAAATTAGTTGGATATATAAAATATAATCAGTTTAGTGAAGGATTGATAACTGCTAGTAATAGTTTATATGTTGGTCGTTATTATAACGAAAAATCAGTAACGATTAAACAAATTGTTGATAAATTTTTTACAGCAGGATATGGCTATAATACATGTGATGCGCATTGGAACCAAATTATGGAATCTCAATGGGATCGTATTTTTATTTATTATGATTTTAATTGGTTAACTACGAAGCCGCATCCATCAACAAATTCAGCAAATGTAACTATTAATTTTGCAGATGCTAAATAATTAAAGAGTTCCTTGACCTACATATACACCACTTTGATAAACATCGATATTTGTTAATATTCCATCTTTATCAAAAATGTATAATTCCCCATCAAACCATTTATTATTCTTAATCACACCGGCCCAAGCCAAGTCTTGAGATCTATTTGGGTCGGTTGCTGCAACTATTTGCGTATAATCTTTATTCCAATACAATCTTTGATAATCTGGTATTTTTGAGAATTGTAATGGAACAGGTATTACTTTAGTAGGCTTACCTCCTGATTGCGGCGCTGTCGATACTTGACAGTTAATAGATAGTAACCAAGCTGTTGGCCCTAAAGGTGCATAAATTTCTACAAAATATTCTGTATTTGGAACGTTTCCTAAATCAATACTAATTGCAGATGGAGCTTTAATAGTCCCATCATATCCATTTTTAGTTTTACTATTTAATTCAGATAGTATAGTACCAAAATCTACTTGTGCCGATACCGGTGTATCAGACACATATCCGGTGTCATGTATTATCTTAGTTGTTTTTTTAGTTTTATCATATTGAGTAACTACCAATCTATCTGGTATATATGCTGGTATAAAATTCATAGTTACCAGGCCTGATTTTGTTTCTAATTTAGATCTAAATGCTATAGGATTGCCTGATAATCCATTTGCTTCTAAATTACCATTACATTTTGCAATTGGTACTTTAACATCAGTATATGCCGGAACTGTATATTTCGCTGCAGCTAAATCAAATATTTCTACTTTTTTAGTTTTTGGATTTGTGATATTAGTTTTAGGCGATTGTGCATTATATGTAGTTATAGGAACCACAACAGTTACCATTTTAGCAGTACCCGCACCATTACCTGTTTTTGTTATAGTAACTTCTGCAGGTAACTTTACGAATTTTTTAATAATATACTCAATACCTTGAGCTCTACGATCTGCTAATGTTTGATTTGAAACTGTAGCACCGTTTGAATATGAAAAATCTACTTGAGCTTGATTCCAATTGGTTCCATCTCCTGGAATTTGTTTTGTAGCTGGAGTACTACCATCAGCTGATGCTGTTATTGTAATAGCACCTTTAATTAATTTTTTAGCTACAATTGCAGATTTTAATGTATTGATAAAATTTTGCAAATTAGGAGTTAATTGATTAATTGCTGTTATTTTATCAAACGATGTTATATTCAATTGTTTTGGATTAATTGGCAATACGATATTATCTGGAAAACTATCCTTAAATTCATATGTTGTCGTTTGTTCAGTAAGCAAACGTTTATTATATGTTGTTTCTAACAATAATTTTTTTAATAATATCATGGATATACTTTTAATATTTCATTTTTATCTATAGGTAAATAAAAAGTCATACCCGGTTTAATTAAGTTTGGATTTTTAATTTCCGTATCTGCCCCTGGCATATCAACATTAAGACTTTTTAATGAATTTGTAGATTTAACAATTTGTTTTACAAAATTCATAATTTGTTTGTCTGTTGGGTTTGTAACTTGTGCATATTGTTGCATCCATTTAGTAGCAATTGACCATAGTGTATCATTTTGTACTACTTTATATGGTTTCACTTCATTAGCTCCGGCCGGTGCCGCTAATGTAGTTCCATTATTTGGATCTGGCTGTTCTTGTAAATTTTTTGCTTTAAATCTACGTAGATTTTCTAATAAAGTATGTTTCATATATTCCTTAACGGTTACTTATTTTAAAATAAATATCTTGACAAGAAAAAACATCATTACTTTGAATTATGCAAAATTTTTCATATAATATAAAAAAATCCTATGATACGTTATGGTTATTGTTGTATCAATCAACAACTATCGTCCCAAGGCATTCGTACCGGACGCGCAATGATTGACCGCAAATTCAAGCTTGGTGGTTTACAGCTTGCATCTGACATTGCTTTGGCAAATGCCAAGGATTTGTTAACTATTCTACAATGGAATGAGTCGCAAGGTATTCGTTTATTCCGAGTTGGTAGCGAGCTCTTTCCTCGTTGGAATCATTATCGTCTAGAAGATTTACCAGGTATTGATGAGATTGCACAACATTTACGTGCTGCTGGCGATTATGCTTTAGCACATGGTCATCGTATTACAACACACCCTGGTCCATTTCATATCTTAGGTAGTCCCGATGCAGTAGTTGTTGATAATTCTATTATTGGGCTTGAACGACATGCTGAGCTTTTTGATCTTATGGGTTTTGCACCTAGCTTCGAGAATCTTATCAATATTCATATTGGCGCTACATATGGTGACAAGCCCGGCACTATTGACCGTTGGTTGCGTAACTATGATCGTTTATCTGATGGTGTTAAGGCTCGTTTAGTTATCGAGAATGATGACAAAGCATCTATGTATTCAGTTCGCGAATTATACAAGACATTGTATGCGTCCGAAGGTATTCCAGTTACATTTGATTATTGGCATCACACTTTCAATACTGGTGACTTATCCGAAGAAGAAGCATTTTTTATGGCACGCGAAACGTGGGAGTTTCATGGTGTTACTCAATGCACTCATTACAGTGAATCTCGTCGTCGCGAACAGCAACTTCTTATCGAGCGTATGTTTGAGCATCATGGTATTTCTTTAGAAGATTTGCCAAAGTGGCCTACCTTTCATAAACAATACAAAGAGTTTACCAAGATCAAAGAGCAAGCTCATGCCGATTATATTACAACTACTCCGAATACATATGGCGTATTAGATCTAGATATCGAGGTTGAGGCTAAGGCTAAAGAATTGTCTTGGTGCAATTTAAATTTAGAGTATTGTCAAAATACATCATTAATTTTATTATAATATATTTATTATATATAATATTATTAATTAATAAAGGTTATTCATGAAAGCGTATTACAAATACAAAAACAAAGTTACTGATGATTTAGAAGATGCATATGAAATTATTAGAACTGTTGGTCGTTCAATTACTGAAGGTAAAACTGATAAACAATCAACATTAGATAATTTAGCACGTGCATTAAAAAAATTAGAGTCTGCAAAATATTATATCGATCGCGAATAAAATTCAAAAAAAAACATGAAATCAAAATCAACACCGCCCCCAAAAGGGTTTAAAAGATTACAGTGCAAATATTGTGATAATATATGCGAACGAGTTGACGAAAAGGCAACAGCTGTAACTTGTTGGAAATGCACTTCTAAATTAGTCCACGGGCAACATTTGGAAGTACGAAAATAATTTCATAATATATTTTTATGTTAGAAGCAGAAACAATTAAATCAAATTGGGAACAATACCGCCGAGCGGTAAATGATTATTTTCCAACACGCAAAGATCAACTTAACCGAATGTATGATGATTTTGAAGATCGCATGGTAATGATGCCAGCATCTTCAATAGCACATTTTCATAATGCATTTGCCGGCGGCTATGTAGATCATGTACTTCGAGTTATTGCATGCACTGAGAAACTCTATGAGTCTTGGTCTGAGATGGGTGCAGATATGTCTGGTTATACCGTTGAAGAACTTCGTTTTGCAGCAATGCATCATGATTTAGGTAAAGTAGGATTTCCTGGAGATGGTAATGAAGTTTATCAAGTTGAAACATCAGATTGGCATCGCAAGAATCAAAACAAGATGTATAAGCATAATGAAAATATTCCATTCACTATGGTACCAGATCTTTCAATTTGGTTGCTTCAACAATATGATGTTAAGATGTCATGGACGGAATATCAAGCAATTAAGATTCATGATGGAATGTATGATGATGCAAATAAACCATACTTTGTTGCTCGTTCAGCTCAAGCTAAATTAAAAACCAATTTGCCGATTATTTTACACCATGGCGATCATATGGCAGCGCAAATTGAATTTGAACGTTGGAGAAATAAAGATCGTATTACACCTAAAGCAGTTGTAGAAAAAAGTAAAGTTACAAAAAGTAATGGTTTAAAAAACCTAGCTGAAAATAATCCAGATGTTGAAAAAACATTGACTGATATTTTTAGTGCATTTAATGAGGAATAATATGATATCAGGTTTATTAATAGTTTTATTATTATTATCATCTATATATCTTACATTTAGAGTTTGGTATTTGGCCGGCGCATTAGCCGATGCACAAGATTATATTGAAGATTTAGAATCTACTAATCAATATATGTATGATAAAATTTCAAGATCGTATGACGCGATGCAACAAATTGATCGTTTAGGTGCGTTTGAATCAGAAGATGAAGCAGGTACAACATTTCAACTTTTAAAACAAGTAATTGAAGAATTAAACGAAGAATTTGAGAATGGCACGGAAGAAAAAAAGTAACGTTTATTTCACAAAAATTACTGATATAGCAATTTCTGCGTATAATAAATCAGAAAATAATTTAGCACTACGAGAAAAAATATACAGAAGATTTATATATCCTGCATTTTTAAAACTTGCGGAAAATATTATTAATAAAGTTAAACCTGACTATATCGATTCAACATTTGTTGATTTACAAACTGATTTAGTTACATACTTAACAGCACGTTTAGATAAATTTAATGCTGCGGCTGGTAAAGCATATTCATATTATACTAGAACATCATTTAATTATTTAATTGCAGAAAATCAAAAAGGTTATGCAAAAGTAAAATCGGATGCGTTAGAAATTGATGTAGATGAACAACGCAATATTATTACTGAAATGCATAATGCAGATATGTTAGAAACTCTGCAGTATTTTATGGATGCATATATTGAACATTGTTACGATAATTTAAATTATATTTTTACAAATCCAACTGATATTCACGTAGCAGATTCAATTCTTCATATTTTTGAAACTAGACAAAATATCGAAAATTTCAATAAAAAGGCTCTATATATCTTTATAAGAGAACGTACGGGTTTAGAAACAACTAATATAACCAAAGTTATTAAAGTTCTAAAACAAATTTATGAAGAGAAGTTTCGAGAGTATGAACGAACAGACTTCATAAAATTGCCGTTTTAATATTTATTATTAAAGGATTTCCGGCATGGACAGAAATGATGAATTATTCAAAGGAACAACCTTTGCAGATTTAATGTCTGATGTATATCACAATTCAAAAAAGAAAGATCGCCAAATCAATCAATTAATTGCACAACTGCAACCTTTGATAAAAAATGCATCTGACGCAACAATCATTGTACCTTTAATTAAAGAATATTTAGATGTTGCAGTTAAAAATGATGATCATTTAGTTAAATTAACGGCGATCGTTCAAAGATATATTTCAACCAAACAAACAATTTCAGGCGCAGATAGCTTATTGAGCGAAGAAGAAAAACAACAATTACTTAAAGTTGCGGAACAAACATTATCAGACGAATTAACGGACGAATTAGATAATATTTCATATGAAACTGATGAATTAGCACAGCGTGTAGAAATAGCTAAGCGCAAGTTAGAAAAGGATGTTAATGACTCAATTTGAATGGGATGTTGCTGAAGTATTAGAATATGAAAGAACATATCAATATGTTCCGACTCCTACTGAAAATTCTAATTTATCGGAATTATTTGCACTTAAAGTACGATCTTGTAAACAATTATATAATCAAAAAATATACATTGTAAAACCAGGTAATTTAAGTATTAAAAAAATTCCATTAGTTGGCGAATTTGTTTTAATTTATAAAACAATTAATCAACAAACTACTGACACAACATGGCGTGAAAGTTGGTATTATCTTTCTACCGTCGATATACATTCTTCACTTAATGAAAATATGATGCCCGGCGTGTCTAAAGGACTTACTGAAGAGCAAATTAATAATGTAAAACCAGGTGTTACATTTTCTAGAAAATCAATTTCTCCGATACAACCATATGAAGGAGATGTTTTAATTGAAGGTCGTAACGGAAATAGTATACGTTTTAGCAGTACATTAAATACTACATATCCAACTAACTATTATCATAAATCGCCATCGTGGATTGGACAACAATTTAGTTATGGCGATCCTATTATTGTTTTATCAAATCGAACTATTAATTTAGATAAAAAAGAATTTGTTGTAGAAAATATAGAAACAGATGCATCATCATTATATTTAACTACAACACAAACGATACCTAATTTAAAATTATCTAAAGAACTAACTGTATATAATTCATTCTCTAATCAATCACAATTAATTGGAGTAGGTGATAGAATTATACTTCGAGCAAAAAAAGATATTGCAGTAATTGATTCAGAAAAAGGAATTGTATTAAATACTCCAGGCGAAATTAAAATAGGCGATGATTCTGCAGATCAATCTATGGTACATGGTGAAGTTTTATATGAAATTATTTTAAAATTAGCAAATGCAATTGCCGCCGGCGGCACAGCAAATGGTGCTATGGTTACAACTAATGCTGCAGCAGCAATAAGTCAAATTTATGATTTATTACCTGAATTAAAAAGTAAACAATATAAAATAAAGAAAACATAACATGGCAGTTGCACCACCATTTGATTTAGTTGTACAAAAAGTACCGACCGCAGTTAATAAATTGCAAACTGCACTAAATAAACTAATTGATAGATTAACGCAAAAAGTTACTGAAGCAGTTTCGGATGCTAGTAAGTTATCAGAACGTATTGATTGTAATGATCCTCGAGTTAAAAAAATCAAAACAACTTTACAATCAATACAACAAATTATACAAAAAATTCAAGAAGTATTGCGAATATTACAAATTGTAGTACCAGCATTAACCGTTGCCGCTCAAATTGCAGCAACATTAATTAATATACAAGTAGCCGTTCCATTGCCATCGCCCCCAGCGTTAGTACAAGCATTAGCAGTTCAAAACGAATTAATTGCAACTATTATTGGTGCATTAAAACAAGCATCTATTATTATTACAGTAGTTAATGGTAGTGTAATTTTAGCATCATCATTATTAGGATCAGTTATCAATAAATTATCTTCGATATGTAACAATGAAGTATTTGAAGTATCTGCAATAACTCAATTAGCAGTTAATTCTTTAAATAATGAAGTTATTAATTATACACCATCTGAGTTTTATAATGTAAAAAATACTTCAATTGAAGATTTAGATAATCGAGAAAATTTAATTCAACAATTAAATGAAAAACAATTAAGTATTGTAGAAAATTTATTAGAGATGCCTAGTAAAGTTATTATGCTTCAAGGCGCATCTCAGCCCACTGTCGATCAAGGAAAAACAGGAGATTTTGCAATTAATGAAACTACAAAAACGTTTTATGGTCCGAAAATATCCGATACTGAATGGGGACTGGCTATAAATTACTAATCTACATATTTATTATAAAATTATAATATGGATTCAAAAACACTTATAAAAGCACTTAAAATAGCCGTACGTGAGGTTATTAAAGAAGAATTAACAGAAATTCTTAAAGAAGGTTTACAATCTACAATTACAGAGATGAAACAACCGGCTTCGCCAACTACGCGCGCCCAAAGAAATGCGCCGGCATCGCCAGTAAAGAAACCTAAAGTACAATTTACTGACAACAAATGGGCGTCAATTCTAAACGAAACAGATGCATTGGTAGAACAAGGACCAATGGCAATGAATAATTTTGCAGAAATGATGAATGAAGGTATAGATGAAATACGTATGACATCTGCAGATGCTGTTGGATTCGGTGCAATGCGAGAAAACATGCGAGCTGCTATTACAGGTCAACCAGCTGCACCAAAATTAATGGAAGATCCAGAAACGGGTAAAACATTTGAAGTGCCAGAGGAAGTACAACAAGCAATGACACGAGATTATAGTGCTTTAATGAAAGCAATGAATAAAAAGAAAGGTGGTTAGTAATGCCATACGTTATTGTAGAAATTAATGAATCAGCTGCAACGGCTTTTGGTTTAGATCTTTCATTTGGATCTGCTACGCCCTTTTCTACAGTATACAATACGGAACAAGTTATATTTAATAAACTTAAAAATCTTTTATTAACAAGAATTGGCGAACGACCTTTACAACCAGAATTCGGAACAGATTTATTTAAAATTTTATTTGAAGTAAATTCTCGAGAATTACAACAAGAAATAGAAGATTATATTATTCCAAAAATTAATATATGGGTACCTGAAGTTACGGTTACTGCAATTAGACTAAAAACGATTGAAGATGACCCGACAATGATTCATACAATAGAAATCACACTAGAATATTCAACTAATGGAATTAATTTAAATACACTTACATTAGCTATTGATGATGGCGGTATATTACAGATAATACAAGGATAACAATATGGAAACAAAAAAAGATGTTTCTTATTTAGGTAAAGATTTTGGTCAGATTCGAAGAAATTTAATTGAATTTACTAAACAATATTTTCCTACAACATATACTGATTTTAGTGAAGCATCATCTGGAATGATTTTATTAGAATTAGCTGCATATGTTGGCGATGTTTTATCATATTATGCAGATAATAATTTAAAAGAATCTTTATTAGAACAAGCAACTGAACGAGGAAATATATATGATATTGCAAAAATGCTTGGTTATCGACCTAAAAATTCTATACCAGCATATGTAACATTAGATGTATTTCAATTAGTACCAGCTATCGGATCGGGTAGTAACGTTGCACCTGATTATACATATGCACTTTCTATTAAACCTGGTATGCGAGTTTCTGCAACAAATGGTCCAGCTGTTTTTAGGACGTTAGATTCTATAGATTTTGCATTTTCATCATCAATTGATCCAACTGAAGTTTCTATTTATGAAAGTGATGATACTACAAAACAACCAACTTATTATTTATTAAAAAAACAAATACAAGCAGTATCTGGCGATGTTGTAACTAGAACGTTTACATTTGGAACACCTATTGCATATGATAAAATTGTATTGCCAGAAAATAATATTATTGATATAATTTCAGTTACTGAATCTGATGGCGATGCTTGGTATGAAGTTCCATATTTAGCACAAGATACAATTTTTGAATCAATTCCTAATTTAGCAGAAAATGATCCAGATTTATTTCAATATCGTTCATCTTCACCTAGTTTATTAAAAATGAAACGTACTGCTAAACGATTTGTTACTAGATTGCGTAGCGATAATTTATTAGAATTACAATTTGGTGCAGGAATTTCAGATAATAATGATGAAGAAATTATTCCTAATCCTACAAATGTAGGAAATGGACTTGCTGGCGTTCGTTCTAGTGTCGATGTTGATATAGATCCATCTAACTTTTTATATACAAGAACATATGGACAAGCACCTGCAAATACTACATTAACAGTTACATATACTATTGGTAATGGTATAGCTGATAATGTTGTAGCAAATGTTCTTACAAATATACAACAAATTAATTATGATGAAGATGTTAATTCGACTGCATCTATTCCCGTATTTAATTTTGTAAAAAATACTGTTGCAGTAACAAATCCAGTACCAGCAGCTGGTGCAAAAAATTCTGATACATTACAGGATATTAAAAATAATGCATTAGCTAATTTTGCTACACAAAATCGTACTGTGACTCGTGATGACTATATTATACGTGCATATTCAATGCCGGCAAAATATGGCAGTATATCAAAAGCATATGTTGTACCTGATGATCAAATTATACAAGAAGATTATACGCAAAATCGTTTGCCTAATCCATTAGCACTTAACATGTATGTTTTAGGATTTAATGAAAACAAACAATTAATTGCATTAAATGATTCAATCAAAGAAAATTTAAAAACATATCTTAATTATTATAGAATATTAACAGATGCAATCAATATTAAAGATGCATTTATTATTAATATTGGCGTTCAATTTGAAATTTCAGTTTTATCAAATTATAATAGTAATGAAGTTTTATTAAGTTGTATAAATGCATTAAAAATGTATTTTGATATAGATCGTTGGCAAATAAATCAGCCTGTAATTAAAACTGAAGTAATGAATATCATATCAAATGTACGGGGTGTTCAAAACTTAGTTAATATTACATTTAATAATTTATATGATACTACATTAGGATATTCTGGAAATATTTATGATTTATCATCTGCTACAAAGAACGGTGTAATTTATCCGTCATTAGATCCTAGTATTTTCGAAGTAAAATTTCCAAATCAAGATATTAAAGGTCGAGTAGTTAATTATTAAGGAACATAATGTTTAGAATATTTTATGCAAATAAAGATGCAACGTTATATGAATCATATCCATCATATAATACTGGATTAGATGAAATACTAGAAGTTGGGAAACGTTTAGGTACATCTGGTTCTAATTTATTGAAATCTCGAGCAGTTATTAAATTTGATATGTCTGAAATTTCAGCGTCATTAGCTAAGTATTCTAAAACAGTTAATGACTGCAAATTTGTATTACAGTTGTATACTGATCACGCAAAAAACTTGCCAGCTGATTATACAATCGTAGCAAAAATGTTAGGACAAGATTGGACTAATGGTACTGGATATCTTTCTGAAGCAACAACAGATGGCGTATGCTGGGACACTCCAGCATCAGGATCAACATGGATATCTGGAAGTCAACAAATCGAAATTGGAACAAGTGATTTATATATATCTGGATCAGGATATGGCGGTAATTATCTTTATTATTCTGGTTCTAGTACTTCGCCAGTATTAGTAACATCGGAATCTTTTTCTTATAGAACTACTGATTTAAATATTAATGTTACTGATCAAATAAAAATATGGATTAGTGGTAGCAATAATAATACCATACCAAATTATGGCTTTTTGATACAATATTCAGATGCTGATGAAGTTAATACTGGCATTTCTGGATATGTTAGATTCTTTAGCAGAGATACTCATACTATATATGTTCCTAGAATAACGATGTATTGGGATAACAGTGCTTTTACGACGGGTTCGCTTGCCGCGGCTAATCTAGAGTCATATTCATTATACACTAACGTTAAACCGTCATATAAAGACACAGAAATTAGTAAAATACGTATTTATGCACGAGATAAATATCCGCAAAAATCACCAACTAATTTATTTCCTATTGAAACTGTTAAATACTTACCATCAGCATCATATTACTCTGTTTTAGATGCAGCTACAGATGAAGTCATAATTCCGTACGATAATATTTATACTAAATTGAGTTGTGATAGTACAAGCAATTACATTTACGTTGATATGAATGGTTTTATGCCTGAGCGTTATTATCGTTTACAACTTAAAATTGTAGATGGCTTTACGGAACAATATATTGATGACCAAATTTATTTTAAAGTAGTTAGATGACAGATAGCGTTTCATTAAGACAAGATTCATTTTATGAAGAACAAGGGATAACTGCGATATCGAATAATAGTGCAGTAGTTTCTCGTGATCAAAGCGGCAATGTTTTAATTCAACCAACTTCTTCATTATTGGTTATTGAAGCTATAACTACAAATGTATTAGCAGAATCAGTTTTACCATTAATAAATACACAATTTAATTATTTTAAATTTCCTGCTCGCACTGCTATTGTTGACGAAACATTAGACTTAGATTTAGATTTAGACTTAGATTTAGATTTACAAATAGAGAATACAGTTACTGAAATTATTCAAACTTATCCTGTTCTTCCTGCTGAGTATAAGCCAAAAAGCGATTTACGTGTCACCAAAGAATGGACAACTTTAGATTTTTCGAATGTAATCGAAGGTCAGCCGCAAACTACAACAAATGCATTTACTATAACACAAAATTTAATTGATTCAAGTGGTAGTATGAAAATTACGGCAGATATAAATTCGGAATATAAAAGTAAGCGAGCTACCGCAAATTCACGTATTTCATTGGCTTTATGGTATGAACAAGAGGATGGAACAACTAGCTATTTTCAAAATGATGATGGCAATTTAATAAATTATCCATCTGGCGTAAATAATAATAATAAAGTTCCTAGAGAAGGCATTTATAGAACTTTAATTAATCGAACATTGACTTCAAAAGAGATTTCAGATCTTGGAGTTAATACGACAATTTTCATAAAAGCATTTGCAGAAGATAATGATGAAGATAGAAATCATACAATATTAGCTAATGGCACGTATGTAAAATTTGAGGCAGTATAATATATGTTAACGCAATATAAAAATATCACACAACTTACATCTGCAGCAAATGCAGTAGTTGCCCAGCGTTTAAATACACAACAACTCGATTTGTTATCATTTGCACCTAGAGAACGAAAATATATTCCTGTAAATGAAATAAAAGAAAATAATGGTACTAATAGAATAGAATTACATGTTTATTCAGGCGATTCTTGGTTATCAGGTATTCATCAAGTACAACAAATAACAAAAATACCAGAATATACTAATTTAGTTACTAATCAAAAAATTAATTTATATAATCCAATTGCAATTGATTTACGTAAAGAATTTGA
>Ga0315901_10006395_pt1 | contig 14121 bp, 17 predicted proteins | sample LakEriMetagenome_10_FD_203761 | JGI IMG/M metagenome (GOLD analysis project Ga0315901, IMG submission 203761) | Freshwater fungal communities from buoy surface, Lake Erie, Ohio, United States - Buoy 2 MA116 | ecosystem: Environmental > Aquatic > Freshwater > Lake | place: USA: Lake Erie, Ohio... | reverse complement strand
GAATGGAATCGCCGGGGATTCGGCGGCTCATTGACGCCAGCAGAGGCATTCATGTGGAGCTCCAATGTCATCACTTTCCGACTGGCACGACTCGTTCGGATCAACCAACTCTCCACGTGTGGCCGAGAGTGGGGCTTCGGCGCGCCAACTGGCATTGATCTTCCCGGCGAAATCTCAGGACTCGTCCCAGACCAAGCGTGGGCACGGGCTACGATCAATCGAGGCCTTTATGAGGCGGAAGTGATGCAGTCTGCTCAGGGGCAAGGGTATGACCTGACGTCGCCGATTCAGGTGCTGAACTCTTTCGCAGCGCTTGCGAATAGTGGCACCTTATGGAAGCCGCGCGTTGTGCTCAGCATCACTAGCCCCGACGGGGCCATTACGCCAACCACACCCGTCGTCAATGCGCAGGTCGGAATGAGAGAGACAACGTATCGAGAGATGCGTCGCGCTGCTCGGAAGGTGACTACGAACTCTGTCATGTCGCAAGGAATCTGGCGCATGCCACTGAGCGTGTTTGGCAAGAGCGGCACTGCGGAATATGGCGTTCGTGACTCTCTCGGTCGATTGCCGTATCACAACTGGATGGGTGGATTTGTCGCCCCCACCAACGACTGGTCGAAAAGCGATTCCGAATTTGCCTACGTCGTCTTCATGCATGGAACAAACACAGCGGGGAACGCGGCGAAAGAGGTGACGAAGTACTACCTGCAGCTGCAGTTTGACTTGAAGCGGGACTATCGCACCCCAGCACTCTTGGCGCGCGGGAACTTCTTCGGTGAATAGGCTCGACTCACCGCTCGGCTCCGCTCTTCGCCGTGTGGACTGGATCGCAGTTGCGGCGGTCGGCCTCCTCGCGCTAACCGGAGTCGGCATGGCCTGGCTCAATGCACGGAGCTATGGGCAAGAGCTACTCACACCGAGTTCGCTTTTCGTGCGCTCGTTGACCTGGGTGACGCTCTCCATCGCTGTCTACATCATCACAACGCTGGTGAACTGGCGCTGGGTCCGCACCTTCGCCTGGCCACTCTACGCCGCGAACATTCTGCTGCTCATCATTACGCTGGTGTATGGCGTCGACTCTGGCGGCAACAATCGAGCGATTGCAATCCTTGGGCTCACCATTCAGTCCAGCGAGCTCAGCAAGATCTTGACGCTGGTCGCGATCTCGACCGCGCTGACGCGGGCCGACCGGGTCAGTGGTGGGCTGCAGGACCTGCTGTTAGCGGGTGCCATCGTTGTGCCCCCATTCCTACTTGTCGTGGCACAGCCCGACCTCGGCACGGCACTGGTCCTCGTCGCGGCGCTCTTTGGCGCCCTGTATCTCGCTGGCGTTGCGACACGCTGGGTCGCCGCCCTCGCTAGCCTGGTCGCCGCAGGCGGCGCGCTGGCGTGGGTTGTGGTGCTGGCGGATTATCAGAAGGAGCGGCTCCTCGCCTTTATTGACCCGAACGCAGACCCCGCCGGACCCAAATACCAGCTTCTACGCTCACTCGACGCGATCCGGGGAGGTGGCCTCTTCGGCGCAGGGGCCGATGGCACCTCCATCTTGACCCCGCTCCCCGTACAAGAGAGCGACTTTGTCTTTGCGGCCCTCGTCCGTGCGTTTGGTGCGATGGGGGGCCTCTTTGTGATCCTTTTGCTCGCAATCCTTGTCGGGCGCCTGGTATGGCACGCCTGGACCTCGACCGATGAGTTTGGGGTGATCTTTGCCGGCGGTATGGCCACCGTCATCCTCTTCCAAGCCTTTGTGAACATCGGAATGAACCTGGGCGTTGCCCCGATCACGGGGATCACGCTGCCATTTGTGAGCTACGGCGGCGCCTCTGCCGTCTCGCTCGCCTTCGGTCTCGCCCTGGTGCAGAGCCACCGGGTACACGACGGGGGCTCATCCCCGCTCATGTAACAATAGTGCGCGGTTGACGCGGGAGAGCCCTGATCGTAGACTTCCCCTCCCGCGACTGACCCGTCCGTCAGCCCGCGACCGCCCAGCAGGCGCCGCCTGTACGGCGCACAGACAGTAAGGACAGGGGAACCATGTACGCAGTCATCGAGACCGGTGGAAAGCAGTATCGAGTGGAGCTCGGCAGCGAGCTGCACGTCGAGTTGACTGGCGCTACCCCAGGGAGCGAGATCTCGTTCGACCGCGTCCTTCTTGTGCGCACCGACTCCACCACCGAAGTTGGCACTCCAGTTGTTGCTGGCGCGAAGGTCACCGCAACGGTGCTCGGCCAGGAGCGCGGACCAAAGACGATCAGCTTCAAGTACCGACCAAAGGCGCGTAGCCGTATCACCAAGGGGCACCGCCAGGAACTTCACCTTATTAAGGTCACCGAAGTGGCGGTGAATGGCACAAGCGCGAAGGCGCTCTACGAAGCCGGCGCTGCAGACCGCGCCAAGGCGCAGGTCGCCGCCGCCGCAGTCGCCGCCGATAAGGCGAAGGCTGACGCCGCAGTCGCTGCAACGTTGAAGGTTGGCGCGCCAGCCGAAGCGAAGGCAGCGAAGAAGCCTGCCGCAAAGAAGTCAGCAGCGAAGAGCGCCGACACGTCGGCCGCCGACGCCGAGTAACGCAGCGAACGCTGAGAGAAGGAGAGCACCATGGCACACAAAAAGGCAGGCGGAAGTGTTCGCAACGGACGCGATAGCGCTGGTCAGCGCCTTGGCGTGAAAGTTGGCGACGGCCAGAAGATCAACGCTGGCGGCATCATCGTGCGACAGCACGGCACCACCTTCGCCGCAGGGCGCGGTGTTGGCCTCGGCAGCGACTACACCATCTACGCAACCGTCACCGGCACGGTGAAGTTTGACCACGCGTCGCGCACGAAGAAGCGCGTCAACGTTGTCGCTTCACCAGACGCCTAGAGAGTCGCTGATGAAGCCAGAGATTCATCCCAAGTACAACACCATCGAAATTACGTGCCTCGCATGCAGCACGAAGTTCTCGATCGGCTCGACGCGAACCAGCGAGCTCAAGACGGAAGTCTGCTCGAACTGCCACCCGTTCTTTACGGGGAAGCAGCTGATTCTCGACACGGCCGGTCAGGTCGAGCGCTTCCAGAAGCGCCTCGGTCGCTCGCGCTGATCTTCATGCGGCGCCGACTCGGCGTCGCTGCGCGAATCGCGCAGGATCGCTTTGCAGAGGTTTCACACGCACTACACGCCCTCTCTCTGAGCGCGCGCCCAACAAGCGGCGCCGCGTATGGTGGTCAGGCGCTGATCGACGGCGTACTCATGCGCGGACCATCACACATCGGTGTGGCGCTGCGCACCGCTGACGGCGGCATCGCCGTAACGAGCGAACCAATCGCAACAGGTCCTATTCGGCGTCGTTTGACGCGGATCCCTGTGCTCCGCGGTGCTGTCGTGTTGTGGGAGACACTCGCACTCGGGAGTCGTTGGTTGCTCCGCAGTGCTGATGTCTCTGCTGGCGATGAGACGCAATCAAGCAGCAGCACCGGCGCAACCATTGCCACACTTGCAGTCACCATTCTCATCGCAGTGGTGATCTTCAATGTGCTTCCAGCTATTGCCGCTTCAGCCTTCGTGCACGCACTCGGCCTTTCCGAGCTGCTGATCGAGCGAGCTGTTGACGGACTCTTGCAAGTAGGAATTTTGCTTGGCTATTTGGCAGCAGTGGGCCGCAGCAGCGATGTTGATCGAACCTATCGCTATCACGGCGCAGAGCACCGCGCGATCCACGCGCTCGAGAACGGCGATTCACTCACGCGCAGTGCGCTCGCGCGCTGGCCAACGGCTCATCCACGATGCGGCACGGAGTTCCTCGTTGTGGTGATTCTTGTCAGCATCGTCTCCTTCTCGTTGGTCGGCCGACTCGATCCGATTCCAACGGTAATCAGTCGCATCGCTGGTATCCCGATTGTTGCCGGTCTCGCCTATGAGGTTCTGCGCCTCCTCGGTCGCTATCGAACAAACGTGATTGCGCAGATGTTGGCTGCGCCGGGGATTGCGGTGCAGCGCATCACCACACGAAAGCCTGATGACGGCATGCACGACATTGCGATCGCGGCACTTACCGCGGCGATTGAAGCAGAGGGCGGGGTTGTGCCGAGCGGCTCCGAGCGACCAGCCTCCCGCGCGCTGCAGTCACTGAAGGTGCGCTGATGGCTGACGTCGCACAGCTCAACGCGCGACTTGCGGCCGCGCTTAAGGTGCGCGCCGAACTCGAGGCACAGCTGACGCTTCCCGAGGTGCTCGCCGATCACACTGCGCTTGCCCGCATTGGTCGTGAACTGTCGCGTACCGCACCGCTCGCTGAGGCGGGCGAGGCGCTCGCGGCCGCTCGCCTTCGGGTGACCGATTCACGCTCCATTGAGGCTGATCCAGGGGCAGATGCGGAGATGCGCGAACTTGCCGCCGCCGACCGCGCCGAGGCTGAGGCGATCGAGCGCGACATTCTCGAGCGACTCCCAGGCCTACTGCTTGAACCCGATCCGAACGATGGTCGAGACCTGTTGATCGAAGTGCGCCCGGGCGCGGGCGGCGACGAGGCGGGAATCTTTGCGGGCGAACTCTTCCGGGCCTACCTGCGCTACGCCGAACGACAAGGATGGAAGAGCGAGGTTGATGCGATCAGCGAAACGGGCGTTGGGGGAATTCGCGAAGGCGTCATGGAAGTCTCTGGCGATGGCGCATGGGCCGCATTTAAGTGGGAAGCTGGTGTGCATCGGATTCAGCGCGTCCCTGCAACCGAATCGGCTGGTCGCATTCACACCAGCACCGCCACGGTGGTGGTACTTCCAGTGGTGACCGCTGTTGACCTTGTAATTCCAGATACCGATATTCGCATTGACGTGAAGCGCGCATCTGGCAATGGCGGGCAAGGGGTGAACACCACCGACTCCGCCGTGCGCATCACCCACATTCCGAGCGGCATCGTTGTTGAGATGCAAGACGAGCGCAGCCAGCTGCGCAACAAAGAGAAGGGGATGGCAATTTTGCGCAGCCGCATCATTGCCGCTGAAGAGGAGCGCAAGCGCGCTGCCGACTCAAAGGCGCGCAAGGCGTTGATTGGCAGCGGTGATCGCAGCGAGAAGATCCGTACCTATAACGGACCACAGAATCGCGTCACCGATCACCGCATCGGTTTCGACAAGTTCGATGTACCCGGCATTCTAAGTGGTGACTTTGCGCCATTCCATGAAGCACTCGCCGCCGCTGAGCAAGCTGCGCGACTGGCAGAGTGATGAGCGAGGAGCCGGTTGCCAGTAGACCACTCGTAGAGCGCGAGGCCGACGGACCCACGCTGCTACGCGAAGCAACAGCGCACCTTGAGGCGGCGGGGAGCCCATCACCGCGCCTCGATGCCGAAACGCTCCTTGCAGCAATGCTCGGCACGCGCGTCACCACGCTACGCACCGCTGTTGCTGCAGGCTTCCCACTTCCGCTTCCGGCGCTCATCGAGCTGCCAGAGCCAGAGCCACTGAGTGATCGACACCCACAACTCGCCGATGCGTTGCGCATTGCACGCAGCGCACTCTCTGCGGGTGATGCACCCGCAGCACTCGCCGCACTTGTGCAGGAGCGCGCAGCGGGTCGACCGATCAGTCACCTCACTGGACGGCGCGGCTTCCGCAGGCTTGAGTTGCTCGTCACACCAGATGTGCTTGATCCGCGTCCAGAGAGCGAGCTCATCATTGAAACCGCGCTCGCATTCCTTGCCGACCGCGTTGCCGCCGATCGCGCACTCGGCCGTGCGCCGCATCCACTGAACGCCGCTGAGGTCGGCACCGGGAGCGGTGCGCTTGCCGTTGCCCTCGCCGACGAGTCACCAGTGCCGCTGCGCCTTATCGCAACCGATATCTCAGGCGAAGCGCTCATGGTCGCGCGCGCAAACGCGTTGCGTTGTGGCGTTGCATCGCGCATCACCTTCATGCATGGCGATCTTGCTGAGCCGCTTCTTGCGGCACGCGCGCCGGGCGATCCAGCACACCTTGATCTTTTGATTGCGAACCTGCCGTATGTACCGACCGCGGAGGTTGACGAGGCGACGAGAGACGCAAGCATTCGTGATCTTGCTCCGCGCGATTTGGCGCGCCTCAGCATCGCCGCAGAGCCGCGCCTTGCTCTCGACGGTGGCGGTGACGGCTTAGAGCTGATTCGCCGACTCACCGCCGAGCTGCCGCGACTGCTGCGCCCGGGCGGCGCTGCACTCCTAGAGTTTGGCGATGGCCAAGGTGACGACGTTGCGCGTATCGCCGACGGTCTCGGTATCGGTTGGCGCGTGGCGATTCGTGGCGATCTCTCGGGTCGCGACCGTATGGCCGAAATCCGTCGCAGCGGGTAACGCGTATGACAGTGAGGCCGACGCTCCCAATTCGACTGCTTGTCATGGATCTTGACGGCACGCTGCTGCCACACGGTGGTGTGATCGCTGAGCGAACTGTTGATGCGATTCGCGCGGCGCGCGCAAAAGGAGTTATCGCCACCATCTCATCGGGGCGCAACGTGCCATCACTCATTGAGTACGCGCATCAGATTGGTCTCGATGGTCCGCTCATTGGCATGCAGGGCGCGATCGCGCGCGAGATTCCGGCGAAGGGTGAGGCCGGCTCGGGGCGCCTGATCCGGCACTTCCCCCTCCCTGGCCACCTTGGGGCTAAGGCGGTCGCCTGGTGCCGTGAGAACAACCTCTGGGGGCACGCGGTGATTCGTGATGACTACCGCCTTGATGTGCGTGATCCGCATGTGCGCCAGTACGAGACCTGGCTGCAAGGGGAGGCTCGGAAGCGTCTCGGCACGGTGCCAGACCTTGTCACCTACCTCGCCGAGCGCCGCCTCTACCTCTCAAAAGTGGTCGCTCACGCCCCCGAGGGGCATGTTGACGGGGTGCTTGATCGGGCTCGGGCCACCTTCGCTGGGGAGCTTGATGTGACCATTAGCCACCCCGAGTACCTGGAGTTCACCGCCCCTGGGGTCAATAAAGGGGCGGCGCTGCGCTGGCTCGCCCGCCGCCTGAAGATCCCCCTCGGCCAGGTGATGGCCATTGGCGACCAGTACAACGACCTAGAGATGCTTGATGTCGCTGGGCATGGGGTGGCGATGGCTGGGGCACCCGGCCCCGTGCGCGCCGTGGCGGGATATGAGGCACCCCGTTGTGAAGATGATGGTGCAGCGCGCATGATTGAACGCCTGATCCTCGGATCAGCGGGAGAATAGGGGCCACGCACCCGTCGTGGGGCAGAGGAGAGGGAGGGGACCATGAGCAACGCCGCACACGATCCGTTGATGAACCTGAGCCTTCGTGAGGTTGACCCTGAGCTCGATGCCATCTTTGTCAAAGAGGCGGTGCGTCAGCGTGATCACATCGAGCTGATCGCCTCTGAGAATTACACCTATGCGGCGGTGCGCGAAGCGCAGGGCTCGATCCTTACCAACAAGTATGCCGAAGGCCTCCCAGGGAAGCGCTACTACGCCGGCTGTGAATTTGTTGACGAAGCCGAGAACCTTGCACGAAACCGCGCCCTGCAACTCTTCGTTGGCAGTGAGCATGTCAACGTGCAGCCGCACTCCGGTGCCTCTGCCAACATCGCAACCTTCACCGCCGCAATGTCGCCAGGCGACTCATTCGTTGCCATGAGCCTCGACCAGGGCGGACACCTCTCTCACGGCGCATCGGTCAACATCTCTGGAAAGTGGTTTAAGCCAACCTTCTACGGCGTTCGTGCTGAAGACGGTCTGGTGGATTGGGACGCAGTGCAGCGCGCCGTTGATGAGGCGAAGCCAAAAGTCGTCATCGCTGGCGCATCGGCGTACCCGCGTTCGCTCGACTTCGAAAAGTTTGCGGCCATTGCTCATGCAGCAGGGGCAAAGCTGATGGTCGACATGGCGCACATCTCAGGAGTTGTGGCGGCAGGGCTGCACCCGAGCCCATTCCCACATGCGGATTACGTCACCACCACAACACACAAGACACTGCGCGGACCTCGGGGCGGCATGATCTTTGCGCGAGCCGACGAAGCGGCCGCAATCGATAAGGCGGTCTTCCCCGGCAATCAGGGCGGGCCACTGATGCACGTGATCGCCGCAAAGGCGGTCGCCTACAAGTTGGCGCTCCAGCCTGAATTCCGTGCGTATATGCAGCGAACGCTCGACAACGCCAAGGCTCTTGCCGCAGCGCTCGCCGCACGCGGATTCGGCGTGATCACCGGTGGCACCGACAACCACCTGATCCTTTGCGACGTCACGCCGCTTGGTGTGACAGGCAAGGAGGCAACCGCCGCACTTGAAGCGGTCGGCGTGACGATCAATAAGAACAGCATCCCAGGCGAGACGCGTTCACCAATGGTGACGAGCGGGGTTCGCTACGGAACACCAGCAGCAACGACGCGCGGTATGGGCTTCGCCGAGATGGAGCAGATCGCACAGTGGTCTGTTGAGGCGATCGCCGCACGCGAAGATGCGGCAAAGCTGGAGCAGATTCGTCGCGAGGTGGTGAAGGTTGCGCAACAGTTCCCAGTGCCTGGTAACGATGCTGCGGAGCTAGCGGCACGCGAGAGCTAATGGAGAACGCTCCGCTCTATCTCTCCATCGCTGCACTGGCGGCAGTCGTTGCTCTCGTTCTCACACAGTTCGTGCGCCGTGTTGCCGTAGCGTTCAATCTCGCCGACGCACCGAATGAACGGCGCATCAACACAACACTGATGCCGCGCGCAGGCGGCTTCGCCGTTGCACTCTCGTTCTTCTTGGTCGGCGCGACGGTGACGATCCTTGCGGCACCACTCGGCCTGACTGGCGGCACGCCACTTCCTACCTCTGGCATCGCCGCACTGCTGCTCGGCGTCCTACTCGCTGGCGTTATCGGCCTCGCCGACGATCGCTTCGATCTGCGGGCGCGTTGGCAGCTCGTTGGCCAGCTGGTGATTTCGGCGGTGCCGATCGCGTTCGGCGTTCGGATCGCGATCCTCTCCAATCCATTTGGCGCGGGCGACCTACTCATCCCTGATGCCATTGGGCTCGCCCTCACCCTCTTCTGGGTCCTTGGCATGCAGAACGCCATGAACTTCATTGATGGACTTGATGGCCTCTCGGGCGGGATTGCCCTGATCGCTGCCGTGACCCTTGGGGTGATCGCCCTCCCGGCGACTCCCCTACTCGCCGCCCTCTGCTTCACCTTGGCGGGCGCACTCGCCGGCTTCCTGCGGCACAACTTCTATCCCGCATCCATCTATATGGGTACGAGTGGAGTTCTGGCGGTCGCCTACGCCCTCGCGGTCCTCTCCCTCCTCGGCACCTCCAAAGTCGTTGCCGCCCTCCTCATCCTGGGGCTCCCCATCATTGACGCCTTCTTCGTCATCCTCGGGCGCCTCCTCGCCGGTCGCTCTCCATATAGTGCCGACAAGACCCATATCCACCAGCGCCTGATTGACGCAGGGCTCAGCCACCGCGGGGCCGTGCTCGTCCTCTATGGCGTCACCCTCCTCCTCTCGGTTGGGGCGGTCGTACTGACCGCAAGTGCCGCCGTGTACGCCTTCGCCGGGCTCCTAGTCGTGCTTGGCGGCGCGATTGTCTGGCTCTCCCGACGAACGGAGCGCCGCTCGTGAGCACCCCTGACCCAGCGCCAAAAAGCGAACGCGAGTTTGGCGACCCTCGGCTAGAATCGCCGCAGAATCCTGATGAGGTTGTTGGCCTAATGTCCGACATCGGCAAGGGTGCGTATCTCGCCCTCTTCTCGCAGATCGGTATCAGCCTTCTCATTGCGAATCTCGGTGGAGCACTCCTCGGACACTGGATCGACGGTCAACTCAGCAGCGGACCGATCTTCCTAATCCTTGGATTCGTTGGAGGCTTCGTCGCCGGCGCGGTGGCCGCAGCACGATTAGTGCAGCGAACGTTGCGCCACCTCGATGCACTTGACGTTGCAGCAAAGGCAGCGAAACGAGAACGTGAGGCACGCCAGCGCGATGCCGCACGAGAGATCGGGAGGGGTAGATGAGCGTCGCTCCGGCGAAGAAGAGCTCAACAAAGCGCACCCTTCTTCTTGCCGCACTCGGCGTGCTCGCGCTCGACATCGTCGCAGTCGTTCTTGTCGGCGATGTTGGCCTGAAAGATTTCCCTGGTGGCGTGATCCGCAAAGCCCTTGAGCCAATCGTTCCCCACACCGTGATTGATCTCGGCGGCGATCCAACGCATGCAGCAACGCTCTTTGACTTCTACCCATCCATTACCGGCTCCATCATCATGAGTTGGGTCGTGATGGCAGTGGTGATCATTCCGCTTACCATCATGGCGCGTCGCCTCAAGGAGATTCCAAGCGGCGTGCAGAACTTCTTGGAATTTGCGATTGAGAGCCTTTCGTCGTTCGCGATGGGGATCGGCGGGCCTGGCGCAAAGAAGTTCATCACCTTCTTCCTCGCCTGCTTCCTCTTTATTGCGGTGTCGAACTGGTCAGGCCTGATTCCAGGCGTTGGCCGAGTGCATGAGTTCCGCGCGCCAACGAGCGACGTCAACGTCACCGTAGGCCTGGCGCTCGTCGCCTTCGTCTACTTCCACTATCAAGGCATGCGAGCGCTCGGCCTTGGCGGGTACTTTGGAAAGTTCTTCACCCTTAAGGGCGGCCCCATCGGCCTCTTTGTCGGCGTGATCGAATTCTTCTTGGAGTTCGTCAAGCCACTCACGTTGGCGATGCGCCTCTTCGGCAACATCTACGGCGGTGAGCTTGCTCTCGCCGTCGTCACCACAATTACCATTGCGTACATTCCTCTCGCCCTCTACGGCCTTGAGCTTTTCGTGGGCCTGATGCAGGGAATCATCTTCAGCGTGCTCGTCCTCGTCTTCACCATGCTGGCCATGGAGGGGCATCACGAGGAGGGGCACGATGAGCACAGCCCGGCGGCGGCCGGGGAGGGCGAGACGGCGGGAGCCGAATCGCGAGTTGCGGCACACTAGCCGCAGGCAGAAACGGAGCGTCGAACGCACGGCACGAGTCCGGGCGGCGACACAGTAGGAGGTAGGAACCATGGACAAGCTTCAGGCGGGCCTCGCGGCCCTCGCGGTGATCGGGCCGGCAATCGGCGTAGGTATGGCAGCAGCAGCAGCTGTGGGCGCCATCGGTCGTAACCCAGAGGCTGCCGGTGCAATCCGCGGCGTCTTCATCATCGGTGCCGCATTCGCAGAAGGCCTCGGCGTTCTCGCGATCGTGCTGGGCATCCTTTCACTCGTTCTGTAAGGCGACTGACTAACGATGCAAGCAGTTGACCTGATCCAGGGGGCGCTGAACGCCATCCCGTTTGCAGCGGCCGCCGAAGGCGAAGCCGCTGGCGCCGGGTTGAGCTTCAACCTCTTCTGGATCCTTGTCTCAGCGGCGAACTTCGGCTTCTTCATTATTGTGCTGCGCGCAGCCGCGCTCGGACCAATCACGAAGATGCTCGATGAGCGACGGGAGCGCATTGAGCGCGGCCTTCGCGAAGCGGCTGAGGCGACGATCGCCAAGAGTCGCGCAGAGGAGGCGGCCGGTCTAGCCCTTGCCGAGGCACGACGTGAGTCGAATGAGATCCGTGCAAACGCCGAGAAGGCTGCTGCGCAGATTCGCGACGAGCAGGCGGCCGCTCTCAAGGCTGAACTGGACCGTATGCGTGACGAGGCAGCGAAGCAGATTGAGGCGGCGCGCGTCAGCGCCCTTGCCGCAATCCGCAACGAGGTTGCCGACCTGGCTATTGGTGCCGCCACAAAGGTGGTCGGCTCCTCAATGGACGGCGATCGTCAGCGCGCCCTCGTGGGCGAGTTCTTGGACGAGCAGTCCAAGAAGGGGAACTGATCGTGGATCGACCGCTCGGCTCTGCACGACGATACGCAGCGGCACTCCTTGGCTTGGCCAAGGATGCGTCGACAGCGGCATCGCAGGCAGACGAGCTTGACCGCCTCGCGGCGGTCATTGCAACGCCAGGAGCACGCCAGATCCTTGACGATCCACGCACGCCAGCAGCTGGTCGAGTGGCAGCACTCGAGAAGGCGGCGGGCGGCACGGTGAGCCCACACATTCATACGTTGGTCGGCATGTTGGCGCGACGACGCACCCTTGCGTCGATCCCGGCGATTGCCGAGGCAACACGTGACGCGCTGAATGCGCGCAACGGCGTCACCATCGCACGCGTGGTCACCGCCCTGGAGGCGAGCCCTGCGGAACGCACACGGTTTGAAACACAGGCCGCCACGATGGCGGGCCATGCAGTTCAGATGTCATTCGAAGTAGATGCAAGCATCGTCGGTGGAGCAACGCTCCGCGTTGGCGATCGACTTGTTGATGGCAGCGTTAAGGGGCGGCTCTCGCGAATGCGTGAGCGGATCCTCTCGGTCGCCGGCTGAACCGGCAGAGCGCGTAGAGCAGCGAGGAGCGAGAAGATCATGGCAATTAAGTCCGACGAGATCATTAGCATTCTGAAGGCCCAGATCGAAGGGTTCGATGGGAGCGCCGAGTCGCGCACCGTCGGCACCGTTGTTGAGGTGGGCGATGGCATTGCACAGGTCTACGGACTTTCAGGCGCGCTCTCGTCTGAACTTCTGGAGTTCCCAAACGGCGTTGCCGGCATGGCCTTGAACCTTGGTGAAGAGACTGTCGGCGCCGTGCTCCTTGGCGACGCGAAGTCCATTAAGGAAGGCGACACCGTCAAGACGACCGGCAAGGTTGTTGAGGTGCCCGTCGGCGCTGAGCTGATCGGACGTGTTGTTGACCCACTCGGTCGACCGCTCGACGGCAAGGGCCCAATCAATTCAAAGAAGTCACGACCAGTTGAGCGCATCGCTCCAGGCGTGATCAGCCGCAAGTCGGTGACCACACCAGTGCAGACCGGCATCAAGGCCGTTGACGCACTGATTCCAATCGGCCGCGGCCAGCGCGAGTTGATCATTGGCGACCGCCAGACCGGCAAGACCGCCGTCGCCGTCGACACGATCATCAATCAGAAGGGGAAGGGCCTCATCTGCATCTACGTTGCAATCGGCCAGAAGCTCTCGACCGTGCGCACCGTTGTGGCGCAGCTCGAGAAGCATGGCGCGATGGCACACACCGTTGTAGTGGTCGCCGGTGCAGAAGATCCAGCACCACTCCAGTACCTCGCACCATTCGCCGGTTGCGCGATTGGAGAAGAGATCATGGAGAACGGCGTCACCATCGACGGCACGCTCGTGCGCGACGCACTCTGCGTGTACGACGATCTTTCGAAGCACGCGGTTGCGTATCGCGAAATGGCGTTGCTCTTGCGCCGACCACCAGGACGCGAAGCCTACCCAGGCGACGTCTTCTATCTGCACAGCCGTCTTTTGGAGCGCGCGGCGCGCCTCTCCGACGATCTCGGCGGTGGCTCACTGACGGCGCTGCCGATCATTGAGACGCAGGCGGGCGACGTGTCGGCCTACATTCCAACGAACGTCATCTCGATCACCGACGGCCAGATCTTCTTGGAGACCGACCTCTTCAATGCCGGTCAGCGACCAGCGGTGAATGTTGGTATCTCTGTATCGCGCGTGGGTTCCGCCGCGCAGACAAAGGCGATGAAGAAGGTTGCCGGTCCATTGAAGCTTGACCTGGCGCAGTACCGCGAACTTGCGGCCTTCGCACAGTTCTCGGGGGACCTCGACAAGTCGACACGCGACCAGCTGACGCGCGGCGAGAAGCTCTCGTCGATCATGCGCCAGCCGCAGTACCAGCCGGTCTCCATGGAGCGCCAGGTTGCGATTCTGTACGTGGCATCGAAGGGGAAGCTCGACGACGTACCAACGCCACGCGTTGGTGAGTTCGAGTCGGGCTTCGGCACCTTCCTTGAGCGCGAGCGCGCAGCGATCTTGACGAGCATCGCCAAGGAGAACGCGATCTCTGACGATTCGGCGAAGGGTCTCGACGAGGCCGTCGACGCATTCCGAAAGGGGTTCCTCGCCTAACGGCGGGGGGCGAGCGGCGAGGAGAGCATGCCAAGCCAGCGCGAGATTCGACGTCGAATCGGATCGGTGAAGAACATTCGCCAGATCACCCGCGCCATGCAGTTCGTTGCCGCCTCGAAGTTGAAGCGCGCCCAAGACGCCACGCTGGCGAGCCGCCCCTACGGGCACTCGATCGACGAGGTCATCGCCGACCTCGCCTCTGTGCTGGGCGAAGAGGGGCACCCACTG
>Ga0315901_10006394_pt1 | contig 14122 bp, 12 predicted proteins | sample LakEriMetagenome_10_FD_203761 | JGI IMG/M metagenome (GOLD analysis project Ga0315901, IMG submission 203761) | Freshwater fungal communities from buoy surface, Lake Erie, Ohio, United States - Buoy 2 MA116 | ecosystem: Environmental > Aquatic > Freshwater > Lake | place: USA: Lake Erie, Ohio... | reverse complement strand
GTCGATGCCGGTCGCGTTGATGGAACAACCTCGAAAAGCCCGCCCGCAAACGAGAAGGCGCGGCTGAAGTTCCCGCCGGTCGCGAAGGTCCCATCGCCGTCATTCAACGAGTTGACCACAAAGATCGTGAACGACCAGTCCGTTTGCAGGCGCTGACGCTGAGCGTGATTGAACGCTCGCATGTTCGTTTCCAACTCGGCGCTTTGATTGAAGCCCCGGTTGACTAAAAATTCGTTAACGAACAGTTGGTAATCGTTTGAGCGGCGATTGATTGGCTCGTAGAGTGAGACGAAGGGTTGATCTGCAAACGCTCGATCGATGACGAACTCGAGCGAGTGGCGACTCGTCTTGGTCGCAAGCAGTTGACGCCACCAATCCAGCCCCGACTCAATTTTTTGCAGGACCTCCGCCTTGTGCGTCGGAGTCCAGTCCTCGGTGCTCGGGTCTAAGATCCCAGAGCTTTCAACGAAAACAGGGGTCACAGCGACCCGGCCCAGCATAAATTCTCCGGTATCCTCCGGCGCAGCACCGAACGGAAGGGACGCCATCAGGCAGCGCGTTTCCAGGGATTCCAGTCGCAATTTCCGTCGCATCGTTTCCAAATTAATGAAGGGCAGGTGCAGCAACAAGGAAATCACCCGTCGCTCCGGGTTTTCCCAGCCTATCCCTAGTCCGATTATTCCGCTTGTTCGTGTCGAAGGAAACGCAGCTGCGCGGCAAGCATTTCACACGACGCCCTTAGAGAACCCGAAACGGGGGGCCGTTCCCCGAAAAGTCCCAGTTTTTAGGGGACAGGGGAACGTTGTACCGCGTCCCGCAAACAACGCAGCGCCTCGTCGAATCCATCGCCTCTGGGCACCCACAACGATAGGGGCTCCATGGTGAAGGGGTGTCGGAAATCGAGCCGCATGGAAGTCAACAACATCCGGTACACCCCCGTGGAGTCGAAAAACCGTTGGTTCCAGCGATGGTCTCCATGACGATGGTCCCCGATCACCGGGTGGGCGATGTGATTCAAATGCCGACGAATTTGGTGCCAACGCCCAGTGTGCGGCTGAATCTCCAAAAGAGTGAATCGCGATGTCGGGAAATCGGCCGTGGGCCAACCGACTTCGAATTGCTCCAACGCCCGGATCTCCGTCAGGGCGTCCAAGGATCTCGGCCCGCTTCCTCCCACCGATGCGTTGGATTCCCGCCCCGCTTCTGTCGTCAGCCAATCGTCGACCTGGTCATCGAGCGGGTGGTCGATCGCGATCGTTCCATGAACAAAACCTCGTACCAGGGCCTGATAATGCTTGGCGACCCGGCGAGATTGAAACAATTGACCCAGTTCCGACGCCGCGTCGCGGTGCAGGCCAAAGATGACTAATCCTGCCGTAGGTCGATCCAGACGATGAATCGGGTAGAGATAGGTGCCGAGTTGATCTCGCAAAGCTTGGAGCAAGAACGGTTCGTGGGCTGAGGAGCGGGGGCCTCGGTGGACCATTAAGCCGGCTGGCTTGAACACCGCAACGTAGTGCTCGTCCTGAAACACCAGCCGCAAGGGCTGCGTCAGAAATTCCTCGATAAAATCCTGCCATCCCGGCTCAGCCATGCTCCCTCCGTCTTTTGCTTCCAGCGAGGAGCGGGTTCCCCATTTTCAACGCCCTCGTTCCAATACGGATTTCCAAACGGCTGTTGGCGACGTCCCAGTAACCTCCACCGCGAACTTTCCATTCCGGCCGGCGTTGGTTAAGATTCTTCGGATACAAGGTACCATGTTCCCGACTGGACCGCTGGTCGCGTCCCTCCCGGTCGAAAGGAAAATTCGAGGCATCGATGCTGCAGAACCTAAGAAAGCTGCAATTGACGGAAGTCCAGCGCGATGGCATGCGCGCTGCGGGACGTTTCAATGCCCAATTGATGGACTACATCCGTCCTTTCATCCAGCCCGGAATCTCGACGGGCGAAATCGACCGTCTGGTCCATGACTATACAATCCAGCATCGGCACACTCCGGCCACCCTCGGATATCTCGGTTACACCCGGAGCTGTTGCACGAGCGTGAACGATGTGATTTGTCACGGCATCCCGGGCGATTATGTCCTCAAGGATGGAGACATCATCAATGTCGATATCACCAGCATCGTTGACGGGTGGCACGGCGATCAGTCGGAGACATTCCTCGTCGGTACGGTCGGGGAGGAAGGCCGCTCGGTCTGTCAATGCTCATTCGATGCCATGCATCGCGCCATCGCGGCTCTCGAACCCGGTTGCCCTGTCAGCGTGATCGGCGACAACGTGGTCGAAGAAGCCAACCGTTGGGGGTTTTCCGTGGTGCGCGAGTATGTCGGTCACGGTCTCGGAAGACGGTTCCATCAATACCCCAACATCCCCCACTTCCCCGACCGCAAAAGTCGCCAGGAACGATTGTTGCCAGGGATGTGCTTCACCGTCGAGCCCATGATCAACGCAGGCACCCGGTTCACGAAACTCGATACGAAGGATAACTGGACTGTCCGAACGCGAGATGGTAAATTGTCCGCCCAATTCGAACATACCGTGCTGATGACCGAACGAGGCCCGGAGATCTTGACCCTCACGACCAACGGCCCACAGAGGGGCCAACGGTTTCTCTAGCGAAAACGATCTCCAAGGACGCGAAGTTACGTCACCACGAGCAACCGCGCCGACCGAGTTCTTCGGTGCATCGGCTTGTTCAGGCTGCTCTTCGTACTCGTACTCAGTCCGACAGGACGGTACTCGTACTCGATACGGATCTTCGCATGGTACCACTGCGTCCAGGTCAACGCACTTGTCGGCGTTGGAATTTCGAGATGGAACGTGAATCAGGGTCTGAGGAGGGAAACCACGTTGTGTCGACACAGCCAACAAAAGTCGATCTTCGTTTCCATGAGCCTGAGGCGCTAGCCGATTTTTGCACTTCGAACGAACTCGGCTAGCGCCTCAGGCTCATTTTTATCGGCTGTGTCCGGTTCGGAGTATCGGACAATCGCGATGCTGCGATCGACGAAGACCCATCGAGTACGAGTGCCGTACGCTTACGCGTCCTGAGTACGAGTACGATGGTATCCTGTGACGCGATTGCAGAACAAGCAAATGGGATCGCTCGGTCGCGCGTCGGGTCACGATGGGGGGGAGGAATTGGCGACCAATTGGCGAAGGGCCTTGGGCAAGGGGAAATAGACTTCCTCCTTGCGCACCTCTTTCTCCTCCACACTGGCTCCGAAACGATCCTTTAGCCATTGGATGGTGCTCGCGACCACTTCTTCGGGGGCGCTGGCTCCGGCGGTGATCAAAACCACGTCGTTCTGGTTGAAACTAGCCTCTTGGAGATCCTGAGGGCCGTCGATCAGGAACGCGACTCGTCCTTTCTCCTGAGCTAATTCTCGAAGGCGTTGGGAATTGCTGCTGTTTTGCGATCCCAGAACGATCACTTTGTCCGCCTGCTGGCACAGCAGCCGGACCGCTTCCTGTCGATTTTGTGTCGCGTAGCAAATGTCCTCCTTGGGAGGGCCAACGATCCATGGGAATCGCTCCTTAAGCCGGCCGATGACGCGATTCGCATCGTCGACGCTCAGTGTGGTTTGCGTCAAATAAGCCAGCTTTGTTCCTGGCTCGAAACTCAAAGCGTCCACTTCTTCGGTATCCTCGACCAGAACGATCGCCTCGGGTGCTTCTCCCATGGTGCCGATCACTTCATCGTGTCCCGCATGGCCGATCAGGATGATCGTGTAATGTTCTTTGGCGAATTTGATCGCCTCCAAGTGGACCTTGGTCACCAGCGGGCAGGTAGCGTCCAGGGCGTGCAGGTTGCGACTTTGGGCGAAACGCCGCACCTCCGGCGCAACGCCGTGGGCCGAGAACAAAACGGTCGAGCCCTCGGGGATTTCCTCCAAATTGTCGACGAAAACCGCTCCCTGGGATTGAAAGGTTCGGACGACATGCTGGTTGTGGACGATCTCGTGGTACACGTAGATGGGTGGCCCAAAATGCTTGAGTGCCAGCTCCAGGCTCTGCACCGCCATATTGACTCCCGCGCAAAAACCGCGAGGAGCGGCAAGGATTATTTTCATTCGCGGCTAGGTTCCGTTGAGAAAAAGAAGGATCTGCAGATAATCATAGCCTGATGGAACCCCTTCGCGAAGAGATGATCCCAACCTTGTCCCACTCCGTTGCTCCCAGCTTGCCCCCCGTATCGGACTCAAGCCCTGCAGATCCCACCGCCATGCGACATCAAGCTGCCCGATCGGGCGTGGGACGGGTTCGAAGCGACCTGAGCCGCTACGGGCCCGAGCAGAGCATTCCTCCGATGGCGCTGGATGAGGCGTTTGCGTACTGCCGGAACTTGGCCCAATCGCACTACGAGAATTTTTCGGTGGTGACCCGACTCGTTCCTGCTCGCATCCGACCCCACCTAGCAAGTATCTACGCCTATTGCCGTTGGTCCGACGACTTGGCTGACGAGATGGATCACCCCGACCAATCGAGGCAGCTGCTGGACTGGTGGCGTACACAGCTGGACGCGTGCTTCCAGGGGCAAGCAACGCACCCGGTCTTTGTTGCACTCCGTCAGACCATCACCCAATATGACATGCAGCCGGAACCGTTTTCCGATCTGCTCTCCGCGTTTCTCCAAGATCAATCGACGTTTCGCTATCCATCTGATGCAGAGCTGCTTGCGTACTGTCGACGGTCCGCCAATCCGGTCGGCCGATTGGTGGTGCAGCTCGCGCGTTTGTCCTCCCCGCAAACGATCGAGTGGAGCGATTCCATCTGCACGGGGCTCCAGCTCGCGAACTTTTGCCAAGACATTCGCTTGGACGCGCTGAGGGGGCGAGTCTACTGGCCTGCCGATCGCCATCAAAAATGGAGGGTCGAAGCGGATAGCCTTCGCCGCGATGCTCCCTCGCCGGAAATGTTGCAAGGCGCGCGGGAGTGGACGCGCGACGCGCGAGGTTTTCTGATCGCAGGTCTGCCGCTTGTCCAGCAAGGTCCGCTGTGGTTCGCTCGTAGCGTTCAGTTGTTCGCGCGAGGCGGGCTGTTGATCTTGCGGAATATCGATGCCCAGCAAGGCGACGTCTGGTCTCGCAGCATCACCGTCAGCAAAGGCCAGAAACTCCAGCTCATGATCCGTTCCCTTTTGTTCCCGCGGTCCATTTCGATCCCATCGGTCGATCAGCCTCGATGGGACGCGTGATGGATTTAGAAAACTCGTATCGAGTGGCCGAGAGGATTTCGAGATCGAGCGGATCGAGTTTCTTTCGCTCCTTTCAATTCCTAAAACTCGAACGGCGGCGCGCGATGTACACCCTGTACGCGTTCGCGCGACTCGCTGACGATGCGACGGACGATGCGCCGTCCCAACCGGGTTGGAATCGTTCGTTGTGGATGGATTACCTCGATTCGCTGCTGGGACCCGAGCCGCATTCGCAGAGCATTTTCGATTCGCAATTGCCATCGGACCTCGCGGCGATCCGACCAGCCCTCGTCGATGTGGCTCGCCGCTATCGGATCCCTGTGGAAATGCTCCAAGCCTTGGTGCAGGGGATGGAAACCGATGCTCGAGGAGACGAAATACCGTCCTGGTCCGCGCTCCGCCAATACGCCTTTCAAGTCGCATCGTCCATCGGCATTTGCTGCACCGCCATTTGGACAGACGGCAACCCGATCGCACCCGAGGATCCGCTTTGGACCAGTGCGGTCGATTGCGGCATCGCCTTTCAACTGACAAACATCCTCAGGGATCTCCGAGAAGACGCGGCGCGAGGCCGCGTCTACTTGCCCACCGAGGACCTAGAGCGATTCGGTATTTCCCGTTCGCAGTGGCTCGGTTTTTTCAACAGCCGTCAAAACCTTTCAAACGCACAACTGGACGGACTGTCTGAGTTGATCGCGGTTCAGATCGAACGAGCGCGTGGTCTGTTCGCTCGCGGATGGCAGCTCCATCGCATGCTCGATTCGGACAGCTTTCGAATGTTCTCGCTGATGTGGCATACCTATCGCAGGATCCTCGCAGCCATCGAACGCGATCCCAACCGCATTTTGCAGGAGCGTGTTCGTATCAATCGCGCGGGAAAACTGCAGCTCGCGGCCAGTCACTGCTTCACCCCGCTTCTTTTGCGCACCGCCTCGCGGAGCGAGTCGAAAAATGCATGGATGAAACAAATCGCTGCACCGAAGTTTTCCGATCGAAACCCGCGTGTGGCCGTGGTGGGAGGCGGTCTGGCAGGCATGAATGCAGCCTTGCTCCTGGCCAGGCACGGTTGCGAAGTGGTCCTGTGCGAATCCAAATCGCGTCTGGGTGGGCGTGCCGGATCGTTTCTCGATCCAGCCACTAGCCAAGCGGTCGATTACTGCCAACACGTGGGGATGCAATGCTGCTCGGAATTGCAGCGATGGATCGCGCGCACGGGATCCACGAGCGCCTGGCGGATCTTCGATACGCTCCATTTTGTTTCGAAGACTGGGAGGCGGTTGGATGTGCGGGCTTGGCCCTTGCCCGCCCCGCTCCATCTCAGTGGTCTCATCCTGGGATGGCCCGATCTGTCTCCACTGGATCGAGTCCGGGTAGCAACTGGCTTGGCTGCCCTATTGCTCGCCAAGGATACGCCCGATTTTGAGCAAATGCCCGCCCGAACGTGGCTGGTTCGGCATTTCCAAAACGATCGAACGATCGATCGGTTTTGGGGAACCATTTTGGTAAGCGCGCTGGGGGAGCAAGTGGATCGTGTTGCAATGGGGCCAGTCAAAAAGGTTTTGGTGGATGGTTTCGCCGCGACACGCGACGCCTTTCATTTGCTGGTCCCTTCGCAGCCCCTGTCCAAACTCATGGACGAGGTACCGCGCTCCGTACTGGAAGCGTTGCGCGTCGAGGTGCGATCTGGATCCACCGTCCCGTTTTTGAATCGCAGCGATTCAGGCGACTGGCGTCTCGGCGACGAATCAGGCCAACCCTTCGACGCCGTAGTCGTTACTGTCCCATGGCACCGCCTGGGAGCCTTGCTTCGGGATTCAGGACTCTCGGAGTATGCCAGAGGCGAAGTAGCCAAAGTGGCCGAACTCGAAACGTCACCGATCACCGGAGTTCACACCTGGTGGGATCGACCGTGGTTGACGCAACCGCATGCGATCTTGATCGATCGATTTTGCCAATGGGTTTTCCCCGGGCCTGATTCCGTCGCCATGTCGGAGGGAACTGGAGAAACCTACTATCAAGTTGTGATCAGCGGATCGCGGCAGCTGCCGCGCGGCGACCAAGCTGCAATCCTGGCCGCGGTCGAGCGGGATCTGCAGGAACTGTTCCCCGCTGCTGCTGCCTCGCGAATGCTTCGCGGAAAAGTAGTCACGGATCCGCAGTCCGTGTTTTCCGTAACACCGGGACACACGGCGAGTCGTTTGTCCCCCACTGCGTTGGCCAGCGAAGGGGTTTTTCTCGGAGGGGATTGGGTCGATACGGGATGGCCGGCGACGATGGAAGGCGCTCTTCGATCCGGCAGCCTGGCTGCCCAAGGCGCGTTGGCCTACCTCGGGCGCCCTGCGCAGTTGCTCGACGAATAGATTCTTCCCTACCCGACGTCAGATTTCATCCTGAAACATTTCACGCGCCGGGGCCGCGCGATGCCGTCGTTGCCGGGCACATCGTTTGGTCACACATCGCGACAAACGGTCGGCGACCCGGTCGATCATCCTCGCAATGTTCGAATCGCGATCCACGACGACCATTTGTGGCTCACGAGCAATACTCACTACAACCCGGCACGACTTGTCCCACCCTGCTCGCAATGGACCATTTTCGTCCGTCAAATAAACATCCACCTGCCGGCCTCGATCCGCCAGCATCGATACAGCCGACATAATCCGATCTTCGATCCATCCTCGGAGGCCATGAGGAAGAGCTTCACCCTTTGCGTGAATGGAAATCAGCACGATTGAATTCTCCATGTTGCGAGTCAAACAAGTCAGTCCACGAAGGAATAATACGGCGATTCCGTCGCGGAGGCAGACTGATTCTGCTACAACAATCGTTTAAAAAAATCAAACAATCCGAGGAGCCTCCGAGTCATGGAATCATTGAATTACCACCATTTGATGTACTTTTGGGTGACTGCACGCGAGGGGTCGATGACCCGGGCGGCCGCGAAGCTCCATGTGACGCCTGCGACGCTCAGTATCCAGATCAAGGACCTCGAGAAATTTCTGGGGCGTCAACTGCTCCGAAAATCGGGTCGCGGTCTGGCGCTGACCGAAACGGGCGAGTCGGTGCTGCAGTACGCATCCGACATTTTCGCGACTGGGGAGGAGATGCTCAATGCGTTGCGGGGAAACCCGTTGGGAACGCCGATGCTGTTTCGGGTCGGGATCAAGGATGTGATGCCCAAGATGGTGGCGTATCGATTGCTCGAGCCTGCCTTGCGTTTGGAGACCCCCATGCGGTTGGTGTGCCACGAGGGTGCGCTTCAGGATCTGATCAGCGACTTGAGCATCCATCGGCTCGATGTGGTGTTGTCCGACACACCCATGGATCCGCGGTACAGCGTGAAAGCCTTCTCGCATTTGCTCGGCGAATCAACGATCAGTGTTTTGGCCACCCCGAAACTCGCCTCGAAATTGCCGGCCGACGAAGAGTTCCCTAGGAATCTGCATCGAGCGCCTTTTCTTTTGCCGACCTCGGACACCGTCCTGCGTCGTTCGCTGGATTTATGGTTTGACCAGCACAAAATCGAGCCAGACATTCGGTGCGAATTTGCGGATGCGGCAATGCTCAAAATCGCCGGCAAGGAGGGTTTGGGAGTTTTCGTAGCGCCGACCATTATCGTCGACGAGGTGGAGCGGATGTACGGCGTCCGGCGATTAGGAACCTTGCCGATCATCGAACGATTCTACGCTTTGTCCGTGGAGCGCAAGATCAAGCACCCCGCTGTCCTCGCGATCTCGGCAAAGAGCAAATAGCAGATAGTAAATCAGCTTGGATCGACGAACTCCGCTCGCGTGAACAAGTAGGTTCGCCGAAGTTACTGTTCTCCTGGATAGGATTTGCCGTCGATGAGGACACCGACACAATGGGTAGTGTACTCGAGTGGGTCGCCGTCATAGAGAGCCAAATCCGCGTCCTTGCCGACTTCGATTGAGCCCACGCGATCTGCGATTCCTAAAATCTTTGCGGGAGACAAGGTGATGGCTTCGATCGCCGCCTCGCGGGATAGTCCATGTGCGGCAGCGACGGCTGCTTCGAACAGGATGATTCGAGCCTTGGGGACATACGATTCGTAGCCTCCCTGAATCGCGAAAGGAATATGGTTTTCCTTCAGAATCGCAGCCGAACGCATGGTCAGATTCTCACGCTCGCCGCTGGCACGGGCCATGGTGGGATGGAGCAGGATCGGTACCTGTGCTTTCTGGATATGGGGAATCAGCTCATGGGCTTCGGCCGCGCTGTCGAGCCAAATCGAAATCTTGAATTCCTCAGCCAATCGCAATGCGTTGGCGATGTCCTGCGCACGATCGGCCGTGATCAGCAAGGCTTTCTTGCCGTCGAGCACCGCTGCCATCGCTTCCAGCTTCAGGTTTCGCGTCGGCTCCGGTTTGGATTCACCGCCGTCGGGTTTCTTGGCGAGTTTCGCGCGGTACTCCGATGCGTCGATCAGCAACTGGCGCAGCATCGCGACTTGTTTGCCTCGCGTACCCGGACTCTGCTTGCCTGATTTCTTGGCGGTCTCGGCGAGCGTGCAGCAGACGGCTCGCCCGTCGGCGATCAATGCGGCTTCGATCGTGTTTCCGTGCGTTTTGGCGATGAGGGTTTGCCCGGAGATCAATTCGCCTGGCGCATGGCCGGTGTGGACGGTGGTGACGCCGTAGCCACGCAGGTATTCGACCAATTCATCTTTGCCATTGTAGGCATCGATCGCACGCAGTTCGGGTTGCACAGGCGTCGAGGGCTCGAGTTGGTCGGATGCTTGTGGGACATTGAGCATGCCCGAGAGTCCGACGCAGGTTCGCACGTCGATCAGACCGGGCAAAACCACCTCCGCTTCATGCACCCGGGCTCCGTCCGGGACCACGACCGAAGCAGCATCGCCGATGGCTGCGATCTTGCCGTCGACGCACACGACCACTCCATTTTCGAGGATGCGTCCCGAGACGGTGTGGATCTTTTTCCCCTTGACGACGACCACGTCGCCGGCGATCAGCGACGGAGTAGAAACCGCGAGGAGAGCAATGGTTGCCGCGAACCAGGATGTGCGATGAGTACGCATTATTGTTTTCCTCCGATTTGCCACGGTTGGGCATAACAGCATAGGAACGGATCCAAATCGGAACCAGCTCCGGTCCCTCCCTCGGCAAACAATGCGTCCTTGGGGTCGGACAAATCGAATGCCTTCTGCCCCTCGACCCAGGTTTCGAGGACGCGTGTGTAAACGCTCAAGGGATCGCCCGATAGGATTGCAAAGTCCGCATCTTTGCCAGGTGCGAGCGAGCCAATTCGATTCTCCAAACCGAGCATTTCTGCGCCTGCGATGGTCAAGCCTTCGATGGCGCGGTCCCGATTCATTCCCGCTCGGACGGCTAGTGCGGCTGATCGTGTGAAGACGCGCGAATCGGTGATCCAGTCGTCGGTATGGAAGGCGACCCGCACCCCTGCTTCATCGAGAATGCGCCCGTTGCGGAAGGTCATGTCGCGCGCCTCCAACTTGCCGCCGGGAGAATCGATCACGATGACCGAGCAAGGAACCTTGGCGGCAGAGATTTCCTTCGCGACCTTCCACCCCTCGCTGACATGGTGCAAGACGACGCGCAAATTGAACTCTTGAGCCAGCCGCAGGACGGTAATAATGTCATCGTGGCGATGCGTGTGGTGATGCACGATGCGTTTTAGCTGCATGGCTTCGACGAGCGCTTCCATATGCAGATCGCGCGGTGGCAGTTTGTCAGCATCGCCTTTTGCAGCGACCACTTTGGCGTGATACTCGCGCGCCTTGATGTACTGTTCGCGGACAAGGAACGCGGATTTGCCGCGCGTGCCGGGAAACGGCGACTCGCCGATCGAATTGGTCCCATTCGCCATCTTCAATCCACCCAATCCGTTTCCTTCGGCATCTCGGATGAAGAGTTCCTCGATGGTCGATGGCCCTTTCCCTGCGTAGCGAAGCTTGCAGTAAACGGTTTGCCCGGAAATGAGATGACCGGACCCCGGCATGATGTTCAGTGTCGTCAATCCGCCCGCCAAGGCGCGTTTGAAGCCAGAGTCCCGAACATTCAACGAGTCGAGGATCCGCACACCCGGTTGGATCGGCGCACTACCATCCGCCGCCCCCATCCCTCCGATATGGCTATGGGTGCATACGAGTCCCGGCATAATCCATTTTCCACTCACGTCGATGGAGCGTGCACCGGGCGGAATCGCAACCGAATCGCTCGGCCCAACCGCGAGAATGGTGCTGCCCTGGACAAGCAGTGTTCCCTTTTCAATCGGCGAGGATTGTGCCGTCAGGATCCTTGCGTTCTGCCATGCGATGGTCTCGCCCAGAAGGGATTCCCCCCATGCTGACGGAACCCTCCCCGCGGCGAGGACCGGCATAGCGAGGGAGGCATGTTGAAGAAATCGTCGTCGCGAGTAGGGGCTCACAGAGTCGCTCCGATGGCCAAGGAATGAGACGTAACCAGCGATGGAGAATTCGAGAGTAATCCGCGAACGGTTCCTTGCCTACGGATGCCTTCCGATAACCCGTTTCTTTTCGGGACTGGGCTACTTAAAAATCACCTGTGCGTCCGGCGCAACCCGATAGGTTCGCTCGCTTCCGGGCTCCCACTTGCCGTTCTTGAAATACTGCGATTTGGTGACGAAACCACCGTCAGGAGTCGGTTCGGTCGTCGCTTTGACCTCGGTGATGCCGTTGGCGTTGCCCGATACCTTCTCGATGCTGGCCCAATGCGGGCCGTCGATCTCCAGAGTCCCGCTTGTATAGAATCCGGCCGTGGTGAAATACCAGAACGCGATCTTTTCGCTCGTGGCATCCCACATCATGATCGTCTCGCCGCCGTAATCCCCGTTGTTGACAGAATGGAGCACACGTACCGCTTGCCCATTCATCGCCCGCTCCCATCGCGAGACGTCCACGATCGGCTTCTCCGGTGTCGAATTCGCGAACTCGCCCCGGTACGTTTTGCCGAGATACGGTTCGAAGATTTTCAAATGCTCGTTCAAACGAGTATTTTCCGGCTTGGATTCCGGCTTGGGAACGTCCTGGGGAACGAGGACTAACAGAACGATCAGCGGCAGCCATTTCATATCACCATCTCCCATCCATCGCGCAATTTTTTTAGCTTGATCGCTGAATCTCGCGCATGCCGATACATCCGCGACTACGATCCATACTTTGTCACAGTATGATCATGATTGTCTGATCGTGGTACGAGGGAGGAGAAGATGACATTTCGGCAAGCAAACGGGTTCCGCAAGCAGCAATGCCGCATTTGTCAGGCATCATGGTGCAGCACGATGGATCGATGCGCAACGTGCGCGACGTTTTGCCTCATGGTTCTTCTTCTGTGGACAAGCCCAATCCAGGCAGAGGACCCCATTGCCGGTATCGGCGCAGTCAGCCAAGATCCCTATCAGGCCGACGATATCGACGCGGCGGTTGCTCGCGGGATCAAGTACCTGGTGTCGCAGCAGCGCAAAGATGGCGCGATCACCGATCGTGGGCATGAGAACGCGATGACCGCGTTGGCGATCATGGCGATGGCATCGGTTGGCCATCAGCCGGTCGATCAATCACCGGAGGGCGTTGCGATGTCGCAGGGATTGAAGTTCCTGCTCGGCGACGGCAGGCAAGATCCGCAGGGTTACTTTGGTGCATCCGATGGGTCGCGCATGTATGGACACGGGATCGTGACGTTGATGTTGACTGAGATGCTCGGCATGGGGTCCGATTCGGCGATGGACGAACGGATTCACGAGTCGTGTCAAAAAGCGATCGACTTGATTGTGCGGAGCCAGGGCGTCAAGAAAGCGGCCAACGCGCGAGGTGGATGGCGTTACACCCCCGATTCCGGTGATAGCGATCTCTCGGTAAGTGTTTGGCAGTTGATGGCGCTCCGGAGCGCCAAAAATGATGGCTTGGACGTTTCCTCGAAGACGATCGACAACGCGATCGAATACCTGAGGCGATCCTACGCCTCCCCATTGGACAGCAACGGAAACCCTCGAGACATGAAGAACGGATTCAGCTACGAACCGAATGGGGGTGGTCCATCGTTTACGATGACTTCAGCGGGATTATTGGCCATGCAGGTTTGCGGGCAGTACGAATCGCCGCTGGTGATCGGGTCCGCGGACTGGTTGCTAGAGCATCCGCCGCAATGGAACGATCGATTCATCCTTTATGGTCTCTACTATTTCGCCCAGGGCATGCACCAGCGGGGCGGTGATCACGCAGGCAAGGCAGCGAAATTAGTATCCGACCTGCTCTTGCCAAAGCAGAAAGGGAATGGAGCTTGGGAATCCTCTGGAGGCGAGGAGCAGAACGCTGGCAGTGTCTATTGCACCTCGATGGCGATCTTGAGCCTATCGGTCAAGTTTCATTACTTGCCGATTTATCAGCGGTAACCGTTTGCCGGCTAACCGCACGGCGTCGCAGGATCCGTCTGTCGCGGCGTAGCCGAGGCAAATGCAACTCCTCAAGTGGCACCCCGAGCGGTTTTGCGATGGGTGTGGGTTCTGCGGATTTCGGATTGACCATTAGCCGCGTGGGCGCTAGCCGGCGCGAGCCGCCCGGTTTGAAGTGGAGGAAACATGGCAAGGTGTTGCGCGCTTCAACCCGGATGCTCGTCCGCCCCGGCGGATCTTCGACGCATCTCGGCTAATAAGCTCGGTCCGTGCGCGAGCACGCTTCGAAATGCGATAGCCAAAAACACGCGGAGCGATCCTCGTTTCGATGGGGCTTGTCCCCATCGGACGGCAATCGCAACCAGCAAGTGATAGCGACGCGGTCCCCATCACGGCGGGGCTTGCCCCCGTCGGATGATGCTCCGATGGTGGCGCGCTTTGAACCCCCTCCACGCCCATCGCAGAGCCTCTTGGAAGAACCACCCGAAGGATCGCATCCCAGGCTTGCCACAC
>Ga0315901_10006393_pt1 | contig 14124 bp, 18 predicted proteins | sample LakEriMetagenome_10_FD_203761 | JGI IMG/M metagenome (GOLD analysis project Ga0315901, IMG submission 203761) | Freshwater fungal communities from buoy surface, Lake Erie, Ohio, United States - Buoy 2 MA116 | ecosystem: Environmental > Aquatic > Freshwater > Lake | place: USA: Lake Erie, Ohio... | reverse complement strand
CGCCGCCGCCTGCTTGGCCTACACCCTCACGAGCAGCGCCCCCGCCGCCTGCATAGGTAACAGCCGAACCCGTAATGCTTGAACTAACGCCCGCGCCGCCGTCACCGCCGAGAGGCGCAATGGTTCCAGGGATACCGTTGCCGCCAACCGCCCCCGCGCCGCCCCCTCCTCCTGCGGTGAAGAACTCATTCCCAGTGCCAAGATCGCCGCCCGCGTTACCTTGCCCGGATGTGCCGGAACCGCCGGGATTGATCTCGCCATTTTCGCTAGAGCCCCCACCGCCCGAGCCCCCCGCGAGGCCCCCTTCATTGCCACCGCTTGCGCCCGCACCCCCGCCGCCGCCGCCCGTGGCAGTGATGCCGTTGAACGACGAGTTCCCGCCACTAACGCCTCGGTTGGCGTTGAGGTATCCAGCGACACCGCCTGTCCCGCCAGCACCGACCGTGACGGTGTAAGAACCTGTCGCCGTGATGGATGATGTGCCGGTGAGTAAGCCACCTGCACCGCCGCCGCCACCAACGCGCGAGAAAACACCAGCGCCACCGCCGCCACCGCCAGCGACGATCAGGTGCTGGACAGTAACCGAACCAGCCGCGCCCTGCTGCGAGAGCAGCGTTAGCAACATGGCTTAGCCCTCCAAGGTGCGGAGTTGGTTCAGCGTTGTCTGGGTCACAGTCATAGCGGCGTCGATCTGCGCAACTTGGGGAACGTCCCCAAGCGCAACAGCCGAACCGCGCAGAGAGTGCAGATGCGCAAGCCGCCGCTCACACATTGCGATGAGTTCGGGGATGTCCATCAGATCACCATTTGCCGCAGGAGGATGTTGGACGTGTTGAGCAGCATGTAGACGTAGTAGATTTCGGTCGCGCCATCCTTGTAGATCGCGTCGAAAGCCGTGTCGCCCAGCACCGCCGCGCCCTGCGGGTAAAGCATCGTCCCCCACGGGAACATTTCAGAGCGCGCGAAGTCGAAGGCGAACCAGCGGCCCGTCACTTCCTTTTGAATGTAGAGCGTGCCGCCGTGCAGAGCATACTTGGTGCCAGTGGTGAACGTCTCGGTCGCAGGGCCGTAAGGGATCGCTGCCCAAGTGTTGGCCGCGATGTCATAGCGATCCAGCAGCGCGCCTGCGCCGCCACGGAAAGAGTAGATGAAGCGCCCGTTCTGGATCGCGCTTTCGTTTGTCCAGTCCGCTTCGGTAGCCGAATGCACCCAGTGGCCCGACATGCCGGTCGAAGGCGCAGCGCCGCGAGCGGCAACCGGAGAGAGCGTCGACCATGTGTTCGCGGTGATGTCGTAGCGGAACAGCGTGACCGCGTTGTTGCCCATGTAATAGAGAAAGTTGTCGTTCCCCTCGATGACATAGGTCGAGGTTGCGTCGGGGTTGGTAGTCCAAGTCGCGACGGTCAGCGTGTCGGCGGTGTTCGCGGTGATGGTGCGGATTTGGCCCGCGCCGGTTCCGCCCGTGATGCGAACCTGCGAGTTGATCCACTGCGAGGCCGTCCAAGTCTTGGCGCTGTTGACCAGCGTCGTGCCGGTGGCGCTGGTCGCGGTGCCGGTGGCAAACGTCTTGAAGTCGCCATCGACAATCGAAGGGGTGGCGATCAGCTTGCCGTCAGTCGCAAGCGTTGCAGGCAAGCCGGTTTGCGAAAGCGTCGTCCAAGTGTTCGTGGCGTAATCATAGACGCGGAAGCTGGCTGCGGCCAACGTGCCTGCGCCCAGCACATAGTAGCGCGGGGTCAGCAGGCGATAGACCGTCGATGCGCTGAAGGCAGTGCCTTGCGTGGCCACCGTGATAACCGAGCTTGCGCCAGTCGTGTTGCGCACGATGTCCAGCACCGCGCCATTGTTCGGGCCGGAAAGAATGTGGATCTTGTAACCGCGCAGATCGCGCTGAAGGTTTTGGTTCGTCGTGATTGAGGAAACGGTGCCAGCGGTAGCGGTGAGCGAACCTGCACCAACGGTCGAGCCGGTTGACCACCCGCCCGCAGTCCCGCTTGCGCCCGCGCCGAACGTGCCAGCAAGGCCGGGGGTGGGGATGTTGATCCAGCCATCCTCACTCGGGTTGTAGATCGCCGCAACCGAGTTGCTGACGACGAACATCTGCTGCTGGCGGAAGTGCCGCGAGGATACGATAAACGAACCCGCCGCCGAAACGTGCGGTGATGGCGCGCAAAACTCCCAACGCTTGAGGTCGAGCAGTTTGCGATTTCCGTTGGTCGTCGGCATGTCAGGTCACCACGATGTTGCGGCGGAAATTGTCCGCCTGAAGGTGCATAAGAGCGGGGATTTGGTCGTTGGCCGCAAAGCCCCCGATCTGCGATTGGTTCGTGAGCGTTGTCAGGGTGCCGGATTGGATTGTTGCGTTGCTAACAGAAACGGCCAAGTTCGCCGCCGTCGCCTGCCGCACTTCCATGATCGGAAAGCCCTGAGCGTTCGGCAGCGCGTAGCCGATGGTTTTCGTAAGCGCGTTCACCGCCATCCGCATGGACTCGATAGCTTCGATCAGTTCGCCATAGACAGCCACCGGAAGCGGCGTGCCTTCGGTAACGTCCGTTGCAGTCTTCCCGTCATTCGGCCCGGTTACGGTTGCCAGAGCCACAACCTGCATATTGGCCGTGTCACCGGAATAGGGGACTTCGCGGGTCGCAATTTGCGTCCCCGTTCCCGCTGTATAGCCTACGTTATCAGCCATGATTTACTCCTTACAGCGCGAAAATACCGGACGCATTCCATGTGATTGTGATGTCGCCGCCGTTGGGGGTAACCGGCAATCCGGTAACGCCAGTGTCGATGAAAGCGACAAGCCGCGAGGTGCCAGCGGTGCCTGTGTCAATGTAGATCACAAGCGCCTCAACCGTCGCGCCGCTCACTGCCGTGTAGGTCACGTTGTCGCCGTCAAACACGCCGTTGGTGACAGTCGTGGCACCAATCGTCTGCGCAGTCCCCACAACGCCGCTCAGGCTGGTCAGGAACTCATGCGCGGCGGAATAGGTGTAGGTGCCGGTGTCAACCAGTGCGACCCTCACCGTGCCGTCATTCACGTCGATGTTGGCCAAGCCGTCAAGCAGCGCCTCTTTATATTTAGGGTAAATCGCGTTGGGCATGTCGAAATTCTTTCTACTGGTGTTCACAAACCGGAGCGACAGCGCCTGCGTTTATGGCGGTGCGGCCATGCGTGTCTTGGCCAATAAAGCGAAACAGCATGGCCGCGCCTTTGGGGGGCGAGCCGAAGCCCGCCCCGCTCGGATTAGGGCAAGTAGTAGAGGATCGCAGCGCGAACCGAACCCGCAGCCGAAGTGGCCGCGTTGGCCGCTACAGCAAGCCGAACTGCCGTGTTGCCTTCAGTCACCGTGAAGAACATCCCGGCTACAGCCGATGCGCTGGACTGAGTGCCAGCCTGCGCCACGGTCGAAGCCGCGAAGTAACGGTCAGCATCACCAGCATCGCCCAGATTAAGGGTAATGGTCGGCGAGCCACCCGTGTCGAGGTCATCAGCCTCAATCGTGGCATGAAGCACAATAGCGCCCACGGGCAAGTTGAACATGGCGGCGGAGTCCGCAGTAGTAATGGTGCCGGTAAAGGCGACTTCGCCATACGATACCTTGACGTTACCACCGAAGCCGTGGCCCGGTGCGGCAAGCCGCGACTGAGTAGAGTTAGAAGCAGGCATTGGAAATACTCCAGAATGGAAAGGGGCGAGCCATTACAGCCCGCCCCAAAAGGTTAAGCGTCAGCCGCAGCGCCGAAGAACGCAGTCACAACGCCGTGAGCCTTGCCGTTGAAAGCAGCCTTCTTGACGCCAATGATTTCGTCCATGCCGACAGTCATGCGACGGTTCAGGGTCGGAATGTCCGACTTTTCCGTGCCAGCCTGCGGACGCTGCGAGTAAGCGATAAACACCGACTGCGTGCCGCACAGGTAAACCGGGCGGATCGGAGCCGACGAACCGCCAGCAGTGTTAAGGCCGTTGGCAGCCGCCCAAGCGTCAATTTCCGGCACTTCGCGATGGATAACACCATCATAGATGATGTCGCCCGACTGGAAAATCGGGTTGCTGTCCATCCCATTGCCTTCACGGGCGCGGGCTTCACGGTTGGCATTGAGAACCGCCGAGTCGTTAGTCAGATCGCGGAAAGTGCGCGAGCCGTGGAACGCGATAAAATACTCCTGCCCCATGTCGTCATTGACCTGGTAGGGGTTGATCGCAGGCGAAGCGGCAAGTGCCAGACGCTTGACCACGCTCATGCGCGCAGCGGTGCAGGTTTCGCCTGCATCCACGTTGCCAAGCGCGGTTGCCCAAGTCGCGCTGTAACCGGCGACAGTGCCGAAGAACAGACGATCTTGGTTAGCAGCCGAGTAGGCGTTACGGTTGGCAGTCGTCGCCGCGCCGTAGTTGACGGTCGTGTCGCCAGTGGTAACAACCGAGCCAAGGGCTTCGATGATGTCATCCCGCAGAAGCTCACCGAAATAACGGGTGAGGCTTTCCTTGGCCGCGTTCATCACGTCCATCTCAGTGCGGAACGACTGGTTCTTGGTAATGGCAACGCCCTTGCCGCGCAGGGCAACAGGAACGCCGCAGTTGAAGTTGTCCAGCGGGGTTTCGTTACCGACAATCGGGGTTTCCCCGGTCACCGGAGCGCCGCCCAGCTTGTAGAACAGCGGGATATTCAGAGTATCACCAGCGCGCTTCTCAAGGTCGGTGTAACCCTGAAAGATTGCGTTGGTGCTGTTGTTGATGAACTTGGCGAAACGCGAGCGGCGCACGTATTCCATGTGCGCCTTGTTCGACCATTCTTTCCGCTGCGAAGCGGTTGCGAGGGTAAAATCAGCCATTGTCTATACCTTAAAACATGGCGTTCAGCTTTTCCGTCACAGGGTCAGGCTTCGGCTGCGTGGAAGAACCAGCAGACGGCGCGCTCGCCAATGAGCGGGGAGGTTGAACGGAAGGGGGATCAGCCGCTAAAGGTGCGGCGGTTTGCTGCGCGAGTTGGCCTTGTGCGGCCTTCCACGCTTGGAATTGCTGGAAGTCATCAAGGCTAACCTGTGACGCGATCTGATCGCGCTGGTATTGCTCAACAACATACTTCCACGGGTTGCGCTGACGTAGCACCTCGGCCTGATAGGTCGGGTTGGCATTAAACCGCTGCAAGGCCCAATCACGGGCTTGGTCAACCAATTCGTCGCCGAACTTGTCGCGGGTCATATCCTCGGAGATATCAAGCTTCGTGTTGATGACCTGTTGCTGCTGAAATGCAGCCATTTGCTCAGGGTCATAAACATCGAGCGGCTCGGGCGGGGTTTGCTGCGCTTGAAAGCGTGCAAGCTCGGCCTCCAGCTTTTGGCGGCGCTCGCGCTCATCCAGCATCGCGCTGATCGGGACGTGTCCCGGTTCAGGCTTGGCAGGCTCAGGCGTAGCGACAGGCGGCTCTGCGGGGGTTTCCGCAGGCTGTTCCGCTTCAGGCTCAGGCGTTACCGTTTCCGGCGTGGCCTCAACCTGTTCCTCGGCAATCGGTGCTTCTCCGAAAATATCTTCGTCAGTCATGTGGTTTGCCCTTACGCTGGCATGGCGATGCGCCCGAACCCCGGCGGCGGGTCGGCTGATGCGTTCAGCACTAACGAAAGCGCCCGATTAAGGTCGGCGGCACCTTTGAGCAGCAAGCATGGCTTTAGCGTCCGCAGGGCCGAAGCCCGCACGAAACAGCTTTACCGTGTTATTGCTGCCGAACTCGTGGACTAACGCGCGCCACTCACGCGGCAGGTTGTCCAAAATCAGAAATTCGTTCCTTAGCCCGTTGGCGTAGGCTTCAAGCGAAGCCGCCAAGACGCGCCCCGGCTTCAAGCGCGGACAGTTGCGGTTTGATTGCCGCCTCGCCAGCCTTGGCCAGCTTCAATTGCGTGTCGGCTTGTGTATTCTCGACCTCGGCCTCAGACTTGCTCACCTCGGCAACCGCCCCGCGCACCGCAAGCTGTTGCTGCATCTGCATCATCGGGTCAGGCTCGGCAGGCTGCATCATCTCCATGATCTTCTGCTTTTCAGGCAGCGACGAGGCCATAATCAAAGCTTGCGGCGGGATAGCAACGCCAGACTGCACCAACTGCGCCAGCGTCTCGAATTGCTCCATCGCAAGGGTCGCCGTGTTCGGCACGCTGTCAATCGTGATGTCAACGTCAAGCTCGGCAATCGGGTTATCGTAACCCAGCACCGGACGCATGATCGTGGGCATTCCCGTCGCCGGGTCAAGCATCACCTGCGCTGGGCCTTGGATGGGCTGATTGATGCCCACGAATTGCGCAGCCTGTTCGTCGTCCGTTACCCTGATCCAATCGGGCTGCTTCCAAAACTGGCGCGCACGATCCCAGCAAGCCGAATATACCGCGTGTTCAAACTTGCGCAGGCCGTTAAGCGTCATTGCGCTATCGGTCATGCCAGCCTGTTGGCGGGCGATCTGCGCGCGACCACTCGATGATGCAGACTGCGCCGCCAGCACGCCGGGGTTTTGCCCAATGCGCTGGATGAAGTTGCGGGCGCTATCCAAAAGCAACGCCTGCCCGGTCGCCATGTCTCCCGTGGTGACGATCTGATAGCCTGGAGGAATAACACCATCAGGCCGTGCGGCTTCGCGGCGGGCCTCGTCGGGATTAACCGCCATCGCCATACTAACGTCATTCGCCTGTATCTGGCGGTTGTTCACCAGATGCAGCAACTTGCTCTCGCGCTTGTTGATTGCGTCCTGCGGGCTGCGAAGGTCACGCACCTCGCTATAGCGGCGGTTGTCGCGGTCAATGTAGCATGAGCGCGCCTTGATCGCGCACGAAGGCTTGCCGTTCTTGTCAACGTAAGGCGACGGGCCAGCCTCAAGAACACCGCGCCCCCAAAAGACGCAACGCATCCATTGACCGCCCTCGCGGTGATACATTTCAGCCACGAACACACGCCGAAGCTTGCCGTCCAGCCAATCCGTTGAAAGATGCTCGCCCGATGGCCTGTCCTCGAACGTGTCACCGGCAACGCCCATCGTGGTGCCTGCATCAAGCGATGCCAGAATGTCGTCCCGCTGTTCAGGATACATCGCCGCCGCATCCTCGGCGAACATCCACTTGCCAATGCCCATGAAACGCGCATCGCTAAAGTCCAATGCACGCGAGCGCGGGTCGTGAAAGAACTCCTCGTATTTGATCTGCTCAACAGTCGGGCGACCCGTCTCAGGATCGGCTCCGACGATAACCGCCGTCGTGCCTTCCACGAAGTAGTTGAGCGCGCAATAGGTGCGCTTGTCAGTCCATTCGGTCTGGTCTTTAATATACCGCAGAACCTTGGTCGCAACGTCCGCAGCCTGTTCGTCATCGGGGTTGCGCGGCCATGCACGCGGGTCAGTCTCACCCTGCTCCCAAACGCCGATTAGCCCACGAATGGCAACCTTTACCTCGTTAAAGTAAAGCGGCGGCTGTTTGCGCTCGGCAAGGATACGGCGCTCTTCTTCCGTCCATTGATAGCCGTCGAAATAGTCGCGGTCGATCAGGGCTTCCGAACGCTGTTTGTCGTTAGCGTCCCGCGCGTCCTCAAAATAACGCTTGTATTGGGTGAGGCTGTCCTGAGAGGCTGTCACGGAATTATCCATTAGCCACCACCAATCTCTCGGCAATCCACGCCTTTAGGCTTTCCTCGCCACGGCGATAAAGGCGGTTTTCAAGTGTCTTGACGTTGCAGCCAAGGGCGCGCGACCATTCGCCAACAGTTTTTGAGAGGCCCTCCACTAGGAAAACGCGAGTGGTAGACCGGTTTCTGCTTTGCGCCTTAAGACCAGCCCAGCGGCAGTTTTCAGGCGAATAGCCCTTAGTGTTATCAATCCGGTCAAGCGTCTTGCCGTGCGGTCGCTCGCCCATGTCCTCAATGAAATTGGCAAAGGTGCGCCAGCGGTCACACACTGTCACCCCTTTGCCGCCATAGTTAGGGTAAGCTGTGTCAGTCTCACATGTGCAGCGGGACACCATTGCGCGCCAACTGTTATATGTGGGCGTGCGCACTGTAGCCCCCCGAGCGCCCCGAGTGTGGCCATGACGGACATGCTTCAAATAGTCCTCCACGATCCGTCCTCTCTAGGTTTGCGCCAAGACGGGCGGTGCGGCCCGTTCCACGTGTGTTCGTTTGTTTGCGCCGCCGGTTTGTAACCAGACTTGCGCAGCTCTTCCAAAGCGTAGCGCAGCGCGTCGATGGTGTGGTTGTTCTTGTCGTCCAGCACCGGCAGAATGTCGCCCGTGTGTTCGTCAACCTTGTATGCGTAAAGCGTCAATTCGTTAATGACCTTGGCGCAGCGCGGATGCACCACAATGTCAAAGCTGCGCAGGAACTCCACGCCGTCCTCTATCGAACCCGGCCCCTTGATGGCCGGGATGATCTTGAACCCCTGCCGCACCATATAGCTGACAGTTTCAGGCCGTGCGCTGTCCGCTCGGATCAGAAACTTGCGACTGCCCTCGATAGTGTCGAACAGCTTAGGCAGGTGGTCAATCTCGCAACCAACCTGCCAAGCCTCCTGGTCAACAAACAGTTTGCGGCCCTGCACATGGGAGCGAACCAACACAGTCGGGTCAACCGCAAAGCCCCAATCCGCGCCGAAGCGGTGGATCGCATCGCTAGGCGTGTCGAACTCTTCAATCGTCCAATTGCGGAAAACCCGCGCTTCGCTGTTCAGCGAATAATGACCGCCCCAAACGTGCGCCCACTTGTCCGGGTCGCGGCGCTTGTCGTCCTCTTGCTCCTGCCGCAATTCATCAGGCAACCAAGGATTGTCGTTCCAGTTAATCTCTAAAACCACAGCATCGGTCGGAGGCTGGTCACCGCGCAACAGGCTGTCAACTGGATCATCCGGCGCGTTCGGGTTCCAACTGAACCACAATTCGCTGCCAGCCTTACGGATTGTCGGGCGTAACAGGTCAAGCGAGCGTTGGCTTAGGCTTTGCGCCTCCTCGCACCATGCGATGTCGAAGCCTTCAAGCGACTTGATGCTGTCCGCAGTGTGGTTCTGCATCCCCTGAAAGATGATAACCCCGCCGCCTGGCGTGCGTATCTCGGCCTCTAGAACCTCGAACAGGTGCGCAACGCCCATGCTGCGTATCTTGTCCTCAACCAGCAGCTTGACCGACTGCTTAAGCGACTTTTGCACCTCGCGCACACAAACAGCCCGAAAGCCCGAACGGATCGTCGCCTCTTCAACCAGCAACTCAGCAAAGAAGTGCGACTTGCCCGAACCGCGCCCACCATGCAGCCCCTTGTAGCGCGCAGGCCGCAGCAACGGGGCCAGCTTGCGAGGCGTGCGGATAACGTCAGTCGATGAACTGGCGCTTGAAGCCAGTGAAGGCGATAGGGTTGTCACCTTCGTCTCCGCCAACGTGCTTTACCTTGTCGCCATAAGTCTTGGGCTTCAGCTTCGAGGCGGCCCACTTGCGCGCATCAACCGAAAGCCGGTCGCGCTGAACGTCCTCACCGCCATGCTTTCCGTCTGCGATGTAGATCATTTCATCAACCAGAACGTCGGCCTGCGCTTCCCGCGCGCGTGCGTATTGGTCGCGGAACTCTTCGTTTGCAGCCAACCAGCGAAACACGGTAGCTTTGTGCGGCATATTGTCGTCAAGGCAGATTGCCCTGAGACTTTCGCCTTCAGACAGGCGCTCGCAAATCTCGTCGGCTGTGGCCTGCGTGTAATCGCTAGGGCGGCCCATCACTCGCCCCTCACAAACTTGCGCAGGCTTTCAGGCCCACTAAACTCGACGCCCTCGCCATCGGTCAGGAAGTGCAGGATAGCGTTTGCATCACCTAGCAGGCTATCAAGTGCTACTGAACTTTCACCGTTAGTATTTAGCCGCCAGATTGCAGCGTGCAACGCTTCCACGCGAATTGCACAGTCAGGATCGAACAGATCATCGTCCATCGCGCTCATCCCGTAGTGCATCGCGTTTTCGTTCGGCCTTGCTGCGCTTCTTGTGCCTGGCGTCTGGTATTGCCTTAGCTGGTGCTTGCCTTGCCGCGACAACGTGCGGATTGCGCCTTACCGCCACAGCTTACCAATGCCTGCGCCGATCATCAGAACCGCTATGCCTGCAAGACTGCCAACCAGAAATAGGGCTGTTGCTATGCAGAGGCAGATTGCGGTGAGGCGCATTGACTGGCCTCCGTGTGTTTGCCCGCTACGAACTGCCGCTGTGCATTACTCGCTCGGCTGTCGAGGGGCAGGAGCCGTAGCCCCTAACGCGAAAACCGCGCCGCAGACATAAATCCGGGCGCGGCTCTAGATATTCACAAATGCCATACACTAACGGGCCGAATGCGTCAAGCCTTTAATTTGCCCGCGTCTATCATCTCCATTAGCAGTGTGACAGGCCCGCTAATCTCACGCTCGCCAGTTTCCCATCGCCGGATTGCGCGCCCGTCCGATATGCGTAGCAACGCAGCAAGGCCAGACTGCGTTAGTCCGGCCCGCTGGCGTATGGCTTTGAAGGTGGCGGGGGTCATGTCGGAAAAATGTCCCGGCACTGGCGCTTTACATTCTCAACATCGCCGCCGCGCTTTCCGATGGTCGCAATCCACTTGTCGCGCATGGCGTCCTGCGGCGCATCCTCTCCCACATCATAGCAACCGTCCCAGTGCGCGTTTTGCAGCATGAGCAATTCTTCGCACTGCGCGCAATAGCGACCATCCGAGTTTATCGTGTCGCGGGTCATGCGGCGGCAGCACTCGCACTTGTAAGTGCCTTCGCCTGCGCGGAACTTTGAATTTGCCATCTTGATTTTCCCTTATCTGGTGGGGCAGTGCCCCGTTGCTGTGTCACCCTTATAAGGGCCATTGGCCCGCTAGGTCAACAAGAAAATGCACACCTCACCATTTTTCTTTCGCCGCGATAAAATCGGCCACGAACTGCACAATCACCAGCGCACGATCCCTTGCCGCCCGTTCGCTCACGCTATCGGTGACGCAAGCCTGCGGGCCTGTAAACCCAAACCGACAGACCCGTTCAAACACGCTATACCAGCCTTGCACACCAGCGAAGTAGCCTTCGATCCGCCGCAGATCGTCACGATGCTCCAGGACGCGCCCTAAGCCATCGTCGCCCGTTGATGCTGGCACGGGCTCGCCGTAGCGCCCTGTTAGCTTCTGTGACCCGTAAACAGCCTGCCAAAGCCCTTGCATCCGGCGGATCGTGCTGGCCTGCATATCGGTGATGCGCCGTTCACGTTCCCAGCGCAGCACGGGGTCACGCACACAGCGATGTGCCATCGCCTTGGTATTGCTCTCAGCGTCGGTGACGAACTCGCGGATGTAGTCGCCGGTCTTAAGCTGCTCAGGGGTCGGCAAGTCCATTGGCTCGGCGGCGATTGGCTTGCGGGCTTTACGCTTGGCTCGGGTCATGCTGCACCTTTCATGTGGTCGCCGCGTTCAATGGTGTTGGCGTAATCAATGATGGTTTCGACGATGCGCTCGCCCCAATATTCGTCACCGTCCCAATACCCGTCTGCAATATCGGATTGGAGTTTGGCCGCGTCTTGCAGCAGCCATGCCACGATCTTTGCGCGCTCTTGCAGGCGGACGGCTTCGTGATCCGCCTCACCGGCTGCGATTATCTTTTCCATGCGGTCAGTCATCGACTGCCTCCTCATCTTTCCGCCGCTGGATCAGCATGGCCTCGGCGCGCTGATACAATCCGAAGCCGTCAAGCTCGCCAGCGTCGATTGCCTTGCGGAATGACGGGGGCAGCATGGTCTTGACCAGCTCGCGGGCGGCGAGGGTGTCCGATAGGCTAAAGGTGTTTGGCGAAGTCATGTCGGCTCCTTTCTGCTTTGCGCGGGTTGGGCGGGACAACCGGGACACCCTAAAGGGTGTTGTCCCGTCCGTCCCAGTCCCGCAACCTTACCGTTTTTCATTGTCCCGCTTTGTCCCGGCTTGTCCCGGCGAGCGTAACGTGAGTGGTGGTCATGGCTATTTTCCCCTTATTTTCCAGCGACGTGCGCAGTCTATTGAACTGGCGTCGAGAGGTTTCGAGATTGTCCCGGCTGATTGTCCCGCTTGTCCCAAGCGCGTCTTTCCAATCGCCGGAACAAATGGCGACCGGGACAAGCGATATCTCGCCAGTTTCAGGGTCAATCGAGCGCGCTTCAGTAAGTTCGCACAGCACCTCAAGCGCCTCGCGTTCCTTGCCGGAAAGGCCTTGGAAGCGGCCCAATGCGATACCCTCGCCAGTGTCCAAGACGACGCAGGAGGTGACCGGCTTGCCTCTTTTGTTGGTGCCGAGGTTGACCGATTTAAGCGTGAAGGCGAGCGGTTCGTCAGCCTCAAGGTCGCGCTGTTTGACCACCTTTACAATCGAGCGCGTAACCTCTGGGTCGCGCTTGATTTCAATCTCGGTGTCGGTTGCGGCGCGCAGCGAAGAGTGGCCGCGTGCGCCCCTTGCTTCGTCCTTGCCGCTGTGGTGAATGATGCAAACGTGCGCGCCGGTAGCGTGTCGCACGCGGTCGCAGTTGCCGATTAAGGCAGTCATGTCCTCGGAAGAGTTTTCATTGCCCCCGGCCATCGCGCGGCTCAAAGTGTCCACGATCACCATGCGAACGGGCAGCGCGGTTTCTTGTGCGATGTATTCGACAAGCTGGATCACCGCTTCCACGTCAGCCTTGTCGTCTAGTAGGTTGACGGGCTTTGGCATGGCGACGAAAGGAAGATCGCCGCAATCATGGTGTGACCGGAAGGCGTTCATGCGGTTCTGCACGCCCTGCGCGCCTTCAAGCGACAGATAGACCACCGCGCCCCTGTCCACGATCTTCCCGCGCCATTCGCGGCCCCAGGCCACGTGTAAGGCTAAGTCTAGGACGAAGAAGGTCTTGCCGCAGTTGGACGGGCCGTAGATGACGCTCATAGAGCCGCTAGTAAGCAGCCCTTCCACGAAGTCGTTTGCTTCAAGGTTCGGGCGCGCATCGCGAAACCACACAAACGGCAAGACGGGCTTTGCGGCGCTAGAGGGCGCGCCAAGATACACGCTCGGGTCTTGCTCGTCCGCCGCGTCCCAGCCCTTCGGCGCGTCCGCAGGCGGGTCGATAAAATCCAATTCCGAAACAATGCCGCGCAGAGCGCCAGCAATGGCCGCACCGAACTTGCGCCCCGGCTCGTCATTGTCCGGCCATATCGTAACCTTCTTGCCGGTCAGCGGCGCAAAGTCGGTGCGATCCAGTGGCGAGTTGCTTCCGCCCATGACGCAGGTGGCAGCGATGCCCCGGTCTATTAACGCCTGCGCAGCCTTTTCGCCCTCGCACATGACAACGCTTTGCGCCTTCAGGATGCCGGGGATATTGTAAAGCGGCCTGATGTCAGGATTACCGTAGCGGCGCTTGATGGCGTCCCACGGCAGGAACTCTTTATGTCCCGGCTCAGGCTCGAAGCGGTAAACCGTGGCAACAATCATGCCGTCCGCGTCGGTATAGTGCCATTCGCCCTTCTGTGGGCCTAGGTCGCGCTCGACCTTCTTAAGCTTCCTGACGGCTTGCTCGCGCTGATAATTGACCTCGGGGCGCGAGCCGTGACCGACCCAATCGGCCAACTCGTTCAAGGCCTGCGCAAAGGGCAAGCCTCTTGCGGCCATGTAAAGGTCAATAAGGTTGCCGCCCTTTTGCGTCGGGTCGGCAAAGTCCGCCCACACGCCGCGCTTGGAGCCGCGCGTCTCGATCACCAGCGAAGTGCCGGGGGATCCGTGAATGTTACCAACGCGCGCGTTACGCGGGGTGACAATGGCGTTAGGGAACAGCCAAGCGACGAATTGCTCGCAGGCGTTGGTGAGGCCGCTTAAAACCTTGTCGCGGTCTGGCGCGGATGGGTTGGCAAGGAAGGCTTCAAGCTCTTTTTCGCGCAGCGCGTTGTTGAAGTCGAGTATCTGAGGCATTTCCAAAACCTTAAAAGATAGGGTTAATAACGCGTTGCAAAAAAAGGGGCGTGCTAAGTCGCCCAGCACTCACCTTGAAAGTCGCAGAACTTGCACTTGTAGAAGTCGCTGCTCGCGTAAGGGCGCGGAAGCGTCTCGCCTGCTTCGACTGCTTGCAGCACTTGAACCCCGCGATCGGTGCATTCCTGCGCTAGCTTGGGATCGA
>Ga0315901_10006390_pt1 | contig 14128 bp, 10 predicted proteins | sample LakEriMetagenome_10_FD_203761 | JGI IMG/M metagenome (GOLD analysis project Ga0315901, IMG submission 203761) | Freshwater fungal communities from buoy surface, Lake Erie, Ohio, United States - Buoy 2 MA116 | ecosystem: Environmental > Aquatic > Freshwater > Lake | place: USA: Lake Erie, Ohio... | reverse complement strand
GCTGCAAGCCGCGACACCACGCGGTACAAAAGGTCCAACGAATCCCGGGCCTGCTCAAACGTGATCACATTGGGCGGACTGATGCGGATCACATTCCCTGCAAGGGGTCCCAGCAGGTGAATGCCATCCTCTCCCGGCTCGCCCAGATAGGCGGCCTTCACAATCTCCACCGCCACATGCCGGCTGTCCAAGCCCAGTCCGGCAGCGCATTCGATGCCGAACACCAACCCCTCGCCCCGCACCTTGGCGACCAGACCCGTCTCCTTCAGGCGATTCAGTCCCTCGAAAAACAGGGGCGTCAATTTCCGGGTATGCGCCAAGACATCGGTCGCCTCGAATTCGTCCAGCGTCGCCAGCACGGAAGCACACCCCAACGGGTTCGCACTCCAGGTATCCGACGCTTCGCCGTACTTCAGGCTCGCCATCACATCCCCCCGGCCCACCACCGCCGAGACGGGCACCCCGTTCCCCAATCCCTTCCCCATCACCACAAAATCGGGCTCGATGCCGCACGCCTCAAACGCGAACATCCGACCGGTGCGGCCGAAATTCGCCTGCACTTCGTCAAGGATGAACAAGATGTCATGTTCATCGCAAAACCGGCGCAGCAGTTGGTGGTAGGCGGCTGGCACATGATAGCTGCCACCGCCGCCGAGGTACGGCTCGGTGATCAGACAGTTGATCCGTTGACCATACTGGGCCCAGAGCGCCTCCAGTTCCGCCTGGTAGGGGGCCAGATCGAGCGTCTGGCCGTACTTTGAGACATCATCCACTTCCTCGCGAGGAAAGCCGATGAACTTCACTCTCGGATCGCGCTCGGGGTCGGCCTCGCTGCCGGTCACCGCTCCAGCCAGTCCCTTCTTGCCATGAAAGCCATAGCGGGTCGCCAGAATCAAATCGCGGGAATTGTCCCGGTGCAGACAGGCCCACAGCGCCTTCTGAATCGCCTCGCTGCCCGAGGCGGCCCACATCACCGTGTCCAACCGTCGGCCGCCGGGCCACGACTGCACATTCCTCACCAGCCTGCGGACCGACTCGGCCTCAATCGGGGTGATGGCGTTGTAAGCGGTCATCGTCACCGCCTCGACAAATTCCTCCGCCGCCGCCGGGCCGCCCCCCAGCATTTCGGGCGTCCAAGCCATGTAGTGGGCGAACCGCTGCAGCCACCTCCGCGGATTGTGCCCAAGGTTGGCCACCAGCACTCCCGAGGTGTAGTCGTAGAGCCGCCGCCCCTCCGGCGTGTAGTGGAACACCCCGGCCGATCGAGCCAGGACTCCCTGGCTGGGAGTGAAGGTCCGTAAGGCCACTGGCTCCTGAGCGGCGATTATGGCGCGGACCTGGTTGGACGCGGGTTCACTCGCGAACTGGATGGGCGTGGTCATGGCCGGCGAAGTGGAGGGCAGGATGCGAAACCAAATCCCCAGAGGGAGGAACCAAGAGTTTACTCGATCGACCCCTCCCCAGACCAGACCGTCCCAAGGCGACACGGGAAGCCGCCCGCTCCGCTGTCCCGCTCCATACTCCCCCGGGTATATTAATCCTCTCGATTTCCTTGATGCCCCGTCCTGCCCCGGTTGTGCCAGGCCAATCTACTCCGGGGCGTCGCGGTTTCCCTGCACCGTGCCCACCATGTCCATCCCGCTCCCCTCTGCCGCCAGTCCAGTGTCCCTCTCCCGTCGTCACTGGCTGGCCTGCGCATCAGCGGCCGCTGCCGTCCTGGCCAACCCCAGCAGCCGGTCGGCCCGCGCCCAGGATCTGGTCACGCTGCCCGACGGGAAATTGCTGATTGTCCGCACGCCCCGACCGCTGAACGCAGAACCCGCGCTGCACCGGCTGGCCGAACGCTGGATCACTCCGTTGGAATCGTTCTTCATCCGCAGCCACGGAAATGTACCCCAGCTGGATGCCGCCGCCTATCGCCTGTCGATCGAGGGGCTGGTCGAACGTCCCCAGACCCTTTCGCTGGACGAACTTGCCGGCCGGTTCCCCCAGGTCGACCAGACCGCCACTCTCACCTGTGCCGGGAACCGCCGCGATGAATTCGCCTTTCCCAGAATCAGTGGCGTCCCCTGGAATGCCGGGGCGATCGGAAATGCCCGGTGGACGGGAATTCCCCTGCGGAATCTGCTGGAGGGGTGCGGCCTGAAGCCCGAAGCCCGCCACATCTGGTTTGAGGGGGCCGACCAGATCACCGACCATGGAACGACCTTTCCGTTTGGTGGATCGATTCCCATCGAACGGGCACTGGCGGGGAACGACCATACGGGACTCCCGCTGCTGGCCACCCATATGAACGATCTCCCCCTCACTCCATCGCACGGGGCCCCGCTGCGGATGGTGGTCCCGGGGTTCATCGGGGCCCGCAGTGTCAAGTGGCTGACCCGACTGGTCGTCAGCGATCGCCCCTCTCCGAACCATTACCACGCCGACGCCTACAAGCTGCTCACGGACGACTCTCCCGACGCCCTGGCGGCCGCCCATCCCATCCATGAATACGTCCTCAACTCGGTGATCGCTCCTCCCGAGGAGGGACTGCGGCCCCGCGACGGACACGTGTCGGTGCGGGGCTTCGCCCTCGCCGGGGGCACCGCCGGCACCAGCCTGCGGCGGGTCGAGGTCTCGGCTGACGACGGCCAAACCTGGACCACCGCCCGCCTGGTCTCCCCCACCCGGGACTACTGTTGGGTTCTCTGGCAGGCCACGCTCCCCATTACCCCCCAGACTCGCAGCGTCTGTGTGCGGGCCGCCGACTCCACCGGGCAAATCCAACCCCGTGAGATGGTGCGAAACCTCAAGGGCTACCAATACAATGCCTGGCACCGGGTGGCACTGACGAACTCCTGAACGCCCGGTGCATGGCCTGTGCTGCCAGCCTGTCTCGGGCGGCAGCAGCCCCCTTTTTCCAGACAGCCCCCTCGCCCACCTCGGGATGACAGTCGACTCCCTGCTGGTCGCACTCTGCACCTACAACGAGTGCGAAAACATCGAGGCTCTGCTGCCCGAAATCTGGCGGGTGGTTCCGCAGGCCCACATTCTGGTGGTCGACGACAATTCCCCGGATGGCACGGGAACACTGGTTGCCGACTGGATGACCCGCGAACCGCGTTTGCGGCTGCTGGCCCGCCCAGGCAAACTTGGCCTGGGAACAGCCACGCTCGCCGCCCTGCAATACGCCGTCGACCACAATTACGCCTGGGTCGCCAACCTCGATGCCGACTTCAGTCACCCTCCCGACACCCTCGAATCTCTGCTCCGGCAGACCCCTGGCCATGATGTGGTACTGGCGTCCCGTTATGTTCCGGGAGGGGGAGTCGCCGGCTGGCCCTGGTACCGGCATGCGATGAGCTGGTCGATCAATCTCTTCGCCCGACTCTTGCTGCGGCTGCCAGTGCGCGACTGCAGTGGCTCATTTCGGGTCTACCGGGTCGCACAGGTGCGGCAGCTCGATCTGGGGCGGTTCTTGTCGACCGGCTACTCGGTCCTGGAAGAACTGCTCTACCGCCTTCGCCGCCAGGGAGCCCGGTTCTGCGAGGTTCCCTACCAGTTTGCCGAGCGCCGCCACGGATACTCGAAGATCCGCCTCACCGAAGGGCTGCGGGCGGGTCTGATCATTCTGCGGTTGGCGCTCGGACTGGCAGGCTGAGACACAGCCGACCAACGCCCCGGGACGGACAGACGGAATAATTCCGACATTTCTGGGGTGCCTCGCCCCTGCTCCAATGCACGAGGGCCAGCGCGTGAACAACGCGCCGGCCCTCAGCTTCAGGGCAAAGAATCCATCGAGATCCTGCCACGCAGCGATTTACCGCGTGTTGATGTAGAGAGTCGGGTCATCGACGATCCAGGGGGTCGACATCGACCGCCCGTCATCCATGTTGACCACGTTGAAGAAGAAGGTGGTCATTCGCTGGGCGGTGAAGCCATACGGACGCTGGGTCGAGATGTGATCCCGCTCGGTCAGTGGTTCAATACCGGAGTGGGCGTAGTAATGCACCAGGCCATCGGGGGTGACCGAGATCCCCAGGGTCCACCACCCCGGCTCGGTGATCATGGGACCGGGAACTTCTTCTCCCCGTGAACCAGCCCGAATCAGCAGCATGGCCGAGTCTTCCTTGTGCCCGTCCGTCTTGCTGTGGAACTGGATGAAAAAGCCAGGCCAGTACTGCTCCACCTTCGTGGTCGTCGTGGGGAAGCCCTCACCCCGGAACATACGGCGGAACTGGGTCTTCACCGTCTCGGTCTTGGTCGTCTCCAACTCCACCCGGAAGCCGAAGGAAGACCCCGTCCGACGCTCCCACTGTTCCCAGGGGGGCAGGTACACACGCACGACGCAACTGGGATTCTGGTTGACCGAAATCGGCCCCCCCAGCATGGTGGTGACGTTCACCAACAGATCGTCCTGCTGTTGCTTCCGGGAAATGAAATTCGGCACGCCGGTGTAGAGCGACTGCAGCAGCAACGCGCCGTTGCTGCCCGGAATCCCCCCGGGGGGAGTGGGAACCCGCTTCACCACGTCGGGCTCGCCACGATAGGTGCTCTCGTAAATGCGCTGGTTCTTCGAGATTCCCGAAGGCAGTCGATCCTGCTTGTCGAGATTCGAACTCGCCTTGGGAGGATTGGGATAAAACTCCCAATCTTCGGCTTCAAAGTCATCGCCGACGCGGTCGACCTTTTGCCCACGCCCGGGTACTGTCCGGGCGCGGAACTGGGCGGTCACCGTGCCGGCCCCGACGAAAGCCACCAAACCAATCAGGCACAACCGGCGCAGCTGGCTCGGCTGGAAGAGCTTGTGGAACACCATGGCAGACGAACCCCGGGGGCGAATGTAAGCACTCAACCGGCGGTCGTCGGGCGGCGCCACGCGCAAGCAGTTCGACCCGAAAGGCGTCCCTGCCAGGGTGATCCGCCGCGCCGGAGCACGACCGATTTCACCGCCAAGATCGGCCAGAACGTCACCCGCTCTTCCCAGAGAGCAGACGCCCCGACCGCAGAGCCCCGATCTTACCCAACCATTACGCGACTGAAAATCATGCAGCTCCTGAATGCTGCCGCGCGCCCCCTTGCAACAGCCGCAATACCGGCAAATTCCCCTCGGGAAACACCCGCTGAGCGAGTTCCTCCCGGGGGACCCACCGGAATCCGCCGTGTTCCCCAGCTACCTGTCGCGGGTCCGCCGGCTCGCACCACCAGAAGTTCAGGTCGAACGTCCCATGCGGGTATTCGAACCGCCGGGTGAGCAGCAACTCGAGAGCCCGCACCGGCAGCCCCGTCTCTTCCAGGCACTCCCGTTCCGCACACAAACGGGGAGATTCCCCGGGCAGGCATTTGCCTCCGGGGAATTCCGAACAGCCGGCGAGATCTGCTCCCGGGGGGCGAATTCCCACCAGGAAACGATTGGCATGTTCGACGATCGCGATGCCAATGGTCTTCAGCGGTGCCGCAGACCGGGGCGAGTGGGACAACGTATTCATCAGGCTTCCTTGCGAATCAAGCAACTTTTCCCGAGAAACTCTCCCGAGAAATTCCCCCCAGATCATTTCACTGTCGAGCCACTCCGCGAGACGCAATCCTTCGGTCCCGCGGAGACAATCGACTCCCGGTCAAACCTCCCCACGTCGTGGCTACAGCTTGGCGTCGGCCGGCGGGGCCCCCATCACGTGGAAGCCAGCGTCGACGTGGACCACCTCTCCGGTCACCCCGCTCGCCAGGTCGCTCAGCAGGTACATGCCGGTCTTGCCCACTTCCTCGGCAGTCACGTTACGCCGCATCGGGGCCATCGCGGGATACAGCTTCAGCATCACATCGAAATCGCCAACGGCCGAACTGCTCAGCGTCTTCAGCGGACCGGCGCTCAGACCATTGACCCGCATGTTCACTGGGCCAAGTTCGTGGGCCAGGTAAGTCAACAGCGACTCGAGCGCCGCCTTGCAAACCCCCATGATGTTGTAGCCGGGAATCACCTTTTCCCCGCCGAGGTAGGTCAGGGTGAGAATGCTCCCCCCGGGATTGAGCACCGCGCGGGCCCGCCGTGTAATCGCGAGCAGACTGTAGACCGAGATGTCCATCGACTGCAAAAAGCCCCCGCGGCTGCAGTCATAGACGTGGCCCTTGAGGTCGTCGATGGGGGCATAGGCAATCGAGTGCAGCACGAAGTCGAGCCCTCCCAGAGCCTCTTTCGCCTGCTGGAAGACCCGATCGATGTCTTCTTCTTTCTGCACGTCGCAGGGGGTAATCAGTTTCGCCCCCAGCGGCTCCACCAGCTTGCGGACGCGATGTTCCATCCGGGGCCGGGCAGGGTCTTTATCGGGGAGGTGGGTGAAGCCCATCTCGGCTCCTTCCTGGTGCAGCTTCTCGGTGATGGCCCACGCGATCGAATGATCGTTCGCAATCCCAAACACCAGACCCTTCTTGCCAGTGAACAAACCCATTCCGTCAATCTCCCGACGAACACAAACCGAACGCAACGCGCGCCCTGTCGTCCGGGACACTCCCCGAACCGCGGCGTGCGTGACACAAGAACACCGGCGGTGACAATATCGATTCAACGCCGGTTTGGAAAGTTCGCCTCCTGAACACCGCCTCCCCACTCCTTTCGAAGGGACTCTCAACCCCGTTCGAAATCTCCGGTCGCAGCGGCCATGTCCCACGTCGCCAACACCGGCCCAACCTGCCGCAGCAACTCGTCTGGCGGCGCAGTGGTCGTCACCCGGCAGGTTCGCCGCATGGTCACCGCGTCGATCGGCTCCCAGTGCGCGCGGGCCTGCAGATACACCTGCCAGTCGGCGTCACTGACATCCCCGCGGCGTTGCGCGAGCCGGTCTCGCACCACATCTTCGGGTCCTTCACAGATCAGCCAGCCAGTGGGAACCCCCAGCCGGTCAGCGGCGCTCAGGAAGGCCTGCCGTTGGCAGATCCGGGAAAACATCGCATCCACCACCACCCTTTCCCCCCGACAGATCGCCCCCTCGGCCTGCCGCAAGACCTCGCCGTAGACCCGCTCAGTCATCTCGGCCGAGTACAGCCCAGGGACCGCGTGGCCCGGGTTGAGGGGATCGATTCCCGCCAGACTCTTCCGCACCACGTCACTGCGAATGACCCGCACGCCCCACGCCTCCCCCATGTGACGGGCGAGGGTCGACTTCCCACTCCCGGGTAACCCGCCCACCAGCAGCAGGCAGGCGCGCTCTCCGGGGGGCAACAACTCTCCCTGGGCCAGCAGCCAATGGGCCCGGGCACGTTGGCGTGCCTCGTCGCGCTCCTCTTCGGGAACCTCCGACTCCTCCAGCAGCATCCCCTCGACCTTCCCCCGCACTGCCGCGCGATACCCTGAATAGAGAGGCAGCAGAGAACGGCCCTCTTCGTCACCCGATTCGCGGAAATACGCCTCGGCGAAGGCCCACGCCAGATCACGCCGTCCATGAAACTTCAGGTCCATCACCAAAAAGGCCATGTCGGCGATCGGGTCGGTATAGCGGAAGCGTTCGTTGAATTCGATGCAGTCGATCATCGCGACGTCATCCGGAGGGAGACGCTCCGGGAAGAAATAGACATGGTCGAGATGCAGATCGCCATGGGTTTCACAGGGGACCCCTCTCTCCGCACGCGAGTCGATCAGAGAGCGGTGTTCCGCCAACAGCTCTTCCTGACGGGCCAACAGGCTGTTCCAAACCGGCTCAGTAACCGTCTGCCCCAGCTGCGGCCGTGCGAGTTCGAGATTCTGCCGCAGGTTCAAAGCCACGGCCTCAAACCGGCCGAAGGAGGCAATATGCCGGTTGCGATTCGCCCCTTTGTGAAACCGGGCCAACCGTTCCCCCAGTCCGATCACCTGCTCCACTGTGACCGAACCCGCGAGCACCTGATACTGCAGTGTGGCCTCTTCCGGGAGGCGGCGCATCTTCACCCCCCACTCGATCGGGGTTCCCTCCCCTTCGAAATGCAGTCCCCGCGCGTCACGTGTGATCGGCACCACACCCAGGTAGATCGAAGCGGCTAACCGGCGATTGAGCCGCACTTCCTCCACGCAATCCTGGCGGCGCTGCTCCAACGTGCTGAAGTCGAGAAAGGGAAGCCGCACCGGCTTGCGGATCTTGTAGGCGCAGTCGCCCCCCAGAAAGACCGCCGAGATGTGCGTTTGCCGTACGTCTACCCGGGAAACCGGAAGGGGAAAGGCTCCCGGCTGCGACAGTTGGGAGAGCAATGTGGGGAACTCGGCCGTCATCGGTCATCACCCTAAAACGAACTCCCGCTTGACAAGTTGCGGCGCGCCACCTGAAATTTGCCGCTGCGGGGACGTGGCCAGACACCTCATTTCCGCTAGCATACCATCCCCTTCTGGCGGCAGTCATCGAGGAGCGAAAGCGTAATGGGCGGACCAATCGTGCGGACAGGAACCACTCCGGAATTCTGGTCGAACTGGGACCGGGTCTTCGGAGGGAAGAAGGGGGCCGAGCCTGCGGCCGCCAAGAAGGCCGCGGGCAAAAAGGCTCCCAAGAGCGCCGCGAAGAAGACGGCTCCCAAGAAGGCCGCCAAGAAAAAGAAATAACGCGGCAGTCGCTGGACCACCTCGACGGCGACCTTTCCTTCCCGTGCCGCGTGTTTTTGGGCAGCTGCCATGCATCGAGTTCTCAAGCACCATGGCCCCTTGGGACGGTCGTTCGTCTGGTTGGCGGTGGTGGCCCTGCTGGCCATCGCGGGAATGCTGCGCTCGGCCATTCCCGGGGTAAATGAAGGCCACTATCTCACCAAGAGTCGGCACTTCTGGGATCCGGCCTGGTGCGCCAACGATTTGTTTTTGCAGTCGAGCGACGCCCATTGGCTGTTTTTCAACACCGTGGGAGCGCTCACCCGCTGGCTCTCGTTCCCCGCCACGGCCTGGATCGGGCGTTGCCTGGGCTGGGGGCTGCTCGCCTGGGGGTTCTGTGAACTGGCCCGCCCCCTGCTGACATCCCGCAGCCAGATCATCGCGGCCGCACTGCTCTGGGGGGCCCTCGCAGCCCCCCAGGGATTCTCGGGCGAATGGCTGATTGGCGGCATCGAGGCCAAAGTGCTGGCGTGGGGCCTGGCACTTGCGGGGCTCGGTGCCGGGTTGCAGGGAGCGGGGCGCCAGGCTGCTCTCCGTCTTGGTTTGGGCGTCGCCCTCCATCCCGTGGTGGGAGGGTGGATGGCTCTCGCGTGGCTGTTGGCGCTGCCACTCGATCGCTGGGGACCGTCCTGGGTTTCGGGGGTGGGAAAACCGCAACCGCCCAGTTCCACTCTCCACGAAACCGATGTTCCCGACCGAAACCGCCAGATCGTGCACTGGGCTCATCCTCTGTTGATGGCCTTCTGCGCCCTCCCGGGATTGCTGCCCGTCTGGCAGATGCTGCAGGCGGTCGATTCGCCGCAGGTTCAGCGGGCGGCCACCCGCATCCAGGTTTACGAACGTCTTCCGCACCATTTGTGGCCCCAGGCCTTCTCAGGGGACCGTGTCGCCTGGTCCGGATTGCTGTTGACCATCTGCCTGCTGGGGGGTTGGCGTCTCACTTGCGGCCCTGCCTGGCGCAGTCTGCGCTGTGTGCTGCTGCTGGCGTGTCTGTTCACGGGGGCCGGGCTCGTTGCCAGTCTGACCCCCGGGGGAGCCGAGTTCTTGCGGTTCTACCCGTTTCGACTGCTCGATGGGCTGTTGCCCGTCGTGGCGGCGCTGCAGTTGACCGCCGGTTGGTCGGCCTTCAGCTCTCGAACGCCCCGGCCGCATTGGGCGACACCGGGCATGGCCCGGGCCGCACTGGCCGCGGCCGCCTGCGGATTACTCGCCTGCCCCCAGCCGGACCGGGTTCAACCCCCGTGGAAGGCAGACAACTTCGAGGCCTGGCGTGATGTCTGCGACTGGGCGTCCCGTGAGCTGCCCCCCGAGGCCCTTTGCCTCACCCCCAAATACAGCGTTGGCTTCAAGTGGTGGGCGCAGCGGGCCGAGTTCGTCACCTGGAAAGACTGTCCCCAGGACGCCGCCAATCTTCTGGAATGGAAAGACCGGCTGCGGTTGGTGGCCGAGTGGCGAGAGAAGCACTTCGCCCGGGGATTTGGTGTCGAGGCCCTGTTCGACCTGCGGCAATACGGATCCATCGATTACGTGATCGCCTGGAACGCCGATCCTTTCAAGGTGGATCCCGCCTATCGCAACTCGACCTTTTCGGTGTACGTCGTTCCCGGCAGTTCGCGGCCAGGTCCAGCCAACCGCCAGGGGCTCGCCACCCCCCCTCCAGTGGCCCCCTGACCACCCGTTGCCTCCCGCCCTCCGTTACGCCGCAGACTGTCACTCCAGGAACCAAACGCTCTTCGTCGGGCCATGTTCCTGGAAGCTGTTCAAAAAAGTCTTCTTTCGATGAGCATCTGGAATCTCGAGCGCATCTTCCAACCTCGCCGGATCGCGGTGGTGGGAGCCAGTGACGACCGTGGCAAGGTGGGCTACACCGTTCTCCGAAACCTGATCACCGGAGGCTTTGGCGGAGTGGTCTACCCCGTCAATTCGCAACGGGAAGCGGTCTCGGGCATTCTCGCCTATCCCCGGGTCTCAGCCCTCCCCCACGTTCCCGACCTGGTGGTGATCTGCACCCCCGCCGCGACGGTTCCCGGTGTGGTCCGGGAATGTGGCGAACTGGGGGTGGGAGGACTGGTCGTGTTGTCGGCCGGGTTTCGTGAGGCCGGGGGGGCCGGCAGAGATCTGGAAGAGCAGGTCCAGGCCGAGCGCCGGAAGTTCCCGCACCTGCGGATCATCGGCCCCAACTGCCTGGGAGTCATCGCCCCCCACAGCGGTGTGAACGCCAGTTTCGCAGCCGATATGCCCACCCCGGGTTCCCTGGCCCTCATTTCGCAATCGGGAGCGCTCTGCACCTCGCTGCTCGATTGGGCGATTGGTCAGCAGATTGGGTTTTCGCACTTCGTCTCGATTGGCAACATGCTGGATGTGAGCTTTGGCGATTTGATCGACTACTTTGGCGAAGATCCCCACACTCGGGCGATCATTCTGTATATCGAATCAATCAGCGACGCCCGGGGTTTCGTCTCAGCCGCCCGGGCCTTTTCCCGCTCCAAACCAATCGTCGCCTACAAGGCGGGACGATTTGCCGAGTCGGCCCATGCCGCCGCCTCGCACACCGGTGCGATGGCGGGCGAAGATGCCGTCTGCGACGCCGTCTTCCGCCGGGCCGGCATCGAACGCATCTTCCACATGGGAGAACTGTTCGACTGTGCCGAACTGTTGGCCTCGCAACGTCTCCCCCGGGGCCGCCGTCTGGCGATCGTGACCAATGCCGGAGGACCAGGCGTCATGGCGACCGATGCGCTGATGGAGCGCCGGGGGGAACTGGCTCGTCTGGAAGATGCCTCGACCACCCAACTGAGCACGGTGCTCCCCCCATGGTGGTCGCACGGCAATCCCATCGATGTCTTGGGAGACGCCCCGCCCGAGCGCTTCGCCCAAGCGGTCGAGATTGCCCAGGCCGATCCCAATGTCGATGCCGTTCTGGTCATGCTCACTCCGCAATCAATGACCGACTCGACGAGGACTGCCGAACGGGTGGCCGAAGTCGCCCGCCAGGGCTCCAAACCGGTCCTCGCGGCTTGGATCGGGGGGGCGCGGGTGGCTGTCGGAGCCCAACGCCTGCAGGCGGCCGGGATCCCCTGTTACGAGACTCCCGAGGGAGCGGTTGAGGCCTTCCTGCACTTGGTCTCACTGGGCCGCAATCGGGAAATCCTCCACGAACTTCCCCGCGACCTCCCGATCGAGCTGCCCCTCCAGGGGCCATCGCTGGCCGACGCCACCCGGCTCTTGCAGGTTGCCAGCGAACAGACTCTGACCGAAGAGAACAGCAAGCAGGTCCTGGCCGCCTATGGTATTCCCACCAGCCTGGCCCACCCCGCCCGCACCGTGGACGAGGCGGTGGAGATTGCTGAACGGGTTGGATACCCCATCGTTCTCAAGATCTGGTCTCCCGACATCTCACACAAGACCGACGTGGGGGGAGTGCGGTTGGGGCTGCGCGATGCCGACGGGGTCCGGGCCGCCTACACCGAACTGCTGACCGGGGTGCGTACCCGGCGCCCCTCGGCCCAGCTCTGGGGAGTCACGGTGCAGGCGATGGCCAATCTCTCCAGTGGGATGGAGCTGATCGTCGGGATGAAAACCGACCCCACGTTTGGAGCGGTGTTGCTGGTGGGGGCGGGCGGAGTGACGGCCGAGATCGACCAGGATCGGGCCCTGGAACTCCCCCCGCTCAACGAACGCCTTGCCCGCCGCATGCTCGAATCGCTGAAGCTCTGGAAGCTGCTCAATGGGTACCGGGGCAGGGCTCCACTGGATGTGGAGGCGCTGATCGAGGCATTGATCCGTTTGTCGCAGATCGTGTCCCGGCACCCCGAGATCCGCGAGCTGGACATCAATCCCCTGCTGGTGCTCTCACGGGGGGTGTTAGCGCTCGACGCTCGGTTGGTGGTACGTCCCCTCCCCGCGGAGGAATCACCCCGCCCCTATGCCCACCTCGCCATTCGCCCCTACCCCGAGGAGTTCGTGAAGGAGGTGGTGCTTGATTCGGGCGCTCGTCTGCTGCTGCGCCCCATCCGCCCCGAAGACGAAACTCTCTGGATCAGGTTGCGTGAAAGCTGCTCGAAAGAGTCGTTGCGCGCCCGGTTCCGGCATCTTTCCAAACGCCCCACCCACGAGTCGGCCGCGCGGTTTTGCGTGCTCGACTACGATCGCGAACTGGCGATCGTCGCGGAACGGGGCGAGGGCGATCAACGCCAACTCGTCGGCGTGGCCCAACTGCTGGCCGACCCGAATCACGACACAGCCGAGTTCGCCGTGCTGGTAACCGACACCTGGCAGGGGCAGGGACTGGGACTGAAACTCACCGAATTCTGCCTGACCATCGCCAACCAGTGGGGAATTCGCCGCATTGTTGGTCAAACCACGGCCGACAATCCCCGGATGCAGTCGATCTTCGCCCAATTCGGGTTCCAGGCGTCGGAGCCGCGCACCGATGATCTCACCACGTTCGTCCGCGAGCTCGATTCGGCTTCGTAAACCCCCGCCCAGCGGGCCACACCACCGGCCCGCCCGCTTGCCAGACTGTCGGGGAGTTAGCCGCAGTGGGCCTGAGCGTGGGCACAGGGCTTGCTCCTCGCCGCCGAAGAGAGGCCCCCGCTATTCAAACGAACCACACGAATTCCATTCGTTGGCGTTGCGTTTCCCTCGCTGCGTCACCACCAGGGTATAGAACGGCAGGGTCCGTTCCTGCAGCTGGTACCAAGCCCCGAGGGGCTGAGCCACTTCGTGCTGCAGTTGCCCAATCAACGTCGAGCAATCGGTGACAATTCCCTGGAATTGTCCCAGTTTCAGCAGCACGGTCACGCCCCGCCGACCGGCTACCAACAACATCCGAGACTTCTTGGGAATGGTGGTGGTGACCCGGAACGACTCGGCGATCACCGCTTCGATGTACTCCCGGGGAAACAGTTGGGCCACCGTGTCGGAAACCGCGAACTCCCAATTCCCCCACGGCCAGACCTGGGCCGGAGTTCCGTCGAGATTCGCCTGCAGCTCGCAATACGTGGCATTGACCCCCTCCAACACCCCGTCGCGATTGTGGTCTTCGACCTTCACCAGCCGGCAATGCGGATTCCGCATCAGCCACTGGTGCAGTAGGTCACGGGCTTCCCACATGGTCGAGTTCCGCCGCTCTTCTGCCGAAAGATTGATGAAATCCCACAGCTTGTGACGGCGGGGATCAATCTCAAACACCTTGTTCTGCAACAGGTGCGGAGCGGGATGCGCTGAGGCATGCGGTTCAGGATGTGGCATGGTTCCAGTGACTTTCTGGCAAAAGAGCTCGTTGGTTGGCGAATGAGACCATTTGATCACACTTACATGAACATTACAACCCTACACACGTCGTCTTGAACACATCTTCCAAACGTCGCAGACTCATCAGAATTCCCTCACTTGTTCTTTCCCAACCCGCGGCGGGGCAGTCCCGGTAACGCCTGGGTTCTCCCCAGGCGGGCACCCAGATCTCCGTGTTCAACGGAGGTTGGCTCCCCCGAATCCAGTTGACTTCCCGCTTCCCCAGGGTATGGTCGTGGGAGGGAGCAGTGC
>Ga0315901_10006387_pt1 | contig 14132 bp, 6 predicted proteins | sample LakEriMetagenome_10_FD_203761 | JGI IMG/M metagenome (GOLD analysis project Ga0315901, IMG submission 203761) | Freshwater fungal communities from buoy surface, Lake Erie, Ohio, United States - Buoy 2 MA116 | ecosystem: Environmental > Aquatic > Freshwater > Lake | place: USA: Lake Erie, Ohio... | reverse complement strand
CGCCCCCACCGCGGCCACCTCCTCCGCCCATGGGGAGTCCAATCTGGTTGAGCACCTCGGTTTGCTCCTTGGTCATCAGTTCTTCCAGCGATTTCTGGAAGGCGGTCGCCTCGTCGGCCGTCATCTTTTCGGCCGACTGCAGCCTGGCGAGAACCTCGGCCACCTTTCCAACCTGCTCGGGGGTCAGTTCGACCCGCAGGTTGAGATCTTTCCGCGAGAGCAATTCGAGCTTGCCCACCAGGGTCGTGAGGGCCCGCTTTCCACCACCACCACCACCGCCCCCCCAACCTCCACCGCCGCCCCCCATCATGCCGCCCCCACCCCCCATCATCCCTCCGCCGGGCATGCCGCCCCCCATCATGCCACCGGGCGGGCCGTTCCCCGGGGCGGTCGCGGCATCCGGTTTTGCCTTGGCGTTTCGGTCTTGGTGTACCCCATGCTGGTCATCCCCAGGATGGTCCCTCCCACTCCCAGAGCCAGCCCCAGTACGCCTGTCACGACCGCGGCCGGCAGGCCGCCCGACCCCGAGTTGTTGTCCGGATTCGACATCGCCAATGCTCCTTAAGGAAAGGAAAACCAAGCACTCTTCCGTGCGGGACAGTCACGCACGCGGGGTGTTCACCGCCGCGGCGCGACAGTCAGCACCCCGTTCATCGCCATCCAGTGCCCGGGAAACGAACACAGGAATGGGTACTTCCCGGGCGCGTCCGGAGCCCGCACGAAAATGGCGAACTCTTTTCCGGGGGGGACCACATCGGTATAGGCCCACACCTCGTCGGAGACCGGTACATAGTGCCGGACGACGGCATCGGGCGAGGCAATGAACCGGTTCGCCAACTGCCCCACCGTTTCCAGTTGTCCGGGGCGAACGAACACCACGTTGTGCGGGACCACATCCGGATTGCGGAACACCAGCTTCAGCGGTTCCCCCGCCTCGGCCGAGAGATCGCGCGGGCTGAAGCTGAGGTTCTTGCCCGCTTCGAGCACAATTTCCCGGGCTCCCTCGATTGGTTCCCGCCAGGGATTGGGGGGCGCCTGGGCCTGGCTGGAGAGATCGACCAGCAGCGGATGGGCGGCAATGGTCTTCGCCACCGGCCGATAGCCGGGGTAATCACCAAAGGGAACGTCCAACGCATGGACCGTGAGGAACAGATCGAGCGGTTCCCCCGCCTCCACCGCGAGGTGCAGATGCAGTTGACTGACCGGCTGCAGATCGGGGATCTCGTAAAACACCCGCCGTCCTCCCGGCAGCACCACGGCCCGGGTGATGGCCCAGGCATCATGCCCGATCGCCCCCCGATGGCTGGGGGAATACTCTTCCGATCCATAGGCGGCACTGTAGCGGTAATTCCATGACTGGGCGAATTGCCGCGCGGTGTCACCGGCGAACTCCGGTGTCACGGGCGCGCTGAATTCCACCAGCACACCGTTCTGGTGCACATGGAACGCCCGCGGCCGCTGCACCCGCTCGCCGGTGTACCGCACCCGTTCAAAACATCCTTCCTGCGAGTTGTAGGCCCCCCAACCCGCCATGCCGCTGACGTACAGCTGCCCGTCCTGCGGATTGAACCGGCCCCGGTGGACCCCCGACGAGAATTCACCCGGCAGGGGAACCAGCCCTCCCTGCGGCTGTCCATCCACCTCGTCCCGCAGCAGCAGAAAGTGCGTCGCTGTTCCGAAAGACAGGTGCACCGCCAGCCCCTCCAGAGGTCCCCAGCGCTCCCCCTCGATGGCGACCTGACCCCCCGCCGAGTTGTCGAGTCCCCGGGGAAGGTACATCAGGGGCAGAGTCGGTCTCTGTCCGTTGCGCGGTCCCGGATAGCCGAAATGGGGCGGCTCGAATTGGGTGTCCTCCGATTGCGGGCGCACCAGGCAGAGCGTCGAGGCGGGGGTCCATTCCCCCTCGGAGCACGGCACGGTGATCGATCCATCCGGCAACAGCCCCAGCCCATCGGGATTGCGGAAACCGGTCGCCAACACGTCCACCCGCCTTCCATCGGGCGAGATTCGCAACAGTCCCTGGTTTCCCGAGGCGGTGTAGAAATTCCCCCGGTCATCCCGCTCCAGGCCGCAGATGAAATCATGCCCCGCCGGCGACGTGACGTAGGCGTTGCTGGCGCATTCATAAAAATCGGCCTCGCTGTCGCCATTCAGATCATGCAGCCGGGTCAGTTGATCGCGACCCAGCACGTGCACCACCCCGTCGACCACTTTCAGTCCCAGGGGTTGATTGAGTCCCGAGGCAAACCGTTTCCAGCGGACCTGCGCCAGATCCCGATCCAGTCCCCGCACCTGCCAGACATCCCCCTGCATGGTGCAGACCCAGGCGGTGCCATCGGGGGTGAAATCATGCCCCGAGAAAAACATCTGGGCCTTCCACGGGTTGTCCCAGGGGGGGGGAATCCGGTCGATGACGTACGGTCCCCCACGGCCAGGGACCCCCGGAATCTCGAACACCTGGGGCCACTGCGGCGGGCCCCCCTTGGTCAACGACTGCAACGGATGGTCGGCCAGTGGGGCGGCCAGGCTTTCCAGTGTCCCCTCTTTCGCGGCGGGAACATCCAGCCAGTCGGTCTCCCCCACCCGGTACACAAAGGCCACCTGCCGGCCATGTCGGTAAAACCCCCGGTAAGTGGACCCGGCGGGAACCTCCCGCCTGGCCGGAGGGGGCAGTGGCTCGCCCGCGAGCAGCCCTCCATCCATGAATCCATGGCGCACGGACGAAAACTTGAGGAAACCATCCTTCCAGAGAGCTTCGTAGCACAGCGTCTCCGGATTGAAACAGGTCGCCAGCTCGCCCCGCTCTCCCAGACGCACACAGACCCCCTTGGGGACCGTCACACCGGCCCCCCGAAAGATCGCCGCCTGCAGCGAACCGAGGTCGGTCGCGTTCCAGCGATCGCTGGCCCAGGTCTGTTCATTCTGGTTCCCCCAATGGCCAAAACTCCCGCCATCAATGCCGGGGTAGGCGGGCAGCAGGACGGGAGGGACCGGAGCCTGCAGGAAATGCCGGGCCTCCTTGGTGTAAAAGTCGTAGAGCCGATCGCGATTCACGAAATGCGATTGAAAGGGCCACTGCTCCGGATGCAGCGGGGCCTTGGCATACGACCATTCAGCCACTTCGTGCGACGTTGGCTGAACGAGGCTGGCCAGCGGTCCCGGTCCCTTCAGATCGCAGAGAAACCGCACCACGTCCGCCCGCTGGGTCGGCGACATGGCGGCCACGAGCCCCTCCGGCATGAGGGTCCCCACCTCACGCAGTTCTTCGAGTTCGAAGTGCGGGAGAACGGTCGAGGTTCCCCGCGCGGGGTCCCGCAGTTCAATCTCCTCGGCCGTCTTGCGGACGAGATACCCCTGCACACTCCGTCCGCTGGAGGTCTGGGCCATCCAGACACGGTACTCCGGCCGAACCTCCCGGCGGGGCCAGTACAGGGCCTCGACGATCTGCGGGGGAGTCAGACGCTGTCCCACGTTGGTCAACTCGGGTCCCGCCTCGCCTCCCTGCGAACCGACTTTGTGACACGAGAGGCAGGCGAAATGCGCCGAGCTGAAGATCGCCGCTCCGCGTCGGGCGTCCCCTCGACCGCGCGCGTCTTCCAGCGCCTCGGTCACCAGTCGGGGAGAGTATTCGGCGATTCCTCCCGGCGGCAGGCAGGTGTTCCCGGGATCGCCCTCGGACGAGAGCAGACCGCGTGTCGCCGACGTCGGGGAACCGGCCCGGGGCGTCGAGCTGGTCAGTCCCCACATCGCCAAACCCGAGGCGAGAAGCAGTAGTGCGGCCCCACTCCAACGCAGCATTTCTGACCATCCTTCCGATGCGCACGATGCGCGGGCCATTGCCCGCCGCAGAGATCCGTCGTTGTAAGCCGTCGCTGGGCGGTTCGCAAGGCGGCCCCACTTCGTGACCAGGGACGAGTCGCGCCCGGTTCCCCGTCTCAACCATCAGCGGGCGCACGGGGCGATCCCCAGCGAGCCAGTCATCGCCAGTAAGCCACTCAGGGGAGGGTGAGTCGGTCCGCGTCGAGCGTGACGTGGCGGATCCGTCGCCGATTCCAGGTGTACAGAATCTCGATTGTCCCGCTCTTCGTCTGAATGACGGCAGGATACGAGAACTCGCCCGGTTCCTCTTCCAGCGTCCAGGCCGGTTTCCAGGTTTGTCCATCGTCCGACAGGGCCACATTCAGCGGACTGCGTCCCCGTTCGGTGTGGTTGTAGATGAGCAGGTGCCGCCCGTCGGCGAGGGTGACTCCATCGATCCCGCTGTTGGGATTGGGCAGCCCGATTGGTTCGGGCGCTGTCCAGGTGGCTCCCCGATCGCTGGACCAGAGCTGCACAATCCGTCCCTGCTGGCTGCGGCACAGGATCTGGACCCGGTCGCCGGAATGCTTGAACAATGTCGGCTGGATCAACCCCCAGCGTTCGGTGGTGTGCAGGGCGGGCGTCCGCGACCAGGTCTGGCCCAGGTCATCGGTCCATTCCTGGTGGACCCGCCAGCCGTCATGCTCAGTGCTCGAACCGCACAGCATTCGGTTGCCGAGCCAGAGGGGCTTGTTGCGGACCGGTCCCAGGATTCCCTCGGGCAAGCGGCGCGGGGCTGTCCAGGTCACTCCCCCGTCCGCGCTCTCTTTGAACATTCCCCACCAGCTCTGGGGGCTCGGACCCACCTTGTAGAACAACAGCATCCGCTGGTCGGGCAGGGGGACCAGCACCGGATTCCAGCAGGGAAGTCGCCGGCTGCCAAATTCCAGACCCTCGGCCACCAGCACGGGCGGCTGCCACCGCGCCTCCTGCCGGCGGCAGGTCCAGATGCCGACGTCGTTCTCACCCTCATCGGTCCCGGCGAAAAATGCCGCCAGCAGGCCCCCCGGAACCTCGCAGACCGTCGCGGCATGACAGGCCGGAAACGGGGCGGTCTCATAGAGAAACTGCGATTGCAACACCGGCGTGTCAGCTTGCACGGGTGCGACCAGCACCGACCAGACCAGCATTAGTGAAAAAGTTTTTTTACAGCGGACCGGGGCAGGCATGAGACCAGGGAGAAGTGGGCACAGAGCGGGAAACGACACTCGCGGGATAATCTGCACTTGGCTAAAATTCAATAGAACTGCATCTGTTCCCGGAGTGGGCGAGGTGACGGTCTGTTCCGCGTGTTGCACGAAAGTCTCCGGGCTGGCCGATGCCGCTCCCCGGTGAGCGTTGGCGACGCTCGCTCCCCTGCCCACCCACCGCCAAGAGACATTGCGTGCGGTGAGAGGTGCGGCGTCCTTCGCCTGCTGCCTGTGATTCTTCAGGATCCGTTGAACTTTGTCAGACCCCAGACTCTTCCCCCTGCCTCCTGCCGACGATCAGCCGCATCAGGAATTCGACGATTCCCGATTCGGCTTGCCGGGAGGGCTGTTGCCGCTCCCTTTCCCCCAGGAGTTGCCGGGGTCGGATCCGTTGCCGATCGATCTGCAGCAGCCTGGCGTCCCGACCATGGATCAGGTCAATTTCCCTTTCGTCGACCAGCAGGCGATCGAGCAGCTGGAATACCTGGACAAGATCTCGGTCCGTTGGAATCGAACACTCCTGGTGGGAATGCTGCTGTTGACGCTGCTGCTCGTGGTTGGGGGAGCCTGGCGTCGAAATCGCTTCATCGAGGCGTGGGCGACAAACACGAAACGCGAGGCCGCGGAACTGGCCGACAAGGGAGATCTCGAGGCCTCGGCGGCGAAGGCGAAACTGGCACTGCAGCTTGATCCGGATGATCGGCTGACCCGGCTGTTGGCCGGTCGGGCCCTCGTCAGGCCCTCGGCGACCCGGCAGGATTACGAAGAGGGGCGGGACCTGCTGCAGGAGTATCTGTCCGAAGAGCCGCAAGACCGGGAAACCCGGCTTCTGTTAAGTCGTTCGGCAATCCAGCGGGGGGAACATCGCCGGGTGTTGACCGATTTGTTGGTCCCGGTGCGGGCCAGCTTGCCGACCGATCCCGAATTCCGCGCACTGGCCCTCGAATGTCATCGGGCCGAGGGCGAATTGGTGGAGGCGGCCCGGATCGTCATCCGGGCCATCGACAAATCGCAGCGGGACCCGCAGGCGTATCGACAACTGCTCGAGTTGATGGATGTCTGCGAAGAACCGGCCCCGCAACTCAGGGGGCTCGTCGAAGACTTGAATGCGTGGCGCCAGACTCTGGAAGACAATCCGGAAGATCTGCCCATGATCCGTGCGCAGGACGCCGCGACAGCCGAGGGTCGACTCCGTCAGAGAATAATGCAGGAGCAGACGGTGACCGTGCTGCGGCGGATGCGGGCCCGGGTCCAGCCTGCCTGGTGGTTCTCGGTGGCGATGTCGGAGCATGCCCTGCGGCAGGGGGATGCCGTGGTGGCCGAGAACCTCTGGCGGCAGGCTCGGGACGCGGCCCCCAACGATCCCGAAGTGGTCACGCTGGGAGCCGCCGTTCTGGAATCACGCTGGCAGAAGCATGCCGCGGAGGGGAATCTCCAGCAGGCCGCCGCGGTCGAGGAGCAGGCCCGGGAATTGCTGCAACAGGCGGTGCGGGAGCCCAATGCGGCTCTCCCACTCTTCGAGATCCTGGGGCGGCTGCAGATTCTGGGACACCAGTCTCAAGCCGCCCGGCTGACCTACCGGGCCGGGCTCGAGGCCGTTGCAAAACGCGCCCCATCGCTGCAAGAACTCGAGCGGAAGGTCTGGCCGGTGGTCTTTCATCTCGGACTGGCCGAGTCGCTCACGGGGGGAGAGGGCGCCGACACCGACCAGGAACAGGAATTGCTCGAACAGGAATGGCAGCGGTTGCTGCGCGAGCTGGCGGACCAGCCCCCCCGACCGGAAGTCACCGGGTTTGTGAACAGCCTCCGGGAACTGTCCCAGGGGCGGATCGATGGTGCCGTGCGTCGGCTCGAGGGTTTGCGGACTCAATTGCAGTCTCAATCCGACGGTTTCGTCGATGATCTGATCGAACGGGTCGACACCTGGCTCTGCGAGTGCCATCGTCGACTGTCCCGCGAAGAACAACTGCGGCACGCTCTCTGGCGGGCCCTCGTCGTACGCCCCGACTGGTATCAGGGGCGTCTGGAACTGGGCCGGTTGCTGGTGCGGCAGGGGCTTCCCTGGCAATCGCTGCTCGAGACCGGGACCGAGGCTGAGTCTGGGCACAACGTGGACGAACTTGAACTGCAGCTCCTCGAGCAACTGCGTCGGCCCCGGTCGCAACGGGACTGGGGTCTGGTCGATGGACAGTTGGAGTCGCTGTCCAGACAACATCCGGGAAATTCTCGGATCGCGCTGCTGCAGGCCGAACGGCTGGTGGAATCAGACGATGTGGCGGCTGCCGTCGATCTCTTGACGGGCCAATTCAAAGCGTCGCCTGCCAATCCCGAACTGGCGACCGGTCTGGTGCGTCTGCTCCGCTGCCAAGCCGACCGCACCCCGACTGACACCTCGGCCGGAATGGGCCAGGTTGCAGACGAATTCCGTCGCGCCCAGGGTGAACCAGCGGTGCTGCGCCTGCTGCAGGCGGAAATGCGGGGGCTTGGTTCTTCGCTGGCGAGTCTCGATCGGGAAGTGATCCCTCAGTTCTGGGAAGGGTCGGTCAATTGGCCGGTCCAACAGAAGCAGGACCTGGCACGGGGTTTGTTGCGGCTGGCCCGAAGATCGGGAAGGGATTCATCGCTGCTGGAGGTCGGCCGGTTCGCGGTGCGGGTCGGGTTGCAGGACCTCGACCTGTTGGCCCAGGTGGCTGTGGCTGCAGATCGGGCAGGAGACACAGACCTCGCGGAACAGGCCCGGCGTGAAATTGTCCGCTGGGAGGGAGAGGCGGGGCCCTGGCGGGGGTTGCTTTCGGCCTACCGGACGTTGTTGAAACTCCTTCCTCTGGACGACACCCGTCCGGAGATTTCTGCCTCGACAATGCGGGAAGAATTGTCCGCCGTACTGCGCGACCTCGAACAGACCTCGGCCATGCGACCCGACTGGGGAGCGGCACACCGCCTCCGCGGGATTGCCTGGGAACTCTGGGGGCATCCCGGCGAGGCGGCGAAGGCGTTCCAACTGGCCGTCCGCCATGGCGACCGCAGTCCCGAGTCACTCAGTCGGCTGTCGGATCATCTGTTTCGCATGCATCGCGACCGCGAGCTGGTGGAACTGCACGAGAACTGGTCCCTGGGAGTGTTTCCGACTGTCTTCCCGGGTGAGCTGATGCCGCCCGGGGCCATCGATCTCCCCCTCGGCGGAAAGTCAGGGCATGATCCGGCAGGGCAACTGGCCCTGTTGCAGTTGGCTGTGGCCCTGCAGGCCCCAGTGGAAGAAACGCTCCCCCAGATCGTGGAATTGACCCGAACGGCACCTGCGCTGTCCGGGGCGTGGCAACTGCGGGCGACCCTGGCGGCCGAGCAGGGAGGTCTCGCGGCGGGCCGGGCTGTTCTTCAGGAAGTTGCCAGGGCGGTTCCCTCCCTCCCCGCTCATCGGCGGCCGCTGATTGAGGCCTTGTGCTGGGATGTCTTGGGCGAAACCCCCCAAGTGGAGGACCGATTTCTCGCCGCGATCGCGGTGGAGTCAGATGGCTGGGAAAGCACCCGGGAGTGGCTCGCCTGGCTGATTCGCAATGGCGACCTGGAACGGGCGGTCGGTTTGCTCAACGAAGCGCCCCAGCGGTTGGCAAGCGAATGGACCACAGGATTCGAAGATTGGTCCCGGGCCATGCGCCATGTGTTGGGAGCGGCGGGTGCCACCACCCTGCCCGAGTTCCGCCGGCATCTCGCCGGGATCCGCCCCGAGGGGTCGGGAGCCCGGAATTCTTTCTGGCAGGACCGCTGGTACGCCTCGCTTTCCCGGGGACGAGCCGCCACGGAAAATCGACAGATGTTGCAGTGGCTCGACCAGCGTCGGCAGGCGGTGGGACTCACTCCCGACCAGCAGGTGGCCCGGCTGCGGTCCCGGCTGCGCCTTGGCGATCCTCTGGTCTGGAGCGATTGGCGGGCGGAATCACCCCGGCCCCCCATGGATCTGGAGACGGCGCTGTTGATTCTCGAACCAGTGGTTCGCAACCCGCAGCGCAGTTTGAATCCCGAACTGGAACCGCTGATCGAAGAGGCCTTCGATGTGCTGCGGAAACGGGAGCCGAAGAGCCTCCGAACCCGGGCGGTTGATGCCGCCCGGTTCGTGCAGCAGGGGTTCCCCCAGGATGGAACCGGAGCGTACCTCTCCTATCGCCAACGCCTCTCGGGGAAGTCCCCCGCCGAACTGCTGCTCGATCTGGCTGGGGCGGGGCATCTTGAAAGACTGCGCACGCGGCTCGTGAGTCTGGCCCCCGACCCCCGGCCGGCTGACAGTCCCTGGTCTGTCTTGGACCGTTTTCCCACCCATCGGGAGATCTTCCTCAACAACGGAGTGCTGCCCAGTCTCGAGCCGCTCTGGCAGATACCTTCGGCTCTGGAGTGTTTGCGGGATGAGGCCCTGCTGCTGGTGGGGTTGGGGTTGGAGTCGCTCGTCGATCTGGAATCGGCCCGACCGGTGTTCGAGGAGTATACGCGGAGTGCTCGTCTTCCCGCGGACCGGTTCGAGCTGTCTCTGTTGCTCGCCCGTCAGGGGGAACTGAACGAGGCCCAGCAGTACATCAATCTGAAGAACGTCGACGATCAGCTTCAGGAGGTCGACCTGGCCCTGGGGATTGCCTGGGTGTTCGACTCGGCTCCTTCAGGCCAGGACAATTGGCTGGTTCCCCTCGGCCGCCTGCAGGGGGTTCGCAGGGATTCGCTGAGTCCCGTACAACAGAGGCTGCTCCAGCATGAAGTGGCTCGCCTGCAGGCCTTGAATGGTCAGGAGGAACAGGCAGGTCAAGCATACCTGCAACTGCTGCGGGACGACCCCAAGGACCTGATTGCGAGAAACAACCTCGCCTGGTTGCGCGGGATCACGGGACAGAATCTCGAAGAGGCCCGCCAAGAGGTGGACAGCCTTATCTCCCTGCGGGGTGAGTTGCCGGAACTGCTCGATACCCGGGCGACGATCTGCCTGGCCGAAGGAGACCTCGCGCAGGCCCGGGACGACTGGCAGTTGGCCATCGCCCAGGCTCCCAGCGGACGTTATCTGGCGCAGTTGGCAGTCTGTCTGTCGCGGCTTGGGGAGCACGATTTGGCACGGCAGACAACCCGCCATGCGATGCAGACCGGTTTCCAGTCGATTGATTGGCTACCCCCCGAGCGGGAGCTCTGGGGGAGGGAGTTCAATACATTGCTGCGTGAGTTGGCGGAAGACGCTCCGGTCAGCGCGGCTCCGCAGGATACTGACGAATAAAATCCGCCTTGGAAATCGGGAAGGAAACCGTAATTCCTGCCCGTTCGAACCGGGATTTGGTCGTCAGGCTGCGCTGCCATTCCTCTTCGCTGATTGCCGCGTCTTTGTCGCGATCCAGCAGATTGAACGCGGTTTCGGCCGGGTTGGCCGCCGGACGCTCGGCAGGCTTCGATTCCTGGCGGGGATTTGCTTCTGCGGATGCCGGCTTGGAGGCGGCGGGACCTGGTGTGGCGGCCGATCCTCCTGTGGCGGGTGCGGCTCCCGATGTGGTCGCGGCCGATGCCGTGGCTGTACTCCGGTTGCTCCGTTCCAGCTCCTGCGGAGTCACGAAACCATCTCCGTTCAGATCCAGCCGTTTGAATGTGGCCCAATCGGTCTTGGGCCATTCGTAAAGCCCGAGTTGACCGTCCTGATTGGTGTCCCGGGAGGCATACTGCTCGGGAAGGTCGGCCGACAACCGGGGGCGGGGTCGATTCGCCGCATTCCCGCTCCCTTTGGAACCCGGTTTCCGGGGGGAGGAGGCCCCTCCGCTCCCAGGCCCACCTGCCGGGGAATTGCCCCCCTTGGCATCATTGTCCGACGATTTGCGCTCCTCCCGGTCCCCCCGCCGACCGCGTCCACGACGCCCCCCTTCCGGCTCAGGATTTCCCGTGGGAGGGGGGGTGGACGGAGCGGCTGATTCTCCGGGGGGACCTCCACCCGGACCACCGGGCCCGCCACCACGTCCCATGCCACGGAATCGTTGCATGGCCTGGTTGGTCATCTCGGTGAACTCTTGTTTGGTGATTGGCTTGGAGAGGTCGCGTCCCCCCGCTTCGAACATCCGGCGCATGGGGCTGTTCTGGAGTTCGTCGGGGTCCAGTTGACCGTTGCTGTTGCGGTCGAGGCGGGTGAAGAAATCCTCTGGATTGAACCCTCCCCGGCCACCAAATCCCCCCCCAGGCGGACCTCCGGGGCCTTGGGCCCAGGCGGAGGAGGCTCCACAGGCGATACAGATCGCACATGCTGCCCAGAACGAGAGTCTGTCAACTTGCATCGTGGAAGCTTCCGACACTTGGGAACGCGAAAGGTGTTACTACGTGCAGAGTGATGGTAATGACGGTTCTGGGGGCGAACCAGTACATTGCGACTGTTCTGGCGGTTTCTGTTTCGTTTTCGACACTGTTCACAGAGGCACACCAGAGGTTTCTGGCCAACCGTCTCCAAATCCCAGTCAAAACTACCAACCCCCGACCGGGTTCGAGGTTTCGGCCGAAGAGGCCGAGAGTTGGAAGTTTGTGGGATTTGGCCGGTTTCCTGAAACCCCCCCATCTGTTGCCAGGTTTCTGACGATGCGAGTTGGTCCCGGAGTTGTTGGAATTGTCATGCATAGAGCCGCCTGTTCATCTCGGGTGATGTGGTTCCGCCTGGTGTGGGGTTGGGCCCTGCTGTGGCAATTGGCCGACCCTCGGCCCGCTTGTGCGTTTTATCAGGGGAATGACGGCGACAACGGCGGGGCTCAGCAGGCGCAGCCCGCGAACACCGGTCGACCCCAGGGGGAAGCCGGGCCGCCGGGAGGATTTCAAGGCGGGCCGCCGGGTGGGTTCGGCGGCGGGCCGCCGGGTGGGTTCGGCGGCGGGCCGCCGGGGGGATTTGGAGGGGGATTTGGCGGCGGGCGGGGTGGCCGCGGCGGCTTTGGTGAAGTCTGGGTGTTCGACCTGCTCGCCCGGGATAACGTCCGGGCCGAACTCAATCTGACCGATTCGCAGAAGGCGAAACTGGAAGAGGCCGCCAAGCCGTTTGAAGAAGAGCGGCGCAACCTGCGGGGCCTTTTTCAGGGGATGCGCAGTCCTGACGAGTTCCAGACCCGCATGGAGGAGATGCGAAAGAAACAGGAGGAATTGCGGAAAAAGGCGGACGAGCAGGTCAATGAGGTGCTGACCAGCACGCAGTTCACCCGCTACCGGCAGATTTTCCTGCAATCCCTGGGGACATCGGCTCTCACGCGCGATGACGTGGCCGACGATCTCAAGTTGACCGACGATCAGAAGGCCCAGTTGAAAAAGGTCCAGGACGAATTCCGGACAAAGCAGCAGCAGCTTGGCTTCCTGGGCTCGCCGGAAGAACGCCAGAAGCTCGGCGAAGAGCGCGATGCGGCACTCAAAGCCGTGCTGACTGCTGACCAGCAGAAGGATTGGGACTCCAGGCTGGGCCCCAAGTTTGAATCCGATGGCGGCTCGTCCGGGTCGCAGACCGCGGGGCGCAGCGGAGCCGGGCGTTCGGAAGAGCCCGCTCCCCGTCGCCGCGATCGACGGCAGGTGGACAGCGAGGCGGGAGGACCGGCTGTGGCCGATTTTTCGTCTCGGGCCACCCCCGGCAAGCCACGCGAAGAGGTCTCGGCCGATCAGCCCCCCGCCGAGGAGAAAAAGGTCGACCCGGCTGAGGTGCGGATGTCGTTCAAGTTCCAGTTTGCGCCGTGGGACCAGGTCTTGAAGCTGTTCGCCGAGACCGCCCAACTGTCGCTGGATATGAACGAGGTGCCGACCGGGACGTTCAATTACTACGACGACCGCGAATACACCGTTCCCGAAGCACTCGACATTCTGAATGGATACCTGCTGCGAAAGGGCTTCGTGCTGATCTTCCGGGACCGGTTCCTGGTGGTGTGGAATCTCGACGATCCTCCGCCTCCGAATCTGGTTCCCCAGGTCACGGCTGAGGAATTGGCCAAACGGGGCAAGAACGAGTTGATGTCGATTGTCATTCCCCTCAAGGGGACTGACGCTTCGACCGCCGCGGAAGACATCAAGGAGTTGATTGGTCCGCAGGGGAAAGTCGTTCCCCTCCCCAAGATCAACCGTCTGTTTGTGACCGATATCGGTTCCAACCTGCGCAAGATCCTCGAACTGCTGGAGGGGTTGGGGAACGTCGAGGAATCGAAGAACAGTTTCCGGCAGTTCCGGTTCAAGTACATCACGGCTCTCGAGGCCGAGAAGACGCTGCGCGACCTGTTCGCGTTGCCGTCCCGCATGGCGTCTACCCGGATGACCTCGGCAGCACCTGCCTCCCGCGGTGCCACTCCGGCTCCGCAGCAGCCGCAACCCCAGCAGCCGCAGTTTGGCTTTGGCCAGGGGGGTTGGGGGGGAGGTGGTCCCTTCGGAGGTGGCTGGGGCGGAGGGGGCTGGGGAGGAGGAGGTGGTGGTGGTGGCGAATGGTGGCGCCGCCGTGAAGAAGGCCGGGGAGGCGATCGCGGGGCGGACAACAACCCCCAGCAGCAGCAACAACAGCAACAGCAGCAGGCTCAGAATGCGGCGGCCCTGGCGGCGGCCAAGATTCAGCTGACGGCCGATCTGCGCACCAACAGCCTGTTGGTGACCGCCGGCAATGAAGACATGGCCTTGATCGAGAAGACCATCGAGTCGATCGATGTCGAGGAATCTCCCGACCAGGTGGCCCGGCAGGGGGCCAATCAGCCGCAACTGGAGGTCTATCCGCTCAACGCGGCCGATCCCCGGATGGTGGTCGACATGTTGAATGCCACGGTTCCCGGGCTGGTGATCTACGAAGATCTGAAGACCCGCCGGATCAACATCTACGCCTCGCCCGCTGATCATCAGCAGGTGCGGGCGATCATCAAGCAGCTCGATGGCGGCGCTGGTGAGTCGGTCACGGTCGTCAATCTGCGCAAGATCGATCCGGTGGCGGCCGCCACCAGCCTGCGGTCGTTGTTCGGAGCCAATTCCGCTGACGGTCCGAGCATCGAGGCCGATGCGGTGGGCAAGCGGCTCATGGTCCGGGGCTCGCCCGAGCAGGTGGCCGAGATCCGAAAGGTCCTGACGCAACTCGGGGAAGATGGCGAA
>Ga0315901_10006384_pt1 | contig 14137 bp, 11 predicted proteins | sample LakEriMetagenome_10_FD_203761 | JGI IMG/M metagenome (GOLD analysis project Ga0315901, IMG submission 203761) | Freshwater fungal communities from buoy surface, Lake Erie, Ohio, United States - Buoy 2 MA116 | ecosystem: Environmental > Aquatic > Freshwater > Lake | place: USA: Lake Erie, Ohio... | reverse complement strand
CTTGAGAACTGGGATAGAAACAAGGGCGCACCTTGAATCTACCCGCAAGCAGGCTATGCGCTTAGAGAAAGCCGATCAGGCTGGTGTACGCTCACGCAATGTATACTTCTGTTCTGGGGCGTTGATGTCCAATCCGTTCTGGCCGAGGATCGCAATCTCGACGCCAATGGCTTGAACCTCTTTGGTTGACAAGTTGGAAAATTTCACCCCACCGCGCGGGGACTGCCCCCGGTTTCTTGTCGGTTTCGGCAAGAACGCGAGCTGATTAGGCGACTTCCCGCCAATTCCAAACGCTGAGTTTGACGGTGAAAAGGAACTGGTTTTAGACTACAATAATTGGGAACGTATTCAACTGCAGCGTAAGGACGAACCCAATGATTAAAAGCAATGCTCCAGACTCATTAATCGCTGAGGCGAATCTGGCATTCGAGGCAGCTTGTCGAATAGTCATCGTTCGAGCTCGCCAATCCAAGACCGAAATCGTCATCTGGCGTGAAGGGCAAATCGTAGAACTATCGCCAGAAGAAGCTACAGCGGAACTAGAAGCCAACTTGGCCAAACGGAAGTCCAATATCCCGAGTAATACCAAGTAGATTGCAAAGTGCCTTTGGATTAGTTGTCCACAACCGAATAAGGGAACCCAGGGCGGCTCTTCGCTCTGCCCTGGGCTGTCTCATTTTGCCCCTTTGGGGCACAAAGATGGTGAGCGATCCAATCGCGCTCGTAAACGAATCGACCCAATCGTGACGGATTTCCGTTCCAAGTCATGATCGAACCGGCCATCGCTCGCTCGTCCTCACGATGCCCGGCGAGAGATTCTGTCCGAACTGGCGATCAACCCCTCGGCTGGACGATTCGAGGGACTCCTCGATGCATCGATCGTTGGAAAACTGGCGAGTGCATTGCTCGCCGAAAAGCCCTAACGCTCAAATCCAAGATACTTGGTCCTGGTCCTTGGTCGCTTGGGATTTCGCAAATCGCGAACTTTGTTGAGATGGGTTCTATGTTACCAACCTCTCGGTTTTGGTAGACTGTTGGAGTCGATGGCCAACCGTCGATTGTGGGAATCTGTGAATAAAGGCAATGAATAGAAAGCGTCCGCATGGCTCTGAAGAAATCCGAGCTCTACTCTTCCCTCTGGTCTAGCTGCGATGAACTGCGCGGTGGCATGGACGCTAGCCAGTACAAAGACTACGTGCTGGTGCTGCTGTTCATCAAATACGTCAGCGACAAGTACGCCGGCCAACCGTTCGCCCCGATCAAAATCCCCAACGGTGCGAGCTTCAAGGAGATGGTCGCCCTCAAAGGCAAAACCGACATCGGTGACCAAATCAACAAAAAGATCGTCGCCCCTCTGGCCAGCGCGAACCAATTGTCGGACATGCCGGACTTCAACGATGCCTCCAAACTCGGGTCGGGCAAGGAGATGGTCGATCGCCTAACCAACCTCATTTCGATCTTCGAAAACCCCGCTCTGGACTTCTCGAAGAACCGCGCCGATGGGGACGATATCCTCGGGGACGCTTACGAATACCTGATGAGGCACTTTGCGGTCGAAAGCGGCAAGAGCAAGGGCCAGTTCCTCACCCCCGCCGAAGTCAGCCTGATCATGGCTCGGATCATCGGGATCTCGACGGCCAAGACCAGTTCAAAAACGACGGTCAGCGATCCGACCTGCGGCTCTGGATCGTTGCTCCTGAAAGTCTCGCATGAAGCTCCCACCCCGGTGACGCTCTACGGGCAGGAAAAGGACTCGGCCACCGCCGTCCTGGCTCGCATGAACATGATCCTGCACAACACCCCAACGGCGTCGATCGTCCAAGGCAACACGCTTACCGATCCGAAATTCAAAGACGGGGATTCGATCAAGCAATTCGACTTCGTGGTCGCCAACCCCCCATTCTCGGACAAACGCTGGAGTACCGGCCTGGATCCTAACCATGATCCCTTCGATCGCTTCTCCGGGTTCGGTGTCCCCCCTGGCAAACAGGGAGACTATGCCTACTTGCTCCACATCGTGCGGTCTTTGAAGAGTACCGGCAAGGGTGCTTGTATTCTCCCCCATGGTGTTTTGTTCCGTGGGAATGCCGAAGCCGACATTCGTCGCAACCTCATTCGCAAAGGCTACATCAAGGGGATCATCGGCCTGCCAGCCAACTTGTTCTACGGCACCGGAATCCCAGCTTGCATCGTGGTGATCGACAAGGAGTACTCGCAAGCTCGCAAAGGGATCTTCATGGTCGATGCGAGTTCAGGCTACATGAAGGATGGACCGAAGAACCGTTTGCGGGATCAGGACATCCACAAGATCGTCGATGTGTTCAACAAGCAGACCGAGTCGCCTCGCTATTCGCGCATGGTGCCGCTCACAGAGATCGAAAAGAACGATTTCAACTTGAACTTGCCTCGCTACATCGACAGCCAGCAAGCCGAGGATTTGCAAGACATCGCAGGTCACCTTCAAGGTGGAATCCCAGAGGCGGACCTGCAGGCTCTCGATTCCTACTGGGCCGTGTGCCCGAAGTTACAGCAGTCGCTCTTCAAGAAGAACCGAAAAGGCTACCTCGACCTCAAAGTCGACAAGGCCGACATCAAAAAGACCATCTACGAGCATCCCGAGTTCACCGCCTTCATCGGTGGGATGAATCACCACTTTGCAGCTTGGCGTGAGAAAACATCGAAGACGCTCAAAGCGCTCAAGCCCGGATTCCATCCCAAGCAGATGATCGCGACGCTATCCGAGACCCTTCTGGACCATTACCGCCCCAACGACGGTTCAGCAATTCTCCATTTTCAATTATCCATTCTCAATTCCTACGACATCTATCAGCACTTGATGGACTACTGGTCGGCAGCCATGCAAGACGATTGCTATGCGATCTCGGCGGATGGCTGGAAAGCCGAACCGACGCGCCTGGTGGAGACCGACAAGAAGGGGAAGCAAAAGGACAAAGGTTGGACTTGCGATTTGATCCCCAAGTCGCTGATCGTGGCAAGGTACTTTGCCAAGGAGCAAGACGCGATCGACGCCAAGAACGCGGAGCTAGAGTCGCTCTCGAGCAAGATGGCCGAGATCGAGGAAGAGCATGGTGGCGAGGAAGGCTTGCTATCGGAGCTGGAGAAGGTCAACAAGGCCAACGTAGCAACTGCGCTTCGCGAATTGAAAATGGAGAATGGAGAATTGAGAATTGCGGAGATTGAAGTATTGGAGGAATGGCTGAGTTGCAACACCAAAGAGGGTGAGCTCAAGAAGCAGGTGAAAGACTTGGAATCGGCACTCGATGCCAAGGCGCTGGCCCAGTACGCCAAGCTATCTGAAGCGGACGTAAAGTCCCTGGTGGTCGACGACAAGTGGTTGGCGACGATCGACACCGACATCCACGGCGAGATGGATCGGATCAGCCAGACGCTGACCCAGCGCGTTAAGGAGCTTGCGGAGCGATACGACAAGCCCCTGTCGGTGCTAGCCGAGCAAGCCGACGCGATGGAGTCCAAGGTGCGAGCGCACTTGGAGAGGATGGGATTCGCATGGAAGTGAAGAAGGGATACAAGCAAACGGAAGTCGGGGTGATACCAAGCGACTGGCAAGCACACGCGCTCGGGAAAATGACAGACCCATTTAGACCAATTTCGTATGGAATTGTTCAAACCGGAAAGCCTTTGCTGAATGGTATTCGCTGTTTACGCGTAGTAGACCTGGAAAACGGAAAGATTTTACAGCAAAATTTGATAACAACATCCAAGTCAATTAGCGATGCGTACAAACGAACACTACTACAGCAAGGTGATCTCGTAACGCCATTACGAGGGAAAGTAGGCGAGGTGGCGATTGTGGATGGATCGTTACAGGGGGCTAATATTACACGTGGACTTGCTCTTATAGCATTGAGAGCCGAATATTCTCCAAGATTTATGAAGCATGCTATATCTGCAAAACGAACTCGTAATCGCTTGCAGCAGACGATGAATGGCTCTGCATTGCAGGAAATTTCTATTGCGACATTGAGAGTTTTTTTCGTCCCACTTCCCCCCACCCTCCTCGAGCAAGAGGCGATTGCCGGGGCGTTATCGGATGTGGATGCATGGGTCGAATCGCTCGAGCAATTGATTGCGAAGAAGCGTCAGATCAAACAAGGTGCCATGCAGGAATTGCTCACCGGAAAACGCCGACTACCCGGGTTCAGTAGCAAGTGGGAGACAAAGCTACTTGGTGATGTTGCGGAGGTTAAAACCGGCCCATTTGGATCGGCACTACATGAGGGAGACTACAAGACCATGGGTACACCGATTATCACCGTGGAGCATCTCGGAGAGTTTGGAGTTGAACATGAAAACCTACCGCTTGTTTCTGATAGCGATTGCCGACGGCTGCAAGCTTACACTCTTGAACTAGGCGATATCGTGTTTAGCCGTGTAGGCTCTGTTGACAGAAACGCGTTGATTCGGTCGGAGGAAGTCGGTTGGCTTTTTTCAGGGCGACTGCTTCGAGTACGAATTAAACTCAAAAGTATATCTTCGCCATTCCTTAGTTACCAATTTCACGGTGAGTCTTTTATTTCTTCGGTCCGAAGCGTAGCTGTTGGACAAACAATGGCTTGCCTGAATACCCAAATCCTTAAAGGTATATTGATCAGACTTCCGTCTTTAGCCGAACAAACCGCAATCGCCACCGTCCTTTCCGACATGGACACCGAGATCGGATCCCTCGAATCGAAGCTTGCCAAAGCACGTGAGATCAAACAAGGGATGATGCAGGAGTTGCTCACCGGAAAGATTCGATTGGTCAAATCCTCGGCAGTTTCTGCCAACCCGCAGGAGATGTCCCATGACCGATAAGGATCTTTCCCATGATTTGAGTCTGCATCTGCTGCCCCAAATCCAAAAATTGATCGACGCTGCCCGAAAACGAGCCGCAGTGGCCGTCAATGCCGAACTCACCCTGCTCTACTGGAGAATTGGAAAGCTTCTCAATGAGCGAATTCTACAGGGGGAGCGTGCGACGTACGGTCAACAGGTGATGCAGCGACTTGCGCTCGATCTAACTGCTAAATATGGCAAGGGCTGGTCCAAACAGCAGTTACTTCACTGCCTCAAAGTTGCCCAGGTTTTCCCAGACGAGGAGATTGTATACGCACTGTGTATACAATTGAGCTGGACGCATCTCCGCAAGCTGATTTTCATCGAAGATCCTCTGAAACGCGAGTTTTACACGGAAATGTGCAAGGCCGAAACCTGGTCCACCCGCCAACTCAGCGACCGTATCCAATCGATGCTCTTCGAGCGAACTGCCATCTCGAAACAACCGACACTTACGATTCAAGCCGATCTCGAACAGCTACGAACAGAAGGCACCGTCTCCCCCGATCTGGCCTTTCGGGACCCCTACATCCTCGATTTTCTCGGTTTGGCCGACACCTACAGCGAACACGACCTGGAATCGGCTATCCTCGCCGAGTTGGAGCGCTTCATCGTCGAACTGGGGACTGACTTTGCATTCGTTGCACGCCAGAAAAGGATTGTGATCGACAATCGGGACTACTACATCGATCTGCTTTTTTACCATCGTCGGTTACGCCGACTCGTAGCGATCGATCTGAAAATCGGCGAATTTGAGGCCGCTTATAAGGGGCAAATGGAGCTCTACCTGCGTTATCTGGAAAAGCACGAGGTACGAAATGGGGAGCTGCAGCCAATCGGACTTATCCTCTGTTCTGGAAAAAATCAGGAGCACGTCGAGCTTCTGCAGTTGGATTCGACCAATATTCGGGTAGCCGAATACCTTACCGAGCTCCCCAGTCGCGAACTGCTTCAGCAGAAACTTCACGAGTCCATGGAACGGGCGAGATTAAAATTTGCAGAGCGAATGTTATCGGATGGAGACATCCTGTGATGCAAACGATTTATTCCGAAAGGCTTCGAGAGTTTTGTAAATGAACGGCATCGCAAAGCCCGAACGAACAACCCACCCCCTCCAACCTCCGTGCCCTCTGAGCCTCTGTGTTTCAAAAAAGGGTTCGCGATGAACCACATCGGCAAACCCGAACGCGCCACCCAAGACCGAGTCATCGCCCTGTTCCGCGATGAACTCAACTACCGTTACCTCGGCGATTGGACCGACCGCCCAAACAACTCCAACGTCGAAGAGTCTTTGGTGGCGGACTATCTTCGTAGGGCTGGCTACAACGACCTGCAAATCAGCCGAGCTATCTACTTGCTGCGGGTTGAAGCCGACAACCACCATCGCAGCCTCTACGACAACAACAAAGCGGTCTACAAACTGCTCCGCTACGGTGTCCCCGTCAAAACCGAGGCCGGCAAAGTCACCGAAACCGTCCATTTGATCCACTGGAACGATCCCTCGAAAAACGACTTTGCCATCGCCGAGGAAGTCACCCTCAAGGGTGGCCACGAACGCCGACCGGACTTGGTCCTCTATGTCAACGGTATCGCTGTCGCCGTGATCGAACTGAAGAACAGCCGCGTTTCGATCGGCGAAGGGATCCGGCAAAGCCTCTCGAACCAACAACCCGAGTTCAATCAGCGATTCTTCAGCACCATCCAATGGATCTTCGCTGGCAACGATTCCGAGGGGCTCAAGTACGGATCGATCGAGACCGAAGAGAAATACTTCCTCCAATGGAAAGAGGATGAGCACGACAACAGTAGCTTCAAACTCGATAAGTACTTGCGCAAGATGTGCTGCAAGGAGCGCCTGCTGGAGCTGATCTACGATTTCGTCCTTTTCGATGGCGGAGTGAAAAAACTACCTCGCGTGCACCAATACGTCGGCATCAAGAAAGCCCAACAGCACGTGCAGCAGCGAAAAGGGGGGATCATTTGGCACACCCAGGGGAGCGGTAAAAGCATCGTCATGGTGCTCTTGGGTAAATGGATCTTGGAGAACAACCCCAACGCCCGGGTGGCGATCATTACCGACCGAGACGAACTCGATAAGCAGATCAAAGACGTTTTCCAAGACGCCGGGGAAACCATCGCGCGATGCAGCAGCGGTCGCGAACTGGTGAGCCAACTGGGCCAAGCCAAACCTCGCCTGCTGTGCTCCTTGATCCACAAATTCGGTCGACGCGATGTCGACGACTTCGATGCGTTCATCAGAGATTTGGAATCCCAGCCAACCAAAACCGTTGGCGACATTTTTGTGTTTGTGGACGAGTGCCATCGCACCCAAGGTGGCAAGCTGCACCGGGTGATGAAAGCGATGCTACCCAACGCCGTCTTCATCGGCTTTACCGGGACACCTCTGCTGAAAAGAGACAAAGCGACCAGCCTCGAAGTCTTCGGGGGCTACATCCACACCTACAAATTCAGCGAAGCGGTCGAGGACGACATCGTGCTCGATTTGGTGTACGAGGCCAGGGACATCGACCAGCGACTCAGTTCACCCGAGAAGATCGATCAATGGTTCGAAGCCAAAACCAAAGGACTCAACGAGTGGCAAAAGGATGAACTCAAGAAGCAATGGGGGACGATGCAAGCGGTCTTGAGTTCACGATCGCGGATGGATCGCATTGTTTTCGACATCGTCCATGACTTCAGTACGAAACCTCGTTTGTCATCCCAGCGGGGTAACGCCATCTTGGTAGCGTCGAGCATCTACGAGGCCGCCAAGTACTTTACCTTGTTCCAGTCGACACCCCTCAAGGGCAAATGCGCTGTCGTCACCTCGTACAATCCACAGGCCCAAGACATCACCAAGGAAGAGACTGGGGCCAACACGGAAACCGACAAGCAGTTCGTCTACAACACCTACATCGAGCTCCTCAAAGGGGTTGAGGCCAAACCGGGAAAGACCAAGACCGAGACCTACGAAGACGAAGCCAAACGGCAATTTGTGAAAGAGCCTGCCAAGATGAAGCTCTTGGTGGTCGTCGATAAGTTGCTAACCGGTTTCGATGCCCCCTCGTGCACTTACCTGTACATCGACAAGTCGATGCAGGACCACGGATTATTCCAAGCCATCTGCCGCACCAATCGACTCGATGGGGACGACAAGAACTTTGGCCACATCGTCGACTACAAAGATTTGTTCAAGAAGGTGGAAAAGACGATCGCGGTCTACACCTCCGAACTTGACCACAGCGATCAGGGTGCCGATCCCGAGGTGCTCGTCCAAGACCGATTGACCAAAGGCAAAGAGCGGCTCGACCAAGTCGTCGAGCAATTGGCGTTACTCTGCGAGCCCGTGGCTCCACCCAAAGGGGAATTGGAACACATCCATTACTTCTGTGGGAACGTCGAGATACCCACCGACCTGAAAGAGCGCGAGCCACAACGATCGGCACTCTACCAAGGGACCGCTTCGCTCGTTCGGGCTTATGCCAGCATCGCCGATGAACTCGAAGCAGCCGGTTATACCACCAAAGACATCGCGAGGATCCAGAAGCTTCAAACCCACTACTTGAACCTGCGGGAAACGATCAAACAAGCCAGTGGTGAATCGCTCGATGTGAAGGCTTATGAAGCCGACATGCGCCATTTGATCGACACCTACGTGCAAGCCGACGAACCTAGGAAAATCTCCCCGTTCGACAACATGGGGTTATTGGATCTGATCGTCAAGACGGGGATCGCCGATGCGATCGCGCAGAGGCTTTCGTCGATGAGGAACAACAGGCGAGCGATTGCCGAGACGATCGAAAACAACGTCCGCCGCAAAATCATCAAAGAGCACCTCAACGACCCTGCGTTTTACGAGAAGATGTCGGTGTTGCTCGACCAGATCATTGTGGCCAGGAAAGAGCAAGCCATCGAGTACGAGGAATACCTCAAAAGGATCGCCGAGTTGGTCAAGCAAGTGGAAACGGGACATGCCACCACATTACCGCCGGCGCTCAACACACCTGGAAGGCGTGCTCTGTACAGCAACCTCAAGAGCGATGCGATGGAGACCATTGTTGCTAATTTGCCACTCAAAGAGCCGCCACCGGAGTATGCCGCCAATCCCGATCCTTATTTGATACTGGCGTTGCGCATCGATGAATCCGTCAAAGCTGCTAGGCCGGACAGTTGGCGAGGCGTCCAAGCCAAAGAACAAATCGTCAAGCAAGCGATTTACAGCGTCGTCGAGGATATTGGTGAGGTCGAGCGATTGTTCTTGATCATTAAGGCGCAGAGCGAGTACTGAGCCATCGTAGAACGGTCGTCCTCGGCCGTTCGAACCAAAATTTGCCGAGGAGAGATCGATGAAACAAAGGGAGTTTTGTTGTGACCAAGATAAAGCTTGGGGAAGTTGAAGCGGAAGTCACGTTCAAAGCGATCAAGAACGTGCATTTGAGCGTCCACCCACCGCTTGGCCGAGTGCGAATTTCCGCCCCGACTCGCATGAAGCTCGATACGGTACGCGTGTTTGCGATCTCGAAGCTTGGGTGGATCAAGAAGCAGCAACGGAAGCTTGCTGCCCAAGAACGCGAAACCTCGCGCGACTACGTCAATCGCGAGAGTCATTATGTTTGGGGGAAGCGGGTGTTGCTCACGGTCGTCGAAAAAGAGCAACCGCCATCGGTTTCAGTCCGAGTCAACAAAATGACGATGAGCGTTCGTCCTGGAGCGGATCGCGTGCAAAGACAAGAGATTCTAGAGCGATGGTACCGAGAGCAACTGCGGCTTGAGGTTCCAAAAATCATTGCGCGATGGGAGAAGCACTTGGGGGTTAAGGTCGAGCGATTTTTCGTACAGAGGATGAAGACGCGTTGGGGGAGCTGCAACCCGGCGACTGCCAGCATTCGCTTGAACACCGACTTGGCCAAAAAACCGGCTCAGTGCCTTGAGTACATCGTGGTGCACGAGATGATGCATTTGCTCGAACCGACCCACAATGCACGTTTCATCGGCTTGATGGATCGCTACATGCCACAGTGGCAAGAGCACCGGCAGCTCCTCAACAGGTTGCCCATCAGGCATGAGGATTGGGAGTACTGAGTAAAAAATGGCTCTCCTGCACAAAAAATCCCTGCTTCATTTTTATTGGCAGCGGAAACGGGAATCGATCCGAGAATCCCGGTTGGTACCTCTGGGACGGTACTGGATGACCAAGCTCTTGCTGACTATCGGAAAATCTACCTTGAGATCACCCGTGATTTCGAGGAAGCAAAGAGAGACAACGATCACGCACGGGTTGCAGAACTGGAGAACCAAAAGGACGCGTTCTCAACTGAGATCGAAAGCGCAACCGGTCTTGGCGGAAGGAAACGAGAGAAGTCGGATTCAGAGCGGGTTCGCAAAAACGTCTCGAATGCGGTCGCCAGGGCGATCGAAGCAGTTGCCTTAGAGCACGAGCGGCTCGGCAAGCATCTTCGAAACTCGATCAACTCCGGCTCCGTGTTCAGCTACGATCCCGAGCGAGATCCGCAGTGGCTCGTTTGAGGCTTGGGTAGGAAGTCCGATTTGCAGAAAATTTTTCCAATGGCGAAGGTGCAAGAAAGACAAAGCAGCCACAGGACGCTTTGTCTTTCGAAGTTACGGACGACGATAAGCCTTCGCTCGGCAACTAGGCTTTTTGCTTGCGTCGATTGCGGTAGGCAAGTCCAAAAGCACCCAGTCCGAAGATCGCCATCGAGGTCGGCTCGGGTACTTCGCCGCCACCTCCCCCGGAGCTCAAGTTAAATGTCACCGTGTCGGTGTTCTCGCCAGAACCTGCGGTATAAACATAGGTTCCAAGATTTGTGATTCCAAGGTCTGCCAGTGTTTTATTATTCCACGTGACTGTTCCGCTGATAGCGGTTCCAAATACATAATCCTCTGCCAGGTATAATCCTTTACTGAAACCTTTGTTTATTGCGAAGAGCTTGACCCCTGTAAGGTTTACACCACTCGCTGCAGTATTCGAAAAAGATGCACCCCATAGGCCGCCCGAATACGTCAGGAAGTAACGGCGACTTCCTGAGCCGGTTGAGACGTCAAATATGTTAAGTTCAGGGATCCCGTTGCTTGGATCCCCCGAACAACAAGTACTGAGCCCCCTGCTCCCTGATTAGAGGATGACCCGGTCGGAGTGCCCAGCGATGACAACGACCCCGAGAGAGTGGCGACGACATTGCTACCGCTCTGAGTGATATTGACAATGACTGCTGCCATAGCATCTGATGCCATCGCCCCTACCCAAACTGCTGCTGCAAGACTACCTGTCTGCAGCCAATTCAAAACTGAACGCATGTTCAAAACCTCTCCAACAACAAATGACAAAATCTGAGCGACCTCCTGTCAACCATTCTCCTATCTATAAAGTCAAATCCCGGACAACCTCATGCGCTCTGGACTCGATCAATTTCCGAAAAATTTCCAGAAAGCACTCGAATGGGCACCTCGGGTAAACCTTCGCGTAAATTCAGTCCCTCAATCAAAAAGTCAATTGGGAGGCAGGCCACTGCGCTCTTTGGGCGGTAAAAAACAGAAAAATTTGAAAAAAGATGTCTTTGGAGTGATCGTTTATCCTGGCAATCTAAAACCCCAGGGCCATCGCCCGTTCGTTGCGGGGAAAATTTGGGCTAAAACAGCTCGATCATCGCGCTATCCCAGGAATATCGCTTGCTACTAAAATGCCAGCCCTCTGGGTGTCGCCACGCGACACCTTTCGCGGAATTCAATCACACTCAGGAAATCGTGGGGAGGCGACGAGAATCTAAAGCGTTATTCCCATGGATTCTTCTTGTTTTTGACTTATTTGAGGATTTTTTGTGGGTTCTCACCCGTTTAGAGCGCAGCAGGCCGTCTGGGAATTGACTTTATCGCCGATCGGTGTCTTTTCAGTCATCTACACATCGCTTACGACAAACGACGGAAACGGTTTGCAATCGTGTAAACCACCGCTTAAACTTCGAATCGTTTTTCTTCGGTACTTTGTTAGTTGACTTGCTTGATCCTATACCCATGCTACACGTCATCCCAACCGGTTCGGTTACTGGTAACCTTCGTCGCGCCCAATCGGGGGACCATGTTGCTTTCGAATGGTTGTGGCGTCGTTACTATCAATCACTCATTCGACATCTGAAGAAACGTACCGATGGGCCTGGATTTGAAACCGTGGACCCCGAAGATGTTGCACACAGTGTTTTTATTTCATTGCATCAAGGATTGAGCGAGGAAAAATTTCACTCCCTCCACGGACGCTACCAACTATGGAAGCTATTGACTCTCATCGGCTTGCGAAAAGCGATCAATCAAGCCAGAAAGAACATGCTCGACCAACGGTCGATCGAACACTCAGCCATTTCTGGGTATTCAGTGATTGATCTGCGACTAAGCACCAAGGCCTGTGCAACACAGGTCGATAAATCGTTTGATGGACTTCGGTTCGAAGAAGAACTTGAACACGGACTTCGTCTTTTGGACAAGGAGCATCCAAACCAACGATTGCGGGAGCTTGCGGTTCTGAAAATCAATGGGATGAGCAACGCAAAAATCGCCGAAGAGTTTAGATGGAGTCGCAAGACGGTCGCACTGCGAATAAACTTGATTTTCGAAATCTGGAGAGAGGCCTCTGAGGCATGAACCCACAGTTACTCCGTCGGATCTCAGAGGAATTTGAAAAGATCGAGATGGCGATAGAACAAGGTCAAGAGATTCAGTTGGATGCCCTTTACTTAGATTTGCAAGGGGAAGATCGACAAACTGCACTGGCCGAAACCCAACAACTCCTTGAAGAGCTTCGGCAATCACGCGGCATCTTCGCTCCATGGATTTCTGCGGCGTCCATGAGCGCCAGGTACGAACCAGTCGAACCGGTCAAGCAAGGAGGCATGGGAGAAATTTGGATTGCGATCGATCAGGATTTTGATCGACAAGTCGCGATCAAAGAGATTCTGCCGGAAACAGCGAATGATCTGAAAGTTCGCCAACGCTTTCTAAGAGAGTCGCAGATCACCGCCAAGCTTGAACATCCGGGGATTCTACCCGTCTACAGCAAAGGCAACCATGCGGATGGACGTCCGTTTTACGTGATGCGCTGGGTCTCTGGGGAAGGATCGCAAAGTCTCCATGATGCGATCAATTCGTTGCATTGCCATGAAAACACCTCGGATCAAATCCAGCGAATCCAATTGCATGAACTTCTCAATCGTTTCATTTCTGTTTGTCAAACGGTAGCATTTGCCCACCATGCAAACTTTGTTCATCGAGATCTCAAACCTGCGAATATTCTGCTTGGACCCTTCGGTGAAACATTTGTCGTCGATTGGGGCCTTGCAATGGATCTTTCACACCCTGAAATGCTAAGCACGGATGAATCGACAACGAGAAATTCCGAAGATTTTTTCGGAACACCTGGTTACGCGGCTCCTGAATGTTTGGAGGATCCAAAATCCGCGACCCCTCGTTCCGATATCTTTTCACTGGGAATGATTCTTTACCAAGTTTGCGCTGGCGATTCTCCGTTCACCAGAACTCAGAAAAAGACTCCGGATAGTTTGAAAACCGCATTGGCCATGGGGACTCTGCCGAGACTTCGTCAAATCAACCCTAGCATTCACCCTGCATTGGAGGCGATCTGTGATAAAGCATCGGCATTCGATCCAAAAACACGTTATTCGACAGCAAAGGATTTGGCTGCTGATGTCTCAAGGTATCTAAACAATGAACCAACAGAAGCTTGGCCGGAACCATGGAATTATCGCGCAAAAAGATGGCTACATCGAAAAACGGCAACCATCGCCACATTGACAGTAGCAACGCTACTGATGCTCGCAGGGGCCCTCGGATATTCTTGGATCTCGTATCGCCACAATAGTGAACTCAGTCGCAAATCGAAGCAACTTGAAGAGTCACTTCAAGCGGAAGCACAGTACAAGCTCAATGCACTAGAGGCTGCAGACGTTGCAATAGAAAGAGAGAAACTCGCTACCCGTGCAATCGTATCCTTTTGGAGTCAAGTTGCCCGAGATCCGAGACTTCGATTCTCGGATGAGTTGCGAGATTTAAGGGACAGTTTGCTCGAAGAACCAATGGAGTACTATCGAACTCTCTCTGAGTCGTATCAAGACGCAGCAAAGATCTCGGGTGTTGCCTTGGCCAACTTCGTGGATTCGAGGTTGGAATTTGCGAAGTTGCAACTTGAAGGTGGCGATTGGGATGCCGCAGGTAAGAACCTCGAGCAGACATTGCATCACATCGAACAGGCCCTATC
>Ga0315901_10006382_pt1 | contig 14143 bp, 13 predicted proteins | sample LakEriMetagenome_10_FD_203761 | JGI IMG/M metagenome (GOLD analysis project Ga0315901, IMG submission 203761) | Freshwater fungal communities from buoy surface, Lake Erie, Ohio, United States - Buoy 2 MA116 | ecosystem: Environmental > Aquatic > Freshwater > Lake | place: USA: Lake Erie, Ohio... | reverse complement strand
TTTGTCCAAGTATTGTATGAACCAATATATAAATCACTATCAAACGCTTCAAGACCTAAATTTGAAATATCTGTCGTATTAATTAATTGGGAGTTTATATAAAAATAAAGATTTGGTTTATCAATTACTACAGACATATTATACCATTTTCCGGTTGAAAACGTATATCCTGGTTGTACCCCAATAATATCACCATTTGTATTTTGATATTGGAAATAAGGGAGAGCACCATAAATCATTATCCAATAAAAACCTTTACTTACCTGTTCTCCTCTTGTCACCAATGTTTCACCACTAGTGTCACTTAAGTAGAATGTAAAATTAAAAGCCATATTATCTTTTAACCGATATATTGTATTACTACCAAAATTAACTCTATCATCGGTACCATCAAAAAGAAAATAACTTGATGTACCAGAATTAACCCATGTTGGATTGTTCAATAACGAACCGTTAGTTCCAAAACCACTTATATTATACCAATTTGTTCCAACATTTGGGTATGAACCCGACAAACCAGCATCAACATTTAACACACATCCGCTTGTTACAATTTCAGGATAACTTTGGTTTACCAAAAAATATTTGTTTTGCCCCTCCAACCATGCAATTGCCGTAGCCAATGTATCATATTTTGGTTGACCAATTAATGGTGGTAATGAATTAATTAAATTAAGTAATGCAGTATCATTATAGGCACAAGACCACGCACATGGTTTAGCATTTTGTTGTGTGTCAATGCCTTGAGTATATGTGTCTGAGTAAATGATATATTGATTAATAATCTCAATACCATTTCTCCAAGTATGCCCTGATGTAATAAGTGAATTATCAATGTTAATTGACACCACACCTTTTTTAATTGAACCTACAGGATTTGAACCGTTATTATAAGCAACCGTATTCGCCATATATTATTATAAATACCCAACATTTTGTTCTTGGTATAATTTAACTTTATCACATTTTTTATTATTATTGTAATATGGAACATTTTTATAAAAACGTAGGTGAAGATTGGATGGATTTTCAAAACTTATATTCAGAAATGGTTAATCATTTTGTTGATGGTTCTCATTTTGTTGAAGTAGGCTCTTGGAAAGGTAGAAGCGCATCGTATATGTCGGTTGAGATATTTAACTCCCAAAAACAAATTAAATTTGATTGTGTGGATACTTGGTTAGGTTCTGTTGAACACACCGAACCAAATTCACCCTTTTTTGTACCCGAACTATTAGAGGATAAAGATTGGTTATATTATCAATTTTTAAACAATACTCGTCCTGTTTGTGACATAATAAACCCAATTAGGTTAGCATCATTAGATGCGGTTAATCTATACCCAAATAGAAGTTTAGATTTTGTGTTTATTGATGCGTCACATGAATATAATGATGTTAAAAAAGATATATTAGCTTGGTACCCAAAAATTAAAAAGGGTGGTATTATTGCAGGTCACGATTACACAACATTTGACGGAGTTAAAAAAGCTGTGGATGAATTAATCATTAATAAAAGTATGAACTATACGTTAATGAATAGTTATTGGATTCATAAAAAATAAAAAAATATAATTAATATTATGAAAATTGGAATTTTACTTACAATATATAATTGTGATAAATACGTTAAGGATTGTTTAGACCCTTGGTTCGCATTAAAAGACAAATATAATTTTGTATTTGCTGTAAACAGTGGTATGTTTGCAGATTATCTAACATTAGGATTACCATTTAGAAATCACAAAACATTAGAACTTCTTTCAGAATATGACTTAGATTTTCAAGTAACAACAAAAGGAAAAAATTTGTTGTTTGAGGATGATAGTAGAAATACTTGTTTAAATTTTTTAAATAAACAAGAATGTGATTTAATTTGGTACTTAGATGGTGATGAAACTTATACTACCGACCAAATTGAAAATATATTAGATTTTATCCATCGTAATCCAACACCTGATTGGTATTCAGTTGTATTTAAAAACTTAACAATTCACGAACATTTGTTTCAAGATTATGTTCACGAAAGAATTGTTTGGGCAAAACGTTACGGTGGTATATCAAGTTACTATTTTGATAATCAATTTACATATAATGACGGTACCAAAATTTCAAGTCACACAGGTATTGTAATTCCAAAGAATTTAGCATATATCAAACATTATTCTTGGTTAACAAATGATTCAAGAACCAAAGATAAAATTATATATCAAAGATTAAGATATTGTGGTGAAGATGGTCAATTACCTGAAGATTGTAGATGTACGTTTGAGTGGGATAATGAAAATGATGTGTTAAAATTTTCAGAAGTTTTTCATAAATGCCGAGGTGTTAATATTCCAGTACTTCACGAAGAATTAACAATTTTCTCAAATGATTTTACAATTGATTTTTCACGCAATAATAACGTTTTTAACATAAAAGATATTCAAAGACCAATTAATGCGGATTTTGAGATTTATAATGGTGATACGGGACAACATTTATTTTCAACACATTTAGATATGTCAAAAGACGTTACATATTTTATATCAATTAACTCACCTGTTCCATTTGATGAAGACCTCAATTTAAATAATTTTCAGGTTAAAGTGTATGAATATAACCGATTAATACATAACGAAAAAATACACTTAAAAATAAAATAACATGTTACCAGTTTATTTAGACTTAACAAACGCAAGAGCTTTGGGTGATGCAATCTGTGCAACCCCAACCATTAAAAAATTGTATGAAAGTTACGAAAGAAAGATTAATGTAATTTCTCAATACCCTGAAATTTTCAAAAACAACCCATATGTTGATAGAAATTATTTATCAAATGCCATCAACATTGATTATATAAAAGAAAATTTCATATATCATAATTCGTTCCATAACATTGGAAAAAAGAATGAATGGGGTGTTGAGTTTAAACACAATAACATTGATATTAGACAGTTTCATGCGATTATGCTTGGATTTATGTTAAGTCCATATGAAATGGAATGTTATTACAAACCAGATGAATTCAAACCAATTGATGGTTTACCTGAAAAGTATGTCCTTATTCACCCCGTTCAAACTTGGCCGAGCAGAACTTGGTCACCTGAGAATTGGATGTTGTTAACCAAGATGTTAAATGAAAAAGGAATTCATGTTGTTTCAGTTGGTAAGGATTCATCAGAGGTTGGTTTCTTCAACATTGATAAACCCATCTTTAATTTTGAAATTGACTTGGGTCTTAACTTAATGAATAAAACGGATATATCACAAGCACATCACTTGATTCAAAATTCATTGGCATTTGTAACAATGGACTCAGGTTTATTACACTTGGCAGGAACAACAGATGTTGAAATTATTCAGTTGGGTTCATCCATCAAACCTGAATTTAGAACACCATATAGACATGGTTCACAACAATATAAGTACAATTATATTACAGGTGGATGTAACTTATCATGTGCGTCAGATATGAAACATGGTGTAAGAGAATGGGGTAATGTTCAAGGTATTGCACCGTTGATTGGATGTTTGGAAAATAAACCGTCATTTGAATGTCAACCTACCGTGATACAGATATACAATAGGATTTTAGAATTATATGGATGATGTAAAATATAAAATTGATTTCCATCTTGGTTGTAAGGTAGAAATTGAAGGTGGTGATGAAAATGAAGAATATGAAGTATTATTTTTTGATAATAAAAATAATAAATTAATTCATCGTGATATCATTAAATCAGGTTATTGGACAAGACCAAATATTAGATATTTTATTGATTGGAAAATTCAAATCTTAAAAAACAATCATGGAGTTGTTCATGAAGAATATTTGGATTTAAAAGATAAGGAAGTATTAATTGAGGTTGGTAACAAACCAATTGGTGACGTAATCGCTTGGGTTCCTTATGCCGTTGAGTTTGCAAAAAAACATTCTTGTTCTGTTGTGGTTCAAACTCCTCACCCATTTTTATTTGATAAATCTTACCCTGAAATTACGTTTGTTAAAATGGGAACTTTTGAAACGGAAGGTTCCTCTTTTTACGCAACTTATATAATTTCAACAGGATATATTGGTAAAAATATAAATGAATTAAATGATATTTTTAAAAAGAATCCAAATTTAAAATATATCCCAAATTTAAGTATTTGGAACACATATGAAACTCCACGACATCCAAATAAAATATCACTACAAGAAATATCATCAGATGTTTTAGGATTTGAACCTTTTAAAGAGATTAAACCTAAATTTATTAACCCAAATCCTGAAAGACCAATAGAGAAGAAATATGTTTGTATATCTGAATTTGCTTCTTCAATGTTAAAAGAATGGAACAACCAAATTGGTTGGAAAACATTAGTTTCAGAACTTAAAAAATTAGGTTATGAAGTTGTATCAATTTCAAAAGAAAAATCACAATTAAAAAACATTACAAAACGAAATGGTAATTTTTCTTTAGAAGACCGTATATGGTACTTACATCACTGTGAATTTTTTATTGGTGTATCATCGGGTCTTGCATGGTTAGCATGGGGTTGTAATAAAAAAGTTGTGTTAATTTCAGGTGTTACCAAAGCAGAAAACGAATTTAATGAAGATTGTATTAGAATAATAAATAAAGATGTATGTCACGGATGTTTTAACAGTGAACAACACTGTGATAAATTTTCATACTTTAAAAATGATTTTTGTCCTGAAAATAAAAATTGGATTTGTAGTAGGGCAATATCACCAAAAATGGTTTTAGATGAAATAAAAGAAGCACAATTAATATAATGGAAAATAAAAAATTTTGGACTTTGTCCGAAAACGGAACCGAAGTTCTACGTGATTTAGAACAAGAACATAAAACATTTAATCACGATTCTTATCACTCAGGTAGACATGACGGAAATAATTTCATGTATTATGAAATGTTTGGAATGGAACTATATGATTCAAAAGGATGTGACTATGAAAGATTTGGTTGTCAAATTCAACCTGGTGATGTTGTATTGGACTTAGGTGCAAATATTGGTTTGTTTGCACATAGAGCAGAAGTAAGAGGAGCGTCAAAGGTAATATCTATTGAACCTTTAACCCCTACCTTTAATTGTCTTATTAAAAACAAAGGACCAAAAACCGATGTATATAAAATGGCAGTCGGTAATAAAAATGAATTTAATGAATTTAAGATTCACACTAACTTTCATCACATTGGTGGTGCAACATCTGATAAATCAAACACCATTTTAAATGGTAGAGACATTATTCATAGTGAGTTGGTATATACCATCAACATCAATGAATTGTTTAATGATTTGATTGGTAAAATTGATTTTATGAAGATTGATATTGAAGGTGCTGAGGTTGATGTATTAAATGAAATTACTGATGATAACTTATCATCTTTAAGATGTGTGTCTTGTGAATTTCATAAAACATATGAAGATTTTGATACCTTTCAAGGTGATTTTGGTAAACGTATGGACCGATTAGGTTTTCAAGGATTTACATTATATCACGGTGATGGTAATTTAAGAACATTAAATTTTTGGAAATAATATGAAAAAAACAATTTTAATAATAACCCCACACTTATCAACTGGTGGTTGTCCACAAGTTGTTCTAAATAAAATTGAACTATTAAAAGATACATATAACTTAATTTGTATTGAGTGGGAATGTATTGCGTGGGCATTTGTTGTTCAAAGAAATAAAATTATTAACCATATGGGTGATAAGTTTTACTCATTGGGTCAAAATAAGGAATATGAGTTATTCAATATAATTGAAGACCACAAACCTGATATTATTTCAATGGAAGAATTTCCTGAATTTTTTATGCCCGACCATATTACAAAGAGATTATATTCAAAAGATAGAAAATATGAAATATTTGAAACAACACATAATTCAAGTTTTCAACCATCTGAGAAAAGGTTTTTCCCCGATAAATTTATCTTTGTATGTGCATTTAATGCATTAAAATATAACATATTTGATATCCCATATGAGGTTATTGAATACCCTGTTGACCAAAAAGAAAAACATCAATTGTTATCCCAACAGGAATTAGGATTTGACCCTGAGTGGAAACATGTTGTTAATGTCGGATTGTTTACACCGGGAAAGAATCAAGGATATGGTTTTGAAATGTGTAGATTGTTAGAACAATATAAAATTAAATTTCATTTTGTTGGTAATCAAGCTGGTAATTTTGAACATTATTGGAAACCAATTATGGATAATAAACCTGATAATTGTGTTGTTTGGGGTGAAAGAGCAGATGTTTCAACATTTTTAAAAGCAAGTGATTTGTTCTTGTTTACATCCATTTACGAATTAAACCCAATATCATTAAAAGAAGCATTAGAATATGATTTACCTATTATGATGCACAACTTGGATGTTTATTGTGGAAAGTACAATGAGAATAAAAACTTCACAATGTTAACAGGTGATTTGGAAACTGATTGTAAAAATTTAATTTCAATATTAAACCCACCAAAAATTGAGGTACCCGATAACTTGAATATCAAATTGGTTCATCTTTTATTAAATCCTGAACATCAGGCAGATATACCATCTGATAGATGGGAATCTACAATGATGAAACAAAATAAATCAATTGATTGTTTTTCAAAAATTAAAGAATATTTTACATCTTACCATCAAATATGGTCAAATGTTAATAGAACTGAATTACCAAAAGAAAATTGTTTACACCCTGAAATTATTGATGATTCTCTTGAACTTAAAAATAATCCACCTGTTTTATCATATGGACACTATGGTGCATATGTCGCACATAAACGAGGTGTTTTAGAACATTTTACAGAGGACGTAGATGTTTTAATAATAATTGAAGGTGATGTTGTTACTGATTTAAGTCCTGAGGAATTTTATAATAAAGTAATTGAAGGTTATACTTTGGGTATTAGAAAAGATTCGCATCTTATGACGCTTGCGGGACCTTGTTATATGTCAGGTGGTGATTGGGAATCAATGTCGGTTGATTATGGTAATTGGATTAAAATACCACATTTTTTATTGGGTTCAACTTATATGGTTTTTAAATCACACCGTGAATCTATGATTAATGATTACAATACTCGTGGATGGCATTCACCTGATTTTTGGTTAGCGTGGACATATCATGACAAAGTCCCAATATTTTCATCAAAAGAAAAATTAGTATACCAGTATGAAGGATTCTCTTTATTAGATTATAAAGAGAAAAAAGATTTTAACCAATAATTTATAAAAAAATAAATGTTATTACATTTATTGAAAATAATAATATGGAAAAATTTTTTAATATAGAAGAACAAAGACAATGGAACGATAAAAATATGTGGGATGTTGATGGTCATGAATGGTCAATCCCATTTGAAAGTTCCGACAAACTTTGGAATGATTACATATATGATTATGTAAAAGAATTTAGAGGTAAAAAAGTATTGGAAATCGCACCAGGTTTTGGTAGAATGACACAATACTTATCAATTTTAGCATCACAACTTGTTGTTGTTGATTTAAACCAAACTTGTATTGATGAAACAAGAAGAAAATTGGGTAACCATGTTCTTGCTTATTTTGTTAATGATGGTAAATCATTATCAGATATTCGCACATCATCACAAGACTTGGTATTCTCTTTTGATTCTTTTGTTCACATGCATGGAAATGTAATTGAGGAATATGTTAAAGAAATAAATAGAGTTTTAGTACCAGGTGGTTATGGATTTATTCACCACTCTTGGTTATATGGTGGTCAAGAAGAATCATTTAAAAATATTGCAGGAAGGTCAAACATGACACCTGAAAGATTTAAAGAACTTGTAGAAGAAAATGGAATGGAGATTGTTTCACAAAAAGAATTCCAATTTCCAACAGTAACTGACTGTATTTCATTTTTTAGAAAGAAGTAATTAAATGAATACAGTTGTTGTTACAGGGTCATATGGTTTAATTGGTAGTGAAGTTTGTCGTTTTTACGATAAATTAGGATTTAGAATTATCGGTATTGATAATGACATGCGAAAATATTTCTTTGGTGTTTCTACCAAAGAAAAGGTTGATAATAACTTAAAAAACTACATCCACTATGATGTTGATATTAGAGATTATGTTGAACTATCAAAAATATTTTCGGAATATTCAACCGATATTTCTTTAATCGTACACACAGCGGCACAACCATCACATGATTGGGCATCTAAAGAACCAATTACTGACTTTACTGTAAACGCATTAGGGACAATGAATTTGCTTGAGTGTACAAGATTTTATTGTCCTGATTCTGTTTTTATATTCACATCAACCAACAAGGTATATGGTGACACACCAAACAATTTACCGTTAATTGAATTAGATACAAGATATGAATTACCATTATCACACGACTCATATCAAGGTATTAATGAAACAATGTCAATTGACCAAACAAAACATTCTTTATTTGGTGTTTCAAAAGCATCCGCAGATTTAATGGTACAAGAATACGGTAGATATTTTGGTATAAAAACAGGAATTTTTAGAGGAGGATGTTTAACGGGTCCATCACATGCAGGTGCCGAATTACACGGATTTTTATCATACTTAATTAAATGTTTTATCAATAAAAAACATTATACCGTATTCGGATATAATGGTAAACAGGTGAGAGATAATATACATAGTTATGATTTGGTTTCAGCGTTTCACGAATTTTACTTACAACCAAGAATAGGTGAAGTATATAATATCGGTGGGTCAAGACACTCCAATATTTCAATGTTAGAATCTATTAACAAAATTTCAAATATTTTAGACACAAAATTAAGTTATACAATATCAAAAGATAATAGAATTGGTGACCATATTTGGTATGTAAGTGATGTTACAAAATTTAAAAATCACTATCCAAATTGGGAATATACCTATGATATTGACAAAATAATAAATGAAATGATTAATCACGAATTAAAATTATGACAAATGATATTATTGTATCATACGATGAAAACAGTAATAGTTTAACAACTAAAGTTGAGTTTTTATCTCAGAATTTAAAATATCCACTTACGGTCTATTTTACAACAAATAATATTATTGTTTGGAAAACAACCATTAATTCAGAAAACACTTGGTGTTCATTACCAAATGGTAGAAATGTTGACATTAGAATTATTGATAGTAATGGTGATTTAATATTAAATAAAATGTGGTTATTCAATTCAAAATCTGATATTTGTGAGATTGAATTTGTTAAATGGTGCCAAGATTTTTATTTTAAAAACGGGTATAAACCAAGTGGTGTTGTAATAGGTGCTCATAATGGCACAAGTGGTGAATGGGTTGAATCTTATAAACAAAATTTAATAAGTAACACATTATTAATTGAGCCCAATTTAAAACCATTTGATAAATTAGTATCAAACTATCAACATGACAATAGATTTAAATTTAAAAATATTGTTGTGAGTGAATTTGACGATTTTGTTGATTTTTACACTGATGAAAATTTAAATTCGGAATCTTCATCATTAATTAAAAATAATTTGTTAAAAAATAATAGTACATCAATTTCTAACAAGGTTAAAAGTGTTTCACCAAATAATATTTTAGATAATTTTACGTGCGATTGGTTACATATTGATACTGAAGGTTATGATGCAAAAATATTATTAATAATTAATGATGAACATTTAAATAAATTAAAATTTATAATTTGGGAACACATTCACTTAGATGACGAAATCAAATTAAAGCTAAAGGAAAAATTAGAATTATTTGGTTTTAAAATAACCGTTGGTTTAGAATACAATTCTTTCGCAGTAAAATTATAAAAATGAACGTAGTTGTTAATTTAAAAGGTGGTCTTGGTAATCAAATGTTTCAATATTCATTTGCCGACTATATTTCAAAAAAAACAAGTCGTAAAATTGTAATAGATTTAAGTTATTTAAATAATAAAAATTTTATACCAAATTTTACATATAGAGATTATGATTTAGATATTTTTAATATCAATGTTGAAACAGTAAATTATTTTAATGAACCGTACGAACTTATCCAAGAAGATTGGAATCAAATTCATTCAGTTCAGTATGATTTAATTTCTAAAGCACTTAACAGTACATCCGAAAACATATATCTTGATGGGTATTTCCCATCACCTAAATATTTTGATAATTCAATAGATTGTTTCAATGAATTTAAATATGGTATAGAGGATAATAGTATTGAATTAATGAATCAAATTGTTAATTCAAATTCTGTTATGATAAATGTAAGAAGAACTGATTTTGTTAATAATGAATTTCATGGAACATATGGCAGAGATTACATTCTTAATGTTTTAAGTCATCTTGAAAATAAAGATGATTATAAATTTTTTATTTTTTCAGATGACATTGAGTGGTGTAATGATAACTTGAGTGATTTAGGTACAATCGTGTCTCACGAACATAAAGGTTATAAATTTTCAAATTATCTACAACTAATGTCATTGTGTAAAGTATTCATTATTCCAAATAGTACTTTTGCTTGGTGGTCAGCGTTTTTATCAAAATCAAAAACAAAAGTATATTACCCTGAAAAATTTATTAATGTTCCACCATATGTATTTGAACATCTTCATCCAAATGATTGGATTAAAATAAAATAAAAATGTATGAAACAAAAACCTTGTATAATAATATTAGCATATCCAAATACTGATAATAAAATTCAAATTTTATTAAAATGTTTAAGTAGTGTTAAAAATTTAAACATTCCAATATTTGTTTTTTCAAATATGAATATTGATAAAAAATATTTAGATGATGCCAATGAGTTTATATATACAGGTGAAAATAAAATGGTATCGGCCTCAGATTTTTTATCTGTTCATGATATTACATTAGCCAGAAATACAACAAAATACAGACATCATTTAACATTTGATAATAATATTATTACCTATATCCCAATAACATATGGAACGGAAAAAAGTTATTATTGGGCGTTGACAAAATTATATCAAAAATCATTTGAGTACGTATATGATAAAGGTTTTACACATTTTATGTTATTACAATATGATACTGTATTAAATGGTGATAGTGTTGGATTGGTTAATGACTACTTAAATGAGTTATATTCTTCAGATTTAGATGGTATTATTTCTGTTGACCCTAATATGGGTAATAATCATATGAATGATTACGCATTTTTTGGTGCGACAAAATGGTGGAATGAACTTTTTTTATCCACATCTGCCGAAGAATTTTATACAATCACTTTTCCCAATTGGACTATTGAGGAATATTATTTTACCAAATGTAAAAATAAAGAAGGTAATATTAAGTTCAAAATTAGGTCTAATTTGGAAGAATGGGAAAAAGATTATTATCACGACACCCCATCAAATTGGATTAAAGATATCATTAATAGTGACACACGGGAATCAATTAACTTATTTTTCCCGTCTATTAAGGACGCAGGTTTAAGTAATTATTGGGAAACCCCCAACTTTGATATTGAGAAATCTTTAGTTGTTTCAATACGTCCGTTAAATGACTTGTATCAAATATTTGTTTGGAATAAATTAATATCAGAACAAGATAAAAAAATTGTTATCACAATTTCATTTCCAAAAATGAACGAATCTGACTTAGATATTGACCCAATTCATTTGGAATTATTACCAGGTGTTTGGAACATTAGAGATTATCAAGAACAGATTAGTGGTAGGAAAGTGGTTGTTGAATATTCCTATGAACAGGATAATGATATTGTTAGTGATACAAAAATTTATTATATTTAAGTATGAAAGTTACCCAAATTTATAATCCTAATTTTAAAGATGATTATACAATTGCTTTAAATTACCAAGAACAATTAAAAAAACTTGGTTGTGATTCCAATATAACAGATACTGTTGATGGTGCAACCACGGGACTAATACATGTACATTGTCCTGTTAACGCATTGGTATTGAGTGAATTAAAAATACCGTATATCTTTACAATACACCAATACTATATTGATAATAACATTTATGATTTTTCAATAATTGAAAAGTCCATTAAGGGTTCAACAATATCACTATATTATTCGGACATCGTACCAAATTCATTAATTAGTAATAAAGTATTTTTTATTGACCACAGTTCTGATTGGGAATCAATTGGTGAAAAACTTTTAAAGATATATAATATAACGTCAATTATTAAAAAGAATTACACATCTGAGGAAACAAAAAATTTATTTATTAAAAATTACGGTCAATTAGAACCAAAATCAGTTACATTAAAATTGAACTATATTGATGGTTGTTATCTAGAACTTGTTGGTAACACCAATTACGACTATAGATTAGAAATTTATGATGACAGTGACAACTTATATTATAGTTCAACGATAACCACCAATATGTGGACCAAATTAAATCGCAAATATTTTATGAATTGTTATTATAAATTATTTGACGGTGACAAATTAATAATGTCTGACAAATTAAATCTTGAAAATAAAGATGTATTAATTTCGTTTGAGTCCAAGTCATTAGGTGATACACTATCTTGGGTACCATATTGTGAAGAATTTAGAAAAAAACACAATTGTAATGTAATTGTTTCAACATTTTGGAATCATTTCTTTGAGGACACCTACCCAAATTTAAAGTTTGTTCAACCTGGTAGTGTTGTTCAAAATGTAACCGCAATGTATAGATTAGGTTGGTTTTTTGACAAAGATAAAGAACCTGTTATACCAAATTTAATACCATTACAAAAATCGGCAACTAATATATTAGGTTTAGATTTTCAAGAAATTAAACCAAACATTAAATACAATATATTAGACCGTCCTATTTCTGAAAAATATATAACAATTGCAACCCAATCAACCGCAGGTCTTAAGTATTGGAATAACCCAACAGGTTGGCAAGAAGTTGTAAACCATTTAACCAATTTAGGATATAAGGTTGTTCATGTTTCAAAAGAAGGAACTGATTTAAAAAATGTTGAGCAGTTGTCTGATACATCAATAGAAAATACCATTAATTATATTCACCATAGTGAATTCTTTATTGGATTATCAAGTGGTTTATCTTGGTTGTCTTGGGCAATTGGAAAACATGTTGTAATGATTTCAAACTTCACGACCCCCGACCATGAGTTTGTGTCTAATTGTACAAGAATTATTAATCACGATGTTTGTAATGGTTGTTGGAATAACCCATTATTTAAATTTGATAAAGGTGATTGGAATTGGTGTCCTGAATTTCAAAATACTGAAAGACATTTTGAATGTCATAAATCTATAACATCTGAAATGGTAATTAACAAAATACAACATTTATTATGAGTAATTCTTTTGAATTTTTTAAAAACTATATTCTATCAGATTCAAATGATACTGTTAGAATTCAACAAGCCGAAATACTTGATAAACTTTTAACGGAAGAATTTAACTTTGATTATATTGAATGTATTGAGACAGGCTGCGCCTCAGGTGGATATGATAATTTTGGAGTTTATTTGGCAAAATATTGTAAGGATAATAACGGTAAATTTAGTACCGTAGATATATCTGAAGATTATATTAATAAGAGTAAAATACTATATCACGATGTTATTGGTGAAAACAATAATGAATATGTTGTTAGTGATTCTATTAAGTTTTTACAATCTTATAATGGTACACCAAATTTAGTTCATTTAGATTCATATGATTTAGATTTATTAAACCCCCTACCATCAATGTTACATCATTGGTTAGAATTTGAAGCAATTCAAGATAAGATGCCATCGGGTTCATTATTGTTAATTGATGATAATTTTTTTAAAGGTACTTTTGTTAGTTGGTACATATTAAATAATGGTGTTCATACCGATACAAAAAGGATTGATATTGATTATGATATAATTGGGAAAGGTTCACTAATATATCACTTTGTTAAAGAAAAAGAAAGTAATTGGGAATTAATTGGTAATCACTATGTTGCAGGTCCAAACTTAAAATTGTTTTTTAGGAAAAAATGAACATAGAAGTATCTCACGGAGAAATTGTTGATAAACTAACAATACTTCAAATTAAAAAAGAAAACATTACTGACCCAATAAAATTAGATAACATCATAAAAGAATACGATTATCTTTTATCTGTTGTTGAAAATGATTTGGGTATTTCAACATTATCACCC
>Ga0315901_10006379_pt1 | contig 14145 bp, 12 predicted proteins | sample LakEriMetagenome_10_FD_203761 | JGI IMG/M metagenome (GOLD analysis project Ga0315901, IMG submission 203761) | Freshwater fungal communities from buoy surface, Lake Erie, Ohio, United States - Buoy 2 MA116 | ecosystem: Environmental > Aquatic > Freshwater > Lake | place: USA: Lake Erie, Ohio... | reverse complement strand
CTCCTTGAGGATGGTTCTCTAGACTATCTTTTACAAAATTTGCAAAAGATCTGGCGTGAGCTTTTGAATTGGTCATGGCGTTTGGCACTATGTCTTTTGAAGTTTTGCCGGCGCTACTAAATACGGTTTTCCCTGATTCTCTAAAATACGCATCTGAATAGTCAAACAAAAGACTTTCGTTATACGGTAACCAGTTTTGAACTCGCTTCATTTCTTATTATCTACCCTTTATGATTTTGAGGTTTTTAATACAAAAATCTGATTTATATTATTTCTGGGTCTGTTTTTTAGCTTATTTTGGCTAGATAAAACAGCTTATTAGCTTAGTTCTTTTAAAAATGTTATAAAAATTTTTTTTTGGGAATAATAGTGGTTTATTCTTTTATAAAGGGAGTTACTTATCATTAATCATGAGTTTTACATTAATCAAGTCCTAGATTTGGCTGAAAATCAGTCTAAGAGTGATTCCGGTGAAGTCCCCGTTGCTTCATTGGTGGTGTGGAATAATCAGATTATTGGGCTAGGAACCAATTCCAGAGAGAAAGACAAGAGTATTTTAGGTCATGCTGAAATTAATGCTCTGCAGTCCGCAGTAAAATTTAAAGGATCTTGGAATTTAAGCGATTGCACTATTTATGTGAGTTTAGAGCCTTGTGCGATGTGTGCTGGTGCGATTTTGCAGGCTCATATCAAAACCATAGTATTTTCAGCTTACGACATAAAGTCAGGGGCTTTTGGCTCGCGCTATAATCTCACTACCAGTGAAACCCAGGTGATTGGGGGTATTTGCGAAGATAGATCGGTCGCGATATTGAAGCAATTCTTTTTAAATAAAAGGCAATAATATAGCTCTTAGGCTAAAATTATCAATATAAATGCAAGTAAAAAGCCAAAATCTAAGCGAAATCTTATTGCCGGTCCAAGCGGAAATTAATACCCTTGACTCTAGATTAATAAATGAAATTTCGCCAAGCTCCAGAGCTCTCTGCACAATACTTCAAGAAATCTTCAAAGCTGGAGGCAAGCGATTAAGACCAGCCCTTACTTTTTTATTTGCAAAAGCTCTTGAACCATCTAAGCCAGTCTCTGAACCGATTTATCTCATTAGTGAAATTAGTGAGCTGATTCATACTGCCAGTCTGGTGCATGATGATATTATCGATAATTCTTTTTTGAGACGCGGCAAGCCCACTGCTAATAGTAAATGGGATAATGCTATCACCGTTATTAGCGGAGATTTTATGTTCGCTAGAGCCGCTGTAAATCTTGGCAAACTAGGTGTAAATGAGATTACCAGCTTGTTTGCTCAGGTGCTTGAAGATTTGTGTGATGGTGAAATTCGGCAAGTAGAAAAGAAATTTTCTACTGATTTGGATTGGGATTATTACTATTCTAAATCACACAAAAAAACAGGATCTCTGATTCAAGCTGCTTGTGTGGCACCCGCGATTTATTATCAGTGCGATCCTGCTGTGATTCAGTCCTGCTTAGTGTTTGGTAAGAATCTTGGGCTAGCGTTTCAAATTATTGATGATATTCTAGATTTTAATTCCACGACTGAAGTTATGGGCAAGCCTGCGCTCTGTGATTTACGCGAGGGTAATATTACAATTCCTTTATTATATGCTCTTGAAGATTCTCGCTACTCCGTTGAGCTAAAGCAAAAAATAGAACTCTTGTCAAACTCACTAGATATAAGTGTTTTAGAGGAAGTTTCAATGATCCTTAAAGAGTCATCTGCTATTGATAAAAGTTTTCAAAAAGCTCAAGAGCTAATTAATACAGCAATTGAGGCTATTAATATCTTGCCAGAATCTTTAGAAAAGTCTTCATTACTGGCTTTGGCTGATTTTATTATTAGCAGAGATCAGTAATAATAAACTCACTCAAGATCGCGTTAAAATCTTCGCAGAAGTAATTGTATGAACTAGCAAAAGCAATACTGTCTTTTCCGCCATAAAAATCCTGCATCATTTCGTTAATTAACTCATCATCAAAATCATTGTAATTAGTGTCAAAGACTATGTTTGCTGAAATTGGACCGATGTCTTTGATTTTGTCTAGGATTTCATCTCGGCGCGCGACAAGTTCCTCAATAGAATCATTCACATATGAATCGCTAAGTTCTTCATATTGATTCCAATTATTAGAAGAAAAATGGTTTTCTTGACCAGAACCCACAACCGCCAGGCAGATAGATTGGTTCATGCGGCCACAAATATACAAATCTTTTATAACCAGGATTTCAGTTAAAAGTTCGTCTATTCTCGGGGGTCTTGATTTGGTCATTTTTAGCTCCTAGATTAGTGGGGACTATGTTTTCTTCATGGGCAAAAAAGCCAATAAATCAACTCCAGTAAAGGTATTAGAAAGCTTGAAAACCATAGTCCAAATGGTGTATTTTCAAGGTGTCTTACCTAAAAAAACGGCTTGAATACTAGGTAATTTAGGGGTTATAAAAAATACTCTTAAAAGATTAAATTGCTTTTAGCTAAAGCCTTGAAGTGATAAAATTCTGTCTTATGAGCAAAAAAACTTATTTATTTACTTCTGAATCAGTTAGTGAAGGTCACCCAGATAAAATTTGTGATCAGATCTCTGATGCTGTTCTGGATGCGATTCTTACTGAGGATCCTGAAGCCAGAGTAGCTTGCGAAAGCTTTTGTACAACGGGTCTTGTAATTGTTGGCGGTGAAATAACTACTTCTAGTTACGCTCCAATAAGTGAGATTATAAGACGTAAGATTCATGAAATCGGCTATCACAAGAAGTCTGGTGGCGGGTTTGATGCTGAGAACTGTGCAGTGATGGTTACTATCGATCAGCAATCTCCGGATATCGCTGCTGGTGTTAGTAAAGCAAAAGAAGTTCGCGAAGGTAGTTCTTCTGATCCTGCTGATTTGTATGGTGCTGGGGATCAAGGTTTGATGTTTGGGTTTGCTTGTAATGAAACTCCGGAGTTTATGCCATTAGCCATTAGTATCGCTCATGATTTGATGAAAAAACTTGCAGACGTTCGCAAGAATGATCCTGATATTCATTACCTTAGACCAGATTCTAAGGCGCAAGTAACACTTGAATACGAGGATGATAAGCCTGTGAGAGTGGATACTATATTGATTTCTACTCAACATGACCCGGTTATAAACGGTGAAACTGATAACGATAAAATTCAAGAAATTATCGCCAAGGATCTTGGCAAGAAGGTTGTAGATGAAGTCTTTAAGAATTATGATCTTAAACCAGATTCTAAGACCAAGTACTTTTTTAATCCTTCAGGGCGTTTCGTTACGGGCGGTCCGCAAGGAGATGCAGGGCTTACCGGTCGTAAAATTATAGTTGATACTTATGGTGGTTACGCTAGACACGGTGGAGGAGCCTTCTCTGGTAAGGACCCTACAAAAGTTGACCGCAGTGCTGCCTACGCGGCTCGCCATGCCGCTAAAAACATAGTGGCCTCAGGACTTGCTGATCGTTGTGAAATTCAGATCTCTTACGCGATTGGAGTGGCTCATCCTACGAGTATTAACGTAAACACTTTCGGGACTGGCAAAATCGACGATGTTCGTATAACTGAGATAGTAAAAGAAGTTTTTGATTTTAGACCATATTCTATAATCAAGAATTTTAAATTAAGAGAAATGCCCAAGCTAAATAAAGGTCGTTTTTATCAAAACACTGCTGCTTACGGGCATTTCGGAAGATCTGACTTAAATCTACCTTGGGAAGAACTCGATAAAGTATCAGAACTAAAACAAAAAGCTAGCCAAGTGAAAGTGGCTTCCTGAGCTTGGTTTAGAGCTTAGGCTGCAATTGCTTTGACTCTGAGCCACCCTTGGTGAGCTAAATACCAATCAATTGTTTTTTGGAGATTGCCTTCAAAACTAGTTTCTAGCTTGAATCCAAGAGCTTCAAGCTTGGAGCCGTTCATTGAATATCTTAGGTCATGTCCTTTTCTGTCTTCTGTGAATTGAATCAGTGAATCGGGCTTATTGAGTAGCTTTAGAATCATTTTGATTAGATGTATATTTGAGATTTCTTTGTGACCAGGTATATTATAAATTTCACCAATTTCCCCTTGGTTACGTACCATATCAACCGCGCGGCAGTTTTCTTGAACGAATATCCAATCCCGCATATTCAGACCGTCTCCGTAAACAGGGATCGGTTGATTATGAAGAGCATTACTAATAACTACTGGGATTAATTTTTCTGGATATTGGTAGGGACCAAAATTATTACTCGAACGAGTTATTAGGCAGGGCATTTGATATGTTTTGTGATAGGAGCGTACAAGGCAATCAGCGCCTGCTTTTGAAGCTGAGTAAGGGTTGTTCGGTAGCAAATTAGAACTCTCGTTTGTCGATGGTGAGTCGAAGTCTAAAGATCCATAAACCTCATCAGTACTGATATGTAAGAATTTTTCTACTTCGCTTTTAAGCGCTATATCTAATAACACCTGTGTGCCGAGTGTGTTGTGGATTACAAAAACCTCAGGCTCTTTTATCGAATTATCCACGTGAGACTTTGCAGCAAAATTAATCACCTCTTGAAACTTATGCTCCTTGAAAAGGTCGGAGACTAGATCTTTATCTAAAATTGACCCATGAACAAAATGGTATCTCTCTGGATCCTGGTGTTTATGATTGTTTCGTGAGATCTCAAAATCAAGAGCGTCTAAATTAAATACTTCCAGATCAGGATATTTTTGTAGGACATAATGAATAAAGTTAGTACCTATAAATCCATTTGCGCCGGTGACTAAGATTTTTTTGTGCATGATTAGACTTTTACGTTTGTAGGAGAAATAAACAGGGTTTTTGCCAAACCTATATTTTTAGAGGATTTAAAGGCATATTCGAGAGCTTCTGTTAGATAGAAATGCCCTTTTTCAGCAAGCATTCCTATTACATTTATATTTTTATATTCTTGTGCTCTAAACGCAGCTCTCATTCTATCAAGCTCTTGAATAAAATCTTTTGTTAGATTAGGAAAGGCATGGTTGTTCAATTCGGCTTTTATAAAATTGACTTTGTGGTCTGTGATAATATTCATTTCCTTAAGTTCTTGAATAACTTGGCTCTCAATATCTTGTGTATTTTCATTAATCCAGGTAGAAGCGCAGATTGGAAAGCCTTTTTCACTGACTGATCCTGGGCAATAATTAAAATAATTTACTACCCTAAAAATATTTGTATCTGGTTTAAAGTTGTGTAAATAGTAAGCTTTACCAGAATTGACAGGCTTATCAAGGATCATATTGACAAACGCGGAATTTATAAATCTGGGTTGTGAGCTATTAAAATCAAAATTCATGTTTAAGTATTTCAGCAATAATGGATAGCCAGCATTCCAAAACAAATGTTCAATTTTATTAATCATTCTAGAAGCTCCATTTGAGTTGAATTCTAGAGACTCACATTGATTATTTTTTATAACTATATTGCTCACATCCGAAGATGTATGAAATTCAACCCCATATTCTTCCAGGATATTTTTTAATTTTTCTATAACTCGATACATACCAAATTTTTTAGGATAAATTAAGCGACCTGGACGCAAATAACAATCCGGTAAGCTGAACTGGTCAGGAAAAGCAATCCTAGAGCGTAACGCATCAGCTTTCATTAAACCATTTACTTCTTGTTCATCGAAAAGTACTACTCTTCCTACTGGTAGAATATGAGTCGCCATTGGATCTAAAAGTGAAGGATCCATCTTGTAATGCTTATATACAATAGGTTTAAAAATTTCTTCATAGAGAGATTCACCAAATTTGGCTGTTAAAAAATCTTTTGCATTATCGTACGATAGAGGGCTTGTATCTTTTTTTAACTGCATGCAAAGATCGCCAATGTATTGAGATTTTTTTTCTTTTGGTAAGTCTCTTAAATCAACAAAGGGAGTATTTAACTGTAATTTATTATTAAAATAGGTACCTGAAATATCCCTTCTTAATCCGCTCATATATTCCCATTGGTCTTCGCCTAGAATATTTATGAAGAGATTATCTATTTCGGGAATATTCGTTTCTGAGTATATGTGAATTCCATAATCAAATATTAAATTGTTTCCATAGTCAAACTTTTTATAAAGACCACCAAGCTCGCTGCTTTTTTCGATGATAATTATTTTTGATTTTGTTTTTTTGTTTTTTTTAAAATCTAGTGCTAGTAGCATAGAAATTATGCTTGCGCCCACAAAAACAATATTATTATTCATTGTACTCATTATTTCAACCACACACTAATTCATATACGTCTTTTACTACTGCCCTTGCCCCAAATAGTTCTTTTTGTTGCATCAAGGATTCATTGAAGCCAATTTCTGTTTTGGCTGTAGATGTACCAAAATCGAAAAATTCTCTATTAGAATAAATATTATTTAGGAGCTCATCTATAATAATATCTACTGCTCCAATAGCTCTACCTTCTTCGGTGCTTGATATATACTGGGTTTTAACTATTCGCTCATCAATAAAAACTAAAACACCAGCTAGTATTTTTTGATTTAGTTCAGAGATGTAAAGTTTGATATTATTTGGGAAACGTGAATTCAAAAGAGAAATTTCTTGGGCATTATGCACAGGCTTGGCTTGATACTTTTCGTCAAGAAGCTTTTCTATCATCCTAAAATAAGCTTCATAATCTGTAGATTCTTTTACTTGGATGCCCGCTGCTTTAGCTTTTTTAATGCAGGATCTACGTCCCTTCGCTATTTTAATGGAGTTTTTAATATTAATTACACTGGTTATGTCTCGGCAAACCAATTTTGCTCCTGCTTTATATAATGCAAATAGATCTTCATCTCCGGGTTTTTTGAAATAAATATTTGGCATGGCTTTGTAAACAAGCTTATGAAGCTTTTCACTCTTCATATAAGTTTTTAAAGCCTCAATAATTTGATACATGCCTGTAACTTTTAAATCATCAGAAACGATAAACCCTCCAAAAGTTAGTCCTCGATGAGAATTGAGAGCATTGTCGCTAACATGAGAGGGTAAAAGAGCTACAAGAGAATTACCTTTATAGATTAAAAGTGAATGGTCTTGGAATCTATCAGAGTGATACTCCATAAAGCCTCGTTTAAAAAAGAAATAAGAGTTTTTTGCTTGGTCGACAAAATCATCCCAGAGCTTGGCTTTTGAAGAGTCATATTTTATGATATTAAATGTATCCATTTCCAACTCTTTTAGTTTTTAACTATTAAAATATCTTCTCTGCGGTTTGACATAGGTAAATTTTCGGGTTGCGGCAATAAGTAAGTTTCAAACCCTAATGCTCTGTATCTCATTAATATTGCAAGAATTATACTATCGTCAATAGTTTCATATGTTTCAGGAAAATTCACTATTGGCAAGGGTTTGGGGCTATTACCGCAATAATTTTTATGCGTTTCCATTCCTTTTTCAGACAAAAAAAATCTATTTCGCTTGCTATTATTAGGCAAGTCTCCAATTAAAAACACACCACCAGGTTTTAAAAGCTCTAAAGCTTTATCAATAAAATTAAAAGGGTTTGCTTCGAAAAGAGTTATTTGTAAAACGCTGTATGCAATAACTATATCTAGCTTAGTCTTTATATTTTGAATTTCTTTAAAACAATCTGGAAAATTCCCATTTACTTTTTTAATATTGTCACCGGAGGGTATTAAATTTAGCATTTCCTGAGAGTCCACCATGATAAGTGTTTGGTGGAATTTTTTTGAATTGTCACATATTAATTGTGCTAAATCGCTGCAACCACATCCAATATCAGCAATTGATATATTTTCTCTGTTAAGATTAAGTTTTTTATTTAAGTCTTCAAAAATATTAATTTCTATATTTTTTCTATAATCATCAGGGAATCCTATCTTCTCATATTTTGATAAGCCTGGATTTGATGCTCTTTTTTTGAAGTCATTAAATGTTAATCTAGCGTATGGATTTTTAGTGCTCATAAAATATTTGTCTTTAAAGGTAATGAAGGCATAAATCCAGGTATTTTTTTTACTACTAATTCATTAAATACCATTGGATTTTTGTTCATTACAGTATCTTTAAACACGACAGTCCCAATTGTTCTAGAGTCGAGAATCTCTGTACTATGCATGATTATTGAGGATTGCACTTCTGAGTTTTCAATCACACAGTTATCACCAATGCTCGTATACGGACCTATTGTTGAATTGATAATTTTCACGTTTTTGCCAATAAATATCGGACCCATTAGGTTAGATTTACTTATGGATGATTTTTCTCCGCAAGAAATATGCCCAAACATATATGAAGCATCAACGCTAGTATCTTTACTCTCGACAATTTTTTTAGAGAGTAGCATCCGGCAATTAGCATCTAATAGCCCTTCTCTTGTTCCGGTATCATACCAGTAAGAGTCCAAAATGTTAGTCTGCACTTTTTTGCCAGTTGAAACTTGCATAGCGATTGCATCTGTGATCTCTAATTCACCTCTTAAAGATGGTTTTATTGTGTCGATAGATTCATAGATTTTTTTATTAAAAATATAAACACCAACTATCGCGTAATTAGAAACAAAATGCTTAGGTTTTTCGACTAGTTCTACAGCTTTGCCATGTTCATCAAATTTTACAACACCAAAATTATAGGGATGTGTGACATCTTTTAGTAAGATGAGAGTATCTGCTTTATGGGAGTAAAAATCATTGATCAACGACATTAATCGCTTATCAAATAAATTATCACCAAGCAAGACAATAAAGTCATCTTCTTTGGTGAAGTCTCTTGCTAAGCCTACTGCGTGAGCGAGCCCGCGAGGTTCATCTTGATATATAAATTGGATATTCAAATTTAATTTGTGGTTTTTTAATTCAGTTTCTATTTGATATCCGCGCTCATCACTTACAATTATGGCGATATCAGTTATTCCTGCGTTTTGTAAGTATTCTATGCAATGCACTAAAACAGGTTGACCTGCTATTGGAATAAGTTGCTTGGGATAATTATCTGTTAAAGGAGAGAGCCTTGAGCCTTTGCCACCTGCTAAAATTACACCTTTCATCGGCATCCCTTTTGTTTGATTGAATATCGGACTTTTGTTTGATTCCACATACAATGAAAAGCTTCTACTAAATCTTTTGCAAATTGTACTTGATTACAGCATGGTGACGATAAGTATATATCCCTTAAATTTTCCCTGTAATAATTAATTTGTTCAACATTATGAGCAAGTTCAACAGCTTTTTTTATATATTCTTCTATATCGTATGATATTAATTCTTCAAGTCCCATAGATTTAAGAAGACTTCCTGAGGATCTAGAAGACATCCTCGATCCATAAAGCGTAATTAATGGAACTCCCATCCAGAGTAAGTCATGAGAAGTAGTACCCCCACCAAAAGGGAAAGGATCTAATGCAATATCAATGCTATTGTAAGACTTCAAATAATCAAATTTGTTTATATCATGATGGTCTAGAATTAATCTTTTTGATGATATGTCCCTCTCTTCAAATTTATTTCTAAAACTTTTAGTAAAATTAATATCTTCAAATAATTTACTTTTTAAGTTTAGCCTTGAGTTTGGAACTTTGTGGAGAATCTCTATCCAAGTGTTAATCACTGTAGAATTGATTTTCAAAAGATTATTAAAGCACCCGAATGTTATAAAGTTATTTGTTTTACAGGGTAATTTAGTGATTTCTAACTCTATCTCTGGTGGAGTAAAGCAAGCATAATAATTAGGCAATTGGTAAATTTCCTGAATACAATACTTGCTATCTTGAGGCTGATTAAAAAAAATATCTGATATCGTGTAATCAATATTTTTTATTCCGATTGGGCTAGATTGTCCAAGCCAAGTGATTTGTAATGGCGCTGGCTTGCGAGCAAAAATACCTAATCTGTTCATTGCTGTGTGACCAGATAAATCTATTAATATGTCAATTTGATCTTCTTGTATAAGTTGATAACTCTCATTATCGCTCAGATTTAATATGTCCCGCCACTGGCTTACCTCTTGTTTTAGAATAGAAGTTGCTTCATCAGGTTCATTATTGCAGTAACAGTATATTTCAATATTATTCATTCTTAAGCTAGGAAACAAACTCTTTAACCAGTTATAAAACACATGTTTCTTGAAATCTCCTGAAACGAATCCTACTTTCAAGGTTTGTTTCTTTGCATAAAAGTTTATCTTTGGAAAATCTTCGTAGCTAAAATCATTGTTTGAATACTCAGGATAAATTGAATCCTGATATTTAAGAGCGTATTTGATAAGCTCCTTGTATTCAACAGATGGATCATAATGTAAGTGCATCATCAAATTATCAAATACAACTTTATCATTGGGCGTTATTGAAAGTTGTTTTAATGAATATTCGTTTGATTTTTCGATATCACCAATTGATGCTAATAACAACGCTATGGCTCCATTGCTAGCCAATGAACTCTCTGCGAAATTATCTTCCAGCTTATATTTTTCAATTGCTTTTAGTATATCTAATTCCACTTTATGTGCATATTTAGCTAACATAGTGTTGAAAAACTTTAGAGGTTTATTTGACTCTTTTAATTTTTCAAGATACGGATACATCTTTTCATATTGCTCTAATTTGAAATAACAGTAACTTGCCCCCCAGTTACCAGATATATTATTGTTGTCAAAGTTGAGAATTTTTTCACATAATTTCAAGGCTTGATCAAAATCTTCTTTGCATATCCATAAGTCAATATTTGCTGTTAATACATCTATGTTATTTTCATCTATTTCAGTTGCTTTTTTACAGGCATATTCCGCCTCTTTAATTTTTTTATTTCCAATATAAGCCTCAGCAAGAGAAGCCCACGAATTAGGGTTTTGCGCATTTAGGCTTATTGCTGTTAAGCCAAAGGATTCAGCTTGATCAAACTTGCTTAATTTGACACAAGTCTTTGTCATTAGCTGCCAATATTTATCATTCTTTGGGTTTTTAGAAATTGCATTTTGTAAGTTTTTTATCGCGTTAATAAAATCATTATAGTCAAGAGAGTTTTGTACTAATGAATATAACTCCTCAAATTTTTTATTTGTTAAATATGACGACATTATTTTTTAAAAAAATCCTTTTATTGAAATAATTGTTTGAATAATTTCTTCTATCTTATGAAAAGGAGAAAGCGGTAAGCTAAGTATTTCTTTGCTTGTAGATTCTGCTACAGGATAATCACCTAGTTTATAATCCAAGTCTTTATAGCAGTTTTGCAAATGCGGTGGTAAAGGGTAATGGATATTAAAACCAATAGAATGAGCTTTTAGATGTTCTATTAATTCTTCTCTTTTATCGTTAAGAACTCTTACGCAAAATACATGCCATGTATGTGTATTGTGATGGTCTATGGTAGGTAAAACGAGATCTTCAATCCCTTGAAGCTCTCTTAGGTAGATCTGAGCGAGCTCAGATCGCTTAGAATTCCAAGAGTCTAAGTGTTTTAGCTTGACTGATAAAAATGCTGCTTGTAGTTCATCTAATCTACTGTTATAGCCGACATAATCATAATAATATTTTGTTTTCGATCCATTGTTCCTAAGATTTAAAAGTATTTCATAGAGATTTTGATCATTGGTGGTTATCGCTCCTCCGTCTCCGTAACACCCTAAATTTTTTGTAGGATAAAAACTAAATGCTACAGCGTCTCCGTGTCCTCCACAAGTTTTTTTATGTTGGGAAGCGCCGTGAGCTTGAGCGGCATCTTCAAGTACTTTTAGATTATATTTTTTTGCAAGCTCTAGAATAGGCTCCATATCAGCCATTTGACCATAAAGATGTGTAGGCATGATCACTCGTGTTCTTTCGGTGATAGCAGCTTCAATTTTTTTAATATCTATGTTTAAGCTATTGGAATCAATATCCACAAAAACAGGTGTAGCTCCGTTGTGTGTAGCAGCAAACGCAGTCGCTATATAAGTATTAGCCGGGACGATGGCTTCATCTCCAGGACCTATTCCCCAAGCATCAAGTACAAGTGTAAGTGCATCTATTCCGCTTGCTACGCCTACAGCGTACTTGCTTCCACAATAATTAGCAAACTCTTTTTCAAATTTAGAAACCTCAGGCCCAAGTATATACCACCCTCTATTCATGACTTGCTTATAAGCTTGGTCAATTTCTTCTTCTATACTTTTATATTCGCGAGTAAAATCTATATACGGAATTTCTTGCTGAAGATTTTTTTTTGTAAATTTTTTAGTTAAGAAATCTAAGTATCTCATTAGATTTTAGACCCTTTAAAGCTCAAAAATCTTATCAGCTAGTTTTATGAAACAGTTTGTAAGCCTAGAATGAATGAATTAGATATTATGGTGGGCAGGGCTGGGTTCGAACCAGCGTACACTTGCGTGAGCAGATTTACAGTCTGCCTCCTTTAACCTCTCGGACACCTACCCGTGTTTTTTAATTATACAAGTCTAGGCTTTTGTTTAGTAATTTTTAACTAAAGTTTTTAAATTGACGAAGCGTTTAGTATTTACGCGTTATTCGATAAACATATCTTCTTCAGAATTACCAAGAATAATAATTTCACCAGCTTGTTCAAGCGATCTGACAACACCGACAATCTTGGTCTGGACTTCTGAAACATCTTTCATCAGAACAGGACCCATCATTTCGATATCGTCTTTTAGTAACTTAGCGGCTTTTTCAGACATATTCTTGAAGAAGATAGATCTAATATCGTCATTAGCACCTTTAAGAGCAAGACCAAGGTCTTTTGTATCGATGTCTCTGAGCAATCTTTGGATAGATTTATCATCCAATCTGACAATATCTTCAAATACAAACATCAAGTTACGAATATCGGTAGCAAGTGTTTGATCGATAGCTTCAAGATCTTCAAGTATGCGTTTTTCGGTATTGCGATCCACGCGGTTGAGAATTTCAGCCAAGGATTCAACACCACCAACCATATTCTGAACCTCGTTCTGGGACATGATTCCAGCGAATCTTCTTTCTAGAATTCTTTCGACTACAGACAAAACTTCAGGATTAGTTCTATCCATTTTTGCAAGTCTGATTGCGATATTTGATCTGATGCTTTCAGGTAAATTTTGTAAAACAAGAGCAGCTTTTTCGATTTTTAAATGTGAAAGAAGTAAAGTTATTACTTGTGGATGTTCGTGCTGGATGGTCGTAGCGATTTGTTCAGGATCGATAGTGCGCAAAAATTCAAAAGGAACTCTTTGGATCGTGTTAGTCATTTTATCGATAATGTCATTAGCTCCATCCGCTCCATAAGCCTGCACAAGCATGCTTTCAGCCAAGTCTAAGCTACCGCTTGCGACCCCTTTTTGGATCTGGAGAATATCATACATTTCGTTTAATAATATTTCTTGGTCTGTTTCACTGACAGTGCTGACCATAGAAATTTCTTTTGCAAGTGCAATTACTTCATGGTCGTCATCAAAATTTCTCAGCACACTCGCCGCGGCCTCTTGATCCATCAAAACTAAAGTCGCCGCGACTTTCATTCGCTTACTCCAACTTTTTACAGAACTTTGACCTTTTGCCATACTTAGTACATTAAGCCCAGAATAACGCCAAAATAACTAGATTATTATCATTAAAAAGGGGTATTTTATTATTCTTAATACATCATTTAGTGGACTTTTGAGTAAAGTTAAAAAGATAAGAGATACTTAGCTATAATAAAAATACCTAGTTCAAAAAGAGGATAAGATTTTGCGCAAGTTATTATTTTTAAGTTTTTTAGTTTTTTTAAGTTTGGGATTTAATTCAGCTCAAGCTGAAAATGGATCTACACACAGCTTACAAAAAGTAGCTAAGGTTATCGATGTCCAAGAAAAAAGCTCGGGTGAGTTTCGCGAGCAGTTAGTGAAACTCGAATTTGATAATGAAGGTAAAAAAGAGCAAATATTTATTAATAACATTGTGCCTGATTATCAGCCTTACAGCATCATAGCTAAGCCTAATCATTTTTATTTATTGGGAATCGATGATTCAAGTGATGAAGTTTATATCGCTGATTATTATCGCGAGCCTGTAGTTTATACTCTTATGATTGTGTTTTTCTCACTGATTATATTATTCGGAAGAATGCATGGCATAAAAGCCTTATTATCATTGGCTTTGACTGGGATCGCCATAATTTATTTTATGATACCAGGAATTAAAAATGGATATAATCCTATTT
>Ga0315901_10006377_pt1 | contig 14145 bp, 12 predicted proteins | sample LakEriMetagenome_10_FD_203761 | JGI IMG/M metagenome (GOLD analysis project Ga0315901, IMG submission 203761) | Freshwater fungal communities from buoy surface, Lake Erie, Ohio, United States - Buoy 2 MA116 | ecosystem: Environmental > Aquatic > Freshwater > Lake | place: USA: Lake Erie, Ohio... | reverse complement strand
TGGGCGATTAGCTCACTACGGTGCTCTGTGTAGAAAGCACCAAGCTCCGCTACGGTCCAGACCTTCAGACCTGCGGAGGCAGATTTCTTACGTAGTGACACTTAAAGAGCCCCTTATTTCTATACCGTTTGTATTACAGAGTCGACCGTCGCCGCCTCTACTCACCTCTACGGATTAGGTGAGGAGATGTCGCGAAAAACGGACAAAACAGATTAATTGGGCACAATCCGAGAGAGATGAGCAAGGATAAAGTCTACTCTCTGGCTGGATCAATTCTTGGCTCGATAATTAAGAGAGCCTTATAGGCCTCCGCCCTCTGCTCCTTAGAACTCTCAGGATTGCTATAAATGTGCTTCCAGAGCAGATAAGACCTTGGGTTAACTGCGACTCCATATGAGGCAATTTCTAGTGCGAAGTTTTCATATCCGCCGTTTGAAAATGCCTCTGTAGTCAAAATTGTCCTGTGGGTCGAATGTGGCCAAGTAAGCGTGATTGCCTTCAGCTTTAGTCCATCAGTCTGGCGGGCCGCCGTGTAGAAAGCAGCCTCTTGCCGTAAATGAATCCAGCTAGCTATCAAGAGTGTTAAAGAGACAATTAAGAGGCCTAATGAGACAACAAGGTCACGCTTTAAGCTCCAAGGTAACCTGAATTTTGAGGGTTTGATTGGCATTGAATCAAAATTAAGAACTCCTTGACATTGAGCAATAAGCAATCCAGTAAAGATCCAGCCCCAAATTGCAACACCGATCTGCGTGACAGTAACAAAGGATTGGATGTGATAGCCCATCCAAATTCCAACGGACAAAATAAGTGAGGCATCAGGCGTTGGCACTTGTTTGAGCCGATGGAATAAGAGATAAAGCACATATAGTTGGAGGCCGATATAGGAGGTCATCAAGAAGAATCCACCAGATGCGCCAATATCTATCACTGCGTTGTGCGCAGAATCTGACACTTGGAATCCTTCATCAAGTCGATCGAAAGCTACTTGAGTTCGGTATTGACGGTAATAATCTCCGAATGCATCTAATCCAACACCAGATAATGGATTATCAGCAATCATTTTCAATCCAGCGACCCAATAATCGAATCTAACTTGAATTGACTGATCTAACAAAAGCCTAGGTATTGCAATATACGAGAATAGAAGTAGAAGGAATCCTAAAGAAACTAGAGTTGTTTGAATCACTCGTTTCAATAGTCTTGAAGTAGCCGTGAGATATTTACCTATCAAGTACATTGTCAAGCTAGTGAGAATTGCAGCTGCAAAGGCAAAGTATCCTTGAATTGAATTGGTCTTATTTATAACATATAGAGAAAGACAAATTCCGGAAAGTCCGAACGCTAGTGCAGGTAATCTAGTTATAAGTCTTCTAGCTGAGAGGAAAGGTAGTAGATAAGCAATACATGCAAAACCTAAAAATCCCGAGATAAAGTTTGGATTTCCTAAAGTTGACGAGGGAACGTCATAGATTTCAGTGTAAGTAAATGGGTCTCTTCCATTGACTTGAATCAGAAAATAACCCTTAACAACAATGATGCTTAAAAGAATAAAAACAAAGATGAGTCTTAAATCAAATTTTTTTCTGTATCTGATAATTGCTAGTACAATCAGTGACAGTGAAAAGTATGAAACGTATCCTGTGCTGCGTCCAAAAACGCCTAACAACCTCTCAGAAAAATTCTCTCTGTTCAAAATCAGTGCCAAAGTTAAAAAAAATGAAAATGAGAGCATTAATGACTCGCCAGCTTCAATACGAGAATTAACTCGCTTAAAACCCCTTCCTAGTAGGGAAATAGAAAATAGGAAAGCAAGAAAACAAATAAGAATTAGCTTTGGAGGAGTTATTGGATCAAGAGTGTAGGAAGGAAGAAAAGCTATAGTGATGAGAAATGAAAAAAAGCCTAGAGTTAAACCAAGAAAAGAATTCCTGCTAATTAGCGTTTTTGGCATGTTTAAATCATAACTAATGACCTAAGAATTTCCGAGAATGCTGATGAAAAGTAAATTGATGTGGGCCCTGTCGGGATCGAACCGACGACCCACGGATTAAAAGTCCGTTGCTCTACCGACTGAGCTAAAGGCCCTGACTAGAACCTTACATTATTTTTTCACTCCAAGTTTTAGGTGTTGCATCGGTAACAATCTCAAGAGGTAGGTGGTAATCGAAAGGTTTTGCTCCTGACGCAATAATCCACTCAGCCAGCTCTACTAATCCATCTCGCAAATTAACTTTAGTTCGGTACCCTAATAATTCACGAGCTAAGTCAGCAGAACAGTTAGCATCAACAACTTCTTGGGGTCGTCCAGGCATGTAAATTGGGTCCAATTTAAAATCTAGGATTGAAGCTATCTCCTCGGCTAAAGCATTTATCGTAACAAACTCCTCATCTGGGCCAATATTGATTGTCCGAGACTCAGCTTTAGTTGAAAAGGTTGCAATGGAAAGTGGATCAATCACATCATTTATAAAGGAGAAGCATCGACGCTGCTCACCATTCCCGTAAATTATTGGCTGTTTCCCTTGAAGCATTCGATTTATCATTATGGAAGCTACATTTCTATATGGATCGTCATATTTTTGTCGCGACCCAATTATATTATGGGGAACAAGAATTACATATTTTAGCCCGTGTACTTCCGCCATATTACGAACAATCATCTCTGAACCAAATTTGGCAATGCCGTAAGGGTCTTGTGGCTCTGGCCTCATCTCTTCAGTGAAGGGCAATTTTTCTTGTGTACCATAGCGAGCCATTGATGACATGAAAATTACTTTACGAATTTTGTTAAAGACAGATGCACTCATAACATTTGTTGTCGCTTGCATGGTATTTGCAACCACTAAAGAAGGAGAGAACACAGAGAGACCTTCATATGCGGTACAAGCTGCATGAACAACAATCTCAACATTACTAAGGGCTGTTCTTGTATCCTCTAAGTTCAAGAGATCTATTTCGCGAAAGTCAACTTCCTTAGGGACATTTGAACGATACCCCCCAATAAGGTTATCAATTCCAACTATTTCGTGGCCTTCAGCCAAATACTTATCAGCCAGGTGGCTTCCTAGAAAACCTGCTACACCAGTTATCGCTATCCTCAAGAACTATTCCCTTTCTAGAATCATATTCTTCTTGCTAGAGTCTGAATCGCTTCTTCCCACTTGACGAGAATAGCCTGTTCATTGTGTTTTTCTCTCAGCATCTTTGTAGCTGACGAAATACGTCTACCCTCAACCGGTAGGTTTTCGCTCAACCAAGAAAGCTTTTCATCCCACATGCCCTCAGGTACAGAAAAATCACTCAACCCTAATTCATGTGAAACGCGCAAGTACGCAGGAGAGTCCGAAAAGAGCGTTGGTAGCCCTAAGCGCCAATAAATCATCAGTTTATTCTCGGGCTTTAGTCTTGCGAATCTGTCCTCTGCAAGCAAGGGAATCAATCCAAAATCACAATAGGCTGAAACCTCTTGCACTTTGGTGATCGACCAAGGATGAAATTTGACTTGATCCTCAAGGCCTTTGAAAAATCTCTTAATGTATCTATCTGTGTCAACTTTAAAATATCGATTACTGATGCGATAATGTTGTGAATTCGTTACTATGTTCAGTGTAGAGTTTGTCCTTAGCATGAATGTTTTTAAATCAGCTAAGCACTCCTGGAAGTGCTTTAGTGTAACTGAAAGTCCCTCCCAAAAAATATTGAAATTAGATTTTTTTGCGTGCAAAATAGGATTTTCTGGTGCGCCAAATTCATCATGACAGTCCCAAATTGGAAAAACATTAGGGTTAAATTGCCGAGCAATAACTGCCTGCTCTTCCGAGCCAACAGTAATCAAATCGCAAGCTTTGCAGAATTCAACTAAACTATCTGAATACCTCTTCGGATTTTTAATAAAAGCAAAGATGCCCACTCTGTTGAGGTTACGCATGTAATCCTTAAAAAATCCAGCTTCTTCTACCAAATATCCATCCACAATATCAAGAATTAGCCTAGTTTCTCCTCCATCCACCTCTAACTTTTCAAAGTTTGATAGTGGGGTCGCTACATGAATGCGATTGAAATCAAACTCTTTTGACTGAGCCCACGTGTCAAATCTCTTAATCCACAACCCAATTCGTCTACGGTCAACGATATGACTTAGATTATTAGTGTAAGAATCGTAAGTTATCATAAAACTCTCATTTTACATGGAATAAATTCTTTATGTATTGCTTGGACGCCATGAGATAAAACTTAAGCCATGTAAGAGACTTTGCACAGAAACCCACTTGACTCTCTAAATGCATTTTTTTGATGGCAAACTGATTTCCCTTCAGATACTGCCTTAATGATTGTTTGCTAATGTTCTTATCATGGACTCTCTTAAATAGTAGAATATCTTCTACAAAAGTAACATCTGCAATCTCTGCCACTCTTCGAAAGAAGTCCCAGTCTTCTGAAGGGGCCGGTACCTTAGGATCAAAAATTCCAGATTTAGCCAGAATCTCCATTCGGATGATAACTCCGCCAGGTCCACCAAGGAAAGGATCCACAGTTGGATTAAGAAGGTAGAAATTTTTTAAATTGCCAAAATATTTTGGCTTAAAAAGGTTTCCCAAATCGCCATTATTATAAAACTCTTGCACCGAGCAGTAACATAAGTCCGAAGAAGTCTCCTTCAGTTTTCGCACCTGCAAGCCAATTTTTTGTGGGGACCAGTAGTCATCACTATCAAGAAAGGCTACATACTCACCTCTTGCCATCATTAGTCCATAGTTCCTGGCAACTGCTGCTCCACTATTACTGATATTAATAATCTTTATTGAATCACTTGCAGCTCTAAGCTTTAGGTTCGTGTCGTCGTTGGATCCATCGTCAATAACAATAATTTCAATCTTGGAATAATCTTGGCACAACACACTATCTAAACACTGCTCAATGTAACTAACAGAATTGTAAGTGGGTATTATCACCGATACAAGATTAGGTTCTACGACTTTCATTAAATCAGCCATTATACGAGTCTACCAATAAATTTACTCAATTCATTAAACACAAATGAGACTTCATGGCTTCTGAAGTGTTGTGGCGAAAATTCTCTATGTAAATTAACATTTAGGCTAGTAATCGTTGAGTAAATTGTTTCTGCATCTGATGTCGCATCTCGATTATTTAACACAGTAACTTGGCAATCACTTTGAGTCAATAACTCACCTATTATTCCTACGTCTGTAGATATAATTGGAACTTGCATGAGAGCAGCTTCAATAAAGACTTGTCCATAAGATTCGGTCTTAGAAAAATGCAAGAGTGCACCTGACCTACTAAGCTCAGAAAGAACCTCATGTGAGTAGCCAAATAAAATTACGTTATCTTGCAATTTAAGACTTTTACTATGCTCATTAATTACCCCAAACATGGGTCCAGAACCATAAATCGAGACAAAAACTCGGTTATCCATTTTGACAAGTTCATTTATAACTTCTAGTGCGTATAAGTAATTTTTTTCCCACGACAACCTTCCAATCATAATGAGTCTGAATCGCAAGTCGCTGCTGTTGTCGCTAACAAGTGATTTGTTAAATTGCTGATTAACCAAATTAAAATTTAAGCCTGGCCCAGAATGAAATATCTTTCTCTCGTCAACGTTGCAATTCCTGAGCTCATCTAGAACTTTTCCTGATAGACATTGAATAAAGTCTGCATTTTTGATGTACTTTAAGTAGATCCACTCATGAATTATTCCCTTAACAGGATGATTTACTTTAAGGAGGGAGAAAAACCTAGGTTGAACATGATGAATAATCCCATACTTAAATCCGAATAATTTCTTCAGAACTAAGCATAATAAACTCTCTAAGTGTCCTTGGCTCAAGCACAAAGATTGTTCGCCTCGAATACGCTGTAAATTTACCTGAATTAGTTTGAAAAGAATTCTTACATATCCCCTCTTGTATCTTTCTTCACTTTTTATCACAGAGTATTCTTCTCCGGCACTTAAAGAGATAGGAGTTCTCGATTTTGAAATTCCCGTTAAAAATAATTGGTCGTAACCTTGCTTGCTCAAGTGATTTGCAAGCTCTTGAAACCAAGCTAATTCTGAACCTAATTTTGAAACGTGAATAATTAATGAATGAGAGTTCACTTTACTTTTCGAAGCTACCATTTCGGGTGTAGTCTAGCAATATGTCCATAACTGCTGGCGAGCCTGTAAGAGTATTGCGTGTGATAGCTCGAATGAATGTAGGGGGGCCGGCCCTGCAAATTACTGGAATCATGAGGAAAATTCCTAGATCAGATATAAATCAATTACTAGTGACTGGATATTGCGATGAAGATGAAATTGATTATTTGGACCTTCACAGAGATGAAATTTCCTTTGTTCGCATAAAGGGGTTTGGTAGAAGTGTTAATCTGCTACAGGACATAATCTCTTTCTTTCGTATTCGAAATGTGATGAGAGATTTTGATCCAGACATCGTCCACACTCATACTGCTAAAGCAGGATTACTTGGGCGCTTAGCCTCTCTATCTCTTGCACAAAGTCATATTCGAATTCATACTTTTCATGGACATTTACTTTGGGGTTACTTCTCCGGATTCAAACTGCGTGTATATATATTGATTGAGCGATTATTAGCCAGATTCACCACAGTGATAGTCGCGGTTGGAGATCAGGTAAAGACCGATCTAGTCTCTGCAAAAATAGGTAATGCAAATAGCTACAGAGTAATACCTGCTGGATTAGAAATTAATGAAGGCCTTGAATACAAAGATTCGTTAAAGGCGTTAGGCCTCAAAGATGAATCTTTTACTATAGCCTGGATTGGAAGAGTCGTTCCGGTCAAGGCTCCTCATCGAATCTTGGAAATAGCAACAGAACTCATTGAGCGAGGCCACGTTTTTAGAATTTTGTTAGCAGGGGACGGGCCGTTGTTGAAAGAATTACAAAATTCCGCAGCTGCATTAAATCTTCCAATTTATTTCTTTGGATGGCTAAAGGATATCTCTCCAATTCTTGCAGTGAGTGACATTTGCATTTCTACTAGCGAAAATGAGGGAACTCCCACATCCTTGATTCAGGCCCAGATGTCAGGATTACCAGTTGTTGCAACTGACGTCGGTTCAACTTCACAAGTTGTAGAGGAAGGTGTTACTGGATTTTGCGCTCGATATTCTAGCAATACCTTTAGCAATAGGATTGAAGATTTGATGACGGATTCTAGGCTCTATAGCACTATGGCCAAATCTGCGAGAAAACGTGCTACGAAGAGTTTCTCTCTTGACAGGCTTGCAAAAGACCACCTTAACCTTTACCAAGAGATGATTATAGAGTCCAAGTCTTAGCCCATAGTTCTAGCATAAACATCGGCCAAATTAGAGAATCTAATTCTGAACCTTGATCATGAGCCTTTAGAATTCTCTCTACTTCACTGAATTGGTACCACCCTCTAGATCTACTTTCTTCATCTAAGAGAACTTCTCTGACCAACTCCCTTAAATCCTCACGTATCCATCTTGATCTTGGAATGCCAAAGCCCATCTTTGGTCTATCAATTAGTTCTCTTGGTACAAACTCTCTTGCGATTTCTCGCAGAATGCGCTTATTTTGAGCTACTCCAACTTTGTAATTAGAAGGAAGGGATAGTCCGAACTCCACAACCCTAAAGTCAAGAAATGGCGATCTAACTTCAAGACTATTTGCCATAGATGCCATATCGACTTTATACATTAAGTCTCCGGGAAGATAAGTCTTTAAATCCATCGCCTGCATTTTTCTAATTCTGTCTCGCGTAGGAATTGCAGTCCATGAATCAGAAAATTCATCTTTATCGGATTTCTTCATTAAATCAGGGCTTAAAATTGCATGCAGGTCACTTGCTTGAAACAGCGATTGGAAACCGGAATATCTCTTCGCCAGAGATTGAAAGCTGGAGTGCCTTATTAGCTTTCTAACCCTTGGATCAGTGACTCGATCGGCAGCTATCAATCTTGCTGGATTAATTGCCAAAATGGGATTTATACAATCGAGAAACCTTCCCGCTCTATATCGTTCATATCCCGCAAAACCCTCATCGCCTCCATCTCCACTCAGAGCAACTACAACTTCTTCTCGCGCGAATTTTGATAGCAAGAAGGTGGGAATTATTGAAGAATCAGCAAATGGCTGATCCAAGACTTTCGAGAGCGTCTCAACAATTAGGAGGGGATCCGCTTCAACAATTCTCTCGTGATGAATTGTGCCGATAGCTTCTGCTACTTTTTTTGCAAATCTGGACTCATCAAATTTCGTGTCAGAAAAACCGATGCTATAAGTATGAACTGGACTTTCAGACTCTTGTCGCATCAGAGCCGTAACGATCGTGGAATCAATGCCACCGCTTAAGAAAGCTCCAACGGGACGCTCTGAAACTAACCTAGTTTTTACTGCTTGGCGAAGTAGTCGAGTTGTCTCAATCTTGGCTTCTTCAAATGACATTGAAGTCACTGGTGTATCTAATGGATCCCAATACTTTTCAATCTTTACGTTTCCACCTTCAATTTTGAGTAGCGTTGCAGGTAGAAGCTGTTTCACCCCAATAAGTGCTGATCTTGGAGCGTTGATGTATCCGTATCGAAGAAATTCAGGAATCGTGCATTCATTTAATTTACGACTCACACCCAAGGACATTAATCCCTTGACTTCAGATGAAAAAAATAAGCTATTGCCGTGCTGACTATACCAAAGTGGTTTTTTACCAAGCCGATCACGAACTAAAAGCAAAAGATTTCTTTTTGAATCGAAGAGAGCAATCGCAAACATTCCTTGTAGTTTGCTCGGGAACGCTTCCCCGTACTCTTGATAAAGAAAAGGAATCAAAGCCGAATCCCCGTGTCCACGAATCTGATGGCCTCTTGAAATTAGGCTCTGCCGCAATTCACGAAAATTATAGATTTCTCCATTAAAAACAGAAACTATCTCTTTACTCTGGTTGTAGCTTGGTTGCTGGCCGGAGGAGACATCAATTATGGATAAACGACACATTCCTAGAACACAATTTTGATGGCGAAAAAAACCCTTTTCATCTGGACCTCGGTGCGAGATAACCTCTATAGATTTCTCAACTAAATGTGAATCAACCGGACCATCAGAGAAAATTCCTGAAATACCGCACATGGCTTTGGTATCAGTCTGTTACGGTTGGACCGTTAGCAATATTTGATCCATACTCTACAAACCATTGGTAGGTTTTCTCTAAAGCCTCAGAAAACTCAACAGGCCTTATCCGAGGGAAAATTGAGTTAATAAGGGTTGGATTATTTTGAGAGTTTTTTACATCTCCAGCTCGCTCAGGCAAGTATTTAACTTCGAGCGTTGGGAATTTTTCTCTTAGCTCATCAATGCATTGATTAAGCGTAATTCTAGAGCCAAAGGCTAGATTGACTGGACTTGGGTGATTGACCTTTTCCTTTAATCCTTGAATCAAGACTGACACTACAGTGTCAATATAGGTGAAATCTCTAGATTGATTTCCATCACCAAATACTTCAATGCTTTCATTCTGCATTAGCTTCCAAATCCACCGAGGAATCACGGCGGCATAATCATGATCTGGGCGCTGCCATGGTCCAAATATATTAAAGAATCTATACGTGATTGCTGAGATCCCAAATGAAGCAGCATAACTTGCCACCAATGCTTCACCACTCAATTTACTGGCAGCATACGGCGTAAGGGGAGCCATCCACATCTTCTCATTCTTTGGAAGCTCAAGATTTGAACCATATACTGAAGAGGACGACGAGAAAGCAACCGCTGCCCCAGTTGCCCGAGCAGATTCCAAGACATTTAGAGTGCCAATAACATTTACATCCATAGTTGCTCTTGGATTCTTAATGGATCTCGGAACAGAGCCACGAGCTCCTAAATGAAAGATGTACTCGCTCTTCTCTAGAGCTTTCTCAAGCTTTGCATGATCAAATAAAGAAATTTCAGCTAAACGGCAATCTAGACCCTTTAGGTTACTCTTTAGACCAGTAGAGAAGTCATCGATTATTACTACTTCATAATTTTCCTCGAGCAGGGCCCGAACAAGATTGGTTCCTACAAAACCCGCACCGCCGGTGACTGCAATCCTCTTCATCTGGCTAGGGTAATGGTTTATGGACTCAAATAATTCGAGGTAGGATTCGGTCTCCTCTAGTCCCCATCGTCTAGGGGCCTAGGACATCGCCCTTTCACGGCGGTAACACGGGTTCAAATCCCGTTGGGGACGCCAGATAAAGGAGGTAATTCTCTCTTTATCTGATTTTATGTTGGCCCAGTAGCGCAGTTGGTTAGCGCGCCGCCCTGTCACGGCGGAGGTCGCGGGTTCAAGTCCCGTCTGGGTCGCGACTTTTTTTCTTCGGCTGGGTAGCTCAGTTGGTACGAGCGTGCGACTGAAAATCGTGAGGTCGACGGTTCGATCCCGTCCCCAGCCACTAGATTCAAGTCAAACAACCCAATGAGAGATTAACTATTCGACAATTATTTAGGTCACATTATTAAACACCACCAATATTTGAAACGCCTAGTGGTAGCGTGTCAATGTGAAATTTGTGTTTGAGATATAGGGACTTTTAGGTGATCTCTGATCTTAAGATTGTTCTGTCTTCAAAAATGGTTCTATTTATTCTTTCCCTCTCGGCTTCATTAAGGGTTCTATTTTTCTTTATTTTTCTCCCTAACACACCTTCTCCATTTGGCCCCGACGAGGGAACATACGCCGCCTTAGTTAAATTTGTTTCAGAAGGAAAGCCAGTAGAAGAATTTCCGCTCTATCACGCCCCTTTATACAACTCTGCTAGATCAATAATAATTCCAAGTGTTCTGATTTATCGGTTGGGGCTCAATGAGCTAGATTCAATTCGCGCAATTTCATCTCTCTACGGATTGCTTTCTACCGCGCTGTTGGTCCTAACCTATATTGCTTTCAAAAGATTAGAGAATTTGAACAGCTCTCAGTTATTAGCAAGTCTGAATAAGACTTTTGCAATTTTTCTGTTCCTTTTCACTTTCTTTCCAAGTAATTTCATCTGGTCCACTATCGGACTGCGTGAATCCAGTAGTCAATTCTGGCTACTGGCCACTACATATTTCATTTTGAAATTATTGAATCAGCGGTCGAGACGAGTCTGGGCCTACTCTCTTCCTGTCATTTTCTCTCTAACTTTTGCATTTGGATCCCGACCTCAATCTGCCCTTGTTTTTTCAATAAGTGCTCTTTTAGTTTCGTCACTTCTGTTAGTCAAACGAAAGTCTTATTTAGCCTTACCTGTGCTACTTGTGGGATTCTTCGCAGGACAATCCTTTACAACTACTCCAATTGTCCAGGCATCTGAGGTATTTGTTGTGTATGAAATTGCACAACCTGTTGAGTCGGCTTCTCCTGTTGAGTCGGCTTCTCCTGTTGAGTCGGCTTCTCCTGTTGAGTCGGCTTCTCCTGTTGAGTCGGCTTCTCCTGTTGAGTCGGCTTCTCCTGTTGAAAATTTAGTTGAGTCGAAAGACCAAATTGCTCTTTTGCTCTGTAAATCAGATGGCCAAATAGTAGAAGGCGCTGATGGACAGTTAATGTGTAAGAAATCGAAGAAATACTCAGTGATAAATCGATCACCGATTGAGACTTTAGAGAAACAGATTCTCACAACCCAAATTTTGGAGAATCGCAGAAATGAGAACCGACTTGGTGCTCAATCTGCACTACCGATAAGTCAGTGTCCAGAGGTAACGAGGGATATACCGACATTGCTTAAGTGCAACTTATCTGAATTACCTTATCGGATCTTTGCCTTTCTGTTTCGCCCCTTAATATTTTTTGACCAAGGGTCACCATTTCTTACAGTTGCTGGGGTTGAAAATCTTGTCTGGGCCTTCTTGATTGTCTACTCTGCTTGGAATGGCTTGATAAAGGCAAGAGTATTCCCCTTACATCGTCTCTTGAGCGTTACCTTATTCCTATATGTATTTACCTTTTCTGCAGGTGCTGCTCTTTACGAGGGTAATTTGGGCACTGCGTTCCGGCATAAGTCCTCCATTCTCTGGCCACTCATACTTGCCCTATCTATAACTCCCAATTTGAGGACCAGACCGAAAGGGCGTAAAACATCCACTAACGTTTGACGCGAATTGTTAAGAACCAGATAACCAAAAACATCATAAAAAGTAGAAATAAACCACCGACGGTTCCTTGTGAACTGCCAGGTACATATTTGAGAACCAGGGTAAAACTTGAGAATAAGGTAGCCAACCCCCATAGAGAAAATGCAGTTCTTTTCCTGTTGATACCAAGGTAAATGAGGCGATGAGAGAGGTGATCCTGACCGCCCTGGAAAACGGATATTCCGCGAGAAATACGGCTAATTACCGCCACACTAGTATCTATGATTGGAAGAGCCAGAATAAGAATTGGAGTAAGAGCAGATGCAAAATGATTCTGGACATTTGGTTCATACTGCAGTAACGAAACACCAAGTAGGAAGCCGATGAAAAGAGCACCGGAATCTCCAAGATAAATCCTAGCTGGATTTCTGTTCCAATATAGAAATCCTAATGATGCGCCCGCCAGTGCTAGTGACAGCAAAGAAATCAAGTATTGACTGTCGAGAAAAGCCAGTAGTGCGAGCGTTGAAGCCGAAATAAGCGTTATTCCGGCAGCTCCGCCGTCAAGATTATCAAAAAAGTTAAACGCATTGGTGATTCCCACTAGCCATAGAGCCGAGAGCAAAAGATTGATAACCTCACTATCGAATATCTGGACTCCAATTCCTAGTTCTCGTAAATAAAGTACGATAATGATTGCAAGAATAGATTGCACTATAAATCTAGATATCGCACTTAAGTTGTTTATGTCATCCCAGAGGCCAACGAGAGCTAATATAATTGATGGTGCAAGGGCAATTATAACTCGTATTCGGTAATCTGAAGATTCAACCAAAAAAAACGGACCGAGAAATGCCAAAATTGAGACTGAGATTACTATCGCGAGTCCACCCAAGTAGGGAATATTCTCTTGATGAGTTTTATGGGCTTGATTTGGAATATCATAAATAGAAAATCGGAAAGCAACTTTCCTTAAAATGGGAACCAAAAGAGAGCTTAAGAACAGGGAAGTTAAAAAAATAGTAAGGTAAAGTGCAGGAGTTGGCGCTTCCACTTTGACCTTTTACGCGCTTCCTGACTTACGGCGAAACATCTTTGGGGCTCCGCTGCCCTCTTGATCTCCATGGATCTTGGAATTTCCAAAGATGTTGCTGTTTCTAATTCCTCGAGCCTGCTTCTTCTTCTCTAGAGCTTCACGAAATTTTGCCTTGGGATCAATTGCTTCCTCTTTAGGCTTCTCACTACCTTTTTCGTCAGACACTTCTTGCCTCCTTGGCGTCAATTCCTAATAGAGCTTGAACCTCTGATCTTCGATAGCGACGATGGCCGCCAAGGGTTCTAATTGCTGTGAGCTTTCCAGCCTTTGCCCATCTAGTAACAGTTTTAGGATCTACTCGGAACATCTTTGCAACCTCTGCTGGGGTGAGTAGTACTTCTTGCTCTGCTGGTCTTTGCATACTCATCACTTTATGTCCCTTTCGCCCCTTATGGGTGGAAAGTATTGCCTTATCTGCCTTAAGTAGCAAGGGCCACTTACATCGCTTGTTCTAGCGCAGCAACCTTTCGCCATCTCTTCATTAAAGCTTCATAGCCAATCCCTGCTTGGACTCCATCGCCGCTTGCAAGACCTTGAAGTGAGGCGGTGACATCTTCAATTGAAGTATCAGAATCAAGTCCTGGGTTTTCACTATCTTCCAATGATTTCTCTAAATAGAGAGCAAGGCCGCCATAATCACATTCCAATATTGATTCTGGATGAAAGACATTGAGCCAGTTAAGAAGATCTCCCAGCTCTGCCTCAACAGGGCCATCGCCAAATGCCTCTCTAACTATTTTGTGTGATTCAAGGCATCGCTTCTTTGCCTTTGTTAGCTCTGTTCTCATTATTGTGAAGGGACCATCTGGATTATTTCCTCTAAGCCGCTCTTCTGGGATAAAGAGAGCAAACCATCTGGGAGGAATAATCCAAGTCTCAGAGAGAATATGAGGGACTCTATATTCAAGTTCAGGTGAGATATCACCTAGCGCATCACTTAGGCTCTCAG
>Ga0315901_10006376_pt1 | contig 14145 bp, 15 predicted proteins | sample LakEriMetagenome_10_FD_203761 | JGI IMG/M metagenome (GOLD analysis project Ga0315901, IMG submission 203761) | Freshwater fungal communities from buoy surface, Lake Erie, Ohio, United States - Buoy 2 MA116 | ecosystem: Environmental > Aquatic > Freshwater > Lake | place: USA: Lake Erie, Ohio... | reverse complement strand
TAAAAGACCCTATACCAGTTCCTTTCGACTTCGCAGACGAAGTTGCCGAAGTTTTCGAAGAAGAAAATCCTATCTCTTGGTTTATTGAAAAACACTGTAAGAGAGGTAATGAGTCAAGTGTCGTTCCATCTGGTAGATTCTATCAATACTATAAGGATATGTGTATGGAAGAGTGTGTTCGCTCCGTCTCATCTAACACTTTTGGAATCAAGATGAAAATGCTATTTGGATACAAGAGAACCATTAAAATACGTCTGTATAGCGGAATTATCGCAGAGGGATTCCAGAATTGGATAGAAAAACAAACAACTCCTGACCCTCTAAATTAAACGTAAGAAGAATAAACAAGGACGACAACCATCTTTTTTTATTCTTTGGTTGAATGACACCGTATGTCATCTATGACGTCATAAACGGGGGGTCTGGGATTGTCTCTATATACTCTAAATGTATGCCTTGATGGGGAAGGCGTACAAATTCATTCAATCTCTATAGATAGATAGATATATGGTGTCATAACTGTCATACCTGTCATTATATTATTACTATTAATATATTATATATATAATAAACTACTTATATAACATATTTAACCTACAAAGAAGGGAAATACAGCGATATTATTAAATTTCTCGAAATCGAAATGGAAGAAAGTAAAAATATAAGACCTGTCATAGAGGTGTCATAGTCTGTCATACGATAAAAGAAAACAAAAAGGTCTATGTCGTCCCCCTTATTTTTCTTTGGTAGTGAAATATAGATTTCGTTTATAGAGGTAGAATCGTGTTCGGTGTCCTACTTCGGTATGATGTCGAAAGGAATCACTGAATAGATAAGAACCCCCGCAGTAGATACAGTAGATATAAGGATTCCTCTTGATGTGTTGAAAATAGTCTTCCAGTATAAAGTCAAGCATTTTACTATAAAAGACGATAATAAGTGTCTCTTATAATTAAATTATTGATTAACAGTATCAAATGTAATTTCTCCTGTAGAAGGATTATAACACAGCATACGAAGACCCGTTCGGGCAACTTGTCTAACACTTAAAGTAGAAACAAATAAGGCATTTGCATTTACAGGCGGTGATGGAAGATTTCCTAAAACAATTTGATTACCTGCGGTAGTAGTAGCACTTACACCAATTCCAATAGAACCTCCAAAATTAGCACGTGAATTCACACCAATAGCAATTCCAGTGTTTGCATTTACTTGTGAATTCGCACCAATACAAACCGCCGTAGTAAATCCAGCACCAACTAACGCATTTGAACCTATCGCAATACAATTATCACCAGACGTATTAAGTGAAACTCCCGAACCAATACCTACGCTGTTATTAGAAGATATAATATTAACACCTGAACCTATAGCAATAGAATTAACTGAATTCGACGTCGAAGTATTTTGACCTATACTAACAGCACCCGAACCTTGATTACTTGTAGAACTATTAGCACCTATTGCAATTGCTCCTGTATCCTGATTAACAAGACCTGCATCTTTACCTAACGCAATACTATTAGTTGTAGTTGATTTAGAAGTTCCGTGTCCGTTTAACACCAAATTACCACCTACAAGAAAGTCTCTTGACCCTCCACCAAGTAATTCACTATTTGACATTTTGTATATATTATGATGAGATATTTAATTTCTTGAGGTAGAGTCGTAGGTTTTCCTGCGGTGATTTAGGTGTATTCCAGAGGACATTAATCGCAAGGGAATTTGGGGAGAAAGGGTCATTCGCCCAGTTGCCCTTGATTTTGGTCGCTCTTGCTAAATATCGGCGTTTTCTTTCGGGGTCTTTGTGAATGGTATAGTCTTCGTAGTTGGGATTGCCGAAAGAGACTTTGCGTTGTCGCCCGTCCCGTTCGAAATACAAGTCCCATTTTTTGGTCTTGAGGGTAGAAGGATAAAGGTGATAGAGTTGTTTGTCTTTACCTTTTCCAGTGATTTCCTTGGTAGGGAGATGTTTTTGACCGAGTTGGGTCTTTTTGTCGATAAGATTGCGGAGTTCGTCTTTGGTGAATGTCTTGAGACGTTTTTCGGCATAACATAAGGGATATTCGTCCCACTTTTCGGCATTATTATCACCGCATTTGACTTTATTGCCCCGAAGGAAGTCGTTGGCGGACAACCAGTTTTCCTTGAACCATTTGGTGATGCCTCTGGATTGACCGTCTCTGTATGTTCCACCTCGGCGTTTGTATTCTTTGACGATAAGAGCGGAACGGTAAAGGGAGTGTTGGGGGACACGTTCGGTGATTTCCTTTTTGACCCTATCGTATAATTCGGGGTCATTTGGAACGGGTCTATCCGCCGAAACACTACTTAAAGACTTTTTTCCGCCTCGTTCGCTTATTTCTATCGCAGTTTTTTGTTTCTTTGCCCGTTCGAGTGAAAGGGGTTTTTTACTGAAACACACGTCGGGTTCTTGGGTCTTGCAGACTCGCCACCCGTTTCTGTAATTGAGAAGTTCGTAGGGCATTCTTTTTATAATAGTCTTATAATAAAAATGTAAGGAGCATTAGAACATCTTGTCTTTCATCTTTTCAGGGTTCTTATGGAGACGGAACTTGAGATTATCGTTCGTCATCGAGTCGAAATATGACTTATCACGCATCTTGAGTTGGTCTAACATACCTTGTAATGGATTATAGGTAGGACGTTCCAATAAAGCATATTTGCGACCTGCTTGAGTGTATAATTTAGATGGACTATCTTCACTATAAGCGACACGCATACCGCCACCTTTTTCTTCTGCTGGTTTCTTGCGTTTCTTTGCAGATTCTGTTGCTTGTCCGTAGTCGGTTTTTTGAACTTCTCTTTGCAAGTCAATAAGTTCCTTTTCAATTGCTTGTTTTTGTTCTTCTACGGAACTCATAATATCTTCTATAGATTTATCGCCCATAACAGGTTCTTCAGCAAAAATACCAGAAGTAGGAGCGGAAGGAGCGGAAGGAGCGGAAGGTTGAGGTTGTGCTTGTTGTTCTGCTTCGGTTGCTTGGAATACTTGAGTTTCAATATTCTTTGCACTGTTAATTAAATTCATAACTTGAGTTCGGTATGCTTCGAATTGACTGCGTTCGTTTTCATAAAAGTCAAAGATTGCTCGTTGTTCTTCCATTCTTGCCTTACCTTCTGCAGTTCGAAAGTCGATTTTTTCACGTCGTTTAATGTCTTTGCGAGGGTCATATTTACGCATTTTGCCGAATTCATTAACAATTTGGGTGAGTAATTCGACAACACGGCGAGTATCACTTAATGTTTGCTGTAGGAGCATATTATTTGTTCCACCAGCGGATTTTTGTAAAAGGGGAATGACGGTGAATTGCAAGTTGGAAACGTATTGACCGAGTGATTCTTTTGCTTTGCCGAAATCGAGGGTCGAAGGTTTCGTAAATAAATAGACGGGACTCACACGTAATTTAATCGTATTAAGAACGTCTATCAAAAGGGAAATGGTTGCCGAACCTAATTGACTGTTGGTCGTTAATAATTCAGCGGAAGCAGGAGGTGCTTTCGGTGCTTCTTCTAATTTTGCTCTATCGAGTTGAATCGCCCACGCATCTCTATTAGCGTGAGTATAGGAATCCACGTATTCTTTGAGTCTTCTATTACGAAGTCGTTTATAGTCCGCCATAATGCTTTATATTATAATGGTATAAATTATTTACTTCTTATAAAGACCGTGTTCCTTTACATACTTGGAAGCATCTGCTAATTTCAAACCTTTTTCCTTCATAATACGGCGGACGATTTCTGCTCTTGCATTAGGTTTCTTTGCACCACCATAATGTCCCTTTAATTGGACGTTGTCTTTAGGACAGTCATCACAACCGCCTTCTAAATTAGCACCGAATGAGGAAGATGCTTCAGGTAAGACAGCACCGCCACTACGTCCTTTGCCTTTGCGACCTCGTTTCTTCTTACCGACACCTAATAATGGAAGGAATGGGGCAACTGTTCCAGCGACATCTTTTACACCCGACCAAATGTCTTCGAAGATATTACCGCCTTCTTTTGCTTGTTTATCAGCGAAATAAGCAACGGATTCAGGTGATTGAGCGAGACCTATATTACCACCTTTCTTTGGGCGACCACGTTTTTTACCACCGAATATACTCGAATTGTATGCTTTTATAAAATCATCAGCACCTTTTCCTCTTGGTCTATCTAATGGAGTTCCAAATGGAGGAGCACCGCCTTCTTTACCGAGACCAATAGCACCTAAAATACCGCTTAAAATACCAGAACCTTTTAATTGTTTCTTACCGAGACCAATAGCACCTAAAACACTGCTTAAAATACCAGCACCTTTTAAGTCTTCGTTCTTTAAACCTCTCTTCGCCATTTCTTGTTTTAATTTTTCAGCAAAGAAAGCGACGGATTCAGGGGATTGAGCGAGACCGATTTTACCTTTAGCACCTTTAGGGCGACCACGACCTTTCTTTGTAGTTAATAATTTATCTTCGCCTTTTGCATTCATTTCTGCATTGATTTCGTCTTGTTGAACGAGACCACCACCTGATTCATATTGGACTTGTTCTTGTTGAGTCATAGCAGGTTTTAAGAATGCTTTGTCCCACGTAGAAATAGCAGTATCTAAATAGTTGCCTTGGAAGTTCTTTTCAGCGGATTCTACACCATAACCTAATTCTGGGCGTTCTTCTTTACCAGCACCTTCGTATGCTTCGAGGTCGTCATCATAACCCGAACCTAAATAATGAGGCATCTGGGTGTCAATACTTGTGTAATAATGGCGTTGATGGTCGATTGCCCTACGGTTGATTTCCATAATGCGTTGTTGTAATCGCCGATTGTATTCTGTGTCGTAAAGAGTCATTATGTTAATATATTATATCCCTATAAAATAATTAATTTTATAAAGGTATTGCTTTACTGCGGGGACTTATGTTCCTCTTCTTCTTCCCTAATTTGCTTCGCCGACGTCGATTCTGTCATCGAGACCGTTGTAGGTTTAACGGCATTGACTAATTCGGTAGAAACAAGTTTGATAAATTCGTGAGTTTCACTGATTTTTTCATTGAGGTCTTGGACGGTAATATGGAGTTGGTTGTGATTACAAGTTGATTTAAGACTATATCGCTTAACTATCTTCCATACTACATAACATAAGACAGTGAAACCAGTTGAGATTAATCCGCTATTGAATTCTTCCATTTTATTATAGACATAGGAAAAAAAATAGACGAATATCATTTAAGCAATATACGAACTGCGTTCCGTTGCACCGTCTAATGGACTTGATACAACATAGTAAGGATAGACACTTTGGTCGTCAGCACCGCCAGTAATGGAGAATTGACCTGCGGAAACAGCAGAAACACGAGCAACACCCGCATTAGCACCAGCACGAGTATTAGGAAGACCTAACATAACGAAAGATGATGCAAGAATGCGAACATCACGGACAACAACAGGAGTTGCGTTTGTAGCGGTTGCAGAACCACATAAGAAGACTAATTTGGATTCACTTGCGGACATTTGTAAGACTATAGTATAGAGTTAGAAAATTATTTCTTTCTAATACTATGTAAATGATGACGTAGTGATAAAAAATGATGAACTCGAGGACACGCAATCCAGAAAGTCCAGTCTATCTTTTGTTTTTTAATGGGTATATTGTTAGAGGCAATACCTCTAATGGTTAATTGCTTGACTATCATTTATGATAATAGCAGAAAAAAAGATTAAGGTGAATAAGAAGCGACTAAATTAGCAGACATAATTTCATAAATTTTATCTAATGGAGGAGACGGGTATGGATAGACAATTGCGGACGCCTGACCGCCTGTTCCCGTCGAGTTATACAATTCTAATGTAAATGTTCGAGTAGTTCCAGTTGTGCTAAATAAGGTAGGACTAAAGTGATTATTCGTGAGTTGCCAAAGATTATAACCCGCTGTAAATGTGCTATATTCTACAGACGCTATAACTGATGCACCTTCTTTAATTCGCATACCAACAACACCACCAACTGGTAAAAAGACAGCGACAATAGACATATTAAATGATAAGACAATATTGGTGCAAGTTCGTGTTCCATCAATAGAATAACTACCGAGTGAAAGAGTTTGCCCGAAATCAATTTGACCTTGTGTAGAAGGAGCAGTGTAAGCGATAGTTCTTGTTGTGCCCCCTGATGGAGTAGGATTACTATCGAAATAATTAAAGTTAGGCATAGCAAAATAGGTATAAACACTATCGTTTGCATTATTGAAAACGACTTGGAATGAACCTTTGGTTATATTTTGAACGGAAACCCCACTTAATGTTCCACCTTCTTGTTTTAACGAAATAATAACTTCGTATCCAGCATTCATAACAGGGTCTATAATAGTCATTGGGGACGTTTGACCCGCAAGTGAGAAAGTTCCAAGTGCTCTATAAAGGACTGCTTCGCTTGCTGACATTTGAGATATATATATATAACAAAGAATATATATTTATATTAAACGTTAAAAAATCTATTGTAAGTGTTTGCTTAATTTATGCTTTGAACCGCCTGACATTGCACCACCTGACGACATACCGCCCGACATTGCACCGCCTGATTCCATACCGCCAGACATACCTAATCCTAATTGTTTCATTAATAATTTTGAACCGACATCACGACCAACAGGTAATAATTCCTTACCAATTGACTTTAATGTATCGAACCAACCTCCACCGATAATACGGCGAATATCTCCACGAGTGTAAGGCATCATTTGACTTGCTGACAAGACGTCCGCCTTTGTTAAAAGAGCGGTAAAAATCGAAGACGCACCTCTTTCGCTCACGAATACGCCTGAATTTTTGGTGATTAAGCAGATTTCCGCTTCGCTTAATGACTCGTATGAGTTATTTTCAATATCTAATTGTAATTGTAAAGAAAATGACCCAATTGACCCACTTGCGTAGAATTCATCTACCAATTGAATATCCTTACCAAATTCTAAAACGACCATACTACCCGATGTGTATAATGATGATAATGATGCAGGTAAAGTTGGATTTCTATTTGCCTTACCAGAGAATTCTAACCAATTTTGGGTTGAACCGTTTTCACGAGCATAGCGGTATAAGTCTTGAGGAGTTGCTGAACTTAAAATACCACTGTTGTTGTTCCAATTGACGACGACACGATTGACTTTTAAGAAAGTTTCAGTGTCCGCCCAATTTTGACTTGCTAATGGTTTTCGCACCATAATTATAAGTGCGTCGGGTATTTGATTCAATTGAATTGTTTGCGTAGAGACTTGAGTTTGAGCGTCGCTTGCTAATGGAGCACCAAATGATAAACGTGTAATGTAGCGAGGCAATTCATAGTATGGGACGACGTTTCTTGGGGAGGTTAATGCTTGTGAAGCGTGCGGAGTTAAAAAGTTGAAGATTAATGAAGCAGATACGAAACCATCACCAGTTAAACTAACTGAATAGGAAGCACCGTTGTATTGACCTGCTGATGAGACTGCTTTAGCAGTTCTCCAGAAACGCTTTGTATCACCTATATTGCAGGTTATATTTAAATTTTGTATGCCGAAAAATCCTTGTTTGTGAGCGGGATTTGCAAACAAAAATGGCGATAATAAAAGAGGTTCGCTGAAAGTTGCCGTTATATCGACATTCTTTACCGCAGTTCCATCACCGATAGTATTACCAGCAATAGAATCAATAATGAAACTACCACGAGGTAATAAGTCATTATCTGCAACATTGACCCAACTACCTAATGGATTGTTAGTAGCACCGACAGCATCACTATAACGTTTATAAGTATCGAAAGCAATAGGAGTCATACCGTTGAATGCTTGTAATTCACGAACGTCATTCATACGAACAATAGCAGGTAAGACATCACGAATATTTATAGCGGAAGTATTGTTGTTAATTGTCGCTTGGATAGTAGTCATTAATTGATGTAATGGGAATGAACCAAATGCTTCGGTTAAACCGTAATTCACTAAATATTCACCTGCTAAAGGAACACCTGAAACACGGAATGAAACTTGGGAACGTAAGATGACACGACGGTCAATAATGACTTGTTCGCTTGGAACTTGCACGTTGAAGGTAATTTGTGAAGCGGATTTTGTAATAGCGTTAAAAGTTGCACTTGTCATATTTTGTGCCCCTCTATTTACAGCATAACGAATTTCGCTTGAGACCGCTAAACGGTCATCTAAAACCATAACTTTTTGAATATCAGCGGAGGACATTGTCTAAAACTTCTATACTATAGGCGAAGATAAAAATTTACCGAACTTTCTAAACGTCTTCCTTTTCGCCTTCGAAATCTTTGCGACGGAATAATAATTTGACAGAGGCATTACAATTCGAAGTTAGGTAGAAAGGATAGGAATTACCAAATTTATCTATCCAACTGACAGCAATTTGAATTGCCGAGATAGGGTTATTACCATTACAATCGATAAGACGATATTCAGCGGTAGGCAAGTAGTTGATAAGAGGTTTATAAGAGACACCCCCTTGGTCGTCTTGGACTTGGAAGTCGGTTAAAAGAAGTGAAATGTTGGCGTTATTACCTGTGTTGAGTAATCCAGCATCTGCGTTGAAAACAAGAGGTTGTGCGGTTAATGACGGACTGATAGGTAATAAAGCAGTAGTGAAAGCGATACGGTCAATAGGACTCCAAAGAGGTGTAGAACTGTATTGCTGATACATTTGAATAGCGTTGTAAGAGTAAGCAGGAGGACTTGCACTATTGTTATGTAAGTAGTAGTTGCTGTTCTTGATGTTCTTGATGACTATTAAGTAGTTCTTACCATTAACGATGTTAGGATTATCGCCGTAATATTGTGCTTGGAAACCGCTGATTAAGTTAAACATCGGGGAGTTTGCATAGATGAAAACGTTATGTTGGAAAGCAAGACCAGTGTTTGCAAAGACATCTTCTCGAGCGATTAATGATAAACGTTTATGAGTCTCGTCGAGTAAAAAGTAAGGATAGGAAGTGAAATTAGGAATATTAACCCCAGTTCCTGCAACTACGGCAACATTAAGATTAAATAAACAGTCTTCCAGACACTTATTTAATAAATCGACGACGTGTTGGACGCTATAACCAAAGTAGAAAGGTGATGTATTACCTTCTATAGTTGTTGGTGAAGGAGGAATAGGAACTAACGGGTCAAAATTTTCATTAGACCATTTCATATATTCCTGATGTTGATAAACGACATTATTGACAGGACTTTTATAGGTCATAGTGAAACTGTATATGGTCTTACCTATGTCTGCTTGATTTAACATAATTTGCGGAATGAACGTTGGTAAAGTGTTAGAGGTTTCTAATTGGAAGCGAACGACACTGACATAATAGTCTTTTGGACTATGGACGATAGGCGAATTACGAATTTCATTAAAGACGACTGGAACAGGAGGTTTCTGCCCTGTGCTGTCATTATTGACTATGTTAAGGTCGTAGTAGATATGTGTAGGTAAGTCAGTCATTTATGTTATACTATAAATGTATAAAATAAATGGATATTAATCACTATCGCTTGATTCATCATCATCTTCGCTAATGAGCGACAAGTAGCGTTCGGTCATATAGAACATAGGATAATTACGGAAGACACAACACCAGCGAGTTTTCATACGGCGTATTTTAAGAATCAGGTCTTTATCCATACCCAAATAATTTTCAAGCATATAGGAGGTCTGTCTCCCGACCCCGCTGTGAGGGAAATAAACACACCAGTGTGCTTCGTTGAGGATACGGCGAGTGAATTGGCGGTCGGTAGGTAAGTGATTCGTAATGATACAAGAAATACCTCTACTACCGCCGTGTTTATGACGACCGACTTCTAAAATTTCATTCATAAGTTTAACGACTGCTTCCCTATACTGTTTGTTCTTGATACAATCGACATCATCAAAAATGACAAGTGAGTCAGCGAGGTCTTTACATTCGATAGGGTCGGTGATTAAGTTGTCGCCTATAACAATACGCTTGGGTTGAACGCTGTCAAGTGATTCATCTTCCTTAAGATTACTGAAAAGATAGATGTCGCCGTCCTTGAATTTCCGCTTCCATTCTTCGCAATACATACGAGTGAATGTTGATTTACCACTACCTGAAGCACCTGTCAAATACCCGATAGTTCTCTCCTTGGTCGTATCAGGAACGAGTTGGAACTTGAGACCTTCTGGAAGTTCGAGACGTGAGAATTGTTTATCGACATCTTCGTCGTCTTCGTTATGAAGAGAGACGATTTTGTTCTTCCACTTGGGATTGTTGCCTACAATCTTCGCCACAGGGCGACCTATCTTGTCGATGTTAAACATTTTATATGTAATATACAGATAAAAAAAGATAAATGGGTAAAATTATACTATGGGACGGACTCTACGAGGGGTAAGTTGAATAAGTTGAGCGTTTTCCCGACCAGTAGAGAAAAGGAAACTATCGGTGTATTTGTTGGAGAGATAGTCCCGTAAGTTGGAAACAAAGTTCCAGAGGTCGTCGCCCGACTTGTCGATAAAGAATTTAATTTGTCTTTCGTCCCTATAAGCACCCCAGTGAGCGAGGAATGCGTCAAAAACACAATCAGGGTCGTCATAAACTTGGATATTGAAAGAATCACAAGCAGGAGAACAGTTGTCAAGACGACGGTAAAGAATAATATGTTGATAAGAATCCATTTATAATAGTTGTATATAATAAAAATAAATGGCGAACAGAGAAATCGTCGATTATGACGGAACTGGATACATCTTCCCCAAATACATACCACCTTGGTCGCAGACCCTTGCATACGGGTCATTTTGTTCTACACAATCGCAAACTGTATTAGGTGTCAGCACACCAACAGCAATAACATATAACACAACGGAAATCGCCCAATTTACAAACTTCGTAGGGTCAAAGATATTCGTCCAACGAACTGGTGTGTATCGCTTTACATATTCGATACAGTTAGACAAGTCTGGGGGCGGAAATAGTCCTTGTGAAATCTATATTGCTATTAATGGAACACCTGTTCCTCGTTCGGGAAGTCAGGTGCGTGTAGAAGGGCAAACAGGTGAAACATTCCCGATGTGTGAGTTTATTATCCAACTAACTGCGGGTCAATACGTCGAAGTCTTCTTTAATTCCAGCGACCCATCTATGACCGCCCAGCACTTTCCAGAAGTCGTCGGTCAATATCCTGAAATACCGAGTATAATTTCAAATATACAACAAATAAGTTAATCTTATTATAATACAAATTTTATAAGAAGATTATTAACTCTTATAACGAATAATGACTATACCAGAACCACCATTCGCACCCGCTATACCTAAAGATGATGAAGCACCGCCACCGCCTCCAGTATTAGCAGTTCCCGCAGTTGCAGAAAAAGCAGACCCAGTTGCTTCTCCAATACCACCACCATATAATGCAGAAGTAGGATTAGCAACAACAGTTCCAGATGTAGCACCAAGACCACCTCCGCCTACCATTCTTTTAGTTCCGTCCCAGTATGTAGTATGACCTAAAGACCCTCCTACTATATATTGTGCTAATGTAGTAGGTGCTATTCCTTGTGATGAACTACCACCACCACTACAACCTGCTCTTGTAGCACTTGTAGTTCCTATACCACCTCTATAACCTCCTGAACGGACAGTTTCACTACTGTATAAATCACCAACGGCACTATTGAATACGGCAGTTGGGGCAGTAGTAGAAGACCCAGCACCTTGCTGACCTCCACCCGAAGATGATGTTGGTGTAATAGTTGTTAAAGTTGAACCTGCGTGAGTAGTAAAAACATAAGAAGATGCTACACCATTAGCAGGTGCATTAATACCGCCAGCACCTCCACCCCCACCAGTAGCGGTAATACCTAATGCAACACCTGTAAGCATTAAATTTGCTGGTATTGAAACAGTAGTAGTTCCACCAGTAGAACCTGTATTTGCGGGTGTTGCACCATTACCACCATTACCAACAGATACAGTAAATAAATCGGGTAAAGTAGCAGTAGAATTTAATGGAAAACCTGATATTTGAATAACGCAACCAGCACCACCTCCTCCAGCGAAAGCACCAGTTCCGTTAGAAGCACCCCCGCCTCCTCCTCCGCCGACGATTAACATATCTATTTCTGGAACAACATTCGTTCCGTATGATGTTATAGTAAATGAACCAGTTGTTAAGAATGTATGTGATGTATAACGAGTATAACCTTCGTAATAAGTATTAACAACACCACCCGTAGCGGTCATATTCGTAAATGGTGAAATCCACCTTAAAGCACCTGTTCCAGTAGCACTACAACTTAAAATTTGTCCTGTTTGTCCTGTAGTTGATAAATTATCCATTAATGCTATAGGTTTAATATAATTACCATATACATATAACGGAACAGTTAAAGTTCCATTATGTCTTAATAAAAATCGTATATAAGCATTCATAGATGAAAAAGTAGGGTCTTCTATTAAACAACCTATATTCGCATAAGTTTCTTCGTTAGTTGTTGAACTGTTGCCTTTAAAGTTAATAGAAACAATTTCATCATTAGGGGCGACAGCACTATTATCTTGGTATATATCTATTGTTGCTCCTACATTGTTATTATCAACAGAAACTAATTTTAACATAGGGAATGCGTTTCCAGAGAAACCATTTTGTTCTATTAACACTTTACCATTACCATCTAATTCCAGTTTCAAATCGCTATTAGAAGAAGATTTAAAACTATCGCCTGATGTTTGTATAATATCAGTTCCGCCAGTAGTGTTCCCATTAACTAACGTTTGTGCTAAAGTTTGACTACCACCACCACCTCCTGAAGCAAAATAGGCATTATGAAAGGCAGTTGCAAGTGTATTACTTGCTTGACTGTAAAGACCAAGTGTTCTACTCGCCATTTTGTTATATTATAGGTATATAATTTTATTTGAATATAATAAATGAGTAAGGAACAAGCAGTGAAAAAGAAAATCACGCCGACACAAGCGAGTAAGTTAGTGCCGATACTGGAAGAACCTATGGATAATTTCAATATCCAAAAGTATCTACCAAATGTGCCTATCATAACCTACAACGAATTACCAAAGTATGGAACAATAGATAAGATTTTACCGCATAGCGGTTCTTATGCGATAATCCTGTATCAAAATTCCCCTAATTCGGGACACTGGGTCGCCTTATACCGCCGAGGGGATTCCATATTATATTTTTGTTCGTATGGGTCAAAGATAGATTCCCAATTGAAATGGGTTTCAGCGGACGAGAACAAGAAGATGGGTATAAACGCTCCGTATTTGAGTCAAATGTTGGAAGCGTCGCCATACAAAGTGTATTTCAATACGATAAAGCATCAAGATGAAGACAGACGTATATCGACGTGCGGAAGATACTGTATAGCGTTTATAAAGGCGATGAAGCGAGGAATGGATATGGCGGAATTCAATAAAAGACTGTCAGCATCAGGATTACCAGCGGATATAGTAGTGTCGAAGGAGATTCCAACATTGAATCAATAAGGAAGAGAATGACAGGTGTATGACGTGAATGACAGGTATGGTCGAAAGTGTGTAAGAGAGAAATATATATGAAATGCACGTCGAGTAGGGGACGACATAACAAATGAAAGAAAATAGATAGATAGATAAAGTAGTCTGTCATACGTCATACCTGTCATACCTGTCATACAATAGAATAATATATAATAAGAATAACTACTTAAAAAGAATTCTTATTAGATAGGATATACCAAAGAAGAATGATAAACGGAATCATATACAAACTCATTAGCGGAACAACAGAGAAAATCTATATAGGTTCTACCGTGCAAGACCTGCAAAGAAGACTCCAATGTCATAAGAAAGAATATCGTCGATACTTGGAGAAAAAAATCTATTATAAATTATCATCATTTGAAATAATAAAGAATGATGATGTAAAAATCGAAATAATATGTGAGTATCCCTGTGAAAATTTAGCAGAACTCCATAAAAAAGAGCACGAGATAATATCACAGACTGACTGCGTAAATATTCGTGGAAAAATGCGAAAAAAATCACCCAAAAACTCCCGAAATAATCCCTCGTAAAATCCAGATAATAGAAAATAATCAGGAAATTACGGTAAAATACAATATAATATAGAAAAATATAAG
>Ga0315901_10006375_pt1 | contig 14146 bp, 11 predicted proteins | sample LakEriMetagenome_10_FD_203761 | JGI IMG/M metagenome (GOLD analysis project Ga0315901, IMG submission 203761) | Freshwater fungal communities from buoy surface, Lake Erie, Ohio, United States - Buoy 2 MA116 | ecosystem: Environmental > Aquatic > Freshwater > Lake | place: USA: Lake Erie, Ohio... | reverse complement strand
CTTCGGTGATGCGGGGGTCTTTATACGAATAGCGGACCCGGAGCAGGCGGGCGGCCTGCGTGGCTGAATCCATGCCGTAGAAATGGTCGCTCAAGGTGCGTTGCTTGGTAATGCTGCGCTCTCCGACTTGTATCTGATAGCGCACATAAAGCCCATTGCGGTAAGTTACCTCGGCTTGGGTTTCGCGGGCGAAGTGCTTAAGATGATAGGTTCTCCGCCAGTCTCCGGCTTGCCAGAGCAATGCGGGCACTACAAAGAGCAACAGGAGGAGACCGCCATAAACCGCTGCATCGTTGCGTGGTTTGTCGGGGTGGAGAATATTGTACACGCTGTAGTAGCGGAATCCGAGGATGATAAGACGGAAGATGGCCGCGCCGAAACAGAGGGCAGCAAGCAGCATGCGCAGGTGGTCATAACTCTCAAAGTCGGCGTACCAGTTGTTGAAGGCATAAACCGGTGCACCGATGAGCAGCAGGATCCAGATAATGAGCTGAAAGCGGAAAAGGCGTTGTTTCTGCCTGAAGTCGGTCACATAGCTGGCATTGCGTTCAGCGCGGATTCTGGCGACACGCTGTGCCCTGCTTTCGCCGCTGCTTGCTGTGCGCGTTGTTTGACCCTCAGCAGGCCGGGTGCCGCGGTTGTAATGCCGGTACAAGAGGGCATCGTACATTTCCTTCTTACCCGGATTGGAGAGGATTTCCCAGCCTTGGTTCAGTATTTTAATGAAGTTCTCCGATTCGGTATTGCCCGGATTGAGGTCGGGGTGGTGCTGCCGCACCAGCGCGAGGTATGCTTTTCGCACCGTGGCCGCATCCGAACCGGTGGGTAAACCGAGCAGTTTATAGTAATCGTATTCCAAGGCTGTGGCAAATTACTGCATCCGCGACGGAACTTCCGCTCAGAGCAGGTTCAGTTGACCACCTTCTGACCCCGGATCGCCCGGTTCGTTGCGCATGTTCTCCGCTACGGTAGAAACCGGTGGCTGGAATTGGCCCACTTTCTCGCTAAGCAACACCAGTTTCTGGATCCTGCCACCGACAAAGCGGGTTCCTTGTGCCTTCCAACCTTTGATATCAGTGAAAGAGCTTGCCTCGAGCACCTGCTGTTGCTTCACTTTCTTGGCATCGGTGAAATGGGCTTCGAAGCTTGGGTTTTCAGCTGTTGAACAGGCCAGGAGCTGGTTGCCGGGTTCTTCGCCGATGAAGGAGAACTTCTTGTCTACCGAAAGGGTTTCGATGAGAAAGCGCTTCATATACCATTGGTCGTTGCCTTTGTGGTAATAGAAGGCGGTGATAGACTGTTCGGGCCAGAACTTTTGAAGCAGGTAAACCTTGTCTGAATCGTAGCGGTGGGTGAGCTCGTAAGAGGTGAGTTCGTAGCTGCCGTCGTTCCAGATCACGAGTATGCGGTCGTCGCCGTCGAATTCGCCCAGGTATTGTCCGTGACCATCGCTGTTCAGGCGTCCGACTTCGGGTTCGTACCAGATTTTGCGGCCTCCGGCGGTGCTGCGTCCTTTTTCCTTGAGCTCGACCTTGCGCACCGGATAGCGGGTGAGGAGATTCCCCTGGGCACCGCGGTTTTTTACGGCCAATTGGGCGAAATCGTAATCGAATTGCTTGACGCGCGCCGAAGCAAGATTGCTGAGATGGATGGTAATCTTTTCCGCCTCTGCGTTCTTATTCACCGTCATGTACAGGATTTCGCTGCCTGCGCTGCCTTGGGTGATGTCATATTCCTTATCGCGCACCATGCCGGTGATGCTGAAACGCTTTACCATGGTGCGCTTGCTGCCGCCATCGAGGTAAACAACATTGTACACGGTGCGCTCATCATTCTTCCGGAATACGTCCACATGGATCAGGTTCTTGCCGAAGAAATGTTTCTCGGAAATTTTGCTGATCATGAATTTGCCGTCATTGCGGATGGCGATGATGTCGTCGATATCGGAACAATCGCAGACGAATTCGTCTTTCTTCAGCCCATAACCCACAAAACCTTCCTTGAAGTTGGCGTATAGTTTTACGTTGGCTTCGGCTACCACATTGGCTTCGATGCTATCGAAGGTGCGGATTTGCGTCTTGCGTTCGCGGCCCTTCCCGTAGTTCTTGAGCAGTTTTTTGAACCACTCGATGGCGTAATCGGTGAGGTTGGCGAGGTGATGGTTGACTTCGGCAATCTGGTTCTCCAATCCGCGGATATGTTCATCGGCCTTGAAGGCATCGAACTTGGAAATGCGTTTGATGCGGATTTCGGTGAGGCGGATGATATCGTCGCGGGTGATTTCCCGGCGGAGCAGTTTGCGGAAGGGATCCAGTCCTTTTTCAATGGCTTCAATTACCGCCTCCCAGGTTTCGCATTCTTCGATATCGCGGTAAATGCGGTTCTCTATGAATATTTTCTCGAGCGACGAGAAATGCCATTCATTTTCCAGGCGGTTGAGCCGGTTCTGCAGACTGCGGCGCAGCAGTTCGACCGTTTTGGCGGTGCTGCGTTCGAGGATTTCGTTGACGCTCAGGAATTGTGGCCGGTCGTCTTCAATCACACAGGCTGCGGGCGAGATACTTACTTCGCAATCGGTGAAGGCATACAACGCGTCGATCATTTTATCGGGCGAGGTGCCGGGTGCGAGTTGCACTTCGATTTCCACATCGCGGGCGGTATTATCTACCACCTTTTTGATTTTGATTTTTCCGCTGTCGGCTGCTTTGAGGATGCTTTCGATGAGCGAACCGGTGGTAGTTGAAAAAGGTATTTCTTTGATCAGTAACCGGTTGCGGTCGGCTTCTTCTATACGTGCCCGTACGCGGATGCGGCTGCCTTTTTTTCCTTCGTTGTATTGGCTGAAATCTGCCATACCGGCGGTGGGGAAATCCGGTATTATTTGGGTCTTTTTGCCCCGCAATACATCGATGCTGGCTTCGCAGAGTTCGCAGAAGTTATGCGGCATGATGCGCGTGCTCAGGCCTACAGCGATGCCTTCAACGCCCTGGGCGAGTACGAGGGGGAAGCGCACGGGCAGGGTGAGGGGTTCACGCTTGCGGCCGTCGTAGCTGAGTTGCCAGGTAGTGAGCTCCTCGTCGTACAGCACTTCAAGAGCGAACTTACTGAGGCGGGCTTCAATGTAACGCGGAGCCGCAGCGCTGTCGCCGGTGCGCACATCGCCCCAGTTACCCTGGGTTTCAATGAGGAGTTCTTTTTGGCCAATGTTAACAAGTGCGTCGCCGATGGCCGCATCGCCGTGCGGGTGATAAGCCATGGTCGCACCGATAATGTTTGCGACCTTGTTGAAACGACCGTCGTCCATTTCCTTCATGGCATGAAGGATGCGGCGCTGCACCGGTTTGAGACCGTCGCTCAGCGTCGGAACAGCGCGTTCCATGATTACATAGCTCGCGTAATCGATGAACCAGGTCTGGAACAATCCGCTTACCGGCTGGATATCCGCATGGCCATAACCGATGGTGGTGGCGCGTTCTTCTTCGGGGTCTTGTATGTCGTCGATTGGATCCAAGGCTTAACTGCAAAACAAAGCAATTGCCCCGCGCTTCCCATATTCACTTTTGCACATCTGCACCGGCGCCCCTGGCGGGCAGTACCGGCGACCCTCGTGGTCGCCCTTCCAAGACTTCAATTCCCGCTTGTGGTCGCGCTTCTTTCCAATTTCCCAATGCTATTCAACCCATTCCCATTTCCTCCCGGCTACTTTCTCCAGAACAACTGCCATTTGCGCCCCGGCTTCCTGCGTATCGACTTTCAAACCGCCTATGACATGGAACAACGGATACGCATGTTCACCGCGCTTTAAACGAAATGCACAATGCGAACTGCGCCCGCCGTTATAAACATTTTCCAGTTTGTCGTCTTCTTGCCAGGCGAAATATTCCCTAACCGGTAGGTAGCCCCATTGGTGTCCGATCAATTCGATGCCTCCGGCCGAAATAACCACGCGGCGGATTACACGCATTCGCAGGAGCAGGAACATCACGCCCAAACCGCCAAGCACAACCAGCACCTGGATCTTGAGTTCCGGCTTGTCGTAATCAGGCAGGGCAAGTAAGCGAAAGAACTGCATCAGGATGAACAAAGGCAGGATGCTCGTGAGGAGGTTTTTTAAGTACGATTGCACCCGCGTCATGCGCAGGACAAGCTTGCCGCCTACATAGGATTCCATTCGGTAGGGCAGGGGAATCGGATAGGGGAAATCTTCCTTTTCCATGGGATTCATGATCAGGTGCTGCTGGGCAGGCAAGTGGCTCAGAGGGCAGACAAGGCCTGTTGCAACAGAATCCCACTGAGCAGCGCAAAAGTAAAACCCATCACCGCTGCCAGTAGCCGGTGTTCGCGGTTTGCTGCATCGCTTTCGTTCTTTTGCAGGTACCAGATCCGCGCCGCCATTAGAATGCTGAGGGCAATAAATTGGCCGAACCACGCAAGGGTAAGCACTGCCATGCGTTCGTATTGGCCGATGCGCTTGTTTTCGTCGCGGAGGGTAGAACCCGTTTGACCTGCACGGTTCTGGTTCAAGGCGTATTGAATGATATAAAATACCGGTCCGGTAACAAAGCCGTAGCCCAGTAATACGCAGCTGCTCTGCAGATCGGGCCAGGGCAGTAAGGGGGCTGAAAAGTCCATTCCAGGCAATTGCCATACGAAGAGAATACTGAGGATATGGATGATCTGGTCGCCAGTAAAGAGCAGCAGGCCTCCGTTCTTCCAGCGGCGGGAAGATTCTGTTTTCAGTCCATCCGTTATCCAGTGAATGAAACCAATCAGCAGGGAGGCTTTCCATGAACTGCTGAATATCAGGGCAGTAAGAACTACTATGCCGATATGGGCGCCCATCCAGCGGGTGAACCAGCCTTTGTTTTCCACCATCCGGCGGGTTTGCAACAGAAAATCAGAGGCCAGATGTGCGAGCAGGAGCCGCACCAGCCAAAGAAGCTGTTCGTCAGAATATTGCATTATTTGGGGGGTGAAGAAAGCTCAGAGGTTAAACATCCCACCAGCCTTGCGGATCGCTGATAAAGCGCTGCACATGTTCAAGCTTTTCGGGGTCGAGGTAACCGGTTTCAGCAGCAACAGGCAATAACCGGTCGAGGTCGGTCAATGTATGCAAGGGTACTCCGGCGCTAGCGAATTTTTCAGCAGTAGGCGGGAAATTGTAGCTGAACAGGGCCAGCATGCCAATTACTTCTGCACCATCTGCACGCAGTGCTTCAACAGCTGCCAGGCTGCTTTTACCGGTGCTGACAAGGTCTTCAACAACCAGCACAGGTGTCCCTTTTTCGATACGGCCCTCAATCTGATTCTTCAGGCCATGCTTTTTGGGCTCCGGCCGCACATAACAAAAAGGCAGATCGAGCGCATCGGCCAACAGCGCGCCGTGTGCGATGCCGGCGGTAGCAACTCCGGCTATCGTTCCTGCGTTGGGGAAATGCGCGCGCGCCGCATCGGCAAGGGCTTCCTTGAGGTAACGACGTATGACAGGATAACTCAGCAAAACGCGGTTATCGCAATAGATCGGACTGCGCAAACCACTCGTCCAGGTAAAAGGATCGTCCGGATTGATGCGGACGGCCTTCGCCTCGAGGAGATAATTCGCTAAATTTGCACCGGAAGAGGACAGCATGGACGCGCAAACTTACAAAATCTACTTTAACAGCTGTGCCCTTGTCTTTGCCCCTTCCATGGATGCTATCCGGGGTCTTGCTAATGTCTACTTCATCGACGACGATGAAGTGGAGAAAACTTTCCGCGCCATGGTGGCCGAGGCTTCTGCCGGTCGTCAACTGAATTATGTGCTCCTCAGTGAGCAAACAGAAAAATCACTGCTCGATTTTAAGGAGCGATTCCCCGTCATTGTGGCAGCAGGCGGTCTGGTACTCAACGAACAAGGTCAGATTCTGACTATATTCCGGAATGGTTTTTGGGACCTCCCCAAAGGCAAAGTGGAACGCGATGAAGACCGCAAAACTGCCGCTCTCCGCGAAGTGAGCGAGGAAACCGGTCTGATCCAGGTGAATATCAGCGAGAAAGTGGGCATCACCTTCCACGCTTTTTCGGATGAAAAGAATCCGGTTGTGATCAAAGAAACCCATTGGTACCGCATGAATGCCCGCATGCGCGGAGAACTGAAGCCACAACTGGAAGAAGGTATCACCGTGGCGCGCTGGGCCGATCCGGGGTTCTTCCAAACACCCGACTTCCAGTCTTATGATTCCATCCGCGAACTGATGGATTACTTCCTCACCGGCCTTACGGCAGGGGGTACAAAAGGTGTGTAATCGCCGCCGTAGATGATGATATCGCGCACAACGGTGCTGCTGATATTGCTCAATTCCGGACTTGTAATGATGAAAATCGTCTCGATGCTGCTGTCGAGCTTGCGGTTTACCTGGGCCAGGTGGGCTTCGTATTCAAAATCGCCCGAACTGCGGAGCCCGCGCACGATAAAGGTAGCACCCTTGCGGCGGCAATACTCGACGGTCAGTTCGTCGTAGGTATCCACTTCAATCCGCGGATCGTCTTTGAATATTTCGCGGATCCAGGCCATGCGTTCCTCGAGCGGAAAAAGACTTTGTTTCTTGGTATTGCGCCCCATGGCGATGATCACCCGATCGAAGATATCGGCGGCGCGGCGCACGATGTCTTCATGACCGCGGGTGATGGGGTCAAAGGTGCCGGGGAAAACGGCGATGCGGGGTTTCCCTTCAGTTGCTGGGTTCAATGCGGGCTGGTTTAGGATGACGGCCGAAGCGGATCAGGTACAGCGAATCTACTGCTTCCGCACGGGTATATTGATTCAGGAAAGGCAGGCGCAATACCGTGGGGCGGAAATCGGCGTAGCGTTTATACAAGGTGTAACCGCAGCCGTGGAGATCTAGGCTGTCGAGGTAATTGCGCTGGCAAAGGGTGAAATACGGTTTGCAGATATCGATATCGCTCCAGTGAAACCAGGTCTGGATGCGGCCGGTATAAAACTCGAAACTGTGGATATTCGGCGGGCGCTGCGGCGCATAGCGGAATGAATCGAGCGGTATCTGCAAGGCCTGCACATCGCGTGCTGCCTGTGCCGGCGCCTGGTAACGCAGCAACTGCGGATAGAAGTAACTGTTCATCGCACCGTTCAGCACCACGGCAGTCAAAGCGGTAACAGCCAGCGCACCGGCACTGCCGCTCCAGTCTAAACCGGATCGCATCCTGCTATACATCCAGACGGCCACCGCTATGAAACCCAACACATAGAGCAGCAGCAAGTAGTCAGCACCTCCTGCAGGCGGGAAAATGAAAATGGGAATACAGATCAGCAGCAGCAGCATGACCGGCACGAAAACCAGCATCAGCCAGCGGATAAGCTTCCGGTAACGCTGTTGCGTTTCCATTTCCTGCAACCAGGCCGCAGCACTCAAGGCTGCGAACGGAAAAGTGACGAAGATGTAATGCGGCAGCTTGTAGCGCGAGAGTGAGAGGGCGACGAAAGGCAATACCCAGCCCGCCAGTTGCAGCCAATGCGTCTGCTTCGGTTGCTGCCAGCCTTTGCGGATGCCGCTGATCAATGCGCCGAGCGCCAGCAAAGACCAGGGCGCGAAGGCCCAGAGATAGGTATGGGTGAAAAAGAAGTATCCTGCGTCGTTGGCCCAGATGTTCTCGCCGGTAATGCGGCCAAAACTCTGTTTCCACAGAAAGAAATACGGACCTTCCCAGCCGTATTGCCGGTACAGACCCATGAACATGGGCAACAACAACAAGACGATGAACAAGGGCGCGGCCAGCCAGGCCGGGTTAAAAATCTTCTTCCATTCCTTCCGCAAGAGCCAATGGGTGCCGAGAGCCAGCACCGGAACAATGAGCCCGATGGGTCCTTTGCTCATCATGGCCAGGGCAATGCCTGTAAATCCGAGCAGCCATTGCTGCGGTTTGCGGTCTTCGGCAAATGCATACAACTGCCAGACGGCAAACAGCACGAAGCCGGCCAACAATGTATCGGTGCGCACATCGTTGTTGAATTGGTACCAGGCCAGCGATGTGCTGAGGATAAGCGCGGCCCGGAGCCCGGTAACACGGTCGTACATGCGCGTTGCCAGTTTGAAAAGCGACCAGATGCCGAGCAGGGAAACCAGGAACGATGGAAGCTTGTAGACCAGGTTCGAAGGGCCGAAGATTTCAAAAAGCCAGGCGGAAAGCCAGAACAGGAGTGGCGGTTTATCGAGGTAGTTCTCGCCGCGGTGCAGCACCTCGAGATAACTGTGTGTCTGGGTCATTTCCAGGCTGATCGACGCGTATTGCGCCGCATCCACATCCATCACATCCACCCACAGGCCGGGCAGATAGGCCAGCAGAGCGAAACCTGTCAGCCATTGCAGCTCGCGTTCACGCATGCCGCGAAGATACGATGGGAGGGGAAGGGCACAGCTCCAAAGACGAAAGCCTGCCGGATGGGTAATTCCGGCAGGCTTTTCCTGATTAGGCTTGATTCAGCTGACTCAATACCCGAACAACTCCATGTCCTTCGGGTAAACCACCCGATAGGATACACGGATCTTCTGCGTCTCACCGGGCTTGAGGGTCAGTTTCCAGCTCAGTTCTCCGCTTTCCTTGTTGTGCTGGGTGCTCACGCCCGCCGGTGGCTCAAATCGCAGCTCGTCGATGCGGATTTCCTCGCTGGTGCTTACCGGAATCTGGTCTTTAATGTCGAGCGTAATCGCCTCGCGGTTCGTATTGTTCACCTGGATCTCATAACCCAGGCTCAGCGCCTTGCGGCCTCCCACGAGCTGACGGCTGGCGTAATTCGTCACCAGCTTGCGCTCGGTCAATGTCTTCTTGTCGCGCCCAAAAGAAAGCTTCAACGTGTCGGTGGCTGCGTTCAGCATGAGCTGGCTCTGGCCGGTGAAGCTGCCGCGGAAGAAAAGGTTCGCCGGTCCGGGCAACAGATTCAGTCGCTGCCAACCGGTAACATCCGCTACCAGAAATACCGCCTTGTCTACTTTCGGAATGCTGTAATAGCTGAAACGAGCCGGGAGTGTATCCGATTTCAAAGGCACCAATTGTGGTTTGCCGTCGGGAGGAAGCGTATACGGCAAGGCAATCTCGTAATCCACTGCGATGGCGCTGGTGTTCATTTCCACCAACGAACCGATGGTCTGGGTTTTCAGGCGGCGTTGTAATGCTTCTTGTTTATCCAGCGCGTCGTCATTTCCATCCATGTCTTCCCGCGATGCCGATACCGCCCCAGCCTCCATGGCTTTCATCTTCATGCCATCCACGTAATATCCATTCACATTCTGTTGCCTTCCTCTGAAACTCAATCCGCTGTTCTTCTGCAATACGGGCAGGTTGCTGTTGGAAATGGGCGTGCCGGTGCTGAGAATCAGCGGAACCTGGTTCCAGGCTTCGCCGCTGCGCTGGTAAACCTGGGCTTTGGAAATAATCTGCACCGGCTGCTGGATGCTTTCAGCCCGCAGATCGTATAAAGCAGACCAACCGGCATCGTTCACCAGGTACGTGAACTCAATGGTGCTCTGTACCGTGTTTTCGCTGGCGAGCTGCAGTACGATTTCTCCGTTTTGCTGGCCCTGCCCGGCGCTGTATTCATTGATCTGCCGCTGCAGGCGTTGCTGGTTTTCCTGCAAGGCAGACATCTTTCTTACGATATCAAAATGCTCTTCCCTGATCTGGTTCATCCGCAGCCGGAAAAGATCGGCCACCTTTTGCAATTCGGCTGCCGTCACGCCCACTTGCTGGCCTCCGATCTGCCGGTTGTTCAGGAACAGTTCCGATTCTTTCTCGAGCACATTCTTCCGGGTTTCCAAACGGTAGATTTCCACCTTCAGCACCTCCACGGAATCCTGCCAGGTCTTGATCAGGCCAGGCCATTCGCGCGGACGTAGAAAGTTTGTGCGGTACGTGGCACTCAAAACCGCCACATTGTTCGAACTGGCCACCTGGATACTGGCCGGATTGATGCCGGTCGACAAATGACCGATCACCATTTCGCTGATGCCTTTCGGAATCTCACTCCGTACGCTGCGGTACACTTCGGCACCCTGCAGGTACACTTTGACACGTTCTACCTTGGAAACCAAAGGTGCAGGCTGGCTGTAAAGGGAAGGGATTAGGCCGGCAAACGCAAGGCCGATAAGGGTAAGACGCAGCATAGGCTTCAAAGATAAGTGCAGGCTGCAGGCGGAAAATAGTAAGCGCATACGGGCCTTCATTCACTTGCCAGCCAAAAGGTAAACGGGGCAGGCGTATTTTTGCGCTTTCAGGTGAAGGACATGAATTTGCAGGGGATGGATTTGCTGACAGACCGCTTCGGACGGAAGCACGACTATCTGCGCATTTCCCTCACCGATGCCTGCAACTTCCGCTGCGCCTATTGCATGCCCGATGAAGCTTACGATTTTATGCCGAAGCACGCGCTGATGCAGGTGGATGAAATTCGCAGGCTGGCCGCATTGTTTGTGTCGTTGGGTGTGAAGAAAATCCGGCTTACAGGCGGAGAACCATTGGCCAGGCCGGATTTCAGGGAAATCATCCAGGCCTTGCAACCCCTGGGTGTTGAATTGTTGCTCACCACCAACGGCAGCCTTATCCACCGCTATATCGATGCGTTGAAGGAAGCAGGCATGCGCAGTGTGAATGTCAGCCTCGATACCCTGCGGCCCGAACGCTTTGCCGCCATGACGCGCCGCGACCGGTTTGCGCGGGTATGGGACAATATCCAGTTGCTCTTGCAGGAAGGTTTCAGGGTGAAGATCAATGCCGTGGCCATGAAAGGAAGGATTGAAGACGAACTGCTTGACTTCGTTGCATTGACGCGCGAGCAGCCCTTGCATATCCGCTTCATTGAGTTCATGCCTTTTGCCGGTAACGCGTGGGACAGCCGTCAGGTGCTCAGCGCCGGGCAGATGCTGTCGCTCATTGGCCTCCATTATCCACTGACAAAACTCAACGACGAACCCCATGCCACGGCGCGCAAATACCAGGTGCCGGGCCATGCCGGTACATTTGCCTTTATCACTACCATGAGCGAGCATTTTTGCGGCGATTGCAACCGCCTGCGCCTGACAGCTGAAGGGAAAATGAAGAATTGCCTTTTCGGCAGCGAGGAAATCGACCTGCTTACCCCGCTCCGGCAGGGCAGGGAAATCGCTCCGCTGATTGCTGCTTCCGTGCAGGCGAAACACGCAGCCATGGGCGGGCAATTCAGCCTCGAAGGCCTGGCGGAACCCGCAGGAGAACTCGTGAACCGCAGCATGATTGCCATCGGAGGCTGAAACCATGAAACAATTTTTGTCTGTACCCGAAGCCAAGGCCATCCTCGACCGCGAAACTGCGGCCTTGCCGATGGAAGAAATACCATTGGATGAAGCTGTTGGTCGCGTGGCAGCGGTCGATGTCCATGCACCGCTCGATATGCCTTCGTTCGACAATTCAGCGATGGATGGCTATGCTTTGATTTGGGAACCGGGAAGGGAAAGCTACACGCTGGTTGGTGAAATTGCCGCAGGCGATGGCCGCGCGCAGCAACTCGTTCAGGGCCAGGCCATGCGGATCTTCACCGGAGCTCCCGTTCCGCTTGGCGCCGATACCGTTGTGCAACAGGAATGGAGCAGCAAGGAAGGCGATCAGGTGCACTTTGAAGGGAATGTAAAACGCGGCATGCACATCCGCCGGCGCGGAACCCAATGCAGGCAAGGAGAAAGCATCCTGAAAGCGGGAACGCGCATCACTCCCGGAGCGATTGCTTTATTGAGTTCGGTCGGAATCAACCGCATCGCTGTTCACCGCCTGCCCGTGGTGCAGGTGTTGGTAACCGGCAACGAAATTGCTGCACCGGGTACGGAACTCCCCCCGGGTGCAGTCTACAATACCAATGGACCTTTTCTGGGTGCTTACCTGAAGCAGTCCGGTTTTCCGGTGCAGGTACACGGTCCGGTGCCCGATGAACCGGAAACACTCCGGAAGTCCATTCACGATGCGCTCCTGAACTGTGATGTTTTGATTCTCACCGGGGGTATTTCGGTAGGCGAATACGATTTTGTCCAACCCATGTTGCTGGAAGCCGGCGCTCACCCCTTTTTCTACAAGCTGAAGCAGAAACCCGGAAAGCCGATCTGGGCCGGGCGTGTTGGCAACACCATCGTCTTCGCCCTCCCGGGGAATCCGGCTTCTGTTATCACCTGTGCCAACCAATACGTCATGCCCGTCCTGAAAAAGATGGCCGGTTTTCAGGATGTGTTCGAACCGGATGCGCGCTTGCCGCTGCGGCAAGATTACCACAAGAAAGCCGGACTTACACAAATACTCAAGGTGCAAGTGGCTGAAGGACAGGTAGAAGTTCTCGGCGGGCAGGAGTCTTTCAATCTTTTGCCTTTTGCCGAAGCCAATGCGCTGGCTGTAGTCCCGGAAGAGGATGATTGGATAAAGGTGGGTTCATTGGTTCCCGTTTATTACCTGTAAAACGATAACCAACGTACATTAACAATGTTGAGGTATAATTTTTATTGGTTTTTACGGCCTTATTTTATTTTGTCGACTTCGATTTCGAATTTGATTTCAATTTCATCACTGGTGATTTGGTCAGATCGCTCGTAGATGAGGGTGTAAACCGAAACGACTTGTTTCGCCACAGTTTCAAAAATGCTCTTGAGTTGTTCGCTTTTGTTGGCTATGATGGCATTTGATTTTGAATCAGCAATGGACTCGATGTTATTCTTGTCTAAGTCTTTTCCTTTCAAACCAATGGAAATTCTTAAGTGATCTGACTTTTGAATATCGCTTTCCAACTTATCAGGGTTGTTTGAATCATTATCCCCTCCATCAGTAAATACAACCAATGCCTTTGATCCTTTAAAGTTCAGATTATCCAGAAGTGTCAAACCTCGGCTGGTTGCCTGGAACAGTGCGGTTCTGGATTGATAGTTGGAGTAGTTGTTTATCAGGTCATTCAGTAAACTGTAATCAGAAGAACCAAAAAATCTTGTTTCCTGAATATCGTTTTTACCCGAAAAGAAGACTACTGCAACTTTTGAGTTAGGCGTACTGGATGCTACTTTCTCTACAAAACTTTTTGCATATTCCTTCAGGTTATCCACGAGGTCTCCAAGCGAAGTGCTCATATCCAAAACCAGAACAGCGGCAATATCAGTTCTTGAGCTCGTTCTCGAATTATTGAACTCGTCTTGTATAATAAACTTGTTACCTTTCCTTTCGAAAACAGTAACTGTATCAATTTCATAATTTCTGGATTCACTCTGTATTCGAATACCATCTGCTATGATTTGAACCACACCATTTCCGTTGTTTCTGGTGCTGATCTGATTCACGCTTATAAACGGACTTTGACTCCAGGGTTCACTTGAAACACTTGGTGTGCCATATTGATTATTGTATTTTACAGTGAAAAATTCCTTTTTCCCAACCCACAAAGAATTCTCTTCACAGGATACAAGAAAGAAGGCGAAGATGAGGCAACACCATTTTGTCCAATTCTGCATAGCATTGGTCTGCATTTGAGCTATGCAAGTATACTTGATTTCGCACTCATAGTGTTTCCAGAACAGTTTAGCGCAAACCCGGATAGGGTTGTGTTGTGTAGTTTTTAGCGAATGGATTCATTTGGCTTTCGAAATATGATGTATGGCAATCGAATTGATTGTTTTATCCGACAACAGTACGGAATATGTTCAATTGAAGCGTTTCGGTTCTTTGTAACTTGCGCACAAAAGAAGCTGCAATGGAATGGCTTTTCGTGCTGATGCCGCTCGCGGCCTTCCTCTATGCCTCTGTCGGGCACGGCGGTGCAAGCAGCTATTTGATGCTGCTCACCTGGTTCGGTTTCCTGCCCGATGCGATTCGCCCGGGTGCATTGATGCTCAACCTGGCGGTATCGGGCATCGCCTTCCTGGCCTTCCGGCGCAAAACGCAGTTTCCATTGCAATTGTTCCTTTGGTTCATGGCAGGTTCTGTTCCCGCTTCGTACGTGGGTGCGGGCATCCGCCTGGATGCTGAACTGTATCGGATCCTCCTGGGTATACTGCTGCTGTTTCCGGTGTTGCGTCTGTTTGGATGGCTCCAGCCGCGCAGCAGCAAAGCCCTGCCGGTGTCGTACCCATGGGCCATCTGTATAGGAGCCGTGATAGGT
>Ga0315901_10006374_pt1 | contig 14146 bp, 13 predicted proteins | sample LakEriMetagenome_10_FD_203761 | JGI IMG/M metagenome (GOLD analysis project Ga0315901, IMG submission 203761) | Freshwater fungal communities from buoy surface, Lake Erie, Ohio, United States - Buoy 2 MA116 | ecosystem: Environmental > Aquatic > Freshwater > Lake | place: USA: Lake Erie, Ohio... | reverse complement strand
TACCGATCAGATTTTTTTCACTTTCGTTAAGATTTAATCTCCAATCGTTCAAATCTGAGGCTAATGGTACTTCATCAGCAAGCCAGTGTGCTCTATGTTGGTTTTTATAGAACTCAAATGCTTGTTGGTATTCAAATGGTTTATAGAAATGGCGGGGTTCTGTAAGTTTGCTCATATATTTGTTTATTTTTAATCGTTTAATTCAAAGAATTTTTTTCTTAATAGCCCTTTATCGTAATCATCTACATCATCAAAAGAATTAGATTTTGCTTTAGGTGTAGGTTTACTATCATCCTCGCTATCGTGGTACTCCATCACTTCAAAATGTCCAGTTGAGGTGTCTGCATTAACCATAAAGGTCAATCCATCCGCCCCATATCTGTTTTTCATAATATGGTACCGTCCTGTGCCATTTACTTTATCTTCTTTTTTCCTTGAAAGCGACATTGCAAAGTCAGCAATCATCATTTTGTCGTACGATCCTGCTGCTTTATCTCCTTCAATGATATTATCTTGTGCACCTGCTCTATTAACTTGAGATACAGACCAAATAGGTATGTTTAGTTGTCGAGCTAATCCTTTGGTGCTTTGATAAATATCATCGATTTCTTCCTTACGTTCACGATTCTTTTTCTTGGAAGATAATAAATCCACATAATCAATTATAATAAGATCAGGTTTAACACCTAAATCTGTACATTTGCCAATGTGAGATTCAATTGTGGAAATTGTGGCTTTACCAGTAGGAAATTCTTTTATAATTAGTTTTCCGGGGAGTTGGGGGATAATTTCCTCGATTCTAGATTTGAAACTATCAATTTTGGTAACCGAAATTTTAGAGAAAAATGCATCATATCGTTTACCAACGTAATTTTCTCCTAGTTCTAGGGTATAATGCAAAACATTATATCCTAACTTTACAGCATATCCTCCTAGGGCTACAAGAGACCAAGATTTTCCACCTCCTGGGTTACCAAATATAATGCCAAAATCTCCATTTCCAAGTCCGCCCTGGAGTAAATTGTTGATAAGTTCCCAAGGTGTAGGTATAGTTGCTCTTGAGTCTTCTCTATAACGGTCTTCAATGTCTTTAACATATTCATGTCCTAAATTTTTATCATTGCCTGCTTTTAATGCATTGTCTACTAAGAATCTAATACCGTCAAAATCACCTGCTTTAAGTAAGTCAACCGAAGTTAATAGTGCTTTTTTCAGTTGTTGGTTTTTACAGAAATTGGTAAATTCTTCTTGTACGTACTGTAAATCAGCATCTGAAGAGATGTAAGCTGATTTGAGTTGTTCTTTAATAGATATTTGCAATACCTCATTCTCTACCTTTTGCAATTCAATTTTAAGAATCTCTAGAGTAGGAACAGTATGGTATTTGTCAAAATAATTTAAAATTTCTCCAACACACCACTTTACAGCTTGATTATCAAAATATTCATCCGAAATAATATCGTGAATATTGATTAGAAATTCTTTATGGGTTAATAGAGAAGATAATACTTTAATTTGAAAATCGTGTCCGTAAGCACTAAGCGAATTTAACGTCATTTATTTTTTGTAACCTTTAAAATGTAAGAAATTGTCTTTTAACCAATAATCTACGTTTTTAATCATCCCACCCAATTTATCCTCTTCATACATTATCATAAAGTTTTTAGAGTTAAGTTCAGGCAAATCAGATTCAACCAAGTTGTTAATGAAAGTTATGTCACGTTGATCCACCATTGGTTTCGCTAAGTTCATAATCTTAAAATTGGTTTCTAGTCGATTTTGGTCTTGTAATATGCGTGAATATACTACATGATCTTTAAATTTCCTAGCTGAAATATCGAAGATATCATCTAATGTAAGTGGGGTTGTTTTGAGTTCAGGGAATCTTTTAAATATACCCTTTTGTCCTAATCCTTTAACTCCTGCTACTTTATCGGAAGCATCTCCAAGTAGTGTTTTATACAAGATAAAATTTTCAGCTAGCACATCAAACTTTTCAAGTACGGTTTTTGGGCTATAGTATTCTTTTTCCATAGGACGATATACTATAACTTTTTCATTTACTAATTGAATGAAGTCTTTATCTGAGGAAACGATGAACACCGTGGAATCAAATTTTTCAACTAAACTTGTAGATAACACCGCAATTATGTCGTCCGCCTCTACCTTATCGATTGCTATGGTTTTAACAGGTAATTGCTTAATATACTGGATTAAACGTATCATTTGATCAACTTTGGAATCGTGTTCATCATCCAAATCATCAAATATTTCCCAGTTAGTTATCCTTTGGATATGCCGTTCAGATTTATATTCGGGGACCAGGTTCTTTCTATTGCTAGAAGAACCTGCCCCATCGAATACAACATAAACAGCAGTGGGTTGGATTTGTTTAACCAAAGAACCCAATGAGCGGAGAAACCCACCTAATCCACCCACGTGAACTCCATCAGGATTTACCATGTTTAGCATTGCAAAGTTCCTAAAAAATAGATTTAGACCATCTATTAATAGAACTCTGTCATGTCTTTTAGGGAGGGATACATTATCCTCCTCCTTGATATCATCTAGGAGTTTAAATAGTTCTTTGTGTTTCATTTTATTCTGGTTCTTGTTCGAATTGAGATACAATGCTGGCTTCTTCGTTTTCCTCAATTATAGAGAAATCTCCACCACCCAATATTCTTGCCCATTCATCGGCATATTGGTTTTTGTACTCTTTAATAGACTTATCATCATCTAGAATAAATCCGTGTGGGGTCATTACGATTTTACCTCGTGTAGTAACACCATTTACGTGATTTTTATCAATCTGAAGATTGGTACGTTTAGCAAATTCTACCTCTTTACCATTTTTAATGGCTTTGATTTTAGAGGTACCAGCAGACATGATATTACCGAAAGTAATTACAAACGTTGCATCATACCACATTGCATATCCACCTTTATTCATCAATTTGGGCTGACCCATTGGTGATTCTGGTTTTAGAGTCCATACCTTGTTTACTACTACAAGTGTGTTAGTGTAAGGTGAAGATTCTTTACGGGACATTACAATCTTTTGATTTACGTTGTTACCGAATTGGGTTGACATCGCACCTGCATTCCATTCGTTGTTATTTTTATTGGATCTGATTGATAGATCGCAAGGAATGGAACCGATACTGTCCCACAAAAACAACAGATCGTACGGTAGATTACCTTTTTTCTGCTCATCTAGCAAGTCCAAAATAAAGGTAGCAACATCTTCAATGGAATTTAACGTTTCTCGATCTACATAAATAAAGTCACCTTCATAGTCAATAACCTCATTTGTTTCTTTATCACGAGTAATGGTAATATCTAATCCCATTTGTACTGCGTGATCCCAGTTCCACTTCATCTCAGTAATAATGAATACAGGTAGAATGCCGTTTGTTTGGGCTGATACTGCTGCTTCAATCATTGCTGTGGTTTTACCTGTATCAGAGTGTCCTCTAAGCATAACAATGTGACCCATTGGAATGCCTGGAATAGAGGATACTTGTTGGAAAGCAGGTGATAGTGGAATCCACTGTTGATCTTTAAATTTGACATTTTTGTCCAAACCTTTTTTGGTTTTGAACTTATTCAAATCAAAGTTAGACTTAATTTCCGCGGACACTGCCGCGGAAAGTGATGCATTTCTTTTTTTAGCCATAAGTCTTAATCTTCGTCCTCAAACAAAGCGTTAAATTGATCTCCTTTAGATTGTTTTACTTTAGAGGTATTTAAGCTGTAGTTAGCTTTTGGGGCCGCAGCCTCCTCTTCCCAAGGCAAACGATCTGTAGATGGTACTTCATCTTCAAAACTATCGTTAGCTTCACTGATAATATCGCCTTCTTCGGCTTCATCTTCAGGGGACAACCATTTTTCTAGAGCAGACTTCATTTCCTCAAATGTGTATTTTTTAAATGAATCTGTTGGGTTTGGTTGATCAGACATCCACTTTTCTACTTGAGATTTGTTTTCACTCAATGGAGATGTTTTCAACTTAACACGCACTGAAGATTTATTGTATTTTGTACCAGTTGATTCAGGTCCTACAGTTTCAACTGTAATGTCTCTACCGTTTACAATATCGGTATAGTCACCAATTTCTTCATCAGTTGCTAAGCTTAGCAATTCTTCATATACTTGCTTTCCAAACTGCCACAATCTAACGCCCATGTCTTCTTCTCCACGTACAATTACAGGAGCAAAAACCCGAACTTTAGGATCAAGTTTTTTAGCTAGTACAAAATTTTCCTTGTTGTATTCGCCTCTAAGTTTAGTAGCAAATAGAGCAATTGGATCCTTTTCTCCGAAATTCAATGGAGAAATCATAACTTTGTTTGTAATACCGTAATAAATTTTAAGTTCCGTGAATGGGTTTGCTTTGTTGAAAGCAGACGGAACGATACGGATTTGTTGTTTCCCTACCTTAGGTGACCAATAGATTTTAGAGTAATCGGTTTTTTCCTTAGGTGATGTTTTCTGTTGAAGACCATCTAACTTCTTTTTCAATAGTGATAAATCCATAGATATAACTGTTTATGTTTGCAACTGTAAATATAATAACTTTATTTGGAGAAAGCAAGTCAAAATAAGCTCTCTTTCGAGAGCTTTATTTTTTATTATTACGCTAATCTTTTAATTCTTTCTACTTTTATGTAGGCAGTTTTTGCAAAATTAAATAGATCTTTATTACTTTCTTCAAGTCCCGGAATTCTCATAATGCGATCAGATTCTCTGCTTAATTCTTCAAGGGTTCTTCTAATTTCATCTGAGTTAAGACTCCATGCTTCTGTTAAAGATTCTTCTTCTTTTAAGAAATTTTTAAATGCATCTAGTTCTTTCATATTTCTATAATTTTAAAGATTTTTGTGTTTATTTTTTTTTTATTAAAAGAAAGATTCTTTATTAGCTTTAATTGCTTCAAAATCTAGTTGTGGTTGATCCTTTTTAAGTTTGGTTAATGCTAAATCAAAAGCTATATCAAAATCAGGACGATATTCTAAATCTAATGATTCTGGTTCACCCATACTATCTTCAACTACACCATCAATATATTCTCTCATATACCCACCCTCATCGGTATCCAAAAATGGATTATATGCTTCTTTTAAGAAATTTCTAAATGCATCTAGTTCTTTCATATTTCTATAATTTTATTTTTTAGCAGTAAATGGGGGAATTGGTGTTCCTACGGGGTATGGAGATCCTTCGGGGGCAGCTGTTACGGATGTTTGTCCATTTTCGGTTGAATGAGGTTTACGTAATGGGATTGCCATATGATTAATTGGTCCGTAGCATTTAGATAATAAGATACCATTTTCGGTTTTCCAAATTTCACAAGGCATTTGAAACATATCACTTTCACTTGTAGCCGGAGAACTCATATCAATGATAAATTTACGATTTACAGGTGCCATCATTTCCCATTGCTTAGTTTCAGGATTAAATTGTGGGATAGTGTCTGCTGGTGAGAAATACCAAAATAAAGACCATACTGTTTTATCTGTTCCATCAGGTGTTGACTTATTGTCTTGAGCACTAAATTCACCATAAGTTCCTCCTTCACCGTACATTGCGGCACTGTAAATTCCTGGTCCTTCTAATACAGGGCAAATTGCACATCCTTCATCAAATTCTTTACCTTGAATGGTGATTTTCTTTCCGGTTGGAACAGCAGCTGATGCACCACAAAATGCAAATTGACCAACTTGAATACTTAATACTTTTTCGGATTGAGGTTCAGTTTGACAACCTACTAGTACTACTGCTAATAAAATAACTAATTTTTTCATATTTCAATAATTTTAAAGATTTTAGTGTTTAATTGGTTTAGCTCGTTATGCTGAGTAAGCAAAATACAATTCTTGTAATGATTCCAATTGATAGCAAATTTGGTATCTACTACACCACCATTCAATTTTTTAATTAGCTCGTTTAGAGCATTAATTGTATATAAGGTATTTGATTCCTTCTTTCTATGAACCAAAATAGTATTTTCAGGTATATAGCTTACGTTTGCGTGTTCAACATTGTAGGTAATAACGTATTCTTCTTTACCTATAATTTCCAAAACAAACATTTTATTGTATATAATACTGTATTTGGCTTTTATATCTTCAATTAGTACATCCAAACTTGCGGGGTCTGTAAACGTACAAAATAGCTTATTGTTCAAATCTTTTATTGTATTTAAATCCGTGATAACATCATATTGCGGATTATACATATTAGTTGTTTTTTCCAAAATCATAGTCGTAACCTGTTTTACTTTTAGTATTTAATTTGTATTTTTTGAATATTTGTTTAACTTCTTCTAGCACATCTGTTTCTGTTTCATCTACATCTAACAAAAACGAATCGTACGTGTACAAAACCAATTTCGTGTTCTTATTTGTAAATATACGCACCATTTCCCACAATATCAAAATGTTTTGAGCTGTTTCATACCCTTGCAACAAATAATTGAATAATTTCTGTGGGTTCATTTCCCCCACACTATTTTTTTCAATCCGATAATTTGAAATCGGTACCTCAATGTATCCTTTTTCATTAAATTGTTTCCAGTTTTTTTCAACCAAGCTGTTTACTCGTTTAAAGAATTCCAGGTTTTTGTATTGCTCAAACACTCCTCCATATAGCTGTTTGAATGTCAGCTCTTTTGCTTTTGCGTAGTCCACTTTGTAAAGTTCCGCAAAATGCTCGTGAATTTCATTGGTGGGAAAACTATAATTAACCAAGTTAGCAACTAAGTTAGGATGAAAAGCAGATATATCAATTTCAATAAAAATATCGTTGCGTGGTATAAAGCTTTTTCTACAACCGTTTTCTTTGTTGAGGGCCGCATAGTTAACTCCGTTAAATTTGTTTGAAGGTCGAGTTGTGGTTGTTTTTAAATTGTATTGGGTATAAACAAAATCGTTTTCAATTGGGTGAAAATGTTTTTCAAACTCGGTTTTATTTATACGTAAACCGTTTCTTTCAATAGCATTAAACACTAGTGTAACTTTACTGTTAAAAAAATCATTGTACGGGGTGCTTACATTCTCAATGTTTGGTTTCAAATCATTGTAAATTTGCTCGCACACCTCGTAATGCTTAACAATTGGGATAATTTTGTTTATATCGCTGTTTTTACCGTGGTTTCTATAAAATAGTTCGTGTGTTGGGGTAGTGGGTCGTATATACGGAGTAGGAGGGGGTGTGATGTCAATCAAATGCTTAATCGGAAAATAATGTAATATTTCCTTCTTATCCCTACAATACAACACCTCAAATCTTTTAAGTATTACGGTAATGTGTTGCGATATTTCGTTTAGCGTTTCACTGTGGCTAACGCCTAGCATAAAGCCTTTAGTTGCTAAAAGCGGGCGAATATACACCAAAGATACAGAGTTGTGTACGGGGTGGATACGGTCATTAAAGGGTATTACCTCTATGAATGCTTCCTTGTAGCCTAAATTGTAGAAATTTTTAAGTTGGTCTATGTCTTCGATTAACCAGTACATTGCGTAACCTTTATTTGTGTAAATATAAAAAGGCTCCTTTGTGGAGCCTAGTTATTTGTAAAGATAAGTGGTTTAGAAACTTTCAGGAGCTTTTTCTTGATAAAATTCTTTTACTGCTATAATTTCATTAGGTTTAATATCTTTCACGTAACAACCATAGTACATATCCCCACTTGATCCTCTTTTCTTTTTTCTCCATTTTTTTTCCTGTTCTATCCAAAATTCGTAATCACTTTTTAGATCATCAAATCTCCTTTTTCTAGCTTCTGGATCATCTTTTTCTTTGGGGTAATACTTATCTATTTGGGCATTTAACCACTCATCTGAAATTCTTTTATCTTGGGTTTTGTTAATAATATTAGGTGGGTTTACTAAAGAAAATAGTGAGGTTTCTTTATTTTGGTTTATATTATTATCTACTATATCATATGCCTTATCTATATCTTTAATTATACTAAAAGTATCTAAATCAAAGTCTCCGTAATCAATAAAGATTTCACTAATTGGTTTTTGAAATTTAACTACAGTCATTTTAAGTTCGTCTGCTTCCTTTTCTCCATTTTCAGGTGTTGCAACAACCTGGAATACTTCAGCCATACATTCTATACCTTTTTTTCTTTTACCATCAACTGTTCCGGGAGCATTAGCTTTTGTTAAATTATTATCTCCGGGGTATAGAACTGCACGTGGGAAGAATTTTTTATTTTCTTCGTTATTGGATAACCATGAAGAATACAATGTTACACTTTGGTTTGAATCCTCTTCTTTTAGCAATCCTGCTAATTTTTGCATTCTGCGAAATTCTTCGTTTATAATTTGATTTGCCATGTTATTTATAAAATTGAGTGAATCTATCTCTAAAGTATTGTGTAAATCCTGGTAGGTTTTGTTCGCGTTCTGCTCTGGCTACTATGGATTGGTTTACTTTGTATACTTGTTCTTTTTCCCCGGTTAGTATCCAATTTATTTGGATTGGGGTGTATAGTTCAAACATTACATCCTTGTCTTGGTTAACGTATTTTCTATAGTCTTCTAGAGATATTTCTAGGAATTTGGTTTCGTTGCCTTTTTTTAAAAAGTATCTTTGAAATTCTCCTAGTTTATAGTCGTTTTCGGTTAAAACAGGGTAGGATTGTTTTGGGGGAGAAGGAGCTTTTTGGTTAAAATTTAAGCGAGTAGAAATTGAATATCCATTTTCTATTGTATATAAATTATCTACAGGGAAATTTTCTACTTGCAAACTTGCGGGTAAATTAGTAGGAGATTCATTAGGGTTTATTTTTACTAGTTCAAATGTAGGAGATTCATTTGGTGTTTTACCACTAAAATATTTTCCGTTAGCTGTTTCGTAATAATATCCTTTATATGGAGTAATAGGATTTCGAGTAGTAAAATCCCCACCATTAGTATATAGATTAGTTTTAACTTGTGATTTAGGATAATACATTATCTTAATTTAACTTTACCTTGTTTAATTAAATTATCTATCTTTCTTATTTTTGCTAAAACCTCATTTGTGAATCCTGTAAAAGGTGGGATAATAGTTGGATCTATGCTTTTAGCTTGGGTTGTTATTTGACTATATGCGGTGTTAATGTTATAATTATAATCAAAATGGACACAATCAATATAACCCGAAAAATTACCACCCCATCTAAGACCTGCATCTGTTGCTACTTTATCAATGCCTTCTTCAATCCATGGAGTTTTATTACTTTTTAGTAGTGTTCTTCTAGTAGTACTAGCAGGGGTTTCAATGTTTATGTCAATAGCTAATCCATAATTATGTTGAGAAAATCCAGGAGCAGCATTTTTGGAATTTATCTTTTTTAAATTGTATGATTCTTCCCATGTACGTCTAACATCATTAACTATAGCTTTATAGCCACTATATTTCTCTTTTAAAATATCAAAGAATTTTTTAAATGAAGGTCGTGCTACAGGATCTAGTTCAGATAATAGAGCATCTAAGGTCATAATACTTCGATTATTTCTGCCATCCAAAATTAAAAATTGAGTACCATTATCAGGTTGTGGGCCTATAACACCTGTTCCACTATTATTAGCACTATTAGATGGGGGAAGAGGGATATGTTTATAAGGTTCTGTTCTAGGTATAGATATTGTAGATAATGAAGTATTCCAATCATTATCTGATATATTGTGATTAACTTTAGTTATAATAAAGCTTAATGATGAGGGGTAATTAGAAGGTAGAAATTCGTTATTAATTTTTAATTTATTGTATATTTTTATACCCGATATCCCCTCTAATACTAATTCAAAAGATAGTGGAATAAAACCAACTTCGCTAGAAGGGATGTTATCTGTTTTATATCTATTATTGTTTAGAGTATTTATATAAGTTTTATAGGCAGATTTACCTTGAGATATAAAAACTTCATCAAATTCTTGATAACGACTTTGGTTGATATCTACCTGTAAGTTTTCAACAGTTGCTGTTCGGTTTGTAAAACTCATTTCACTTCCCGGTCCTGTAAGTATTTGGTTGGGGGTACTTTCTAAGGATTGGACTTTAATTTCACCTGAAACTCCTCCAAAAGCTTTAAGTAAGTATATAGCATAATTTGTAGAAGTTAGTTGACTAATTTCATTTTGATTATATATATTTTTTCTTAGCTTATCTTTTTCGAGTTGGATAATTCTAGCTAAGTATTCTTCAAAGCCCATTGCTAGTCCATCTATTTCGGGATTAAATGGATCTCTTACTATTCGTTTTTCATTAAGGTCATCATCAAGAGTAGAAGCAAGTTCTTCACTCCTTTCTGCTTGTTGAGTTGCGTATTCGGATTTTAAAAGTGCAAATGCCCCAAAAACTTTAAATGCAAAAGCATCAAGAGATGCTATAGCTGATAGGGTACTTTCCTCAGCTTCATTTGCTAGAGATTGAAAACTTTGATCCGCTAAAGTAAAATCTCGAAAAGCTTCTGCATATTTTTCTCTAGTTTTGTCTGCTTGTTCTTGTTCTATTACAAGATTTAATCCGTTAGGTTCAGATATTGTTTCAGCAAATCTGTCTACTAATCCTTCACTCCATTTTGAAAATGCAGTTCCATCTATTTCAGAAGTATTACTACCTGCGGCTGTGGCCCCAATGCTGACCATAGAAGCCAATTGAGGGGTAATTTTAGATACAAACTTTACATCTTTTACAAAGTTGGAAACTTGATTATTAGTATTTGAAGGATTATATCCATATACTTCTAAACTAACTGTATCTTTAACCTCGGGAAATGAAAGAGTTTGGTCTATTATTGTAATTTTATAATCCTCTTTTATAACAGGTTCTAGTTTATTGACTCCCCCTAAAGCAGTATTTATCCCATTACATAAATCTTGCAAAAATTTAAATAAAGATAATTGTTGATCAGGATCCCCGTTTGCTACAAGTAACCCTGCAATAAATTCAAAATTTACATAAATATCCATTAATGACCCATATGTGTTACCATCAACGGAAACTAGATAGGGAACAGGAATACTATTAAGATAAGTGGGACTAACTACACCTGTTATATCACCATAAGAATTTAAAGAAGGTTTAAAAATACAAACTCTAGGATCTAAGGGAACTTGATTAGGAAAATATGTAAGTAAACATCCTTCTTTTTCAAAAGTAATTTGAGAAAATTTAGGAGAATTACTATTTTGCAATATAGGTACTACTAAACTTTCTAATTGAGATAAAAGTTCACCTAATCTTACATAAAATTGAGGACTTTTATATGAATTATCATTTTTTGTAAAAAATGTTATATAATTAGGATAATTAGTATTTGCACTTTCACTACGTTGATATGTAAAGTTATTTGTAATTTCTCTCATTTTACTGAAAAGAAAATAACCTAAAGTATTTAAGGTAGCAACTTTAGCTATATTAGTATTGAATAATTTATTATCTTCTGAGAATTTAATATCTTCCAAAACACCTCCATCAGGATAAAATTTTGCTTTAACTGATGTATTTACTTTTAGGGATTCAATAACGTCCCCAAGTGTAATTAAATCAATTGAAATATCATATGAACCATCAGGATTAAAACTCCAGGTAAAATTAGATACTTTACCAAAAAATCCATCGTAATTACCCTGATAATCTCTTCTTTTTTTCTGAATAACACTTAGCATTTGAAGTTGAGTAGTACCATTAGTTTTGAACCATTCATCTTCAATTATAGTGTTACCAACTTGTTGGATTTTGCCTTTATTATCAAGGTATTTATCCCATCCCCATTCTAACATCATTGTAAAACCTAATCTTAAATAGAGTAATTCAATAACATCAAATTGGAATTTGTTATGAGCTTTAAGTGTTATATTTGCTTTTCGAATAGAGCCTCGGTTTAAAGAATCAATAGTAGCTCCTATAATGCCTGGGGGTGGTTGAATTCCAAATTCTGTTCCTCCTATACCGTAAATAAAAGAATCACTCCATAAATTATTAGCGTTAGTAACACCTGCTCTATTATTGTTTAAAACACCACCTGTGTATTGAGAGATAGTATTAAATAATACTGCTTTTTCTGCAAGTTGAGTGCCAAAAAATCCTGTAGGAGGTAGTCCTATATTTTTAAGTTTTGAGGAAATAAAATCTTCAAGTTGGGTCCCTAATATAGTATCCACCTGTACACTAACTGAAGAGGCTAATTTTATCCAAGCATTTCTATTAGTAAGATATTTGAGTTGATCATCATTTCTAAGAGAAGTCCCGTATCCACTAAATTGAGCAGATTGTCTAGTTCTAATTTGTGAGTCTACAAAGTCTTCAATTGGTTCTCCTACTATATTTCCTTGCATAACTTTAAATTTGGTTTAACGCATTGTACTGAGCCATAATTCTGCTTATATTAGCAGGTATTCTGATTTGAGATCCTTCAGGTATATAGTATGAATTTTGAGTTAAATTAGTATTTGCAATTGAAAGTACCCACCATAAAGTAGAGTCACTATAATATTGTTGTGCTAATACATCAAATCTATCACCTACTGTTGAATATACGTAAATGTCATTAAAATCCAAAGGAATTTCAGGATATTTGGTTGTGCCATAATATCGTTTTCCTGTGGTGTTTTTAAAAACTGGAGAATTTTTGTAGCGATTCATTACCTATTAAGAATTAAAATCTAAGATTTCTTACTTGAGTAGCCTGTCTAATATCTGCTACAGCAGCATTAGTATTAATTGGGGGTTGAACAGGTGGGGCAGCAATTGAATTTCTTGCGGGAACAGGGACAGCATTAAACGCTGATCCTCTTCTAGCAAGTGAAGTTGGAGGTGGGATTTTTGGTAGGCTAGGATTTGGTAAACCTGGTTTGTTTACTTTTATACCTTCTTCACCAAAAGTATAGTCATTAGGTGGATTATAGTTTGTAGTATCGGATAAAGGATTTGTATCCTTAGATAAAGCTATAAATCTTTCTGGTCCAAATTCGTTAATTGCTCTATCAAGAGTATCACCATTTTTATCAGTGTAAACACCTCTATATCTATTGTCTTGTAAACCAGGTACAAATGTATGAATTGGGATAAATTGAAATCCTGTTACTCGAATTATGTGAGGCATTTCTTTAACAGTATGATCAAATCCCGCAGTATCACTTATTCCAATTTCCCATGGAGATTCGGTTGGAACTGTATAATTTATGCTTTGTATAATGCCAGGTTGTTCAAATAAGTAACCTCCTACTGTAAGTACAGCTAAATTGCCTCTCATGTACCCATTAGCTGAGTAATCGGGTGCTAAAGATGAAGCTAAAAAGTTTAGCTTTTGGTACATTGGTATTAATTCTTCTTTAGATTGGGCTGCTACTGTCCATGCTAAATTTACAGTACGAGTAAACCCATAATATCTATAGAATTTTTCACCCCTACCCATGTATCTAAAATCACCCCATTCCGCAGTATAGTTATCATCCATTGAATCCAAAAATGCACGGAAATGAACATATGTTCTTAAGCTAGGATTATTGTTATCTATTATTCCTATACTAAATTTAACTAAATCATTTCTATCCCCACTATGATTTGCTTTATCAGATTTATACAAGGGATGAGCATTGATTAAATCTCTTGAATCTTTTGTACCTAATCCTTTAGTATAACTGGAAACATCTTTATTTCTTCTACCTGGGTCACCTAGATTAACTCGGTTTTCAATGTTTTTAGTTTTATAATTTGGGGCCGCAGATAATATATTCTTTTTTCCTCCTGCAAATATTTGTGTAGATGGGATTTCTGTTCTGAAATCACTTATATTTGTGTTTTCTGAAGAGAGATCAGCTTTTGTTTTCTTAAATACAGTTGAAGAATCTAAAACATAATATTTACCTTTAAAAATCTCATTTCCTACTTTATCGAAATCTAAACCACTATTTGTATTAGTGTATAAATTTGAACGGTAAGCATTTCCAAGAGCAAAAACCCCTCCTAAAATAGTTTGGGAAGGTGTTATGTTTGGAAAAAAGGTTTTACCATATAAGTTTTTTGAAGATTTAAGTGCAGTTTCAGCTTTAGTTTTACCTTCATCTGTAAAACTATATCTTTCTATAACAGTTTTTCCTACTCCCAGTATAGAACCAGGTCCACCCCCATATTTTAAAATTTC
>Ga0315901_10006367_pt1 | contig 14162 bp, 20 predicted proteins | sample LakEriMetagenome_10_FD_203761 | JGI IMG/M metagenome (GOLD analysis project Ga0315901, IMG submission 203761) | Freshwater fungal communities from buoy surface, Lake Erie, Ohio, United States - Buoy 2 MA116 | ecosystem: Environmental > Aquatic > Freshwater > Lake | place: USA: Lake Erie, Ohio... | reverse complement strand
CGATTTGTAATACCGCTGGCCTCGGGTCTGACGCCGGTGCCAACGTACTACCTGACGATACCGTGATGACGAGATCGCTGGGTAATTCTTTGCCGTGCTTCTTCAGCACTTTTTCCATCTGCGCGGGTGACTTTATTTTTGTCTCATACGCATCGGTAATGCCATTCACATCGGCCCACGCTTCAATCGCAGCGTTTGATACCCACTGCCGCGTGCCGCGTTTCGGCACCAACTTGTAGCCTGGCACTTCTGCGCCTGATTCTAACACTTGAAACGCCAGCGCCCGTAGGTCTTTAATCCAATCCTCGAGCACATCGGCCTTCTCAAGGTAAGCGGCGAGTTGTTCTTTATCAAGGTTGACGATCTGCTGATGCACTGCGCGGTCGACTGCGCCGTTCATTTGTGGGCAGATTGGTTTGGCTGCACACCAGCGGCAATGATCGCCCGTCTGCATCGGCGCGCCGTCTTGTTGCGCACGCTTTACTGCCTTGGCGAGGTCTTGTTCAAAAGAAAGAATCCGTGCCTTAGTAGTAGTCCAGCGCCGGACTTCTGGCGGCTGTACGATGATGAGCTCAATCTCATCGGCGCCCTCGAAAACCCATTCCGCCGCTTCGGTTCGCATGGCGGCGGCTGCGTAGAACATGAGCTGTTCATTCTCCACAGCATCCACCATAACACCGTCACCAAACTTCCAATCAAGAACGACCGCGCGTTGATCGATGCGTCCCAAGAGATCAGTACTACCAAATACACCAGGCAAAAAATCACCAAACCCGACACGCGTCTCCACCATGATTTCCATTCGCTTGTCCGGGTCAATGACATCGAGGGCCGCGAGAGCGGGAATAATTTTCTCATCGAGCAACTCCTGCGTGAGAACCTGATCGTTGTACGTGGCGCCCAAACACTGCGCGGGCGGCTTGTCGAACTCCAATAACTCAGCAATGACATCGTGCAGGAGCGTACCACGGTCGGCGTGTTCGCTAGAAGGCTTGGGCGGCATTTGCTGCACCAGCTTCACCGACGCCGGGCAGTTGATGACGCGCTTGGCGGTTGAGCCGCCGACGATGTTGGAATGGTTCATTATTTCACTCCCGCTGGCTCGTTACGCCATGAACTAGACAGGCGTTGACGCAACAACAACAGTACCGGCGCAGCCGTTTCGTCGTAAACGCCGGGATCGGTTTTGATGATGACCTCGATCAAATCTAGTGCTGCTTGCAGGGCTGTGCCATCTGCATCAAAAATGTCTTCTACATTCATTTGACTGTACCTCCGTTTACTGTTTGAGCCTCAACTGTACGCCCGCAAATAATCCTTGTCAAATACTTTTTTAGCCCTTATATTTCGGCCATGCGCGAATCTGAAGTCGAAAATTATTTGGTGTGGACGGTGGAAACCTTGGGCGGCCGCGCATGGAAATTCAAGTCGCCCAATCAGCGCGGGGTTGCTGATCGGATCGTGTGCCTGCCGAACGGCGAGACGTGGTTCATCGAACTGAAGCGACCCAAGGGCGGACGGTTAGCACCTTTGCAAGCATTGTTTCGCGACGAAGTAATCAAATTACAACAACGCTACGCGTTACTGATTAACCTACAGGAGATTGATGAATGGCGCCGTACATACCTCACCCGTTGTTCGACCGAATCATAGAGATTTACAAATTGAAAAACGACGCGGCGTTAGCGCGCGCGTTGAAGATGTCGCCGTCTAACATTAGCCGGTATCGCTCACGCTACACACCGATCCGCGCGCACGTCATCCTGCGCATTCACGACGCGACCGGTTGGCCGATCAAGACAATTAAGGAGCTGTGCAGCGATGCAGCTTAGACCTTACCAGGAAGAGGCCGCCGATTTCCTATACGAGAACGACCGTGCGTTGGTGTTGGCGCCTGTGGGCGCCGGCAAGACCGCGATCACGTTGACCGCAATGGACGACATCATTGCCGACAAGATCGCGCATCGGTTTCTTGTCTTGGCGCCCAAACGCGTCTGCACTAGCGTCTGGCCGGTTGAGGCGCCGAAGTGGTCGACGTTAAAGGTGGGCGTGGCCATCGGCACGTCTGCCGAGCGGCAGAAGGTACTGGCGGATAAAAGTTACGACGTCGTCGTGATCAATTACGACAATTTGCAATGGTTGGTCGGGCAAAACTTGACCGGCTTTGATGCCATCGTGTTTGACGAACTGACCAAGCTCAAGAATCCATCAGGCAAACGCTTTAAGGCGTTGCAGCGCGTGATCGAACAGTTCCCGGTGCGCTGGGGCTTGACCGGGTCGTTTACCAGTAACGGTCTGGAAGACGTCTTCGGGCAATGCAAGATCGTCGACGAGAAGTTACTCGGCCGCGCGAAGGGCGCCTTCCTGCAACAGTACTTCGTCTGCACTAATCGCGATTTCGGCGACTGGGCGCCACGCAAAGGCGCGCTGGAGCAGGTCATGCGGCGCATTAAGCCCGCCACCTACTTGCTGGAGCCGGGCGACTACACGGACAAACTGCCGCCGTGTCACGTCGTCGAGATGCGCTGCCCGATCGATGATCGCCAGCCGTACGAGACGATGAAACGCGACTTCGTGGTCGACTTTCCTGACGCCCAGGCGGTGGCGGCTAACGCGGCCGTGGTGACGGGCAAGCTCCAGCAGATGGCGTCGGGTTTTGTCTACGACACGACCAGACTCGCTGCCGTGATGCCCGGCAAGTTCACCGTCACCAAGAAAGCGGTTTGGTTTAGCAGTCACAAATTCGATTTGCTGCATGACCTTTTGGAGGAAAACCAACATGCCAATACGATCCTGGTTTACCAGTTTGAAGAGGAACTGGCGGAGATTAAGCGGCGCTATCCGCAGGTTCAAACGCTGGATGACGTGGACGCGGTGGAGCGTTGGAATAAGGGGCTGGTCCGGCTTATGGCCATTCACCCGAAAAGCGCGGGTCACGGGCTCAACCTACAGTACGGAGGAAACCATATGGTTTTTATCTCGCTACCGTGGTCCCTTGAGCTGTACGAGCAGACCATCGGACGTCTGCATCGTTCCGGTCAACTGCGCGAGGTATGGGTGTATTTGCTTATGGCCGAAAGAACCGTCGACGAGAAAATCTGGGCCGCCCTGCACGACAAACGAGCCATCTCAGACATCGCATTGGAGGCATTGAAATGAGATACCTACTTTTACTCTTGCTGGCAGCGCCGGCTTTCGCTAACCCGAACCACTTGACCTACACGAACGGCGTCGGTCTGCGCACCGTGCTGACCTACGAGCGCCGCGGGTCGTGCTGGGATCGGCACATGATGTTTGAGGTGGATTGGCAGCATCGGGCGATCTACGGCTGTTGGTCGGAGTCGCAGGGGCTGGTCTATATTGACATGCAGGATGGCGAGAAGCGCGTTATGCCCAAGGCGCTGTTCATGCAAACGCCCGCAACAGGGGTGCAACTCAAAGCCGGAGGTGACCGATGAAGCGCCTAGACTACTGGAAAGCGCAACACAAGGCCGCGCGGGCAGAATACCGCCAGCGCACGAAAGAATACAATCAAGCGGCTCGGGCGCTGTTCCGAGCCAGTCAGAAACTAGACCGAGTAGAGGTGAAAATTGCAATCGAAACATCTAAGCTGGCGCGCGCTTAACGACCGGCTGCCGTCCTTATCCGAGGAAGAGGTCTTCGCGCTACTGACGCACGAATCCATACACGAGCGCCGCAGCTCTATTCTGCAGCGCCTGCACCAACGCTACTGCGCCCTACGCGACGCGCGGGAGCGGATCGAAATCATGGCCAAGGCGGTACGACCATGATGTGTATGCATTGCGGCGAACGTACTTATGTTGTCAATGTGGTCAAGATGGCCGGCGGGCTGCGTCGTCAGCGCCGGTGCAAGGTATGCAAGTTCAATGCCTACACGGCCGAGGTGTGGTTGAAAGCAACGGCCAATGGCGCGGAGCCGGTTTATACTAAGGAAGAGGCGGCGTTAATAAAAAAGAAAGGGGTTGACGTTCGTCGGGCAAATGAAGATAGGAGAAAAACTGATGCTGCATAAAGGAAGATTCATTCAAGACAATACTGTGGTCAAACCGGCGCCGTATGACACTGGCAAGGTCAGGATCGGCGTGTTCTACGAGCCACCGCTGTTTCAGCGCGCATCGACGCCAGAAGAGCGGTTCATGCAGGACGTGGTGCTAGGGACGAAACCCTATAAAGAGTCGTCCATCACCAAGTTCTTCGGGAGACTGCTGCGGATATGAAAGACATTGTCGTGGTGTACTACGCGGCGATCGCGGTGGCGACGTTCGCTTTTCTAGCCATTGGCCTGCCGGAGCCCAAAGGCCCGTCACCGATGGAATGCACAACCAAGGACACGACGGTCTGGATGACGACGCGCGACCGCGTCATTTGCCAGCAGTTGCGCCGCCGCCTAGTTTGAGCCGGACCGCTTCGTATTGGGCGTAGCACTGCTTGAGGGCGAGTCGGATTTCGTCGGCTTCTCTGGCGAGTCCGACAACCACTTCGCTATCCTGTCGGTAAAGCTCTCTTGGGGTACAACCGCTTGATCCAGCACCGGTGGCACTGCGCACGGCACCGACTTCGGTGGTGGGGCGCTCCGGCCTGTTGCGCAGGCTGTTAGTAAGGGCAGTATTGCGAGCAGCCAGCTCACGTTTCTCACGATCGGCCTCCTGTCTTAGTTGGTCGGCGCCCAACTGCAGCGCCTGCTGTTTCTCAATCGATTCCTGCAGCGCCCGGGCGTGCGCCTCCTGCTGTTGGATGCGCTCGGCGTCCCAGGCGGCCTGCACCTTTGCCTGACCGTCGCCGCTACCTTTGACGTAGCCAGCACCGCCTGCAGCGCCTACGGCCAGCACAGCAACTAAGATCAACCAAGGATTCATTTCTTTTCGGGAATTTTGGTGCTGTCGAGTTTTTTGTGGATCTTAATTTCTTTACAAATCTGGACCTCTTTACCTTTGCTGTCTTTTTGCTTGTTGCAGACCTTCTTCGTCTCGGCCCAAGCGGTTAAGTTTATAGTTAACCCCAAACAAGTTAACAATAGCAGTTTAGCAATCGTCTTCATCAGTTGATCTCCGGGTGAGGGGGTTGTTGAGGCGCTGGTTTGCCGTTAAAACCTGTGGCCACCGCGGGCGCCGCACTAATCGGATCGATGGTTGGCTCCATACGCACAGGTGCGTGGGTTGGTGCTGCGGCTTTGGGTGTCGGTGGCGTCGGCTTGTCTTCGCGTTCGGCGGCGGTCGAAAGTCCTGGCGGTGTGAACTGTGGCAATGCGTCCTTACCTTTGACGGCAAGGAGGGTCGCCAAACTTCCCAATACGTACTTCGACATGTCGCTAAGAATGAGGAAAAATTGCTTGTCCGCTGGCGCCATGAAATACGGCTGCGTTACGAAGACGACCGAGTACAGACTGATCCCCACCATCATTAAGACGGTAAAGCAAAAGGTTAGAGCGATGCAGAACTTAATTACCGCATCGTGTTGTTCCTGACTGAGAGCAAGGAACTGGCTGATTAGCTTTAGCGGGTTCATCGGCTTTCATATCCTCCGGTTTAAGTAACTGCTCTGGGCAGGTTCCTGTCGTGCTGCAGTACGGCTTCTTGCATTCCTTCTTTTCCCAGTTGTCTGGATTCTGACAAGGATAGCGGTATTGGTCGCAACCACTAAGCCAAGCGAGTATCAGAACCAAACATATTGAGTGCCATCTCATAGTGATGCTCCCTATCTGCCAATCCAATAAATCCGCCGTTGATGCGCTTCGTCATCGCCTTGATCTCACCAGCGTCTGCCAGCGCGTTTAACTTGTTCGTCTCCCAGAACCAACAGGCTGACTGCGCTGCACCCTCGAAGGTCTCCAAGTACTCGGCGGCTTCTTCCGGTGAAATGTCCAACGATGCTGCGAACCAAAAATAGTTGTCCTTGCCAGTCAACTGCAAAATCCCGCGCCCGCGAAATTTGAACCCTTCTTGGCTGGCTTCGTCGCCGTTACCCATACGGTTAGCGTACACACGGCTGGCGATTTTCTGTGGGTTGCGCTCGTACTGCTTGGCAAGCTCAAGGGTGGGGAAGTATTTCGGGAAGACACGCATCAGACCAGACGCGCTGTAGTTCAGGTTCTCTGTGACAAACACGAAGCCGCCCGACTCATGACCGCACTGTGCAAGGAACGCGGCGATGCGCTTCGGGGTGTTGATCTGGTACTCATCCAGCAAAGACTTGCCGCCTAGCTCGGTCTGCGGACCAAACAGCGTGTCGTACCACTGCTGCGCGTACTTGGTGTGTGGGGCAAACTTCTTAAATTGTGCCAGCGTAATCATCTGCCATACATCCTTTCTTCCAGTATTTCACGCCGTAATTGTTTCATCTTCTTGACTTCTGACACCGCCGCCTGCGTCGCGTTGTACATGTCGTAGTACATGAAGGCCAAGACCGGCATGACGATGAAAAAAGTCAGCAACACGGCCAAGACGGTAATCAGTAAGCCCCAAGGGACGTCTTCATCGTCACGCTTCTTGTCGTTAGCCACATTAGACCCATTGCCCACGCTACTACGAAAACGACTGCTGAAATCCATGTTATTTTGGCTCTGAGTTCCGCGATTTTTTTTCTGCGTCGCCATCTCGCCATCTGAATCTGTTTAAGCTCTTCTGCGTGTGCCGCCTCCTGCTCGGCAACGATCGTCTTCCACATCTCTTCGAACTTGCTCCAAAGTGCGCCAAGCTCTTGAGGTGATCGGTACACCATGGTTTCGCGTATCTCGGTCAGCATGGCATCCAAGCGCGTCGTGATGATGATCCGGCGCAGCGCCCGGCGGCCGATGCTTTCCTCACCCTTGTACACTTTCTTGCCTTCTACCTGCTCGGCCAACAGCGCCTTGCTCAATGCGTCATACGAGTCCATCAACGCGCCCAACTGGTTGCCAATCTCGGTGAAGACGTCGTTCGGATCAGCCTTGGCGATCTCTTGAACGCGTTGCACTTCGGCGTTGTACTTCTGCTTCTGCTCAACAGTCGGATTGCCGCCCGTTACCTTATCAAACTGCGCACGCAAATCCTTCAGTACTTCTGACACCTCGCCGCTGGCGCCCTTGATGTCCTTGTAAAGCTGGCAGCCCTTCTTGACCGCAGCAACTGCGGCGTTTGCAGCGGCAAGGAGGGTTAGCGGGTCAATTTACTCCTCCATCATAGGCACCGGCGCCATTGCGCCTTCCGTCGCTACGCCGCGTACTGCACCGCGCGCTGCGCCCGTGGTCAGATCGTTGACGGCGTCCTCTACCCACTGAATGCCGTACTTCTTACCGATCTGCATTACTTGGTTAATCTTAGCAGGATCAAACTTCTGCACCCTGGGCGACACGGCCTCGAATACTTTGACGGCGTCTGCTGGGTTTAGCAGCAACGCTTTGAGCTTTTCTTCCGTCGCCTTGGACGCAGCGTTTGCCCAGTATTTACTAAACAGCGAGGTCACCGCGTACAGCGGGCCAGATACCGGGTTGTAGATACGCGAGATGATCTGCTCGGGCGGTACACCGGTCAACTCTTCGATCGGCGTGCGCGGTACAGTCTCACCACGGAATGATACCTGCGTCGGATCTTTGGACAAGCGCTCGGCAGCCACAGCAAAGTCGGCCACCTTCTGTGCATAGGTCGGGCCGAACACGCGGTTGAACACTGCTGCACGGTTGCGGTCGTTTAGCATCGCGACCGGATCAGCGGCCTGCACAATGTCGTCCAGCATGTAAGACCGCACGGCGTTCAAAATGTCCTTGTTCGCGCCATACTGGTTTAGCAGTTTGTTGGTGAAACTGCGGTCGCTGTACATGCGCGACACCAGCTCTGCTGGGTTAGAGAAGCCGCGATCACGGATGAGTTGCTCGCCGGCCACACGGCGGAAATCGGATTCGAGCGCCGCTTTCTGACCCAGCAAACGCTGCACGTCATTCACGGTGCCGCGTAGTTCTTCCTCAAGCCCTGGAATGAGCGCCATTGCGCTGCGATTCTTGGATAGCCACTTATTGGCCGCCTTGGGGTCGACTACGTCATTCTTGAGCGCAGCACGAGTAAAGCTGTCGTAGAACGCGTCACGAGCAACACGTACACCTTCCTCGCCGGTTGCGCGGATGAAGTCGTCCACGTTCGACTTGTTGCCGATGATGGCTGGCGCGATCTGTTCGACAAACTTCTTACGGTCAACGTTCTTTAGTGTCTCGCTGCTAAACGGCAGACCGACCTTTTCCAGATAGGTTTTATCGGCGTTGCGGTACGCAGCGACGAACTCTGGGTCAAGGCTGTCAATATGGCCAGATACGCGCGTCTTCAGTTCGCTTAACAAACGAATGTCCGCAGGATCATTGGCCTTGCGCAGTTGCTTGTTGATCTCGCGCTTTAACGAATCCAAGTCCTCAACGGTCGCTTCGGCAAACTTAACGCCTGCTGGCGTAGCGGGTACACCTTCTGCGGTCAAGATCGGACTGGCTTCGGTTTCCGCTGGACGGAAGCGCGAACGCACCTTGTTGTAGATGCTTGGGAATGTCTTGAAGATATCCGACGCCTGTGTACCTGCGACGAAGTTATAGATGTCGTCCACCGACGCTGCCGGCAAAGTCACGCCTTTTGTCTTGGCGACATTAAACGCCTCGGTGTAGAGCGGACGCACTTCAGCAATCGCTTTAGCTTCCTTGTCGGCAACTAACTTCTCAATCCGAGCGCCGAACGCATTAGGGTCAACCACCGGCGCGCTGTACGCGTCAGCAATTTGCTGATCGAGCGAGCGCACCTGACGCTGAACGGACTTTTCAGTCGCACCCGTGATTACCGCCAGTTCTTCCGGCTTCAATGACGACAGCTCAACTTTGGATGGGTCACCAAACAGACGAATTTGATTGGCGCGCAAATCCGTCTTGGCCCGCGCAAACTGCTCACCATACTTGGCCTTGAAGACCGGATCACGCGACGATAGGTTCTCAATGAAACTGATAATGACCGGGTTGTCGGCCATCAGCGCGCTGATCGGCATTTGCACACGTGGGCTGCCAGGTGCTTTCAAAGAAACACCTTCTTGCGCTTTGACGGCGTTTTGCAGTGTGGTCAGGAAATTAGGGTCAGCAGCGCCGGCGGCGATAAAGATGTTGTTGATGCGGCTATCAACATCACGCAGCAATTCGTTCTCTGGCTGCACGCCGCGCAACTTGTCGACAACTTCTTTCGCCTTGTCGTAACCCTTACCGACCAACGGACCGGTCTTTAGACCAGTACCTGCGACGTAACCAGCGCCAGCGCCACCAAACAACGAACCGACAATGCGACCAGGCGTGCCACCAACGGCTTCGCCAGCAGTGCCGCCGGTTTCAGCGCCGGTGCCAATAACGAATTGTTCGGATGGACGAGCCACGACTTGCGCGGCTGGCCCCATGCGACGTATGCCTGCCAACGGCGGGAATAAATAAGATGCCGGGTCAGTCACCGCTTCAATACCTGTGGCCAGTACGCGCTGGCCAAACGTCTGCGGTAGCGCGCCAGTCATCGGCATACCTAACGCTGAGAACAGTCGAGCAGAAGGTTCCGTTACCGCAGCCTGACCACGTCTGAACGATTCGCCCGGCGTCGCCGCAGGCGCTTCAGGTGGCTGGCCAGCAGCGCGTGCACCCAACTCGAACGGATTCAAGTTAAGCCGCGTTAAGTAGTCCGAGATCATCTGACTAACGCCCGTAACTGCACCCAACGTGCCAGTCACGCCGCGTTTGGCAGCCTCGGCACGGTAGTCGCCTGTAGCCACCGGGCCGGCCATGCTGGAGGTGAGCTCTTCTAACTCAGCCTCTGTAAGCGCTTGATCGGTGCGAAATGACTTCCCATCAACGGTATAAGTGTAGCCCATGTTAGTCCTCGGTAACCGTTATAGTCTTACCGCTTTTGAGTGTCACAGTTCTAGTTTTACCGCGCCCTGCCGGAGCAGTAGGCAGCGTTGTGTCTTCAAACAGTATGTCAATAGTTTCTTGATCTATATCTGCTTTAGATGCTATCTTGCGTTGTGTCTTAACTTCTCTAGCGTACTTATCGGCAGCTACTTTGCGCAATAGTTTGACCGTGCTAATGATGTCGTTAATAGTGCTTTCAGTAGGTACGCCCTGGAATGTTGTAGAAACAAAATCTGACGCCCTACGCAGTACTGCTGGGTCTACTCTTGCCAGCTCAACGTCTTTGTTACTTAAACGTCCGCCTTGCGTCATTTTTGCTAACTCAGTAATACCAGAGTTAAACGACGACGCATTTTTAGTTACTTTAGCCTGATTCAACAGACTTACTGCGGAGTCGCCTGCGTCAATCGTAGATTTATATGGCTCTAAGGAGTCAGTCAAACTCTTGCGTAATTTTGGTATGTCTATAGGTTCTTTTTTGCCGGGCATTACAAATTTAGGCGCAACCCTTTCTGCTTGCTGATCAACTGCTCTGTTTACTGCTGCCTGTTGTGTTTGGGTCAATTCACCAAACCGTTTTCCATACCTAGCCATAGATTCGGCTTCTCGGTCGGTGCCATACGCAGGTTCTCTGGCAGGTTTCTCGCCCTCTACGCGTATCGCGTCGTTTACAGACTTTCGTTGGGCAGGCGTTAGTTTAGAGAAAGGCATGTCGAACATCTCAAACGACTTACCCTCCACTTTTTCGCCAAACTTTGGTGTGGCTTCGGCGGATACTGGCAACCCCGCCAAAGTGTCGTCAATCAATTGCAATGCTTCAGCCCGATTAGGCGCGTCTTCAGGAAGCGCTTCTATGGCGCGGCGCTGTTGCAATAGCCCAGCGCGGGCGTTAGCAACCTGGAGTTCTTTTGGCTGAGACGCTGCGCTGCGTTCTTGAGTACGCTGCGCCACCAACGCCGCATCGGCTTGCGCCTTGCGTGCGTAGTCGGCTAAAGCGAGCGCGCCTTGTTGATCACCAGCATTGGCCAGTTGACGGGCAGCGGCAAGGATCGAGTCAGGGTTGCCCAGATCAATGCCGCCCAGTACAGACTGGCGTGCGCTGATCATGCGCAACTGTGGGTCTTCCGCGCCCAGCAGGCCAGCCAAACCTTGGCCGAATTGTTGGCCAGCACGGATCGCACCAAAACGGATGCTCTGATACGGATCAAGCTGCGCGAGTTCCGCAGCCTGACGTTGCATCATCAGATCCTGCTGCTGTTGATACATCTCAGGCGAGGTGAACAACCCTAAAATTTCGCTTGCCATGATGGCTCCTAATTCGTCACTGCATTCTTAGTAAATCCCGTAACCTTGATTTCGCGGGCTACGGCCAAATGAATTAAAGTAGCTCGCAGCAAAATCATCTGGCACATTTTCACTTCTTAACTGTGTACGGTTATAGGCTGGGCTACTCGCCCCACTAAACAGATTCTGCGTATAGTTACCCAACGCCGACGTCAATTGTTGATTGCTACCAAGCCCCTGCAAGAACGACGCGGTTGGATTCAGCATATTTGCACCGAACATGGTTTGCGCAGCGCGGCTCCCTCCCGTTTGCAGCGCCTGCGCTGCCGCTGCGCTGCCACCGCCCAACGATGCACCGATCTCGAGCGGCTGACGCCCCAACGATTCGATGTCGCCTGCTGCGCCGAGATATCCTTGGAACGGCGCGAGTGAGCCGACCAAGCCGCGCTGGTAGCCGCCCAACAGATCCGCGCCCGTGCCGAACAACGTGGTGCCGAAGGCCAACTGACGCTGCCCTTGTTCTTGCGCCCGTGCGGCCAGTTCCGCATCCTGCTGTGCAATCGCGTTGTAGTACGCCTCCATCTCTGGATTCGTTGCGGCCAGACCAGCCCCGCCACCCGGGCGCAAACCAGTCGCACCAACCGACAAACCAGTGCGACCCGCTTGGAACTGTTCGTTGCGCAGTGCAGCCAACTGACGCTCACGTTGCGGCGCCAAGATGTCGAGCTGCGAGGTCATGTAGCGCTGCGCCACTTGTTCAGGCGAGTCGGCCAAGTAGCGCTCGCCCAAGCCAAACAGTCGTTCTGCTGCACCTGGCAATGCAGCGTATTGCCCCGGCGCTTGCCCTAGCGACTCAAGACCAATACCGCCGGCCATCGTCATCAAGCGATCTTGGTAGGCACGAAGTTCGGGCGATACGTCGTAAGACGCACCGCTCACACGGCCGTCTGGACCGGTCGTGAACTGACTGCGACCGAATCGAGTCGTGATGCCTACCGGACGAAACCGTGCTTCTTCAGCCGCAATCCGCGCGGCCGCTAGTTCGGCGTCGGCCGCCGTGCGCGCAGCTCGTTCAGCAGACCTCGCCTGCATCGAACTTCCTAGAAGCCCAAGCCCACCCCCTATAATTGCGGCGCCGATAGGCATGTCATTCTCCTTTAATCAACACGTTGTCCACTTTGCTCGAGTCTTTCTCGTCAGTCGCGTGGATGCAATACCAAACACAATCATCAATGGCCTTCACGCCGTGCGTGATGCCTGCCTTAATTTCTAAACACGCTGGCGCGTGAATAATCTCAATCTCTTCACCTACTAATACGGCCACCTTACCTTTAGCCAAAATCGACAAGTGGCTAAAGTCATGTGTGTGCTTCAATATCGCGTCGCCCGCCGCGACGTAAATCTCTTTGGCGTACAGCCCATCAGAAAAATGATGGTGGGTCATGCAGTCCGCTTCCACATGTACACAGTGATGTACGGCTGGTAATTCGCGTTGGTTGCCGATGAGCCTGTCGTGCTAATCGATGTAGCGACTGTCACGCCGGTAGTGTTGCTGTTCGTAGAAATCTGCGATCCAAAGCCAGTTGTGTTCTGCGCATAACTTTGCGCCGCGCCTGATGCGGAATCTGGCCGGTAGTAAAGCGCTGTAGAGTGAGCGTGGCCTGGGTCAGTGACCGTTGATGTGGCCGTATGGCTGTGGCTAACAACAATCGCATCTGCCGAACCGCCCGTCTCTTCCGCAGAATCAAACAACGAATTACCAGAATTAAAGCCGACCATCACGCGGCCAGCGCCGAACGCAGTCCATGTACCAAACCCTAACAACGTACCGGGGTTCGTGCTGACGGAAGAGTTTGTGTAGATCGAGCCGACCGGGTACAGAGCGTTCTTGATGGCGTCAGCGACATCTTGCACAAACGCTGTCGTGGCTAACTTAGTGCTGTCATCGGTAGATGTCTGTGTGACGCCAGTTGTTCCAGTCGGCAACGAAGGTGTGCCGCTGAAAGTAGGCGATGCAGTATCAGCCTTAGTCGCAACAGCAGTTGCAATATTGTTAAACTCGGTATCGATCTCGGTACCCTTAACAATCTTGCCTGCGTTACCAGACGGCAGCGAATCCTTGGCTGCAAAGTCCGTACTTTTTGTGTAATTACTCATGATACTCGCCCGTTCTTGGTGAGAATTTCAATCTTCTGGATAGACAACGCCGACGCGTTAATTTCAGCTTCGTAGCCGGTCTGCACAATACGACCTGACCCAGTGCCTTGCGCGTAGAGTGTTTGCAATGCAATACCGTCTGCGTATTGCGCAAGCGGTGAGCCATTCGCGCCGTATTCCGCCGTGCCGTACTCCGACACCTGTTGCGTTGGGATTTGCGTATTCTGCGACAAAAAGTTTTCGCTGAAATCAAAGCCCCACTTGATTGTCACAACTTGATTGGTGCCGCCGATCACCACAACCCCAATCCGTTTGAGAATCGACGTTACGCTTTGATCGCCCAAGTCAGATTGATTGGTGTAGTACTGCAAACGGTACGACGACGTATCGTCTGCGTAGCCGGTGTACTTACCTATGTAGCCCGTCTTGCCGATCAACAGATCGCCGTTGCGACGTGCCAGCAGCGAAGTCGGCGCAATGTTGCGCCAAGTCGTCACGCGGGAAGACCCGTCTTCCAGCACCCCGCGTGTGTCAAACACATACACGAAGTTCGATATTGGGAACGTAATCAGGTAGAACGCGTTCAGTTCCGAATAGACCGCCTTAATACCTGACGCCGTCTCGCTCGAAGCCAACTGCATAATGTCGTTGCGGACATTCTTGCTCAAGTCACGGAACGGCGCGGACTTCTCTTGAATCGTGCGCAGTACTGACCGCACGCCGCTGTTCGACAAGAACACGACATCCGTATTGGTGTTCTGCACCGAGTCGCGCGCTATGCAACCAATGCCGCCCACCGTGTCGTAGAGCGACA
>Ga0315901_10006365_pt1 | contig 14163 bp, 8 predicted proteins | sample LakEriMetagenome_10_FD_203761 | JGI IMG/M metagenome (GOLD analysis project Ga0315901, IMG submission 203761) | Freshwater fungal communities from buoy surface, Lake Erie, Ohio, United States - Buoy 2 MA116 | ecosystem: Environmental > Aquatic > Freshwater > Lake | place: USA: Lake Erie, Ohio... | reverse complement strand
TCGATAGATACGCACCGCAAGTGCAACGGTGGAATCGTCTGCGCCCGCTTGTGCGGTGAGGCGCTGGCCAGTGATCGCACTCGGATACAGGAACTGAATGTTCGAGGCGATGTTTGCTTTCCCAACTGAACCGGAGCGGGTAGCGATCTGCTCGGTAATCCAGTTGCGAGTGGCGCTGTTGGGCACCACCACCGCCGTGGGCGCAAAGACATCACCCTCGGCAGCCCAATAGGCGGCAAGGAAATCGTCGATCAAGCCCTCGGCAGTGGAGGAAGCAACAACCCGCAAAGACATCAGCTAGTTATTGTCCCACAGGGGTGCGTGAGGGTTATCCCCTATACATAGCGGGGTGGCAGGGTGACGGCTGCGTCGAGCACCGCCTGCAGCAATTCCTCAGGTGAGGTGTCTTTGCCCGTCTGGATTGCGAACTCCGCGGCATCGGCAAGGCTGCCAAAGAAGTCGTACTTCCAGCCGAAAATATCGCCGCCAAGTTGATAGAAAATGTCGCGCAATTCCTCAAATAGCCATGACAGCTCGGCCACATACTTAGTGACCACATATTTGGGTTCGGAGCCCCAACTGGACTCCGAGGGTTTTCGAGGCTGCCGCACAATGCAGACATCTGCCCCACCCCAGGCCCGTGCCGTGCCGATCTCGCCTCGGGCTACGCGGGCAGCAAGAGCGCGGACATCATCGGCGACTTGGTCGGCGGACTTTGAATTACGTGGGGACTTTGGATCCATGGGGAACTCCTTTGATTAAGGGAGTTCAAATGAAAACAAATGGGTGTTACGAAATTTCGCTGTCGATGGCTAGGAAAGCACTGGTTGTAGCGCTAGAAATTTAAAAATTACTTGCCGGCAATTGATTGGAGAGTCTCAATTTCAGCGGTTTGACCCTCGACTATTGCCTTGGCGAGTGTTTGGATTTCTGCATTCGTACCATCCGCGAGCACAACTTCTGCCATGTCAATTGCACCTTCATGGTGCATGATCATCGCCTTGGCCCACGCGATATCAAAAGCCTTGCCATTTAACTCACCGAGTGCTTGCAACTCGTCATAGGACATCATCCCGCCCATCATTGAGCTGTGGTCCATGGACATGTCGGGATTCACCGACTCGCCCCAAGATTTGAGCAGTGAAGTCATCTGCGCAATCTCAGGGTCTTGTGCACTTTTAATCTGCGCGGCTAGTTCCAAAATTGCCGCGCTTGCGCCGATCGCAGGATCAAGGGCGATATCTGACATCTCAATCGCTTGTTCATGATGTGGAATCATCATCTGAGCAAACATGGTGTCTGCATCATTGAATTTGGCAATTGCTTCAGAACCTTTTTCTGGCTTTGAGGATGAGCCGGATTCGCTACCGCACGCGCCGAGTAGGGAAAGTGCTGTAACCACGGATAGAACCGAAACGATTTTCATAGTGAGCTCCTTCTTTAACTACGACAAAGCGTAGTAGTTGATCTCAAACAATGCTCGTCAGGGCGAGACAGCTACCAAAATCGCCGATATTCCAACAACTAGAGCGCTTAAACCAACCTCAACAATTGAGGACTGAACCAATACCGTCCGACTCCGTTGCTCGTTCACGACGCGGCTTGTACGCATTTCAGCTAGCACACGGCGATTGCGGGCTGCATAGCGCAGCATTGCTGCAACTATTGCGACTTTGGTTAACAGCAACACACCGTGTGTGGATCCAAAAATTGACGAAACACTGTTGTGCAACCGGAGAGATTGCATGAGTCCAGTTACCACAATCACGATTACTGCCCGTTCAGCGAAGACACTGAACTTATTTAAAGCGATCAGTGAGTTCTGAACATCAGTTGATGGAATGACAACCATAAGCAAAACCACTAGCCCACCAATCCAAACCGCGACAGCACCAACATGTAGGGCATCTGTTGGAATCCCAATTAGTGGAGCCCGCTGTGATCTTGAATGGCCACCATATGCAAGAGCAATCAAATAGAAGCCCAGCAATATGGCTACCTTTGCATACACGCCATCTAAAAAGCGCCGCGAACCGTCAAGGGCAAGAGTTCGAATCTGAGAGAGTACGAAAACTACAACGAGTCCAACTATCACTCGAAAAATAAGCATCTTCCCGATCGTTAGCGACCAAGCTGATGACAAGCCATCAAAAAATGACTCGGATCCGAATCTCAAGTCCGATATCAATATCAGCAACCCCAAAAGCGGCGCCACAGCCAACGATACTGAACTCGCAGTTTGAAGCTGTTGCCCCAACTTTGATGCCAGTGCTCCAGTTGCAATCTTTAATTCGATAAAAAGCAATCCGCCGATCAACAAAATCGCGACATAGGTGCCATAACGCAGTGCGACCCTCAGCGGCTCGGGTACCGTGCTCGACTCCTCTGTGTATTCAGCAACCGGAGTCTCCACAACGGTCGGTACTGACGTATTTGATGTACCGATACTCGATGCCTGGACTAAAAACGAGATCCTGCCACTTATGACATGGCCATCAGTACCTACAAGTCGCCAACGAGCAGTCACGTTTTCGCTCAAATCGACTGGTAGCGAGAAGATGATTATGCGTTGAGACACTCCGTGAATTGGTGCTTCAAGTTGGACACGTGATCCAGAGGACAAGATCACTTCAGCCGATGCGGATACCAGCGGTACATCTTTCGCAAACTCAACAATCCAACTCTTAGGTGCGCTCGACAAGATCTCTCCGTCACGCGGAGAACTATTGACGAATTCGTTATGCGCCGATGCCGATCCGGCGCCGACAACGAAGACGGCAAGTAGCAATCCAAAAAAGAGTGAAACGTAGGGAATTACCCCACTGCGAAGGCGATTTTGATAACTCATGGCTTTTACTACTACATGATGTAGAACAGAAATTTACCACGGCATAAACTACGGGAGTGAGCAGAAGAGCTGATGGAGCCCTTGAACTTGAGGTATTGCAAATCTTGTGGGCTGCAACTGAGCCTCTACAAGCGACCGATGTCCAAGCAAAGTTGAAAAAGAAATTGGCATACACAAGCGTTGCGACTGTGCTGTCGCGATTGTGTGCGAAGGGCTTACTGTCACGCACATTATCTGGGCGCTCATATGCGTATGCGCCGACCGTGTCCCGCGATGATTGGTATGCGGGACGAATGCTGGCATTACTTAGTGAGACCCCAGATCACAGACAACTACTAGCAGGGTTTATTGACAAACTCTCATCGCAAGATCGAGCTGCACTGCGAAACATCCTCAACCAGAAGGGCAAAAGATGATTGTTTTTCTTTTCCCCTTGTTCGCAGTTGTGATCCTTGGGTTTGTACTTAGTTTTCTGGATAGAGGGCTCACACCAATCGCTGCTGCACGTTTATCGCTTTTCACGCTGCTCGTTGGCGCCATGACAACGATTCCCGTTTTTCTCCATCTCACATTGACTTGGCTAATGACCTTGCCAGGTATCGGCGAACCACTACATCATGCACTTCATCTGAATGGAGTCCACCTTGCCCCACAAACTTGGCTAGGGCCATTGGCTGCACTATTCAGCCTTTTCGCTATGGTGCGTCTTCTGCTCTTATTGGTGACTCGGCGCAATCTAAGAAAGACCAGTCCAGGGAAAATTCTCAAGTTGCCAACAGAAGCCGTGTTCGCTTACGCACTGCCCGGGAGGCAGGCAAGCATTGTCGTTTCTGATGGGCTCACGGCCACCTTGTCACAAGATGAGCTCGAGATTGTCTTGGCACATGAGCGTTGCCATATAGACAATCGACACGACATTTGGCTCTACTGTGGGCGAATTTGCTTCCTCTTTAATCCACTTTTGGCACACCAATTTAAGCGCCTGCGCCATTGTCTTGAACGTATTGCTGACGAGGCCGCAGTTGCGACGTGTGGCGATCGTATGCAAGTTGCCCAAACAATCGGCAAAGTTGCATTGAACCAAACCACGAAACAATTCGTCCTTGGTGTTGCATCGTATGGGGTGCCTTTACGAGTACACGAACTAATGACTCCTCCAGAACGTCATCCACGTTGGCAAATATTTGGAAGTGCTTTAGGAGTAATCGGGGTTGCATCTATGTGTGTGCTGCAATGGCATCATGTGGCCACAGCGGTTGCAACCGTTTGTGGACTCTGATTTGCTTTGATTAAGGAATTAGGAGAACTACACGCCAGCGGGAAAGTTCACCAAGGTGCAACCTTGACAACGTTGCTGCTGCCACCGTTGACCACCCAGAAGTAGGTGCCGTCAAACACGATGTCCACTGGGCGATAGCTCACATTGTTGTCGAAGTAGATCGTCGAGGCTGTGCCATCGGTGCCCTTAATGCGAGTGATTGAATTGTCACTTGCACTAATCACATAGACGTCGGTGCCATCCGTGGCCATCGCAGTTGGTGCACTTACATCACTGATGGTCCAGTCAATTTGCGTACTACCGCCAATGTGCGGGATCTTGGTCAGCTTGCCCGCTTCTTCAGATATCACCCAGAGAGCACTACCTGTCAGCACTGAATCAGTTGGTCGATAGTCCAACGGTCCAATGTAATCAATCAGCAGCGGTGGCGTGCTTGGCAAATACCGTGCGATCCATCCGGTTCCTTCGGCACACGCACAATCAACGACAACAAAATCGATGTTAGATGCATATGCGGAAACTGAAATTACGGAGCCCTCTACAGGAGGAACTAAATCCAGATTGTATTGAAAATTGTTGTCGAAGAGCCCATACATGCTCGAACTTGTTGAAGGCACACTCCACACATAAAACATATCCATGGTCAGTAAGTGTGTTAGACCGCCATAATGAACGGCCGTGAAACCTGATGCCTCGGTGCCATCAAGACCTAAGCGTTTGATTATCCCGTAGTTTGTGGTGAACCAACTTCCACTATTGGACACGACACTGCTGAAACCAACTGCGATGTAATCAACGCTCTCTATGGGGTAGTTGGACATCAACGCGATTCCGGTCGGATACATCCCTGCTACGGAAGACAATGGAAATGTGGTGACTGCATTTGTGCGCGCATTAATACGCGATACCGAATAGCCACTCGAACTGACAACCCAGATGTTCCGTCCATCAAACACCGCTTGCGTCGGCTCAATACCGACATTGGCTGCAACAACTGGAGCTGGTGGAACGGTAGGCGCTTCATACCATGCACCGCGGCGCAATTGATCGGCGCTGTAGCTCATCGAAGGCGGTATCGGCGCGTCTGCTCCATCAGCGCCAGGTGGACCAGGGGCTCCATCAGCACCATCAGCGCCGGGAGGACCAGGGGCGCCGTCAGCGCCAGGAGCACCATCGGCGCCGTCTTGGCCATCGGCACCATCCTCGCCGTCAACACCATCGCGACCGTTTGTGCCATTCGCACCAGCGGGTCCGCGTAAACCTTGCGCACCTTGTGGACCCGTGCGATTGATTTCATATTTGGTTTCTGCAGTCGTGCAGTTGCCACGAGGTATCAGACGCAATGCTCCAGTCTTTTTGTTGGCGCAAAGAATCAACGGTGCTTCAGCAGTTGTTGAAACGGCTGACGCCACCCGTAGGCCAGCAACTGCAACGGCAACCACGCCGAAAGCTAAGAGAGATTTTTTGATCTGCATCTCAGCCTTTGGCGTAGTACCGCAATCGGTATTACTCGGATGCCTCTTCGGCGACGTATGTGCCCTGCAAACCTGCAAGGTACGCAGCGGGATCCTCGGTGGAATCACTTGAGTAGAAGGCCATCGGCTCGTAGTCCGGAGCATCAACATCAAACTCGCGGTAACGCATCATGCCCGAACCAGCCGGGATGAGTTTGCCGATGATGATGTTTTCCTTCAAACCAAGCAGGTGATCCGAGCGGCCGTCGATTGCTGCTTCGGTGAGTACGCGTGTGGTCTCTTGGAACGATGCCGCTGACAACCATGACTCGGTTGCAAGCGATGCCTTGGTGATACCCATGATTTCCGGACGACCTTCGGCGGGACGCAGACTCTGCTCCACCATCGAACGGTTGGTATCGCGGAACACCTTTGCATCCGCACGCTCGCCGGGGAGGAAGCCGGTGTCACCGGGCTCCTGCACACCAACGCGACGGGTCATCTGGCGCACGATCAACTCAATGTGCTTGTCGTGAATCGACACACCTTGATCGCGATAAACCTTCTGCACTTCTTCCACGAGGTACAACTGGGTTTCACGGATGCCCTTGATCTCCATGATCTCTTTCGGATCAAACGGACCATCGGTCACTGGATCGCCAGCCTTGATCTCCTGACCATCTTTAACGATCGGGCGTGAACCCGTTGGGAGAAGAATCAAATGCTCTTCACCCTTGTCGTCAACGATGTTTACCGGAATGCCCTTGCCTTCATCAGCGAGGATGCGAACAACACCAGTTGCCCGAGCAAGACGCGCTGAACCACGTGGGGTGCGTGCTTCGAAGAGCTCAACAACGCGCGGCAAACCGCCGGCGATGTCCTTACCTGCAACACCACCGGTGTGGAAGGTACGCATGGTCAGCTGGGTACCCGGCTCACCAATTGATTGTGCAGCGATAACACCAACGGCTTCACCGAGTTCAATTGACTTACCAGTTGCCAGTGAACGGCCGTAGCAAAGTGCACAAATACCGAGCTCAGCATCACATGTGAGGACCGAACGAACGCGCACGCGGTCAACCGATGCGTCGTCGCGGAGTGCTGCCACTTGGACGTCATTTAAAATTGTGTTCTTCTCGATCACAGTGCCATCGGTAAGTGTGATGTCGTTCAACAACGCACGACCAAACAACTTGGTGTCGAGATGGGCACGCATATTGGCAGTGTCAGCCTTAACGTTTTCTACCCAAACGCCGAGTGTGGAGCCACAATCGTCTTCACGGACAATGAGTTCCTGGGCGACGTCAACAAGACGACGCGTGAGGTAACCCGAGTCAGCGGTACGAAGTGCGGTGTCCACAAGACCCTTACGGGCACCCGGGGTTGCAATGAAGTACTCAAGGGTTTCGAGACCCTCACGGAAGTTCGACTTGATCGGACGAGGAATCATGTCACCACGTGGGTTAGCCACGAGGCCACGCATACCTGCGATCTGACGCATCTGGGTCATGTTTCCACGAGCACCGGATCCAACCATCATGTCGATTGGGTTGAAACGCTGCGCCTTGAATTCCTTCTCCATTGACTTCTGCACTTCAGCAGTTGCATCGTTCCAGATACGCACTTCCTGCAGACGACGCTCGCCGTCGGTGATGATGCCGCGCTTGAACTGGTTCTCAACCTTCTCGGCGTCCTTCTCGTGCTTGTCGAGAATCGCGCGCTTGTCAGCTGGTGTGCGGACGTCTTCGATCGAAACGGTAAGGCCCGACTGTGCCGCGTAGCGGTAGCAGACGTTCTTGATCGCGTCGAGCGACGAAGCGATAACTGCTTTGCCGTAGTTATCGGACAAACGCTCCACGATGAGACCCATCTCGCGCTTCTTCACGAGGAACTCAATGTGACCAAAGCGCGAGGTGTAATCCTCAGGCAACGCCTCTTCAAAGAGGAGTCGACCAACGGTGGTCTTGCGCGTTGTTCCCTTGACCTCACCTTGTGAAGGAGTGAGCATGTTGATCGGTGCGTGCAACGCAACTGAGCCTTCGTCGTAAGCGCGAATTGCTTCCCACGAGTGACGGAACGTGCGTCCGGCGCCCTTGGCATCGTCCACGAGTTCGGTCAGGTAGTAACCACCGATAACGAGGTCCTGGGTAGGAGTAACGATCGGACGACCCGACGCTGGCGACAAGATGTTGTTCGCAGAAAGCATCAACACGCGTGCTTCAGCCTGAGCTTCAGCAGACAGCGGCAGGTGGACTGCCATCTGGTCACCGTCGAAGTCAGCGTTAAACGCGGTACACACGAGTGGGTGCAGGTTGATTGCCTTGCCTTCAACGAGCACTGGCTCGAATGCCTGGATACCAAGACGGTGCAAGGTAGGTGCGCGGTTCAAAAGAACTGGGTGTTCCTTAATTACGTCTTCGAGAACGTCCCACACTTGTGGGCGACGACGCTCAACCATGCGCTTTGCACTCTTGATGTTTTGAGCAAGCTCAAGATCAACAAGGCGCTTCATTACGAAAGGCTTGAAGAGCTCAAGTGCCATCAACTTTGGCAGACCGCACTGGTGCAACTTGAGGGTTGGGCCGGCCACGATGACCGAACGACCCGAGTAGTCCACGCGCTTACCGAGAAGGTTCTGGCGGAAACGACCCTGCTTACCCTTCAACATGTCAGACAGTGACTTGAGCGGACGGTTGCCTGGGCCAGTAACTGGGCGGCCACGACGACCGTTGTCGAACAACGCGTCAACGGCTTCTTGCATCATGCGCTTTTCGTTATTCACGATGATCTCGGGGGCACCAAGATCGAGCAAGCGATTGAGGCGGTTGTTGCGGTTGATCACGCGACGGTAAAGGTCATTCAAGTCCGAGGTAGCAAAGCGGCCACCATCGAGCTGAACCATTGGGCGAAGTTCTGGTGGGATCACGGGGATCACATCGAGAATCATTGCCCTGGGGTCATTGACCAAGCGACCGTCTTCGTCACGCTGGTTGAACGACGCAACAATCTTCAGGCGCTTGATCGCCTTCTGCTTGCGCTGTGCCGAAAGTGGCTTGCCGTTCAGACCGTTTTCAATTGCATCGCGAAGCTTTGCTTCTTCGCTGATGAAGTCCATTGACTCGATGAGTGCCTTAATCGCATTCGCGCCAGTGCCACCCTTGAAGTACTCGGAGTAGCGGTACTCGAGTTCGCGCCACAGCACTTCGTCTTCGATGATCTTGCGGCTATGGAGTGACTTGAATTCATCCCACGCACGCTGCAGGAGATCCTTCTCCTGGTCGTAACGCTCACGGATGCCAGCAATCTCGGTGTCGATCTGCTTCTGACGCGCCTTGATTTCGGAATCCTTCGCACCCTGCTTCTCGAGCTGTGCGATTTCTTTTTCGGTTTCCTTCATGCGCTTGTCAAGGGTGAGCTGAGCTTCCTTCACAATTGCATCGCGCTCTTCGAGGAATTCATTCTCGAGATTCTTGAGCTCGGTATGGCGCTTGTCGGCGTCAACTTCAGTGACCATCCAGGCCGAGAAGTAGATGACCTTCTCAAGCTGCTTGGCCTTGAGTTCTTCACGGGCTTCGATACCGCCGAGGAGGTATGCAAGCCATGAGCGAGTGCCGCGGAGATACCAAATGTGAACTACCGGAGCGGCGAGTTCAATATGGCCCATGCGATCACGGCGCACCTTGGAGCGTGTGACTTCAACACCACACTTCTCGCAGATGATTCCCTTGAAGCGCACGCGCTTGTACTTGCCGCAGTAGCACTCCCAGTCACGGGTTGGTCCGAAAATCTTTTCGCAGAACAAACCGTCGCGCTCGGGGCGCAGTGTGCGGTAGTTGATGGTTTCAGGCTTCTTAACTTCGCCTGCAGACCATGAACGAATCTGGTCAGCAGTAGCCAATCCAATCCGCAGCTGGTCAAACATATTCACGTCGAGCATTTGTGTCTCTTTCCTCTAGTCCCAGCTGATCTCAGAATGCGCGCTCGGCCTTGCGGCGCTCACGCTCACGGTCGTCGTCATCAGATCCGCGCTCTGGGCGGCTGATGTCGATACCAAGTTCATCGGTCGTGCGATAGATCTCATCGTCCATGTCACGCATTTCGATTTCCTGACCATCGGCAGCGAGTACCTCAACATCGAGGCACAGTGCTTGCATTTCCTTCATGAGAACCTTGAAGCTCTCTGGAATGCCTGGCTCTGGAATGTTCTCGCCCTTGACGATTGCTTCGTACACCTTCACGCGGCCGAGCACGTCGTCGGACTTGATGGTGAGGAGTTCCTGCAAGCAGTACGCCGCACCGTAAGCCTCGAGTGCCCACACTTCCATTTCACCGAAGCGCTGGCCACCGAATTGTGCCTTACCACCGAGTGGCTGCTGAGTGATCATCGAGTATGGACCCGTCGAGCGAGCGTGGATCTTGTCATCGACAAGGTGAGCAAGCTTCAGGATGTACATGTAGCCAACCGTGATCGGGTTGTCGTACACCTCACCGGTGCGACCGTTGTAAAGCGTGGTCTTACCGGTGGTTTCAATGAGACGCTGACCATCAACACCCTCAGGATTGAGGTTCTCAAGAATGCTCTTGATGGTTGGATGCTTACCAGCGGTCTCTTCTTCATCCCAATGTGCACCGTCGAAAACGGGTGTTGCAATGAAAGTGGCCGGCGGCGTGTTCGGGCGGGTCTTGGTCTCGGTGCCACGCACCACTACCTCACCGACCTGCTTGCCGTTCTTCACATCGTTCCAACCCCAACGCGCGCAGTAACCAAGATGCGCTTCGAGCACCTGGCCAACGTTCATACGTGATGGAACACCGAGTGGGTTCAAGATGATGTCAACTGGTGTGCCGTCTGCAAGGTATGGCATGTCTTCGATCGGAAGGATCTTGGAGATAACACCCTTGTTGCCGTGACGACCAGCGAGCTTGTCACCAACTTGGATCTTGCGCTTTTGCGCAACGTACACACGCACGAGTTGATTAACACCGGGTGGGAGTTCGTCACCGTCTTCGCGCGAGAACACCTTGACGTCAATGACCTTGCCAGATTCACCGTGGGGAACCTTGAGCGATGTGTCACGAACTTCGCGAGCCTTCTCACCGAAGATGGCGCGCAACAGGCGCTCTTCTGGTGTGAGCTCGGTTTCACCCTTAGGTGTGACCTTGCCAACTAGAACGTCGCCAGGACCAACTTCTGCACCAACGCGGATGATGCCGCGATCGTCAAGGTCACGAATGATGTCATCGGAAAGGTTCGGGATGTCACGCGAGATTTCTTCTGGACCAAGCTTCGTGTCACGAGCATCAACTTCATGCTCATGAATGTGGATCGACGTAAGCACGTCGTCCTTCACGAGACGCTCAGACAAGATGATTGCGTCTTCGAAGTTGTAACCCTCCCAAGGCATGAGTGCCACGAGGAGGTTCTTACCGAGTGCGAGTTCACCCTGATCGGTGCTCGGGCCATCGGCGAGGATGTCACCCTTCTTTACGACTTGTCCCTGACGAACGCGAACGATCTGGTTGATGCAGGTGTCCTGGTTCGAACGACGGAACTTCGCGAGGCGGTAAACCTTCTTGCCAGCGGTTGAGTACTGCACGGTGATTGAGTCGCCCGAAACTTCGGTGACTTCACCGGTGTCAATTGCCTGCAGCAGATCTGCGGCGTCGCGCGCTGCACGAGATTCAATACCAGTTCCGATGTACGGAGCTTCTGCACGAATCAACGGCACTGCCTGACGCTGCATGTTCGCACCCATGAGCGCGCGGTTTGCGTCGTCATGCTCAAGGAACGGAATCAATGCGGTTGCAACAGAAACAATCTGCTTTGGCGAAACGTCGATGTAGTCCACTTCTGACGGCGGCACGAAACCGATGTCAGTGGTGGCACCGAAGAATGACTCTGCTTCGAGCATCTTGCGCAGATCCTCGAGGCTTGCTGCCTGTGGCGAACGACGCACGAGCACGCGCTCGTCTTTGAAGGTGCCATCGGGGTTGATCGGCGTGTTGGCCTGAGCAACCACGTAGTTCTCTTCTTCGTCGGCGGCCATATAGACGATCTTGTTTGTGACCTTGCCGTTTTCAACCTTGCGGTAAGGAGTCTCAATGAAACCAAACTCGTTCACGCGTGCGTAGGTGGAAAGCGCACCGATAAGACCGATGTTCGGACCCTCAGGTGTTTCAATCGGGCACATGCGGCCGTAATGCGAGAAGTGAACGTCACGCACTTCGAAGCCGGCGCGCTCACGTGAGAGACCGCCCGGTCCGAGTGCCGACAAACGACGGCGGTGGGTAAGACCCGACAGTGGGTTCACCTGGTCCATGAACTGCGACAACTGCGAAGTACCAAAGAACTCCTTGATTGCAGCAACAACTGGACGAATGTTGATGAGGGTCTGCGGTGTGATCGCTTCAACGTCTTGGGTGGTCATGCGCTCGCGCACGACACGCTCCATACGTGAAAGGCCGATGCGAACCTGGTTCTGAATCAATTCACCAACCGAACGAATACGACGGTTTGCGAAGTGGTCCTGGTCGTCAAGACGGTAGCCAGGCTCTTGCTTCACGAGGTTCAACATGTAGGAGATCGTGGCGAGAACTTCACAACGGCTCAACACATCTTGATCATCTGCTGGAAGATCGAGATCGCTTGCCTTCAGGTTGAATTCTTTCTGCACGAACTTGAGCTCATTGCCGAGTTTGCGATTGAGCTTGTAACGGCCCACGCGGCTGAGGTCATAACGACGGCTCTCGAAGAATGCGTTGTTGAAGTAATCAGATGCACTCTTCAGGGTCGGTGGTTCGCCTGGGCGCGCACGCTTGTAGATCTCAACAATTGCTTCGTCACGGGTCTGTGCAACGTGACGCTCTTTTTCCCACTGACCTTCGAGGAAGTCGAAGTGGTTCACAAAACGGTCAATGAAACCTGGGAAGTTTTCTTCGTCATAACCAAGCGCGCGAAGAAGCATGAAGATTCCGATGCGGCGCTTACGTGCCACGCGTGCGCCAGCAGTTACGTCCTTACCAGGCTTGTGCTCGACGTCGAACTCCAGCCACTCACCGCGGTAAGGGTGGATGGTGCCCTTGACCAACTGATGCTTCGACAAGTTACGGAGGCGGTAACGCTCACCGGGTTCGAAAATCACACCAGGTGAACGCACGAGCTGTGACACAACAACACGCTCGGTGCCGTTGATGATGAAGGTGCCCTTCTCGGTCATCTTCGGGAAGTCGCCCATGAAGACAACCTGCTCTTTGATTTCACCGGTGTTGCGGTTCATGAAACGCGCGCGCACGAAGATCGACGCGGCATAGGTCATGTCCTTCTCGCGGCACTCCTCCACCGTGAACTTCGGTGGCGGGCAAAGATCCTCATCCTCTGGATCAAACTCAAGCTCAAGACGCAGAGTGTCTGAGAAGTCGGTGATCGGCGAGATGTCGTTGAATGTTTCAACGAGGCCCTGCTTTAAGAACCACTCATAAGAATCGCGTTGGACCGAGATGAGGTCCGGAATCTCAAGGGGTTCAGCGAGGTTGGCGAACGAATACCGTTCGCGATTTGCAGAGCGCGTGGCCACTATTTTCTCCTCGTCAGACAAATGTCAGGTCGATTGGCGAACGTGTATGCAGTGGCACGCTGACAAATGGAAATAGAGAAAAAATGTCCAAAAGGGCGTGGCACAGCAACTTTCCACGCTATCGTGCGCCGACCCTCACCTGCAAGGGGACTGGGAAATAGAGCCTGCCCCACCGGGCGGCCCCGCTTGGGGAAGCACGATAAACACCAAAAACGGTTCCGTCAAGCACCCGAACCCCCAAATTTGGGGGATTTGGGCAAAAAACAGCCCCGAGGCCGGGGCCCCGGGGCTGGAATTCCGGTCCCAGCCAGGTTGCCCCGGCCGGGTCGAGTCGCTGTTGGTGCGACTTACTTCACTTCGACGCTGGCGCCAGCCTCTTCGAGCTTGGCCTTGGCCTTGGCGGCGTCGTCCTTGTTGGCCTTTTCGAGCACGGGCTTTGGTGCACCGTCTACGAGGTCCTTGGCTTCCTTCAGACCGAGGCTGGTGAGCTCGCGCACAACCTTGATGACCTGGATCTTCTGTGCTCCACCGTCGGTGAGGATGACGTCGAACTCATCCTTTTCCTCAGCAGCAGGTGCCGCAGCGCCGCCACCGGCAGCAACAGCAGCAACAGCAACTGGTGCAGCAGCGGTAACGCCAAACTTCTCTTCGAACGCGTCGAGGAGTTCCTTCAACTCGATAACCGAAAGGGCCGAGATGCCCTCGAGGATGTCTTCCTTTGTAAGAGCCATTTTGCTCATTCTCCTTGTTTTGAAATTTCTTGAAATTGATTACTTACTGAATTGAGTGACCAGCGGATTACGCGGCCTTTTCTTTTTCTGCGATGAGTGCCGACAGGCCGTACGCGAAGTTGCGTGGCAGTGCCTGCAACAATCCGGCGGTCTTGACCAGCGGTGCCTGCAGTGCGCCTGCGAACTGTGCGAGAAGAACTTCGCGCGGCGGGAGATCAGCGAGTGCTTCGAGCTCCTTAGCCGAGATTGACTTTTCGCCGAGAACACCACCTTTCAC
>Ga0315901_10006363_pt1 | contig 14164 bp, 9 predicted proteins | sample LakEriMetagenome_10_FD_203761 | JGI IMG/M metagenome (GOLD analysis project Ga0315901, IMG submission 203761) | Freshwater fungal communities from buoy surface, Lake Erie, Ohio, United States - Buoy 2 MA116 | ecosystem: Environmental > Aquatic > Freshwater > Lake | place: USA: Lake Erie, Ohio... | reverse complement strand
AAATCAAGAAGGTTAACAAAGAAATCGTTGCTCAGCACTTCGGGGCGATCGGTGAACAGACCATGCTTCGACAAATCGAAATTGGTTTTCAATACGCGCATACCTCCAACCAGCACCGTCATCTCCGGAGCAGTCAGTTTCAACAGCTGCGCTTTATCTACCAGCATCTCTTCAGCAGTGGCGGCAAACCTTGCTTTCACAAAGTTCCTGAAACCATCTGCCATGGGCTCCAGTACCGCGAATGACTCAACGTCTGTATCGGCTTCGGAAGCATCGTTACGTCCAGCTGTAAAAGGAACTGTCACTACAACACCCGCACCTTTCGCAGCCTGTTCAACACCTGCACAGCCTGCAAGTACGATGAGATCAGCGAGTGATACTTTCTTATTTCCTGTTTGCGCAGCATTGAAATCGGCCTGGATCTTCTCCAGTGCGTGCAACACGTTGGCCAGTTGCGCCGGGTTATTCACCTGCCAGTATTTCTGGGGAGCCAGTCGAACACGGGCACCGTTGGCACCGCCACGCTTATCAGATCCACGGAACGTAGACGCAGATGCCCAGGCAGTGGACACCAGTTGTGACACGGTGAGTCCTGATGCGAGGATAGTCGCTTTCAGCGAAGCCACATCCTGGTCATTGATCAGTTCAAAATCAACGGCAGGAATGGGATCTTGCCAGATCAGCACTTCGGCAGGAACTTCTGGTCCAAGGTAACGCGCACGAGGTCCCATATCGCGGTGGGTCAGTTTGAACCACGCACGGGCAAAAGCATCAGCGAACTGGTCAGGGTTCTCGAAGAAACGCCTCGATACTTTCTCATAAGCAGGATCAAAACGAAGCGCGAGGTCGGTAGTCAGCATCGTGGGCGCATGGCTTAAAGAAGGATCATGGGCATCAGGTACCGTGCCTGCTCCGCCGCCGTTCCTGGGCTTCCACTGGTGCGCGCCGGCAGGACTCTTGGTCAATTCCCACTCAAATCCGAACAGGTTCTCAAAAAAGTTATTGCTCCACTTTGTAGGCGTTGTTGTCCATGCTCCCTCAAGTCCGCTGGTGATGGTGTATTGGGCATTACCACTGCCAAAGGAATTCTTCCAGCCCAGGCTCTGCTCTTCAATGCCGGCAGCTGCTGGTTCACGACCAACATATTTCGAAGGATCGGCGGCACCATGTGTTTTACCAAAACTGTGACCACCTGCGATCAGGGCCACAGTCTCTTCGTCGTTCATAGCCATACGACCGAAGGTTTCCCTGATGTCGCGTGCAGCAGCGATCGGGTCAGGATTTCCGTTTGGTCCTTCCGGATTTACATAGATCAGTCCCATCTGAACCGCGCCCAATGGATTCTCCAATTCACGATCTCCGGTGTAGCGCTTGTCGCCCAACCACTCGGTCTCAGATCCCCAGTATACATCTTCTTCGGGTTCCCATACATCGGCACGGCCTCCGGCAAAACCAAAGGTTTTGAAACCCATGGATTCGAGCGCGCAGTTACCAGCCAATATCATCAGATCCGCCCAGGACAGTTTCTTGCCATACTTCTTTTTAACGGGCCAGAGGAGAAGACGGGCTTTATCGAGGTTGCCATTGTCCGGCCAGCTGTTCAGCGGCGCGAAACGCTGGGTGCCGTTGCCGCCACCACCACGACCGTCGTGGATACGATAGGTGCCTGCGCTATGCCAGGCCATACGGATAAAAAACGGGCCATAATGTCCATAGTCTGCCGGCCACCAATCCTGCGAGGTGGTCATCAGTTCATAAATGTCTTTTTTCACTTCAGCCAGATCAAGGCTGTTGAATTCCTTGGCGTAATCAAATGCTTCGCCCATGGGGTTGGAGAGCGTTGAATGCTGGCGGAGGATGTTCAGCTTCAGCTGATTCGGCCACCAATCGCGGTTAGATGTTCCGCCACCTGCGGTTTTGTTCAGGATACCGCTGCTGAAAGGGCACTTGCTTTCACCATTCACATTGTACGATGTAGTGCCAGGAGATACGTTATTTCCCATGTTATATTACTTTAAAAACAGTTTTAAAAAATCGTGTGAGGAGGTTTCCCGATTCCCAAACTTAGCTATTGAATCCGGCCCGCAATGTTACTGATTTATGCTGAAACTGTAAAAGGTAAAGCGAATCGAAAAAACAGGGCAGGCAGACAGCACCTCGATGTCGCAAAACAATGTTCTTACTGAAATGTTCACAAAATTTATTCACTTTATGGGGAAGACTGTCACGCTTCCTTAAACAAAAGATCATGAAATCATCTATCACCATCCTGCTGATGCTGTCCGCATTCACTGTCATGGCCCAAACGCCTTCCCGCGAGATCGACATCAAAACAGCGCTGCTGGCCGCCCCGGCCGATAAGCGCGCCGATGCGACCGTCCTGGGTATGGATGCCAAAGGCGAAACCATAGTGCTCCGCAAAGGCACCAACGAGCTGATCTGCATTGCCGACGACCCCAAATCCCCGGGACTTAGCGTTTCCTGTTACCACAAGGACCTGGAACCTTTCATGGCCAGGGGCCGACAACTGAAGGCACAGGGAAAAACCTTTAAGGAGATTTTCGATATCCGGGAAGCCGAGGCAAAATCGGGAAAACTGAAGATGCCTAAACAGGCCTCGAATCTGCAGGTGTTTTCTGCATCCAAAGAGAACTTCGATCCCATTACCGGTGAAGTAAAAAAAGGAAACCATCGTTATGTGGTGTATATACCATGGGCGACAGCGGCAAGCACAGGATTACCCACCAAACCTGAAGTGCCGGGTATGCCCTGGATCATGGATCCGGGAACACATCGGGCACACATTATGATTGATCCTCCGTCGAAAGATTGAAAGTGGAATGTGGTAAATGTGATGAATGTGGGGAATGTGGTTTAACGGGTGGGAAGTTTAAGCGCCTTGGGGGCGCTGGCAAATTGGATATATCTAATGCTGTCCTGGTAAAGGATCTGGTACGTGTCCCTGTAGTACCGCAGCTTCACCATCTCCACACTATCTTCATACAATACCGGCATGGTCTCCCCTTCCATGACCGGGACAGCCTTCATCATCGCAGGCTTCTCCGTGATGCTGAAAAACAATTCCGCGCTGTCGCCGGTAGCGGAAAGCACGAGGTAGGTGGCGCTGCTTGAATCCACCACCCCGGTGGCCGGGTTATACGCATAAAACGGTGAGCCCTGTTCAAAAGGCCTGATGCAACTGTCCTTCACCCTGGACCATACATAGCCGGCAGAGCCAATGCAACCCTCTGCCGACCTGTCTGCCCCCACCAGCTTCTGCGGAGCAGGTGCTGCCTGCTCCTGTTTGCCGGCGTTGCAAGCCATCATCACCACCATAAGGCCAGGAATTATTCTGATCATCCTATTTCAGTTTGATTTCAATGATGGTATCATAATCATCGAGCGTTACATTGCCCAGATAGATAAAGGTTCCTTCTGCCTGTTGCTTGAACTTTACTTCTTTCTTACCATCGAACAACATGGCCTTATCGATCTTCTGGGTAAGTTCGGGCACCAGAATGTACCCGGCAGGATCTGGCTTCCTGAGGATATGCATATACAACACATTACCCTTCCTGGTGAATCCGCCCCACGACTTCGGTCCTGCGCCACGGGTTCCATAAATGGTCTCGCCATATTTGGCCAGCCACTTCCCCATATTCTTTAACGTGTCCACAAATTCCTGCTGGATGGTTCCATCGGGCATAGGCCCAACATTCAGGAGGAAGTTAGAATTATAACAGGCTGCACTCACCAGGTACTGCACCAGCCTTTTTGTGGTTTTGTAATTGCGGTCGGTGATATTGAATCCCCAGCTGTCGTTCATCGTTTCACAGGTCTCTAAAGGGAGTTGGGATACGTCCTGACCACCGAAGCCGGTGGTGTTATGTCCGGGCAGGTCCTTTTCAAAAGCCTGGAAATCTTCGCCCGGAATGGGGAGCAGGTGATGGTTGTTGCTGATCATTGCCTTGGGCTGCAGTTTGTGGATGAGCTGGTAGATCTCCTCATATTGCCAATCCACTTTCGACTGGAGGGTTTTGTCTACGTCGTTATCCAGCTGGTCCCAGTGACCATCGAACCAGATACCCGCAACGTCGCCATAACCCGTTAACAATTCCGTGAGCTGCGCTTTCATGAAGGCGATATAGGAAGGCCAGTTGCTTTTGGCAGTGCGCCCGGTACCCTTTCCGGTTTTTCCCGTTTCGTACTGGTAGTCGCTCCGGTACCAGTCAAGCAATGAATAGTAGAAAAACAATTTGACGCCCTGCTTCCGGCACTCCTCCGCCAATTGCTTCAAGGCATCTTTACCGTAAGGCGTATTGGTGATCTTCCAGTCGCTCTGTTTCGTATCCCAATTGCTGAACCCATCATGGTGGCGCGTGATGAAGGTGATGTATTTCATCCCCCCGGCCTTCGCTGCGCCTACCCATTTGGCGGCGTCAAAATTCTGGGGATTGAATACATGGATCAATCGCTTGTATTCGTCCACCCTGATGTTGCGGTTATTCATCACCCATTCGCCATGCCCCAATACACTGGAAGCGCCCCAATGGATGAACATGCCGAACTTCTCATCCTGAAAGGCCTCCCGCGCCGCCAGGTTCTCAGCAGCGGGTGTATAAGTGGTTTGTGAACGCGCCGTGGCACTGAGAAACAGGATAGAGAAGAACAGGAAATATCTGATCATAAGAAGGAGATTTTTACACAATTTGAAAATGATCGCTGAAGTTAATAATCTCCAGCCTAAAAACCTTCCAATAACATATCTTTAGCACACAATCGAATGCCATGATATTCAAAAGACCTTTAGCCCTTACCCTGCTGTTGATCCTCTCATCGTTATGCATGGCACAGCCCCCGCATCAGCCGGTAGAGATCATGGTAACGCCGGACCATGCCAACTGGGAATACAAACCGGGAGAACCCGCAACATTCTCCATACAGGTCATGCAATACAACGTACCGATGAAGGATGTAAAGATCATTTACCAGGTAGGTCCTGAAAGGATGAAACCCTATAAAACGGATTCCGTTGTATTGAAAGATGGCAGGTTTACCACCAAAGGCCTCACGATGAAGGAACCCGGATTCCTTCGGTGCGTGGTGAGTGTCACGGTGGATGGCAAATTGTATCGTAACCTGGCCACAGCAGGATATGGCGTGGACCAGATCAAACCTACCGTGGCTATGCCTGCTGATTTTGAATCCTTCTGGAAAACGGCGTCTGAAGACCTGGCCAAGGTTCCCATCGATGCAAAAATGAGCTTGATGCCGGAACGATCCTCTGCCCTCACGGATGTGTACCAGGTGAATTTCCAGGGCCTTGGATACTCCAGGATCTATGGCATCTTATGCATTCCCAGGAAAGAGGGGAAGTACCCCGCGGTACTCCAGGTGCCGGGCGCCGGTATCCGGCCTTATGGGCCGGACCTTGACCTGGCTGATAAAGGGATCATCGTGCTGACTGTTGGCATACATGGCATACCTGTTACCCTTGACCCAGGCGTATACACCAGCCTGAGCGCAGGCGCACTGAACGGATACATGATGTTCAATATGGATGACAGGGATCGCTATTATTACAAGCGGGTATACACCAATTGCATCCGTGGGAACGACCTGATCTTCAGCCTGCCGCAGTTCGATGGCAGCACACTGGCCGTAATGGGTGGTAGCCAGGGCGGGGCATTGAGTATTGTGACGGCGGGGCTCGACAAAAGAGTGAAATATCTGGCGGCACAGTATCCCGCGATCTGCGACCTGACAGGATATACCAAAGGCCGTGCCGGCGGCTGGCCGCATATGCTTCATGAATCAAGGCCCCAGTGGTTCAATAACGACAAGGTGATCAACACCCTGGCCTATTATGATGTAGTGAATTTTGCTAAGGGAGTGAAGGCGGAAGGACATTACAGCTGGGGCTTTAACGACGAAACCTGCCCCCCTACCTCGATCTATGCCGCATACAATGAGATCACTGCTCCCAAGCAAATGGCACTATACCTGAATACGGGCCATTTTCAGTATCCCGAACAACGCGCGGCGATCTACAACTGGGTGGCGGAGAAACTGAAAAAGTGAATGTGTGGAATATGCTCCTACTTTTTAAACAGCATAACAATTGAACCCACGAGAGTAAGGGCGATGACGAGTTTGCGATAGTGGGAATCCTTGATCCGGCCTACGATCTTTATACCCAACCAGAAACCGGCAGCAAGGGCCGGCACCAGGAAAAGGTCGGTTTTGAAACTCTGCATATCGATGTTTTTCCAGTAAAAGACCTGAAAGGGCATCTTGAATAAATTGATCACGAGGAAGATCCAGGCGGCAGTGCCGATGAAATCATTCTTGGGCAACCTCATGGCGAGGAAATACAGGTTGGCAAATACCCCTGCCAGGTTGCCGATCATGGTGGTGAATCCTGCTGCCAGGCCCGTACCCGCAGCAAAAAGGCGATGCCGGGGAACGAAGGTCGATGCTTTTATTTCCATCCATAACACGATCACGATGGTGAGGATAATGGTAAACACCATGATCTGCCGGAACAGCACTTCATTCATATCCTTACCGGCCACCACACCGAGTATAATACCAATACCCATCCAGGGTATGAGCTTCCAGAAATGTTTCCACTGGGCATGCCGATTGTAATATGATACCGCCGCAATATCTGCCATGGACAATAGCGGCAATACGATACCCGTGGAGAGCTTCCCGCCAAAGATCAACGCCATGATGATGATGGCCAGCATATCCACCCCTTTCAACCCAGCTTTACCCATGCCAATGCAGAACGCTGCAAGGGCGATCATCGCCCACTGTGAAAAAGAATATAAAGCCAGGATCTCCATGGCGACAATAATAATTAATGTTGCTCAGGTTTGAAGTATTTTCCGGAACTTAGGCGGTAATTAAGCACTAACACATGAACCGATCTAAATTCATCAGGAACGTCTCGTTAACCACTGCAGGATTCTTTATATCAAAAGACATGTTTGCAGACAGTAAAGGTCCTCTCTACGGGCACAATGGCATGGTATATTCCATGGATACCAAATGGAGTAAAGCAGACCAGAACAAAACCCCTGTGAACGACTGCCATGAAATGGTGCAGGACAAGAAAGGCAGGATCTTCCTCCTCACCAATGAGACCAGAAACAATGTCCTTATTTATAGCACTTCCGGAAAATTGCTCTCGAGCTGGGGCCATGAATTTCCCGGTGGACACGGACTTTCACTGGCCGACGAAAACGGAACAGAGTTCCTGTTCGTGACCGACACCAATAAGAACGCGGTCTACAAAACCACCCTCGACGGTAAGATCCTCATGACCATTGAAGTACCCCTGGAAGCAGGAATTTACAAAGAGAAGAAACAATTTGTGCCCACCGAAGTGGCTATCGATAACACCACAGGTGATTTCTTCATCGCCGATGGCTATGGCGCGCAGTATGTATTGCACTACGACAGCACAGGCAAGTTAAAAGGATATTTTGGCGGCCGTGGCGAAGGCGATACGAAACTCGACAATGCCCATGGTATCTGTATCGATCGAAGGAACGGCGCTCCCTCCCTGCTGGTGACAGACAGGACCCGCAACTGCTTCAAGCGGTTCAGCTACGACGGCAAACTCCTCGATATCATCCGCATCCCCGGTGCCTGCGTTTGCAGACCGGTGATCAGGAACCAGCACCTTTATGCTGCCGTGCTTCGCTCACCCGAGATCAGCAAGGAAGGTTCCGGCTTTGTCACCATCCTCGACAAGAACAATAAAGTGGTATCCAACCTGGGTGGCACTGAACCAGTATACGTGGATGGCAAACTGAATCCCCTGGCCCAGGCTGAAAAGATCTTCGTTCACCCGCACGACGTATGTGTGGACCGCGACGAGAACATATACGTAGCGCAGTGGGCTTCCGGAAAAGTTTATCCTTACAAGTTCACGCGCAGGGGATAAATCTTAACATTTAAACCGTTCAAAAGAGGCCGTCTCACCCAAATGAGACGGCCTTTTCGCTTTAACACTAATCAGAACGCCGGATGTAGATCAGGAACGAAATCCGCCATCCGCAACGTGAATAATCTTTGACCGATATATTTTTTTAATTGGGGCGTTCGGCTTATTTTTCAATTAAACCGATTAATCGCGATGTCAGCCGGTTAAATGAACCCAAAACGCTGATATTGCCGCAATAAAACCTGCTGCTATGCAAAAAAAATCAGGCCTGTTGCTCAGGCTGTTACCCCTTATTCTCCCCATCGCATTAGTCATTTCTTTTTCCATCCATACAGAAGATACATTCTTCGAATCCGAAGACCCAAAAGTGTCCAACCTCAAACTTCCTGCAGGATTTAAAGCCGACCGCCTCTACGGACCTTCTGAACATGAAGAGGGATCCTGGGTGTCAATGACTTTTGATGATAAAGGCAGGATCATCGCCTCAGATCAATACGGATACCTGTACCGGTTGAAGGTTCCCGCTATTGGTGACACTCTCACAAAAACCGTGGTTGAGAAACTGGAGGTCATGAAGGACCCCGCCTTCATGAGCGATACTACGTCAGGAAAGGTCTCCATGGGCTACGCGCATGGCCTGCTCTATGCTTTCAACAGCCTGTACGTGATGGTCAACCATCGCGGTAATTCAAAGCTGAAAAGAACCAGCGGACTCTATCGTTTGCAGGACACCGATGGCGACGACCAGTTCGATAAGATCACCATGCTCAAATTACTCGATGGCGAAGGTGAACACGGCCCGCACAGCATCGTGTTATCGCCCGACAAACAATCCCTGTTTGTAGTGGCCGGCAACTTCACCAAGATCCCGAAAATGGATTCCTACCGGAATGTTCCCGATGGGAAATTCGATAACCTGTTCCCGCTGATCAAGGACCCCAATGGGCACGACAACACCGTGGAATCCCAGGGTGGATGGGTGGCCCAGCTGGACCCTGCTGGCAGTAAGTGGGACCTGATCGCTTCCGGTTTCCGCAATCCATTTGACATCGCTTTCAATAACGCCGGTGAACTGTTCACCTATGATTCAGACATGGAATGGGATTTCGGCACACCCTGGTACCGCCCCACCAGGATCCTCCACGTCACGAGTGGTGGTGAATATGGCTGGAGACCCGGCACACATAAATGGAATGCAAACTATCCCGATAATTTACCCGCTGCCATCAACGTAGGCCAGGGTTCACCAACGAACTTCGTTTCCGGGTCTAATGCCCGTTTCCCTGAGAAATACAAGAACGCATTGTTCGCATTCGACTGGAGCTTTGGCATCATCTATGCCATCTATCCTAAATCAAACGGAGCATCCTACACGGCAACAGGTGAAGAATTCATTTCCGGTTCCCCGCTGCCATTGACGGATGGCGTGATAGGTCCTGATGGCGCATTGTATTTTCTGACCGGTGGCCGAAGGCTTGAATCCGATATGTATCGTGTGTACTATGCCGGAAACGAGCCCAAGAATACCGGGGCTGCAAAAGTTGAATTGAACGAGGCCCAGAAATTGCGCATCAAACTCGAATCGTTCCATGGCAAACCAACACCGGGCACTGTGAATGAAGCATGGCCACACTTGAAAGACAAGGATCGCTTCATTCGTTATGCTGCGCGAATTGCCGTAGAGGCCCAGCCATTGAATGAGTGGACCGATAAAACAATTAAGGAAAAAGATCCGGTTATCCTGACCAATGCCGCGATTGGACTGGCAAGGCGTGGTGATCCGAAGATCAAGAAGCAGTTGCTTGCCGCCCTCACCGGCGTCAACATTGCTTCTCTTTCCGAAACTCAGCAATTGGACCTGCTGCGTGCCATTGAACTGGTATTTGCCAGGATGGGCGCGCCCGATGCCGCTGAAAAGGATGCAGTGGCCAAACAACTGAATCCCATTTTTCCTGCAGCTACCAACGACCTCAACAAAGAACTCAGCAAACTGCTGGTATATGTGGATGCGCCTAAAGCTGTTGAAAAAACCATGGCGCTGCTGGCAACGGCAAAAGATGATCCGGCTTCACAGAAAACCTTGTCGGCTTCTTCGGACCTGATCCTCCGTAATCCGCAATATGGTATGGACATTGCCAGCATGTTGTCAAAAACTCCACCCCTCACACAAACCTGGTACGCGAATGTGTTGAGCCAGGCCAAGAATGGATGGACACCAGACCTGCGTAACAAATATTTCGCCTGGTACTACAAAGCTTTCGGATATAAAGGCGGAGTCTGTTATGTTGGCTTCATCGACAAAGCCAGAAAAAATGCATTGGAAAACGTACCCAAGGAAAGTTTTGCCAACTATAATAAGATGTCGGGCGACTCCCTGGTGACCTTTGCCAGGAGAGGACTTGACCTGGGACCGATCAGGCCCAAAGGTCCCGGTCGCAACTGGAAACTCGAAGAAGCTCTCGCCGTGGTAGACAGCACGGTGGGCACCAGGAACTTCGAGCAGGGCAAGGCCATGTTCGCTGCATCCCTCTGCCGTACCTGCCACCAGGTCAGGGGTGAAGGAGGCGTATCAGGACCGGACCTTACCCAACTGGGAACCCGCTTCTCCAACAAGGACATACTCGAAGCGATCATCTCGCCCAACAAAAGCATTTCAGACCAGTATGGATCAACCGTGTTTTACCTGAAAACGGGCGGCTCCATTTTGGGCAGGCTGATCCGTCAGGACAACACGAAGTATTATATCTCGCAGAATCCTTTTGATATGCAATCCGTCAGGGAAATCCTGAAAAAAGATGTAGCCAGAACACGGGTATCTGAAGTGTCGCCAATGCTCCCCGGCATGATCAATGGATTAAATCCTGATGAACTCAGGGACCTGATGGCCTACCTGAAATCTGGCGGCAACCCCAATCACCCTGTTTACAGCAGCTCAAATGCTTTTTTAAGATCGCAACCGATTCCGCAATCGATTCCACAAGATCAATTGTTTTTTTTATCATCCAATAACAATATTCTTGTTAAATGATTTTGTTTTTGACAAATCTAAAATTCACTGCGGGTAACTGCAATATCAAGACAATCGATGCAGGTTCTACAGACAATGGATAAACAATAAGCGAGAGATGCAACAGCAGGTTTGGAGCGAAAAAGTGGGGAACACATTACAGGTTGGCGGTATCGAAACCGCTGTGCTCGATAACGGCATCGGGAGAGGCACGCGCATTGCCTGGGTGAATACCGGAGCAGGACTGCGCTTTAAAGTTTCGCTTGACCGCGCGATGGACATCGCAGATGCCTCCTTCAATCAGTACAACCTCGCCTGGCTGAGCCATGGCGGATTCCCGGCTCCACAACCACTCAGCGACAAAGGACTGGACTGGCTTAGAACATTTGGAGGTGGGCTGGTCACCACATGCGGACTCTCGCATGTAGGTGGCCCTGAAAAAGATGCACACGGCGAAAGAGGTATACACGGCAATATCAGCAATATTCCGGCAGAGGTGGTTTCCATTATCCAACCCGATCCTTCCGTGGGTAAAATGGATATGAGTATCACAGGCGTCATCAGGGAATCGAGGATTTTCGGACCCGCGCTGGAACTCCGGAGAACCATCTCTGCATCACTTGGTGAAGCCGGTTTTACCATACATGATGAGATTGTCAACAAGGGCAATACGGCTGCTCCGCATATGCTGCTGTATCACTGCAATTTTGGATGGCCTCTTGCAGACCAGGGCAGTCAATTGGTTTGGAAAGGGAAGATGATGACGCGCGAGGGAAAAGATTTCCCTGACGCAGAAGCGTTCAAAATATGTCCTGACACCCGCCCCGACCACAGTGGCAGCGGTGAGGAGGTGGCCTTTGTGGATATTGAAGCAGATAAGGACGGCCAATGTATCTGTGGCATTCATAATCCTAATATAGAACTGGCAGTTGCGCTGAAATTCAATAAACAGGCACTACCCTGGATGACCAATTGGCAACACTGGGGTAAGGGTGAATACGTAACCGGCCTGGAACCGGGCACGCATCCACCTATCGGGCAGGCCAAGGCAAGGGCAAATCGAACCCTGATCTTCATTGCGCCCGGGGACAGCCTGCAGTACGAACTTTCTTTTCACGCCATACAAGGAAACGACAACATCAAAAAAATACTTTATTAATTATTAAATCCTAACAAGAGCAGAAATGGGACAACAAAGCATTGCACAAAAAGCATTTGAACAAGGAAAAGGAATTCTCCGTTTGGCACCCACCTGGGTACCAAGGTCATTTTGTGTACCCGGCAGGCGAATCAAATTACATCCCGATGACTATTATGTACTGGGTGGCGTAAGGGGTGGCATCGACGAACGCTGGTTGTCCTCTACCACACCAGCCAAGAACGGACCGCTCACCGGTGAGAACGAAGGCCTTAGTCCGGTTGTTTTTGAAGAGGGTGGAACTACCCATCAAATCCTGCTTAAAGATGCGATTGATGAACTGAAGGGCGAACTCATCGGCGACAGGCTATGGAATGAATACCAAAGCTGGCCTATGTATTCCAAGTTCTTCGACAACATGGGCCCCCTGCCCCATCACGTGCACCATAATGATGAAAAAGCGGCGCTGATCGGACAAAAAGGAAAACCCGAAGCATACTATTTCCCGCCACAACTGAACAACCATGGAGGTGATTTTCCCTACACGTTTATGGGTATCGCCCCTGGTACCCCTAAAGAAGTGATTAAGGACTGCCTGGTGAACTTCACCAAAGGCGACAACAAACTGACCAATTATTCCCAGGCCTACAAACTGGAACCAGGCACCGGATGGGATGTTCCACCGGGCCTGCTGCATGCGCCCGGCAGCATGTGTACCTATGAGCCCCAAAAAGCTTCCGACGTGTTCGCCATGTACCAGTCGTTGGTCAATGAGGCGATCATCCCCGAAGAATTGCTTTGGAATGGTACGCCTAAGGAAAGCATTGGCGATTATGATGCCCTGATGGATGTATTGGACTGGGAACTGAACGTGGACCCCAATATGATGGCCAATCGTTTCATGGCACCTAAGCCAGTGCGTAACGTGGACGAAATGAAAGCCGATGGTTATATCGAAAACTGGATCTGCTATAAATCAGATGCATTCGGCGCAAAGGAACTCACTGTATTTCCGGGCCAGACCGTAACCATTAAGGACAGTGCAGCCTATGGCATCATCGTGATGCAGGGACGCGGAACATTTGGCGTTTGGGACATTGAAACACCGGCGCTGATCCGCTACGGACAATTGACCAATGACGAATTCTTCATCAGCGAGAAAGCTGCAAAAGAAGGCGTTAAAATTGTCAATACCTCCGGCACAGATCCCATTGTCATCCTGAAACATTTTGGCCCTGGTAACCCCGACATGGTTTTGTAATCATAACCTCTTAAAGCAATTCACCATCAAACATTTATTCACCATCGCAGGATTCGCGCTTGTTGCGGCAGTCTTCGGGACGTTATCTTTCATTAAGCCCCAGCCTGCTGCACTTAGCGTCAGAAAAGGCGCCCATATCATCCTCATCGGCAACAACCTGGGTTCCAGGATGATGGATTTTGACCATTTTGAAACCGAAATGCAGTTGCGCTACCCGGATAGTTTATTATACATCCGGAATATGTGCGACGGGACAAACACACCCGGTTTTCGTCCCCACTCCGGCAGAAAAACCCCCTGGGCTTTCCCCGGGGCAGAAAAGTTTCAAACCGAACTCGCCACTTCACCCCGCTTCGAGGGTTTTGTGGAGTATCCGGATGAATGGCTGACCAAACACAAAGCAGATATCATCATTGCCTTCTTTGGTTTCAACGAATCTTTTGAAGGTCCGGCAGGACTGGTAAATTACAAGGCAGAGCTCGATGCGTTCATCAAGCATACCCTTGCACAGCAATACAATGGAAGTTCAGCTCCCCAACTGGCACTGGTATCACCCATCGCCTTTGAAGACCTGTCTGGCAAATACGACCTTCCGAATGGGAAAACGGAGAATGCAAATCTGCTCCTGTATACAAATGCGATGAAGGAAGTTGCTGCGAAAAACAAAGTTCTTTTTATCGATGCTTACGCTCCCAGCAGGACCTGGCTTGACGACCCAGCAACGGAACTGACGATCGACGGAACACAGTTATCGAACGAGGGTTATTCCAAGTTTGGACCTTTCCTGGCAGATGAAGTGTT
>Ga0315901_10006361_pt1 | contig 14174 bp, 9 predicted proteins | sample LakEriMetagenome_10_FD_203761 | JGI IMG/M metagenome (GOLD analysis project Ga0315901, IMG submission 203761) | Freshwater fungal communities from buoy surface, Lake Erie, Ohio, United States - Buoy 2 MA116 | ecosystem: Environmental > Aquatic > Freshwater > Lake | place: USA: Lake Erie, Ohio... | reverse complement strand
TGCGGATAGCGGTTGGGCACGACGTGGATGGAGTCCATCTCCTCGCTGGCCATGGCCGCGAGGTGGCCGCCCCATTCGTTGGCCTCGATCAGCACCTCGTTGCTGATGACGTCGAGCTTCTTCTGCGCCTCGCCCTGGATGTTGTCGGTGCCGGCGCTGCCCAGGATGTCGCCCAGGGCGCCCTTGTTCACGGCGATGGCGATGCGCTTGCAGGCGCGCGCCACCACCTCGATGAGCAGGCGCAGCTCCGGCGGAATGCGACCGTGCTCGCGCTGCTGCTCGACGAGGTACTGCGTCAGGCTGACGCGGCGGCTGGTGCTCATTGCGGTTGCTCCAGGGCGCGGCCGACCACCTCGCGCAGGTCGTTGCTGAGGTCGGCTCGGGCGGCCACGCGCGCCAGCGCCTCGCGGGCGGCGCTGCGGTAGGGCTCGGCCAGGCGTGCCCAGCGGTCCATGGCGCGCGCCATGCGGGCGGCCAGTTGCGGGTTCAGGGCATCGACCTCCAGCACCTTGTCGGCCCACAGCACCACGCCGGCCGCATCGGCCCGGTGCACCGATGCCGGGTTGGCGCTGAAGATCTGCATCAGGCTGCGCGCGCGGTTCGGATTCTTCAGCGAGAAGTCGGGGTGCAGAAGCAGCGACTTGAAGCGCGCGAACACGCTGCCGGGCTGCACCGTGCCCGCCGCGGCCTCGTGCACGCCGGGCACCGGCTCGGGTGCCGTCACCTGCAGGCTGAACCACTTGTCGAGCACCAGCGCGTCGCCATGCGCCAGCGCATGGAAGCGCTGCAGCGCGGCGTCGGCCAGCAGCGAGTGCGCGTGCACCAGCGCCTGCAGCGCGCCGATGCGGTCGGTCATGTTGGTGGCGTCCTTGAAGCGCTGGTAGGTGCGACCCTGCTGCACGGCATCGGCCGAGCGCACGGCGTGCAGCGTCAGCATCGCCAGCGCCAGGTTGGCCAGCGCGCGGCGGCCGGCCTGCTCGTGCGTGGGCTTGTAGCCTTGGGTCACCTGGTTGTGCTCCCAGGCCTGCTGCCACGGCGCGTGCAGTCGCGCCGCCAGAGTGGCCCGCCACTGCTCGCGCACGACGTGGATGCGCTGCGGGTCGCTGACGGCCAACTGCTCGGCCATGTAGCTCTCGCTCGGCGGCGTCAGCACCAGCGTCTTGAAGGCCGGGTCGAGCTGCGGGTGGCTCAGCACGGCGGTCAGCGCCTCGGCCAGCGCGTCATCGAGCTGCGGCTCGTGGCCATGCGTGACGGCGGCCAGCAGCCGGTCGACCATCAGCTGCTGGGCCGCTTCCCAGCGGTTGAAGGGGTCGGTGTCGTGCGCCAGCAGCACCAGGCGCTCGGCATCCGAGAGGCCGTCGTCCAGCCGCACCGGCGCCGACAGGCCGCGCAGCAGGCTCGGCACGGGCGCCTCGGGCACGCCCTCGAACACGAAGTGCTGTTCGGCTTCTTCCAGCACCAGCAGCCGGTCGGCGGCGAGCACGCGGCCGTCCTGCGCCAGCAGGCCCGCCATCACGGGCATCACGAACGGAGCCTTGGTCGGCTGGCCGGGCGATGCCTCGGCGGACTGGCGCAGCGTGAGGGTGTAGCGCTGGGCCTCGGCCTCGTAGTGCCCTTGCGCGGCCAGCCGCGGCGTGCCGGCCTGCGAGTACCAGCGCTTGAAGGCGCCCAGGCGCTGCGTGAGCTCGCTGCCGGCGTTGGCGTCTGCAATGGCCTGGGCGAAGTCGTCGCAGGTCACGGCCTGGCCGTCGTGGCGCTGGAAGTACAGGTCCATGCCGCGGCGGAAGCCCTCGCGGCCCACCAGCGTGTGCATCATGCGCACGACTTCGGCACCCTTCTCGTACACGGTGGGGGTGTAGAAGTTGCTGATCTCGACGTAGCTGTCCGGCCGCACCGGGTGCGCCATCGGGCCCGCGTCTTCAGGGAACTGGCTCGCGCGCAGGCGCATCACATCGTCGATGCGCTTCACCGCCCGGGCCGAGGCCGAGCCGGCCATGTCCATGCTGAACTCCTGGTCGCGGAAGACCGTGAGGCCCTCCTTCAGGCTCAGCTGGAACCAGTCGCGGCAGGTGATGCGGTTGCCCGTCCAGTTGTGGAAGTACTCGTGCGCGACGATGCTCTCGATGAAGCTGAAGTCGTCGTCGGTGGCGGTGGCGGGGCTCGCCAGCACGAACTTCGTGTTGAAGACGTTCAGGCCCTTGTTTTCCATGGCGCCGGAGTTGTAGTCCTCCACCGCCACGATCATGAAGCGCTCCAGGTCGAGCGGCAGGCCGAAGCGGGCTTCGTCCCACACCAGGCTGGCCACCAGCGAGCGCATGGTGTGCTCGGTGCGTTCCAGGTCGCCCGGGCGCACGTACACCTGCAGCAGGTGCTCCTTGCCCGAGCGCGACACGATGCGCTGCTCGCGCGCCACCAGCCGGCCGGCCACCAGTGCGAACAGGTAGCTGGGCTTGGGGAAGGGGTCGTGCCACTTGGCGAAGTGGCGCCCGTTGTCGAGGCTGCCCTGCTCGACCAGGTTGCCGTTGCTCAGCAGCACCGGGTAGCGGGCCTTGTCGGCGCGCAGCGTGACGGTGTAGACCGCCATCACGTCGGGCCGGTCGAGGAACCAGGTGATGCGGCGGAAGCCCTCGGCCTCGCACTGCGTGCAGAACATCGCCGGCGAGCCGCTGGTGTACAGGCCCGACAGCTCGGTGTTCTTCTCGGGGCTGCAGGTGTTGCGGATGTCGAGCGTGAAGGCCTCGGCATCGGGCGGGTTGTCGATGACGAGCTCGCCGCTTTCGTGGCGGAAGCTCACGCTCTGGCCGTCGGCCTGCACGCGCAGCAGCGTCAGCTCTTCGCCGTGCAGGCGCAGCGGTGCGCGCGTGCCGTCGGCGGCCACCGCGGACGGGTTGCGCTCGATGCGCATGCGGCTGGTGACGAGCGTCTTGGCCGGGTCGAGATCGAACGTCAGCTCGACCGTCTTGATGGTGTAGGCCGGGGCCGTGTAGGCCTCGCGCCGGACCAGGGTCTTCGTGCCTTCGCGCATGGGCGGGGTCTCCGTGTTCTTGTTCTCGGGCCTACAGGCCCTGCTTCAGGCTGGCGACGATGAAGGGGTCGAGGTCGCCGTCGAGCACCTTCTGCGTGTTGCTGATCTCGACGTTGGTGCGCAGGTCCTTGATGCGGCTCTGGTCGAGCACATAACTTCGGATCTGGTGGCCCCAGCCGACATCCGTCTTGGTGTCTTCGAGCTTTTGCTGCTCTTCCTGGCGTTTGCGCATCTCGTGGTCGTACAGGCGGCTGCGCAGCCGCTTCCAGGCGACATCGCGGTTGCTGTGCTGGCTGCGGCCGTCCTGGCACTGCACCACGATGCCGGTGGGGATGTGCGTCAGGCGCACCGCCGAGTCCGTCTTGTTGATGTGCTGGCCGCCGGCTCCAGAGGCTCTGAACGTGTCCGTGCGCACGTCGGACGGGTTGATCTCGATCTCGATGGAGTCGTCGATCTCGGGGTAGACGAAGAGGCTGGCAAAGCTCGTGTGGCGGCCGCCGGCCGAGTCGAACGGGCTCTTGCGCACCAGGCGGTGCACGCCGGTTTCGGTGCGCAGGTGGCCGAAGGCGTAGTCGCCCTCGACCTTGAGCGTGGCGCTCTTGATGCCGGCGACATCGCCCGCGGTTTCGTCTTCGACGGTGGCGGTGAAGCCCTTGCGCTCGCAGTACTTCAGGTACTGGCGCAGCAGCATGCCGGCCCAGTCGCAGGCCTCGGTGCCTCCGGCGCCGGCCTGGATGTCGATGAAGCAGGCCCCGGGGTCGGCCGGGTTGCTGAACATGCGGCGGAACTCGAGTTCTTCCACCGTGCTGCGCAGCGCCTGGGCTTCGGCGTCGATGGCGCGGATGCCGTCCTCGTCGCCGTCGGCCTTGCTCATCTCGAAGAGCTCGGTGTTGTCGGAGAGGTTGCGCGTCAGGTGGTCGATGGTGCCGACCACGGTGTCGAGCGCCTTCTTCTCCTTGCCGAGCTCTTGCGCGCGCTTGGGGTCGTTCCAGACCGCGGGGTTCTCGAGCGCGGCGTTGACTTCGTTCAACCGCAGGGATTTGCGGTCGTAGTCAAAGATACCCCCGGAGCTGCTGGGTGCGGTCGCTCAGGTCGGCGAGCAGCGAGCCGACGGCATTGATTTGTTCAGTGTCCATGCGCGCGATTTTCGCACGCAGGCGCCACCGGCCGCCGCCTCAGCCCAGGAAGCCGGCCAGGTGAGCCGCCAGCGCCTCGGGCTGGTCGTGGTGCAGCATGTGGCCGGCGGGGCTGAGCACGGCCTTCTGCACGCCGGGCACGGTGGCCAGGCGCTCATCGAACTCGCTGCGCGGGTAGCGGTGGCCCCACCACTTGGCGACATCGGTCTGGTCGCCTTCCACCCACAGCAGCGGCGCGGTGATGCACTTCCACGTTTCGAGCACCTCGTCGACGCGGTACAGCACCGGGTTCACGCGCTTGTGGGCGGGGTCGCCGAGGATGTGCCAGCGGCCGTCGGCCCGCAACTCGCTCCAGTGCGGTGCCAGCCAGGCGGCCTTGTCGGCGGGCAGCAGCGGGTTGTTCTTCATCAGGCGCTCGGCGACCTCGTCGACGCTGGCGTAGCTGCGCAGGGTTTGCGGCGCCTGCAGTTCGTCGAGCCATTGCAGCAGCCGTTTCGGCGCCTGCTGCGGCTTCGTCGCCGGCAGGCCGAAGCCTTCGAGGTTGACGAGGCGGCGGATGCGCGCGGGGCGCACGCCGGCGTAGCTCATGACCACGTTGCCGCCCATGCTGTGGCCGGCGAGATCGACCTGCGCGAAGCGCTCGGCCGGCACCAGTGCCGTGAGCAGCGCGTCGAGGTCGGCCAGGTAGTCGGGGAACCAGTAGCTGTCGGTCCCGGCAGGCGGCGTGCTGAGGCCGAAGCCGCGCCAGTCGGGCGCGATGACCCAGCGCTCGAAGCCCTCGGCCGTAGCGAGCGCGTCGACGACGAACTGGTACGACGCCGCCACGTCCATCCAGCCGTGCACCAGCACCAGCGGCGGGCGCCCGGGCGTGGCGAGCGTGGCGTCGCCCCACTGCAACACGTGGTGGTTCATGCCGCGCAGCGGCACGTGGCTGGAGCGGACGCTGCGCGCGGGAGCGGAGGGGTTTGGAGTCCGGGTCATGCCGCCCATTGTCCGGTGCTGGAGCGCCGGGTCCCGGAGGGCCTTCTCAGGCTCAATCGTCGAACGAGAGGTGAACGAGGTCACGCCGCCGGCGGCCGCCTCGGATCCAGGCCGCGAGCAGGCTTGCGGCGGGCCCGGGCAGGTGCTCCCAGCGGCAACCCACCCGCAGCCCTTCGGCTTCGCCAAGGGGCAAGGTGGGCATGGCGTCGCCGCCCTGGCTGATGTGGAGCACGCGAATGTCGCTGAACAAGACGGACTCCTCATCGAGCTCCACCTCGACCTTCTGCAGCGTCTGTCCGGGGGCGAGCGGCAACTCGCCCCGTGGCAGCCACAGCGCGCAGCCTTGCGTGCTGATGTTGAGCACGCGCAGCCGCGCCCGGTAGTCTGGCGCCAGCGGGTGCGGAAAGATCGCGACGGGCGAGGCGCCGGGCTTTCGGCGCACCCGCACCGCACTGCGTCGCGGCAGGCGCAACATCTGGCGAGGCCAGGCGGTCTGCAGCATGTACTCGGCGCCGTGGCGCTGCAGTTGCGGCTCGGGCATGTCGAACTGGAGTTTGGCGTCGCCACGGTAGGCAGCCGCCAAGAGTTCGAGCGCGGGCCCTGCTTGGGTGGGCCGCAGCCTCAGCAGGTGCGCAAGCTTGTCACTCTCGCAGGAGGCTCCCGTCAGCCGCAGGCGCAGGCGCCGGGTGCTGCCGTCGCTGGACCACAGGACCGCCGAGGTGACGACGCTCCCGGCGAACCCCAGCACGAGCGGCGTTTCCTCGCGCACCAGGGCGGCCAGTGCGGACTCGACCTGCCGCGGATCGTTGACGCGGAACGACGCCCACTCGTCGCCCGGTTGCATCGGTTGAATGGATGCGGGCTGGGTTTCGAGAAATGCCATAAGGGGTGCGGACATGAGGGCCATGGACCTGAAGCGCTATCGGCCCGCCGGAGGCTGCCTTGAGGAGTCTGCGCAGCCCAGAGACGGACTTGCGCCATGACGCCATGCCTTCGCCCGCTCCTTCGAGCGGCTGCATGCCGCCGAGCGGGGCGGAGCAGGCGGGCCCGCCGCGGCGCCGGTGCTCAGGGCGGCTCGGAGCGTTCGAGGAATATCAGCGAGGTGGCCTGCGCGGCGGGCATCGGCCGGGCGAGCAGGTAGCCCTGGCCGGCGTCGACGCCCATCTTGCGCAGTGAGGCCAGTTGCTCTGCCGTCTCGATGCCCTCGGCCACCACACGCCGCTGCAGCACCTGCCCGAGTTGCTGGATGGCGCGCACGATCGCCAGGTTCTCCGGCCCTTTGTCGAGTGCGCTCACGAACGCGCGGTCGATCTTCAGCGTGTCGATCGGCAGCCGGCTCAGGTAGGACAGCGACGAGTAGCCGGTGCCGAAGTCGTCGATCGAGAACCGGAAGCCCTCGGCTCGCAGCATACGCATCGCGTCCACGGCCACGTCGAGCCGGTCCATCAGCGAGGTCTCGGTGATCTCCAGCACCAGCGAGCCCGGGTACACGGCGTGGCGTGCGAGCACGGCGCCGAGCTCGGCGCCGAAGCCCGGCCGGACAAGGTCGCGGCCCGAGATGTTGACGCTGACCGAGATGCCGGGCTCGTCGCGCTGCCACCGCGCCAGCTGCTCGGCGGCCGTTTCCACGACCCAGGCGGTCAGGGCCTCGATCTGGCCGGTCTCCTCGGCCAGCGGCACGAACACCGCCGGGCTGATCGCGCCGCGCAGCGGGTGCGTCCAGCGCAGCAGGGCTTCGAACCCGGTCAGCCGCTGCGGCTGCAACTGGAAGATCGGCTGGTAGGCCAGCGTCATCTGGCTGGAGCCGATGGCGGCGCGCAGGTCGCTCTCCAGGGCCAGCCGCTGCGCGGCCCGCTCGTGCATCGACTGGTCGAACACCACCACCCGGGCCCGGCCCTCGGCCTTGGCCTGGTACATCGCGAGGTCGGCGTCGCGCAGGATCTCGTCGACCGTGCGGTAGCCCAGGTCGCTGAAGGTGATGCCCACGCTGGCGCCCAGCAGCACCTGGGTGCCCTGGATCTCCACCGGCTGCGACACGGCCTTCAGCAGCGCCTGCGCCTGGCGCATGCAGGCGTCGGCGTCCTGCAACTGCTCCAGCAGCACCGCGAACTCGTCGCCGCCGAGGCGGGCGACGAGGGCGTCGGGCGGGGCAGCCTGGCACAGGCGCTCTGCGATGGCCACCAGCAGCTGGTTGCCGGCGTGGTGGCCGAAGCTGTCGTTCACCAGCTTGAACCGGTCGAGGTCCATGAACAGCACCGCGAAGCGCTGGCCGGAGTCCAGCCGCGTGCGTTCCACGGCCAGGGCCAGCCGTTCGTGGAAGCCGTGGCGGTTGGCCAGGCCGGTGAGCGTGTCGTGGTGGGCGATGTGGTGCAGCCGGCGCTCGGCCATCAGGCGCGAGGTGATGTCCTGAATCTGGTAGATCAGGCAGTTGCCGAGGCCCTGCGGGTCGTCGAAGGGGCTGCCGAGCAACGACACCCACACCTCGCCGCCGCTGGCGCTGTTGAGCCGCAGCACCGTGGAGAACACCCGCGCCGGCGGCACGAGCGCCTGCTGCACAAGGCGCTGGAACGGTGCCGCGTCGTCGGGGTGCAGCGTGTCGGAGAAGTGGCGCTTCAGCACGCTGTCGGCGTCGACGCCCAGCAGCCCGCACAGGGCGGGGTTGACCTGCAGCACCTTGCCGTCGGGCCGCGCCACCGCCATGCCGATGGCGGCGTGCATGAAACCGGCCGTGAAGCGCTTCTGGCTCTGCTCAACCTCGCGCTCGGCCTCGTTGACGCGGGCCTCCTGCTCCCGGCGCTCGGCCTCCTGGCGCTCGAAGCTGATGCGCAGCAGCAGGATGAGTGCGAACACCGTGGCCACCGATGCCGCCAGCACCGCGGGGCCGAACTGCAGCGAGGCCACGTGCACCAGCCCGGCCACGAAGGCCGCGGCCAGGTACAGGGCGCCCATCCAGGAGGTGCCGGCGAGCCACTGCCGCGGGTTCAGGGCAGCGCCGCGCTTGAGCGTCATCACCGTCATCAGTGGCAGCACGGTCAGCAGGTAGGGCACCAGGGCCACCAGCAGCAGGGCGCAGAAGGCCGCCGCCCCGGCGCCGAGGCCGACGACACCCAGGATCTCACGGACCGCCGCAAAGGCCCAGGCGCAGACGGCCATCGCCGCCATGGCGGCGGCGGAGGAACCGAGCCAACTGGTTAGCCTCGATGAGGTACGACGTGCAGCTACCCATCCTTCGATGCCGGCGGCCAGCACGGCGGCCGCCGGGCCGACGTGGAGGAGCGCCCCGAAGGCGAAGACGTCCGATGCACTGAACGAGGTCGTGGTGCCGGGAATCTTCAGCGCATGGTGCGATGCCAAGGCCGCCACGGCCACGGCGATGAGGACCCATCCGACCGCCGCCATCTCCGACCGAACCACCAGCGACAGCGCCCAGCCCAGCGCCAAGCCGCCGCAAGCGACCACTGCCAGCCACCCGACCAGCGCTCGCGGCGGGTAGTCGAACAAGTGCCGTTGGCGGAACGACTGCCAGGTGGACGGCATGGGCGAGCGTTCCCGTGGCGCGGCGTGACGCGGCCGGGCTGCCCCGTCTTGGCCGACAGGTTCGGGAGGGGCGCCTTCGCTAGCGGGCATTCGCTGGCGGCACGGGTCGGGCGCCAGCAGCAGGCTGGGGCTGGCCGAGCAAGCGCTCGACCGACGCACTCAGCACCACTGCGGCCTCGGTGGTGGTGGCGAGGCCGCGGCGCGCCGTGGCGGGCGCGCTTTGCGGCGCGAGGGCCGGCTTGTCGATGAGGGCACAGCGCATCGACGCATTTGAACCCAGAAAACTTGTCTGTTCTCGATGGGAAGTGCTGAGCTTCGCCCGCATTTGAGGGGCCTTGACCCGCCTTCTCCACACCACGCGTATGCCGCTCGGTCGGGTTTGGCGCGCTTCTGTCTCGCATGGCCTCGCGCCCCCCGGGCCGTCGGTGTCCGGTTCAGGCAGGCGGGTCTGCCCGCCTTGTTCGACGGAGCTGGGATGATCGATTGGGCTACCGAGCATGTGCGGGCTCGCCGACCGGGCGCGAGTGGAAGGTCAGGGCGGGGGACCCGAGGATGTCTGCCCGGATATCGGCCTCGCCCCTGGCGACTTGAGAGGCCGCGCGAACGGCAGGCGCCGTGCGCGTGCCGCTCGTGCCGCCCGAGAGGCGCCTCAGGGCCAGCGATCCGGCCCGAGCAACCACTCGCCCAGCAAGCGGGTGTCCAGCAAGCTTGCGAGATCGGCCAGGGTCTCGCTCATCAGGAAGCCTTCGCTCATCAGGAAGCCTTCCCTCATCACGAAGCCCTCGGCGGAGAGCCGGCCGCTGCCGCCCGAGAACCGACCTGCATCGACGGCCCGACCCCGCCGCTCACCACCGTGTTGGCCGCCACAGCCGCGCTGGGGCCGGCAGGCCGGTCGCTGAGCGTGCTGCGCAGCATGAGCTGGCGCGCCCAGGTCGGGCCGGGGTCTCAGAGGGGCTGCCAGCGCGTGAACAGCGTGTCGCTCGTGAGCAGCCCGTTGCCGCCGGTGGTGACGAGCCGGCTCCAGCGGTGGGCCTGCCCCGGCACCACGCGGCTGGCGGTGGGCGGCACCTGGCCCGGGGCCGGCAGGTGGGTGCCTTTGGTGTTGAGCTGCCCGGTGCCTTGCACCAGCAGCCCGCCTTGCCCCACTGGCAAGGCGGTGTACTGCAACTCGTGCCGCCCAAGAGGCGGCTCAGGGCCGGCGATCCGGCCCGAGCAACTACTCGCCCAGGAAGCGGGTGTCCAGCAAGCCTGCGGGATCGGCCAGTGCCTCGCTCATGATGAAGCCCTCGCTCATGATGAATCCCTCGCTCATGATGAATCCCTCGCTCATGATGAATCCCTCGCTCATGATGAAGCCTTCACTCATGATGAATCCCTCGCTCATGATGAAGCCTTCACTCATGATGAAGCCTTCACTCATGATGAAGCCTTCACTCATGATGAAGCCCTCGCTCATGATGAAGCCCTCGCTCATGATGAAGCCCTCGGCGGAGAGCCGGCCGCCACCGCCCGAGAACCCGACCTGCATCGACGGCCCCGAGCCCGCCGCGGCATACCCCGCCAGCGTGCCCACCGGCTGCACCAGCCAAGAGGCTCCTGCCGCCGCGTTGCCGGCCATGGCGTCGAGCACGCGCACGCCCGCGCTCAGCAAGGCGCTGCCGGCCAGTGCGTTGCGCTCCACCACGCCGCTCACCACCGTGTTGGCCGCCACACCTGCGCTGGTGCTGGCAGGCCGGTAGCTGACGGTGCTGCGCAGCGTGAGCTGGCGCGCCCAGGTCAGGCCGGGGTCGTAGACGGGCTGCCAGCGCGAGAACAGCGCGTCGCCCGTCAGCAGGCGGTTGCCGCCGGCGGTGACGAGCCGGCTCCAGGCGCGCGACTGCCCCGCCACCACGCTGCTGGCGGTGGGCAGCACCTGGCCCGGGGCCAGCAGGTTGGCGCCGCTGGCCAGCGTGCCCGCCGCCAGCGCGGTGGACAGGTCGGTGCGCAGCGCCCGGGCCAGCCGCGTGGCACCTTCAGGGTTGAGCTGTCCGGTGCCTTGCACCACCAAGCCGCCTTGCCCAACAGGCAAGGCCGTGTACTGCAGGATGGCCTTGACGAGCGGCGGGGTGAGGCCGGGATTGGCCTGCAGCAACACTGCAGCCGCGCCGGCCACTGCTGGAGCAGCCACCGAGGTGCCCGACAGTTGCAACAGCCGCGCCTGTGCGTTGGCAGCGCCCGCCACCTGCAGTTGCGGGTAGGTGGCGGCCAGCAGGTTCCAGGGCGGATTGGTGCCGCCGGCGGTGACGGACGCCGCCGCCACCACCTTGTTGCCCGGCGCCACGAGGTCGGGCTTGACGAGGTTGTCCATCCAGCGCCGGCCGGCGGCCAGCGGCAGGGCACCGCGCGTGGGCCCGCGCGAGCTGAAGCCGGTGACGGCGTCATCGGTCGTCGGCGCCGTACCGTAGGTGTTGACCGCGCCCACCGTGATCACCGAGGGCTCGTGCCCGGGCGACACGATGGTGCCCATCACCGCGTGCCCGGCGGCGTTCTTGCCCGCGTTGCCGGCCGCGGCCACCACCACCAGGCCCGCCGCGGTGGCGCTGCGCGCGGCGCGTGCCAGCGGGTCGACCAGGAACGAGTCGGTCGACGCCGCGCCCAGGCTGAGGTTGACGACGCGGATGTTGGACAGCCGGGCGCGCTGCAGCACCCAGTCCATGCCCAGCAGCGCGTCGGCCAGGGTGCCGATGCCGCGCTCGTCGAGCACGCGCACGTCGTACAGGCTGGCGCCGGCCGCTGCACGGTCGCTGCCGGCGGCCACGGCCGCCACGTGGGTGCCGTGGCCGTAGGGATCGGGGTTGGTCGAGGTCGGCTCGTTCTTCTTGTCGCCGTGCTTCCACTTCGTGCCGTCGATGCTCTGCTTGGCGCTGGCGGAATAGTCACGGCCCTTGGCCCAGCGGTCGCCCAGCGAGCGACCCAGCGCCACGATGTTGACCACGCCGCGCACGCGTGACTTGCCGGCGGCGTCGCGGAACTGGCTGTGCCGCCAGTCGATGCCGCTGTCGAGCACCGCGATGCCGACGCCTGTGCCGTTGAAGGTGCCGGCGGCGGTGGCGGGCGTGCTCTGCCCGGCCGTGGCCACCGCGCCCAGCACGCCCATGCGCACGGTGCTGCGGTTGGGGGTGATGCCCAGCACGTCGGCACGGCCCGCCAGCGGCAGCACGGCCGCGGCAGGCACCATGGCAGCCAGCCCGCGCACCGAGATGTAGTTGTAGATGACCGAGCCGCCCCGCGCCACGATGTCGGCGCGCAGCGCCGTCAGCTCGGGGTCGGTGCTGACGGCGTTGACGAGCACCTGCACGTGCACGCCGCTGGGCAGGCTGCGCAGCCAAGGCGCGGCAGCGGCCGATCCGGCCGGTGCGTTGACCACGGCCAGCAGGTCGGCCGACACCTTGCCCGTCTGCGCCTGGGCCGTACCCAGCCCCAGCGCAAAGACGAAGAGGGCCAGAAGGAGGCCGAAGATGGATCCGGGCAGGGTGCGGTTCGTCACTTCAAGTTCCTGGAAAAGGTCGCTCGTTCGGGGCTCAAGAAGAACACAGGGCCTGTCAGCCTTCGAATTCGGCTGTACCGGGCCCGTTGCCCCCCCCCTGATTAGGTGGTGTGGATTCTAGGGGGGGTATGTGTGCCTGTGGCTGTTTCTGCATGTCACCGTCGCCGGGAAGTACCCTCGAACGCCCGAAATACCGGGTCGTTCGTGCCTTATTCAACGCATCGGAAACGGCCTCCGTGCCGCCGGTGGCGGCCGAGGCCCTGCGCGGCCTCTCGCCCCGCTCGCGCGTGTTCTCGGTCAGGGCGCACGGCAGGCTCGGCGGCGCGAGCCGCCCACAATCCCGTCATGAGCACCACCCACACCCTGCGCCCCGCCGCCCCCGCCGACCTGCCCGCCATCGTCGGCCTCATCACCGAGCTGGCCGTGTTCGAGAACCTCGAGCATCTCGTCGTCGTGACGCCCGATTCGCTGCGGCCGCACCTGTTCGGTGATCGCCCTGTGGCCGAGTGCATGGTGGGCGAGGTTGATGGGCGCGTCGTTGCGTTCGCGCTGTTCTTCACCAACTTCAGCACCTTCCTCGGCCAGCCGGGGCTGTACCTCGAAGACCTGTACGTGCAGCCTGCGCACCGCGGCACGGGCCTGGGCAAGGCGTTGCTGTCGCACTTGGGTGCACTGGCCGTAGAGCGAGGCTGCGGGCGCTTCGAGTGGAGCGTGCTCGACTGGAACGAGCGCGCCATCCGCTTGTACGAGGCGATGGGTGCGACGGTGATGCCGGACTGGCGCATCTGCCGCGTCAGCGGGGCGGCGCTGGCGGGGTTTGCGCGGTCCTGACGCGCAGGGCTTCGACAGGCTCAGCCCGAACGGGGAGGGCTTCGACAGGCTCAGCCCGAACGGGGAGGGCTTCGACAGGCTCAGCCCGAACGGGGAGGGCTTCGACAGGCTCAGCCCGAACGGATGACGGGTTCAGCCGGCGATCGTCGCCATCAGCTTGTCCAGCGGCAGCGGGCGCGCCACGCTGCGTTCGCCCACCACGGAAACGACGCGGCGCCCGCGCGTGGCGGTGTCCACGCGCTCGGGCCGCGGCAGGGGGCGGCCGATGGGGTCGGTGAGGCAGGCGACCATCGGCGTGGTGATGCTGCCGCCGCGCGCCACCACCACCGCCAGTTCGCCCGAGTCCAGGCGCACGTGGCAGCCTGGCGGGTAGATGCCGAATTCCTTGACCAGCGCCGCCGTCATCGGGTGCCCCGGGTCCTGCATGAACATCTGGCGGCCCGCGATGTCGGCGGCCAGCGCTTCGCGCGAAGAGCGCGCCGAGAGCTTGCTCGTGTAGACGTCGGCCCGGCGCACCAGCGAGGCCAGGTCGCTCACATCGCTGTTGCCGCTGGGGTAGCCGCGGCCGTCTTCGCTTTCGTGGTGCTGCAGCACGGCCTTCAGCCACAGGCCGTCGGCAACGCTGGCTCGCTCCAGCAGGCGCAGGCTGCGCATGGGGTGGGTCTGCAGTTCCTCGCGCTGCCGGGGCGTGGGCGGGGCCGCTTGGCGCGCCAGCTGGCCCTGCAGCTCGAGCATGCTCAGGTTCATCGTCAACGCCACCTTGAAGCCACGCGTGCTGTCGTCGTCTTCCCAGCCCAGGCGGCGAGCCACCAGCAGCGTGGTGATGGCGGTCTGCAGCGAGCGCTTCACGCCGTAGGCGACGTCGTCGTTGCCCGACTGGCGCAGCACGTGGAAGATGGCCAGGTCGGGGTCGCGCGCCACCAGCGCGGCCACGGGGCCGCCGGCGTCGTCAAGCGCGGCGGCGAAGCTCGCGCTGGTGCCGCTTTCAAGCGCGGTGCCGAGCCGGCGGATGGCCTCGCCCCACAGCCGCGGCAGTTGCTCGCGCGGGGCTTGTCGGGCCAGCGTCTGGGCGTCCAGCAGCTCGGTCAGGTCGACGAGCGCACCGCGGGCGAACAGCGCCTCCAGCTGCGGTTGGTTG
>Ga0315901_10006356_pt1 | contig 14177 bp, 20 predicted proteins | sample LakEriMetagenome_10_FD_203761 | JGI IMG/M metagenome (GOLD analysis project Ga0315901, IMG submission 203761) | Freshwater fungal communities from buoy surface, Lake Erie, Ohio, United States - Buoy 2 MA116 | ecosystem: Environmental > Aquatic > Freshwater > Lake | place: USA: Lake Erie, Ohio... | reverse complement strand
GCTCTTAAATAAGACTTAATTGCAGCCTTATGCTTTTTTGATAACTTCATCTGTTCCCCCTAGTAGTGGTATGTTAAAAGGTTTGCCATTTTGGTTTTCTTTAAAACTAATATGAATATGTTTGTTATGAGGATTCAATCCTTTGTACTTAACCCAACGCCAAAAAGATTTAGCACTACAAATCTTGCCCATAAAAATTATATAAAGTATGCGTCTATCACCTTGTTTTGCTGCAAGTCGTATTTGATCTGCCAGATAGATTGCAATTCCTTGTTCTTCAGATAAGCCAGCGTCAATGTCCAATGCGCAGACCTCTCCCAGTTCATTGGGATTATGCTGGGATTTAATACCTCTAGACTGGTGACGCAGATCACCAATCCACCCATCCATGCGTTTATTACGATCTGGGTAGGCAGCATTGACCTGATCTCTAAACTGAGTCGCAGCCTTTGATAACCAAGGCTTCATTTTTAATTTATAAACCTAAAGCCCGAAGGTCATCAGTAGTTAAACCTAATGCTGCTAGTTTGCCTTCGGCTGTTGCCTTGGCTTGGGCTTGGGTTGCATCTTGTGCTGCTTTCCAGGCATCAAATTTTGCAAATCCATCTTCATATTCTTTTTTTGTAATTGGCTCACAATCAATAAATTCAATACCTTCAAAAGTTTCGCCTCTTTGAACATAGCCACCATTAGGAATTAACATACCTAACACTTCATAGGATTTTGCCATATTATGCCCCAATCTCAATTAACCACATTTTACTAAAATTATTACCGCCACCTTCTTGGTAAATAACGCTTCCGCTATTTAAGGTAGTACCTGCTTTACCCTGTGTTTTGTATGTAACAGATGAAGTAGTCGCTGGTGAATCTAAATACATAACAGTAACCACTTCTTGATTTACAAAGTTTGTTACACCAGCAAAACTTGATGAATTAAATTCGTCAATAGTATTGATAACAGTAGAATCTCTGAATAATCTCCAAGAACCATTATTAGTGCTGGATGCTCTATTTGTAGTGCTATATTGTTGGCAAATCACCCATACTTTTGATGTTGCAGATGATGGAGTAATTGATGCAGTTAAACCAGTATCAGTAAATGTAGTTGATGCAATAGTAGTTTGTGTGCTGTAAGTAGTTTCGGAGATAGATAGAAATTTTCCACCGCCTGCTGGTGTTGCCCATTTAAGCCCTGTTGCTTCCGCACTATCCGCTACGAGTGTTGTTCCGTTTGCGCCAACGGTGAGTTTAGAGAAAGTATCTGCACCAGTTCCAACAACCAAATCACCCTTGGCGTCAATAGCAGTTGCCATAGAGTTTGTTATAGTTACAGTTCCTGAAGTACCGCCACCGCTAATTCCTACGCCAGCAGTTACGCCTTCAATGTCACCAGTTGCACCTGAGGCAACCCATGAAGAACCGTTGTAATACCAGAGAGAATCATTGTTTTTAGTAAAAGCAAATTGACCTTCTTGAGGTGAAGTGATTGCTGCATCTCTGGCAGTTGAATCTGTAAAAACTAAAACGCCCTGCATCAAATAACCATTGACATCTGAGGCGCTCAAAATATCACCTGTATTAAATGTCTTAAAACCTAATCCTGCTGCCATAGTTTGTTCTCCCTTAGTGTCTAATTATATCTCAATATGTGAGAATATCCTCGCCAATTACTCCATAAGTACTGTTGCCTAAAATGAACCCATCTGTAATAGGCTCTAAAGTGGTATAAACAGCCCTAAAGATATTGGGTGTAATTTCCCAATTTACGCCTTGAATTTGTAAGTTTTTAGTAATGGTTGACCCATCTGGCTGAATATTTGAAATAAGAACATTGTCAAAATAGTCTAAATCAAGCATTGTGCCATTAGGCACTAATGGGTCATAAAGATCGACAGCCATTTGATCTATTCTGATTGTAGTATCTGCTCTAGTTGCAACATAAACAGAGGCTATATTTAAAGCCTCAGCGTCTGTATCAATAACTAAATCACTAAAATTAACCACATGCGGGAAGTATTCGGCAACAGAATCTACATCTGTATAAGTCTGACCTGTACCGCCAATGCGAGTAACAGTAGATTTATTGACAATAAGTTTGTCATCAAAAGCGAAAACAAGATTTGTATAAGGTATATCACCTGTTTGATTAAATTCTATCGGTGTACCGCCAGCGCTTGAAATAGTATTGCTACGGTTTTTGAATACTGCGTTACCTTCAGGGTTAATAAAGAAAGCCCCTTGCTCTGAAGTTTCCACATTTTTTAAGGCTGCTAATGCAGTTCTTGAGGTAGCAGGGTCAGCCTGAGTTAAAGAATCACCTGTATCTATTGACCTCATTGTTATTGGAAAATCTACGGTATCAAGAATTTTATCAATTCTAGTTCCCGTATCTTGACCTGCTGCCTGTCCAGTAACTGAAGTAATGGCAGCCATTTGTAATAATCTAAAAGCATCTGAAGCATTAATATCTACATAAGATATATTTTCCGCCTTATCATAAGTATAAACATAATCAGTAGTGTAACCACTAAATAAATAATAAGTAGTTCCTGCGTAACTGGCAGATATTCTAAGTTTTCTCAATGGTGTTAAGTAGCCATATAAATCAGAATTTGTATTTTGAGGGTTGAATCTTCCGTTTTGATCGTAAATCCTAACGGTACAAGTTCCTGCCTCGTAAGTGTCTCTAGGTATGTTTCTGCCACGCCTAATGCTTATGCTTCGGGCTACATCTGTTAAATTGATTACTAAATTAGGCGCTGAAGAATCAGCCAAAAATCCAGTACCCAAAACACCATTTACGGGGTCATCTAAAGTAAAAGGGTTACCAAAAGTAGCACCAGAACTAAAGTTCAGGCTTACATCTAATATTGGTAATGTCATATTATCTAAATGGGTTTATAGTAGAAAATGAACCAGAGGCTGAATCATTAATAAAGCCATTTCTTAATTCTGTTAATAATCCTTGAGTAGCACCATTAACATTGATAATAGTAGTTGAGGTAGATGGTGGCGCACCAAATCTACCGCCGCTTTCTCTGTATCTTTCTTGAGCAATTTCGGCAACTCCCATACCAGCATAACCAGCAGTACCTACTAGGCTTGAGGCAATGTCATTGTAGTAATTACCAGTTCCTACTGCTGAAGGTGTTTTAGGCATTTGAGATAACAGTTTCATCATCAATAAAATCTGTTGTATTAACAAATCAATATCCTTAGACCAGCCATCAAATGGATAAAGGGCTTTAGGTAATTTAGCAATAGCCTGAGCAAGGTTAGTGGTCTGTAATTGAGAAATAACTAATTGAGTTGCCAACTTAGAAGCCTCAGTAGCATTTTCTTGAATTAAAGCCAACTGTAAAGATAGGCGTAGTTTTTCTTGATCTGTAATTTCATTTTGTAATGCCGCATAAATTTGAATTTGTTCAAGATCAAATAGGCTAGAAATTTGTTCTAATTTCTTTCGGTCTGCCTCAATCTTTTTACGCTCTGCTACTAATGCTTTTTCCTTAGCAATAGCGGCAGCCCTTTGTTGGGCTAATTTCTTGGCATCTGCCTGTAATTTCTTTTCTTCCTTTTGTAAGGCTGTATAATCAAACTTCATAGCCATTGGGTCAAAAGGCTTATCAAAGTTTAGTTTGTATTGGAATAGCGGAGATTTGGGGCTTAGATTAAGGTTCTGTAATCCAGTTTTGGTGATTTTAATAAAATCTCCAAAATTAGAAATTAGTCCTGAAATTTTGTCCGCTAATGAATCAATGCCGCTACCGTATTTCTCAGGGTTACCAAAAGCATCATCAAGTGCGCCAACTAAAGCGCCGCCAATCATCTCTTTAGCATCCTCAGTTTTAGCCTTCAGAATATCCATCTTGCCAGCAAAAGAGTCAGCCGCTAATGCTGCCTGCCCATCAAAGCGCTTGGATAAAAATTCAACAATATCATCTAAATCCATTGTCTTGGCTTCAGTCGAGGTTAATCCAACCCCTAAGCGAAGTAATGCAGTATTTTGCCCAAGGGCTGCCTTGCTTAATGCGGCTGTAACTGAGGCTAAATCTTTACCTGTTCCTGCTGAAGTATCTAATGCAACTGATAATAATGTTTGTGCTTTTTTAGCATCTAAAGTTGCGTTGACTAATGAAGTAAAGGCTGGTCTAAGTTGGTCATCTAGAACGCCAGTAGTGTTCTGTAAATTAGTTATAAATCCAGCAGTACTGATTACTGCATAAGATTGACCTAAGTTTTGTAATGTTTTAGATAATGCAGCAGCAGCCTTTTGATCTTCACCAAAAGCCCTGATTGCGTTCTTGCTAAATCTTAATGTTTGATATGCACCTAAAGCAAGACCCAATGCCTTGGCTGACTTAGTTAATACACCTAATGACTTACTTGCTGCCTTAACGCCCTTGTCTTTATAGGTACTGACAATAGGGATTTCAATACCAGTTGCACTCATGCTGCTAGTCCTATTCTACGCTTTAGACTTGAATTAAATTTAGTGGTGGCAGTTTCAATAGCCTTAAAAGTTGCCTTAGTTACTTTACCTTGATCTTTAGCAAACGCAGCAAAAAGCAAGCGACCTTGGTTCTTACGACCTCTGCCAATACTTTCTAACTTCGCCTCATCATTGATTGCAGTAACAAACTGATAACCAGCAAAAGGGTTATTGCTGTTATAGTTTCTTGTTGCCCTTTTTCTAATCTTGTCTTTGTATTTATATGTTCCCTCATAGCCTTGCAGATACTCAAATCCTTGTTGGTTAACACTTGCAATAGGCGTTCTGCCTTGAGGGTTCTTTCTTCCTGCTGTTTCATAAATAGCACCAGCAGCAGACCTATTTAATAACCTATAAGTATTAACAAAGCCTGAGTAATTACGGCGTGATCGCCCTAAAGAATAAGTTAAACCTTTACGAATAATATCTGGGTTGTATTTAGGAAAGCCTCTTACTTTACCAGCAGTACGAGATACAACCTCTTTACCTTGATCTTGCCAGCCACTTAAACCATCAATTTGATTAGGTACTTTACTGCGAGCATCATCTACAACTACACGCATTGCAGCGCGTATCTCTTTGTTCATCTCTTTGTAAAGGTCAGGCGCAAACTTCTTTAAGGCTTTTTGAGCCTCAACGATACCTTTTACCTCTACTGGCATTTTCCACCTTTTTTGATCTATCCTTTAAATAAGCCAATGTCGCTAAAAACATTGATCTATCCATGTTAATAAATTCGCTATGCGGTATGCCTGTCTCAACTGCTAGTGATGCAATTAAATAAGTGAGGTCATACCGCGTTACCCATTTGGGGAGTCAGCATCCAAAATCTCTACTTTTGTTAGAGTTTCTAAATACTTGTCTCCAAATGGTGCAACTGTTACTCCAGCCCGACGCTCGGCTTCCCATGAAAGCCAATAGACGTCTGACTGTCTTTCTTCATCTCTAAATCTCTTATGAAATCCAGTTTTAAAATTCTGCTCGAAAGCGTATTCGAGTGCAGGGGAAATTTCATATTCTGCAACTTCCCCTGAAGCCTTGGACACTCTTAACTTAATCATTTATACCCCTTAGAAAGTACCTGTTGTAGCAACGGTAACTGCACCGTTGATAGTCCATGTTACATCCTGAGTGCCTAAATCACCAACAGCACCGTTAATGTCGGTGGTGTTATTTACTAAGCAAGTCATTGTATAAAGTGGGTTTGTTGCACCAACAGCAGTTCCTTTTTCTTGCAAAAGAACTACGGTTACTGAAGTGCCCCATGCAGCCTGAAGGGTTGCTAGAACATTTGCTGAAGCGGTGTCATTTAGGAAAGAGATTGTTACGCTTGATGCTTCCAAGCCCTTTACGAATTTATGACCTGTATCACCCATTGCGGTAACTTCAAGTTCATCAAATGAACGGTTCAATGTGACGGCGGTCACATGGTCAGAAAGGTCAACGGAATTAACCTTTACGCCGACCTTGTTATTTAGAAATACAGCCATTGGTTATTCCTCATCTTTCTTTGAGACTGGTTTTGGCTTCTCTGTTTTTGTTATTTGCCCGACTTTTTCAAGCCAAGCCTTGTCCTCTGAAGGAACATCTATAATTTCACTCATTGTTTAACTCCAACTTGTCATGATTGAGACGGACATGTCACTTGTCAACATTTCGCCAGCAACGCCTGATAAAACCGTTGGTGCTGAGATATTGTTGACAATAACGCTTAAAGTAGTTGATGCTGCTAACTTATTAAATACACCAACAGCCATATCTTCAATGCCGATTAGATTGCCTTGATTATCTAACATTGGCACGATCATTACTATTTTAAAATTTGCTTTAGGTGCAACAGTATAAACATTGTTTGACGGCTCAATGTATGGGTCATCAGGTTGCACAATTACTGAATTTGCAATGGGTGTAGCAGGTGGAAAGGCAAAGACCTGCCACACCCCAGCGTTCTCTAACGCCGTCGCAAGGGTTGACCTGAGGGTTGTAACGGCAACCGGCATCAGCCAACCAAGCCGTTAGGGGCTAAATGATTCGCAAGTAACCCACGAACTCTAGCGAGCAAAGTATTGCCCATGCGATAAGGTGAAGGCTGAAAGTCAGGTGAAATACCGCCAGCATTACTGGCTTGTCTTGCTTGCCAAATGTCCACGGCTATCATTGCTGCACTTTGCCTAACTTCGGGAACAGTTGCATAATCAACATGAGTAGTTGCAGATGCAGTTCCATAAGGTCTTACAATGTGTTTTAATTCTACTGTTCCGTTATTTATTGCATAAGTCATTGAATAATCTGTAACCGCAGTAATTGTTTTTGAACCGTTATATTTAGCACCGCAATTTTCAATAACAACTGTTTCTCCTACTAATACATTATGTTTGATATCTGTATAAACTGTTGCTGAAGTTGTAGAAGTAATTTCTTGAGCAACTATATTGTAATCATTAAACCACAAATAACCTTTGACAATGTTTTCGGCAGCCTGCGCCACTTCCTCAACTACTGAGTCAGAATATAAACTCCCAATCCCAAGTAGTGTGCGAAGTTCGGCTTTCGTAACGTATGTAGCCGCCAAGTTATTGTCCTTTCTTAAAGTAAAGGGGCGAAGGCTTCCTGCGCCCCTTTACGCTTGATTCCTATAAAGGAAAGTTTATGCAACCATCCACTTGTAAGCACCAGCAGCAACCTTGTTAGCGATTGCGCCATAGCCATAGTAAGCAACTTGAATTTGACCTGTTGAGATCAAGTTGGTCTCTAGGCGGTACTTGCTTGACTCGTACCATGTAAATGAGTCAGGGTTTAGAACGATCATTGATGCGTCGCCTGTTCCTGATAGGTAACGAGATACGCGTAGGTTTAATCCACCAATGTTACCGCGAACGTTTGTTGGTGTTAGATTTCCTGAAGCGTTTTGTGGATTGATTGTTTGTGTAAATACTGCACGGTTTGAACCGTCAACTAATCCCATTAACGCACCCCATTGCTCAGGTGATACTACGATATTTTGAGCAAAGCCCAAAGTTCCTGAGTAAATAGATACTGCTGCATCTGAAATAAAGTCTTGGATATTTGCTGCTGACATTGTGCGGTTTCCGCCGTCTGTTGCAACCTGAGCAATTACGTTTCCAACTGCTGCATCTGTTGCTTTAGCATAGCCAAATTCCATCTGCCTTACCAACTCCGAGAAGAAAGCGGGGCTTGATCGGTCAAGCAACTCAACACTAAATGTTTGTTGCCCCGCATATTTCTTAACACTTACTGATAAGAAAGATACGTTTTGATCTGTATCTGATGGTGCTGCGCCTTCGGCTGTCTCTGCAACTGTTGGTGCTTGAGTTAATTTAGGAATTTCAAATGTCATTCCAGCATCAGGTAATGCACCTGAAGAAATGCTATCGATAAACGGTCTATCTGCATTGCTTAATGGATTGATAACTTCAGTTAATTGACGAGTAGGAATAAGTCCTGCGTTGTCAGTTGTGTCTGCTGCTGCTGATAGATATTGACGAGCGTCATCATCATTTAAATAAGTTGCACGAAGTGTGTTCTCTAGGAATTTTTCCTTTGTGAACTCAAGGCGTGGCTTTGTGTAAATTGGTGCTGCAATAGTTGGACGAGAGGCTTCAACCGCTTGGGTCTCTACTACCTCTGTCGCAACAGTTGTTTCAGGTGTTGTGTTTTCCACAATTTCCTCGTTTTCTGTTTTGGTTTCGGTTGATTCTGCCTCTGCGTTGGACGCAGCGACTGAAGTGACAGCAGCACTTGAAAAAGCGGCAGCCTGTACTAGGCTGACTTCCATAAGTCTTGCTGCACTAACTCTGTATATGCCGTTAGTGTTTTTGCCTTTTAATACTTCAACACCAACGCTTAATCCTGATCTTAAATTTTCGCTTGCCTCAATTAGGCTGTCAGTTCCTTTAGTTGTATTAGCGACTTTAAATTCCGCAAAAATTCCTGAGTCGCTTTCTTCTACACTTTTCATGCGCCCAATCGGAGATTTTGCGTCATGCTCAAGCAAAAGTCGAACGGCTTTAGGGTCATCAATTTGAATTGAACCACGTTCAAAAATTACTTTTCCAACTGAGGTATTTCCAATTTCGTTTTCAAATGGCACGATCTTGCCAGCAATAATACGGCGAGACTCTGAAGCCTCTAAATCTGCACTAAAGTTAATTATTTCCATTTGGGCTTAGTTCTTCCATTTCTCTCGCTTGTTCAACGGTTATTAAACCGAGACTTAACATTTTTTCAATTACATTTAAACGTTCTAATGGATTTGCTCTTAAAAATCCTGAGTCCATGTCGAACGCGATAAATTGTGTGTTCGGTGACAGATCATCCATACTTAGACGATTCTCAACCGCGCTTACATAAGGTTGTAGGGATAACGCAACAAATTGACGTCTTTCGTCCTGCACGTTTGCATATGTCATACTCGTGTTCATGTCCGCGCTGATATAGTATGCTGGCACATTGCATAATCTTGCAATTTGTGTTGCCATATATTGTTGAGCCTCGTTATACATCATGTCTTTAGGTGAAAACGAAGTTGCCTGATACTCTAAAGATGAAGTTAAATATGCAGTTGCTCTTTCAGCACGAGAACGACGCCAAGCCGCTAATAATCCTGCAACTTCTTTCTCGCCAAGGTCTGCACCGTTATTTTTTAATATACCTGATGGAACTGGGGTTGCTGCTGCATTTGCAGCCGCTTTTTCTAGATCAATGGCTGCTCTTAAAATTCTTGAACCTGCATGAAGAATTCCATCAATAGGTGATTGGAAAGTTACTAGTGAGCCGATTCCGCTCATAGGTCTTTCTCGACCATCTACTGTATAGAAATCAACAAAAGTGTTATTTTTATTTAATTGAACTTGAACTCTAGTATTATTTACAAAATCAAATCTTGCTGGTCTGTTGTCATCTTGATACACCTCGGTTACTTCTAGATACCCTGTCCCATAAAATAGTAATGCGTCAACTAAAGCGGTAACAATAACTGAGTTAGGTGCTGACTTAGATAATTGATTCACCCAAGGCAAGTTAGGTAATTCCTCTTTTGTTGCCTTTGAATAAGTGCTGAGTTCCATAGTGCCGATTGTTGTGGCGATTAAGTTACGACAGCGCATAACTGCTGGTACGGAAATTGCTTCATCTCTACTTACGGATTGAAACGGTGTAAATTGAGAATAGTAATTAAAAGGGTCAGTTACGACAGGTGGCGCAAGTTGCGCAGTAATTTGAGGTTTAGGTGGTAATCCTACTAAATCGCGGAAAAATCCCATTAGAGAATTATATCACCAATTTAAACGAATATCTTAGGTATTGAGATAGGTTTGCTCAACATGTGGACAACCATAGCCGTCGATATAGCAGCAGTTACGTCTCCAGCAGATTTTCTTCGGATGATTCTCCAACCTGCATCATTTGTCTTAGCAGCGCAGTTATTCATTGAACTTATCCACTCAGGTTGACCGCTATGAATTAACCTAAGGTTTGATAATGCGTCTGATAATTCACCGCAAGCCTGATAAAAGGCTTGTCCTGATATATCTATAAGTTTATGACCTGATTGCTCTAATTTTTGCGCAATAGAGGCGGTTGCGTACTTATCGTAGGCTATTTGAACTGGACGGTACTTCATTGCCCAATCATGGATTGAACTAGCCATTTTGACCTCATCAATAGCAACTTCGCTACTAAAGGTTTCCATCACGCCAACTGCAATTTTGCCGTCAACGATCTGACCTGCCACCAATGCGCCAGTTCTTTTACTTGGACTTACGTCAAATGCCATAACAGTCATTGCACCAACCGGCAGTATTAAATCTGATATTGAAGTTGCTTCAATACTGCCAAATGTCCATGGTGATACCTGAGAGTCAATCCACATACACAATGTTTCAGTTAATGTGGCTTCAATAGAGTTAGTTGCTATTGATTCTTCGATTGCTTCCTCAGTTACGGTGTAACCAAGTGCAGGGTTAGCCATTGCCCAAAATTTACGATTCCTAATATCCTGCCTTGCAGCCAAGGGTGCTGAGTACTCCCAAAATCCAAAAGTCTTAGATGGGTAATCCATAGCCCTTTCTCTTAAATCATTTAATACCGTACTAAAGGCATCACCGGCATTTGAAGTAAATAATGTTTGAGAGTTAGGTCTTGCCCTAGTTGTTGGCACAGCCGCTTTAAACGCTTCCTCGCTAATTTCTCGCAACTCATCAATATAAAGGAAATCTGCGGTCTTTCCGCGAGAACCATCTCTTGTTGCAGCAACAATCTCATATCTTGCACCGTTAAGCAATGTTATAGATTCTTGTCCGTTAGCGTATCTAATGCGCCTTACCTGCGCTTTTAGAAAGTCATTGTCCTCAATAGTGTTGGCAACCTGCCTAAATGTATCTAATGCCATGTTTCGGTTAGAGGACATTGCAATAATGTTCTTTTCCTCAAATAGGAACAGCCCAGCCAAGATACGCATGCGAGCAAGGTGAGTTTTACCGACCTGACGTGCGCAGAGCAATAAGTTGCTCTTTCTAATAAATTGATTCTCAGAATTAACGCTTAACATATCTTCAAGTACGTAATGCTGCCAAGGAAGTAGCGGCATCCCAATTTTCTCTGCTAACTCAGCCACCTCAGCAATTCGTGAGCCAGTTTTCAGCGGCGGTGTAGAAATTCTTGGTTTTATGTTGCCTAATATGGGCTTTTTTGTTAGCCCTCGTTGCGCTGGTTTGCGCTTGGCTTTAATTGGTTTCTCGTTGACTGTCATGGCTTTTGAAAGGGTGACAAGGGGCGTGTGATCTGCGTCTCAGGGAGAGAAGGTTCTGAAAAGGCAGGGGGGGTAGAACCACTCCTAAAAAAACGGCTACCCTTGCGTGAATTACATGACTTACACGCTGCGGTTAGGTTTTCCATATCCCAGATGTCTCCGCCTACCTTGCGTGATGTGATGTGGTCAACAGTTGCATCTGCACCCTTGAGGTCTTTATGGCAGTAGGTACATTGCCAGCCATCTCTGGCTAACACACGCAACCGTATTAACTTCCACTTACCTGAACCTAGAGCGCTCTTACTCAATGCCATCCCTTAGTCTTAAAGTGTTCCCATGCTGCACATGCGTTGATATATCCTTTATCATCTAACTTATATCTATGCTTTATATACTTTAATCCATAATCTATTTGAGTATAAGCATCAAGACCAATCATTAACTTATTCTTTAATTGTGGTATTCCATAGGTCTGGTGAGTACCACCTAGGTTACCTACTGCTTCAGTCTTCCATGCACTTTCTTTACCATATAACTTAGATATACAACTATATTGCCTACCGCTTTTAATCTGTTGAGCAGTATATGTTTGTACGCTTATTTGTATTATATCTTTGTCATTTACGGAATCAATCTTTTTCTCATACGCCTTAATGCTAATTAAGCAAAGGGCTACCCCTAATGCTACAAGCCACGAACTCGCGAGCAATCCGCTTATGCGGCTCGCGTTAGCGCTTTTAGGCGCTTCGCTTGCTTGAAGCATACTGACCTTGTCAAGTCTCTTACGCATAGATTTACCCTTCGTCTCATTATGTGAGATGTGATTTACCTCACAATAACTATCTTGCAACTATACCTGAAGTCATCCTCATCTAGCCAAGTATCTGAATATCCATTGTCAGCCATAACCCTCACTCCACTCATGACCGCAGTCACTACACTCATGGAAGTAGTCTTTGTTATATTGGATTGTATTAGTGTTGTACTTTAAACACTCAGGGCATTGATCTTTTCGCATACCTTACAGTTCTCTTTATCATAAGTCCAAGAACCGCAAGCGCACCGAATAGGCTCAGTCATTGATTAACTCCATAAACTTAGCCATTGGTAGCAAGACCACATAGTCCTCAACCTTCTCACCCTGCCCATTGCAGCGTAATACTATGAACGAAAGTTTATCTGATTTACGCTCTTTTATCTGTTTAATCCACGCTAAAGGGCTAAACTTTGTTACAGCCTTAACCTCTATGTCAAAAGGAACGCCAAGGATGTCGCTACCTTGGCGCCCTGCCCCAGTTGACTCGGCGAACGGATACCAAGTCTTTAAATACTCTGCCACTACCTTTTGGGTTCTATACCCTCTATGTTTCCTATGTTGGCTCAAGGCTTAGAACCCCAGCCTATCCCTTTAAAGTGTATTGGTACTGAAGTCCACAAACGCTTCAAAGTTCCCCCACATATAGTGCAATGAGGCGTTTGCGAACTAACAGCAAGCACGAGTTCTGTCTCTAGATCACATGGCTCGCATTTGAAATCATATTTAGGCATTATCGTCTTTGTCAACCCTGTTCATTAACTCTGAGCAGACAAAGCAAGTGCCATCTTTAAACACTCTATCATCACCGCACATTTCGCAATGCCTTTCGGATTTGATTATGTGAGCGCCATCATCATCTAACTCAACAGTCCAACCAGAACCGTTAATAAAGGCTATGTAACCCATTATGCACCTCAATTCCAAATTCTTCATATATTGCCCCGTTAGCCTCAAGTAAAGGTATGGTTTGTCTATAAAGCATCAAAGCCTTTGTAAATATCATTGCTGCTTCAAAATCTGTAATTTTCTTATAGTGCCTCTGTAATAATTCTTCAGGTGCATTTTTAAAATAATCTTTTGGATTTTTGTAACCATCCCAATATAACTTTTTAGGCATTATTGCACCTCTGATTCTTCAAAATACCAATGCCCATTTTGAGTGGACTTAGCCCACTTAGCGTGTTCGGTTACACCTTTTTTGCAGACATACCCATAATAAGGCTTGCCCTTACCCTTTGAGATACCCTGTTTAAGTATGTGACCATGCTCACACGCAGGCGGCTCTTTAGGTGTTGAAGTGCCTATTGCATCAATAGCATCACCAATAGACCAAGCAATCTGCTCTGGTTCTTTCTTGGCTTCTAAATCAGCAGCAAAAGACTCTCTAAGTGCAGTCTCAATGATTGCTGAGTTGCCAGACTTACCATAAAGGTTTTGCCTAGACTCTAACTTTTCTTTGAAACTCTTGGGTTCAGTTTCTGCTGCAATGACTTTAGCCATTTCGCTCTGAGATGGTCGCTTTCCTTTAGCGGCGTAACCTGCGTTAGCGAGCGCCCTGCCAATCGCAGAAGTCTCGCAGTTCTCCAATGCAGAAGTCTGATTGACACCGCGATCAGTAATGGTTTCATAAGCAAGCCCAGTAGCAAACGGCTGGCTATCCACACATGTTCTAAAAATCTTGGCAAGTACAATAAAACGTTTTTCAGTACTCTCCAGCAGTTCAGTATGAACCATAAAATCAGGATACTCACTAATATACCTTCCAAGTCTCACCTCAACCGTTTCATAATCATTGATATTAAATGCCATCTTCCTCACCTCTCATTTCTCTTACAATTTGATGATAAATCAAACCATAGCCCAATAAATCTTTTAGGGAATCCTCATGGTCGCTGGTTTGAGATAATCTTGATACTTTGACGAGAAGCATGCACATACTTGCTTGCTCTGGCGAAATGTAAGTATCAAGGTAACCCGACCATAGTTCGGATATACGGCGGTGATTGAGAGACGCGTTACCGTAGATATGACCTCTGTCTGACAAAGTAATCCGCACTTCATCTAGCAAGTCCTCAGTTTTTTTCATAATCAAAAAC
>Ga0315901_10006351_pt1 | contig 14183 bp, 28 predicted proteins | sample LakEriMetagenome_10_FD_203761 | JGI IMG/M metagenome (GOLD analysis project Ga0315901, IMG submission 203761) | Freshwater fungal communities from buoy surface, Lake Erie, Ohio, United States - Buoy 2 MA116 | ecosystem: Environmental > Aquatic > Freshwater > Lake | place: USA: Lake Erie, Ohio... | reverse complement strand
TAGTGGGGGCGGCCAGTTATTCACCTTTACCGGGGACCGTAAACCTATCCGGGTAAAGATTAATCACGAAATAATTACGTGGCACGGGCTATTAATGCCTATGCGGACTAACTAGATTAGTGGCGGCCCGCCGGTTATCGCTTACGCGGTAGCCGGTGGACTACTCCTAACCGGGTAGATCCCTCTCGCAAGGCGTGAGAGGGCGAGTGAAAGAGAGAGTGAGCGAATGACAATAGAGCGCAACTACGCGGGAGCGTGGGTTATTTATGCGAGCGATAGCCGGGGATACCTAGTAACCCGCAGCTATTACGGCTATAACAAGAGAGAGAGCATTAAGCTCTTTCGCCAATATATGAGAGAAGGAGAGGGTAAGTAATGCGTAAGTGTATAGATTGCGATACACCGGTGGACCCTAACGGCCTAATACGGTGTGATGATTGCTTATTCTTATTTATAGTCAATTACAAGAGAGAGAAGGCGAGCTAATGAAACTAGACACGGCTAAGCTGTTAAGGAATAGCGCGTCAAGCGACGCGATGAATGGGTGGGGAGAGGTGAGCGAGAGTATACGCACGGGCCAGAAGATCCGTGTTACTTTCGACGGCCTTAAACCTAAGAGCGGCTACGCTTACAAGGTAGACGGCCTATGGCTAGGTATCCGCTACACGTGGCGCAGCTCCCGGTGGTGGAGTCTGCTTAATTACAATAACCCGTTAGTAAAATTAGAGGTAGAGGAATTAGCTACGCCTACGGGAGAGAAGTTTATCTACCGGACACTATGGGAAAGAGAGGGCGAGTAATGGTAACGATTAGTGAAATTGGCAAGTGTGTTATGCGCTACGCGCCTAAGTTGGATATGGAAGAGCAGTTGAAATTCTCTATGTTTATCTATAATGAATTTAGAGATGAAAATAATTTAGATGATCTTAACCTTGCCAATATCTGGCAAGAGTATAGAAAATAACCGAGAGAGAGGGAGAGTAATGGGGCAGCCGATGACGTGCGCCGACTGCGATAAGCCGATTAAGGTAACTATCGAGCCTTACGGGGCCGGGCGAATGGCAGTATTTACTTGTAAGAATTGTGGCATTAGCTACGATACTAATATAGACTAACCTAACCTAATGAAAGAGGGAGATAATGAATAAAACAATTAATGATATGGCCCGTGAAATGGTAGAGGGCGAGGGCGAGAGAGAATATAAATGCAGCTCTTGCGGGTGGGAGATAATCAACTCGAAATGGTGGTTAATAGCTCAGACTCACTCCGGTAAATACTTATGCGATGACTGCGAGATGAGTCTAATAGTGAGTGAAGGAGAGGGTGTCTAATGAACGCTATCTTCTATTCAACTATGATAGACGCAGACTGCGAGGACTGCGGTAAGACTTATGAAGATATCCCGGCGCAAATCGGCGGCGGGATAGTGGTATGGACCTGCCCGGACTGCGGGTATGAGAGAGAGAGAGCAAGAAATGACTAGACCAACACCGGAATACTATCAAGCTAAGGCTGATCTCTGCGAGAAGTTAGCTATTCAGCAGATATGGGCAGGTAATACCGATATGGGTATGCGTAACATAATGCGAATGACCCACGCACTAGCAGAAATACAATTAAAAGAGAAGGAGGAGGAGAATGAGTAATGTAATCAGCTTTAAGGGTAAGACCACGAACGTAACCTTCTATGAAGTGGTAGATGAGCAAGGCATAGCCATATGGGGTGGGGGAGATGTCACCGAGTGTATTAGGTTTTGGCGTAATGGTCCGATAAACTCTCGCATATTCGTAACGAGCTGGTCGGAGGACGGCGAGGACGCCGCCCTAGTAGGCGAGCCGATAGATGTAACTTTCCTAGTCCTAGCAGGGATCACTAACACACTAGAGAGGATAACCCGATGATGTTTGTTGGCTTGGTCGTAGTTTTACTACTGGCCTACGTAATAATTACCGTTGATTGGAAACTTAATGGAAGATAAAAGAATTGCTGCTGCCAAGAAAAGAGCAGTAGCTCAACGTAATTATCAAAGAGCGAGAGCGAGAGCGCTAACCAAGTTAGCTAACGCTTTTCCTAATGAATATAAAGTTTATCTGGAGGAGGAGAAGATTAATGATTACACGCAGGGGAAGACTTGGATTGACCTTGACGGTAACACTAATGCTAGTGTGGACACTAACACCGGCACCGTTACCGATAGAGGTAGAGATACACCGACCGAAACCCGCAATAATCAATCACGGGCCGGCAACTTATGAGCAGAAGTTACAGAATAAAAAGCTCGCAGCACGTTACGCTTACCTTGCTTTCGGGTGGAAAGGGAGAGAGCGAGAGTGCCTCATCGCCCTTTGGACCCGTGAGAGCAGGTTTGACCACTACGCCAGACCTCTCGACCATAAGGGCAGACCAAGATCGTCAGCTTTTGGTATTGCTCAGCACCTTGGAGAGACAAGCAGAGATCCTGCTACTCAAATCTTACGAGGCCTTAGATACATTTCTCACAAACACGACACACCTTGTAGAGCCAACTCTTTCCAACGAAAGAACAACTACTACTGAGGAGTCTAAATGATTACAGGAGTATCACTATTCGCAGGAGTAGGTGGCTTTGACCTGGCGATGGAACGCAACGGAGTTAATGTTGTTGCTAATGTGGAGATAGATAAACATTGCCAAGTTCTATTGGAACGTAAGTTCCCTAACGCAAAACAATTTAATGATGTAACAACAGTAAAGGGAGAGGACTTAATAAATGCAGGATTTAATCCAAGCAGAGGAATTATTACAGGAGGATTTCCCTGCCAAGATCTCAGCGTCGCTGGCAAGAGGGCTGGCTTGGCTGGCGAACGAAGCGGGTTATTCTGGGAGATTGCCCGAGTTGTGGAAGAAACGCAAACAGAATGGTTCATACTCGAAAACGTCCCTGGTCTGTTATCCAGTAACGAAGGAAAGGATTTTGGAGTCGTGCTCGGGACGATGGCAGACCTCGGGTATTCTGTTGCCTGGAGGACTCTTGACGCTCAGCACTTCGGAGTTCCCCAAAGACGCCGCCGTGTCTTCATCGTTGGCCGACGTTCTTCAGGGGAAAGAGGTCCAGACGAAGTATTATTTAAGCCCCAAGGCTTGCGAAGGGATACTTCGCAGATCAAGTCGCAGAGGCAAGAGCTTGCCGGAAGAATTAAGTAATGCTCTGGTTCACCAAGCGTCGCAGAGCGCAAACTAATGAGGACTATGAAACGTGGATTGAGGGCGGGATGGTCCCGACATTGAACGCTTTTGATAATGGAGACATTAGGGCCACCGTTGCTGTTATCGTTAGAATGCGAGCAGGTAAACCAGGTGGAGGTAAAGGAGCTTTACTTTCAGAAGATAAAAGTCTGACCATAGCTACTAGTAATGATCAAACTTTATTCGTTGGTCCCATTGTTCGCAGACTTACGCCGCTAGAATATGAAAGGCTGCAAGGTTTTCCTGACGAGTGGACTGAAGGACAATCTGATACTCATAGATATAAGCAAATGGGAAATGCAGTAACAGTTCCTGTTGTTGAATGGATTATTCAGGGTATCTGTGATACCTTTGATACTGCGAACTAGGTCTTATACTCTTTCTTCCTAGTCGCACAAGTAAGCCCCACCTCTCCGTCCGGTGGGGCTTTACTATTTACTTAGCGTGATCGGTGGAGTAGAAACCCTTACCTTTGAAGGTAACAGGAGGCGATGACCAAACTCTTTCCATACTTTCGTGGCAGTCATAACAGACAGGGTTGCTAGCTTCCTCGTGGATAGAGCGCTCTACTTGTAGAGTCGAGCCACACTTACATCTGTAATCATAAATCATAGTTTAATCGCTTCCTCGATATCAAGATAACCTACTAACTTCTCAATCTTACTGCGGTTAGCGAACTCTGAAGTAACCGGCATCCAGTGCTTAACCCACTCAGGTTCTGGTATATCCATTAGATCAAAGGAATAGATACCAAGTGGAGTTGAGTTAATATAAAAGGGAATGAGATCGCGCTCAGCGCTCTGCGTTATGAGCTTGCGATACTTCATCTCCTCAATCAGCAGGGTAGGGTAGTGAGTGTGGCGGCACTTAAGTTCTATGTAATGGCCCGCTTGCTGACTAATACAATCGAATGAATCGAAGATACCTTCACTCTTAACAAGGTCCGGATATAAACTTTCCTGTAAGTAATTAAATAGTTCTAGTTCTTTCATACCCAATACCTACCGCATTTAATACAGTGAGTAAGGCGAAGCATCAGGCCGTCACTCTGATTGATAACAAACCAAGAGTTTGTTTGGTGGTTGCGTGTGACAAGGCACCGCACAATTAAATAACATTCACGTAAGTATTTCAGGTAACGGTTTATCGCCAAGGGCTGTCTCCTCCGAGTAGGTTCTGCAACTTGCGAAGTGAATTAGCACAGCGCCTATCAGCAGTAGATAGGGCGCAACCATATACTTCAGCGATCTGCTGAAGGGTAAGACCTTCGTGATGTCTAAGCAGTAGCAAGTCCTTATCGGACTGCTCTAACTTTAAGTAAGCTTTCTTAATATCTATCAGGACTGCAAGTAAGTTGCCACCCTCTGACGGTGATGATGAGCCGCGAGGTTGTCCATCTTTAATCATATCTTGTATCTGTTCTAGCACTGTTCCGTCTACTACTGAAGCGATGACGAAAGGTAAGAGCTGGCCCAGGGTAGCAGTCTCGTAATAGGTTTCATCCGTTATTGAATAGCCGGACTTATCTGCCTTCTCTCTACGAGCGTAGCGTTCAGCTACTCTACGCATCTGCCAAGCGATACGTTGAAGGTTATGTTTATATTGTTCAGGATCTGGCTCAGCCAACTGAGCGTTGATGAAAGTAGCACGACCAGTAGCCCAGACGTAACACTCTTGGGCAAGGTCTGCCTTCTCTATGAAGTTCTTATAGCGACGATGAATACTATTAGTAACCGAAGGAACTAAGTCATATACTGCAGGGTCTAGTTCACTCACAGTCAGGTAGCACCAGATCTATTACGTGCTGGATGTTAAGCAGTTTGATAGCAAGGAAATCTATGTAGTTGCTAGCGTCAGCTAGTTCTTCTAGCAGTTCCCTAATGGTATCTGCAGTAGTAAATGACTCAAACTTCTGACCAGTTGCTAACGCATACTGTTCGTGGCCTACACTCTTAACACGTCCAGCACGAAGCGAAGCGAAGGACTCTATGAATGAAGTCAGGTCATCAGTGCTAACGCCACCAGCACTGCGGTAGTTGGCTACTACTGGATGATCTGCTAACGGACTGGACGCAGGGTTACTACGAACTCCTTGCGAGCCTGGTCTACGCTCAGCACTATGAAGCCACTCTCTATCAAAATTGTCAGCGCTAATTCCAGTTCCTCGCTCATCCATTAGACTCTCCTATTAGTAGGTTACGGGTTGCCTCGGCACCATTAGCCAGGTAGTAGTCATTGATATCCATACTAGGTGGTAGTGTAACAATAGTTGAGTTCATCACCTCGTTTGCGACACGCTTAGCGAACTCAGCTCCTGGGTTAGAGCCATCCTCTTTGACATCATTATCGCCCACTACAAATACGGTTTCATAACCGCTAAATAACTTTGGGAAGTGTGACTTCCAGGCAGCGACACCTGGCACTCCGACTGCTGGTATATCTAACACACCACTAGTAATGACTGCATCTAACTCACCTTCGGTGACAACAATATACTTACTCGAAAGGGTTAGGTCACTGACGTTATAGAGATGAGCCTTCTGCCCTGTTGGGCTACCATACTTAGGCTTGCCATCATCTAATCTTCTAAACTTAAAGCCAACACAATGACCACCAGCAGTAATATAAGGGATGGAAATCCATCCAGCATACATCTCGTGACCGTTGATAGGGTCAGTAATGGTTCCAATCTGATACTTAGATGCTACTAGTTCAGAGATCCCACGTTCTTCTAGCACGGCTAGAGTTTCCTGATTTATTGCCTGAGCGTATCGTTGCGCCGCTTCCAGCAGCAATTTCGACTGCACGTTTGAGGCCATCGTTAAACTCCATATTCTCTAGTATACAAACCAAGTTCACTGCATTGCCACCCTTACCGCAGGTGTGGCAGTAATAGAGATTATCTATTGTATTGATTACCGCACTGCGTCTACTGTCATTGTGCAATACACAACGCACCGAGCTGGACTTACCTTCTTTTACTTCCCCACCAAATGCTAGGACTATTGGCCCTATGGGGATTGTGTTTGCATCGGTGGAACCGTTGAACCTTTTCTTGCGATTAACCCTGGACCAACCTTGTGTTGACATACGCATCCCTTATCCTCGCATTGGTAGTGTAAGTCTGTGGCCTTATCATAGTAGCCCTCGGTGTTTAAGACACCGCCTACTAGACAGTCGTGGCAGATCATTTTGGAACAGCTTTCTTTTGAGGTTCTTTCCAGTTAGTTACTAGATCAATAATATTAACTGCTACTTGATTTGTGTAACCACCCATTAAAACCATATCTGCTACCTTCTCTATTAACTTTACCGAGTAACCTTTAGTATCAATAGTTTGTTCTTCAATTAACTCTAGGTCCGGTGTTGCACCCCAAGTTTCAGTGCTGGTTATATCTCCTGTTGGCGTTGGCATTTCTTCTCCTTAGAATTTTGCTAGGTAAGCGCCTGTCTCAGCACCTAACCGGCATTCGATTATATTCTTAAATGATTCAAAGACTGAGATATTATTCCAGTCATCTACTACGTGTATCTCGTGGTGGTTATCATCAATAACACCTTGCGGGTAATGGATAATAGGGATAGAAAGAATCGCATACCTGCAACCTTTACTAGCCACATCCCATACCTTAACAGCTTCCTCTTTAGTCATATGCTCAAGCACATCACCAAAGACAATCAGGTCAGCTTCTAGACTTTCATAGTTACGAACATCACCAAGTTGAACATCATCATACAATTCGTGCAACTTGTATTGATCTATATTCTTTTGATAGACCTCTATCGCTGTATAGTGCGCCCCGATAAATGGACGAAGTAACTTAGAGTAAGTTCCACCACCTGCTCCAACATCTATAACAGTTTTAGGTTGGAGTTGAAACGCTTTGTTTAATACCCAAGTTCTGTTCTCAGGATTGGAACCAGCCATTACTGTTTCTCCTTTAACCATTGTTTAAGATCTTGTATTACCCAGGCATTTTCTATGCCTGAGTTTCGGCGCTTGACTACAACATAGTGCAGTGGCACTTCCCCGATACCACGAGCATTAGCATAGTTAAGCGCCTCAACTTCAGCTTCCCTCCAGAACTCAGGCAAGGAGAGCGTTGCCCTGTTCTTGAGTTCTAAGATATAGCTCTTGCCAGCAATGACAACAACCATATCGCCTTCATCCTTGCTACCCGCTTTTGTTAAGCGTTCAGCTAGGACACCTGCTTTGCGGAGCCACTTCATAACATCTGTTTCAAAGATGCTACCTTTGACTCGATTGTATTTACTTGCCATCAAGTTTTACCTTGTTGACTTTAAAGACTTGTTGACCATCTTCGTCAATAACTTCTACTATTCCTGCTTGTATCAGGAGCGAGGCGAAGCCCGCAAAGTCCATCTCCAGCTTGACTATACGCTTCTTTAGATACTGGATCTCTGTGTTCACACTAACTCCTTCTTTAAATATTGGCGTAAGCAATAATTGCATTTACTGACTAGACAATCTTGTTGATTGATAAATTTCTTTTCAACCTTATGCCCAATCAGTTTGCAGAAAAGTATCACTTCTTCTTACTCCTAATAATATTAATAGCTATGGACATACCTCTGTTAAGGCCACGCTCATAATCATCTTCTGGATAGTCAATGCAACTTTCTATCTCTTTGATAATTTTATCTCTGATACTGCGTTCAATCCACTCAAACATTTTGCGCTCCAAAGATAGCCTGGTTACGAACTGACCTACCATAAGCGTCAGCGTCATTTATCTGACAAGCAGCATAGTTAGTAAAGAGTGCTGCGTGATCTGTTCCATCAGCAGTGTGCGGTCCAAATCTATTCTTAACCGCAGCAACCTTTAAAATATGATCGGCTGGATTGTATCCAAGGGTAAGTATCAGCGCCGGCAGTTGACTCACCTTGCCGTGAATAGCACGACGTGCTGGTGGGTTATGAGTAGAACCATACTCACTTTGTTCTGATACGTGGTGCAATACTAGAACACACGCTTCAGTCTTGCGAGCCATATCGTGTAGCTCCATCATAATTGCACGAAGACCAGCCCACTCATTATCCGTTTCAGATACCACGTTCATTAAGTTATCAATGATTATCAACTCTGGTGCTACGCCATATAGTTCAACATAAGCCCGAATCTCAAGTTCAAGGTCATCTATTGAAGGTGATGAATCAAAGACCCACTTAATGTTACCCAACTTAGGTAAGTGATGATTGTAATAATGAGTGTCGCTAGCCAAGTTGCTTTCAACTAATACCTGAGAATGTCCTGACAAGTGCGCTGCAGCCCTCATCATAACCGTAGTTGTATCAGTATCAGCAGAGAAGAATAACGTAGGCACATCTGCTTTGATTGCATATATCAATGCAAACATTGACTTACCAGCATTAGGTGCTGCCGCAACCATACATACTTGCCCACGTCGAAACTTAATTTGTTTATATGCTAACGCACTCCAGACATCAGGTAGCGGTGTTGCTTTGGTAAGCACACCACTCCAAGCTCTGGATAAATCAAGCAACGTCTTCTCCTCTTATTGTTATATTTCGTTGTCTTCTTACAGCTTGTCTGGCTCTAACAGTTAAGCCGCCCCAGATCCCATAATATTCATTCCTGATGCCCCATTCAGCGCATTCAATTTGGTGGGAACATTGGTAGCAGATTGATTTTGCATATTTAATATTCACCTGTGACTGAAAATCAACTTCCTTTTCAGGAAACCAGTGATCGCCACCAACCTCTGCACATAATGGAGCCTCGAACTCGTGAGGCTCTCGCATTATCTATCGAACCCACACCGCATCACACTGGTTAGGTGTGCCTTTCGGTGATGCACACATCCAGCCCTTCCAGGCTTTACCAGAAGCATTAACTCCTGAGCGTAGTGTCATTGTTCCGTGCTTACATTGTGGGTCGGCTCCTGTCGAAGCAGGAGCAGGGTTAAAAGGTGGTGTATCAACTACCGGTGTAGCGTTAAATGCTTTTGCTGCATATGCGGCATTACCACCGCTACCTAGTGCTGATGATGTTGACTTAATAAGTTCAGTTACATCTTGAAGTGTTGTTAGTTGTGCTTCAAGTTCTGCTTGTGATGTTGCGTATACATTGATAAGAGTTCCATCAGCTAACTTAAAGTTAGCCTGTAACTTTGTTGAATCGGGTGCAGCCATTTACTTTCCTCCACTTTGTTTGATAGATAAGCGATTTGATTCTGGTCCTGATTTCTTAGGAACAAAACCTAGAAGTTTCTCAACTTCCTTGTCATCAACAGTAGACCTGCCAGCAACTGTTGTCCAACTGATTTGCACTCCACTAAGAGTGCTACCTATTACTCCCTCGAAGCTGGCCTTCAAGGAATCCTTTTGTTTTTCTAGTTCTTTAATCTGTGCGTCATACTGTAAATATAACAATGCGTTCTTGTCAATATCAGGGTCCGGTATTACTACCTCACTGACTTCGATACGTTCTTTTTTTAGACCAACGCATCCCATCTCACCAGATGCGTCATAGTATTTGCAATAGAACTTACAGTAACTTTCATCCTTCTCAGGATCAGGTGGTGTAGCAGATTCTTTTACTGCTGCTAACCAACCTAATGCTTCAAGTGCCATTGCTTCATCGTAAGGTTCTGAGTGCCACTTGATATCACGTTCATCACCATCACGTGCAATTGCTACAAGGTTAACGTTCTTAACTTCATAGCCATTCTTAGATAATAGATAGCCATAGACCTGCACCTGCCAACGCTGTTGCGTTGATGGGAAGTAACTTAGGTTCTTTATCTTGCTAGTCTTCCAGTCAATTACATCACCAGATTCTGGTATGAATAAGTCAACGTGTGCTTTTATATCACCGTGTTGAACTTCAGCTTCGACTATATACTTCTCACCCTTTGGGTCAATAGCACCGATAGCTTCTTCAATGGCTGCGTGGATAGCAGTCCCCATAATTGCTGCAAGTTTTAATTCGTTGTTGTTAGTTTCTGGTTGTGCATTCAACCGATACCAAACCTTACGACGGCAACCGCCAAGTTCTGACGGTCCCACCTGTGTCTGAACTGAACGTGATCTACTTGCATCTTTTGCACGTAGAACATTTATTAATAACTCTTTTGCATCTGTCAAAATATTGTCCTCTCCTGGACTACCAACTGTAAAGGCTTGCCAGTATTCACGTCAAGGACCGACGCAATCTCAACGGCTTTTCGGGCGAGTCGCTTTGCGTCTGCTAACTCTAAGTTAGCCTGGATGTCTGAATAAAGATACCCAAGAGCAAACTGACCGCCACTACCGATAGCGTAACTTCCGACATCACTTTGGAAAAAAGAGAGGTCACAAGCAACCCGAAAGATATTGCCGTTAAAGCTAAGTAAATAATCGAAACCACCATCTGGATCCACCTTATTGAAGTCGTAGTTGTTTTCATTAAAAGCCTTGATGATACTAGGGATAACTTTCTTCCCCATAAAACTTACTGGATTCTCCCCACGATAAGCAGGTGGCTTCCAGTTGTAAGCGAGTATATCTCCTGGCCTAGTGTCACCGGATATAGCAAGTAGGAACTTACCTATCTCTACTATCTTCGGTGTGCTAAGTGCAAGAGTTACCAGATTAGATTCAGTGATCTGACTATCAGCTACTAGAACTGCGTAATCAATCCCTTCTATTCCAACAACCGTTGTAATGGGACACCTTCTTTCCTTGGGCGTGAATCATATCACGACACGCCAAGATTGGTTACTAGGCGTTGATTTACTGGAGTTTGTGTATACTACGAGCGTGAGCGAGTTTAAAGGGTTTAGGCGGCCCCTGGAGGGCCGCAAACGGGGTAACCGACAGGTTACCCTTACGCTCCGTCTACCCACCCTGTTTAAAAATAAGAGACATCTGCCTGATAAATTTGGCACGGACTTGAGGTCCTTGGGACCGATCCACGCTTGTCCTTGTGGTTCACAAGTCTTTAGCGTTATGGCTTCCTTTGAAGATTACGAACTGGTCTGGTATCACCTTGACGCTACCTGCGTCAACTGTGGCAACTTAGTAATCGTTCCGTGTCCAGTAGATAAAGAATAAAATGGCACAAAAAAAGAAGCCCACCCCGAAGGGTGGGCCATTGCCTCGCAGAAATACAGTATTACTCTTTCTTAGAACCAACTCCGTATTCGGTCTGCTTAGGATCAAGCGCCTTGAGAAGCGGTCCTGCAACTGCAGCGACGAGTGCTGTTAACAGTTTCTTAGGATCGGTTTCGCCAGCTAGATATAGAGCCAATACAGCAGCGATGCCTGCACGTAGGTATGTTCCTACTACTGACTTGATGATTGCTTTATTCATTTCTTACTCCATTTCGGTCTGCCAAACCCGACGATGTAAACACCGAGCTTGCGCTTATTGTTTGCCTTATACGCACGGATGCGTAGGGCAACTTCTCCACCATTGGCTTGTGAGCCAGTAGGTTTCTTCTCTGGACTGGTATTGCCTTCGATAGTGGTAACTGTTCCATCGCCATTATCTTTCAGGATAATACCGACGTGGTCTACCTTCTCGCCTCCAGGGAAGTCGAAGAAAACTATATCTCCAGGTTGTGGTTTTTCTGTTGCAATATTAAACCAAGTGCCTAGACCTTGAAAGCCTGCCTTACCAGCAGGTGTGTATACGCAGTTAGGAATCTTTACTTTGGCTTTTGTAGCACACCAGTTTACGAAGTAACCACACCAAGGTTGTCCGTTGTTCTTGTTATATTTAACTTTGTTACCGGCACCTTCAACGGTGCCAACTTCTGCTTCTGCTATCTCTAGGAATGTTTCTACCTGGGTCATCTGCGACCATCAATCAACATATCTATAACTTCATTAAGGCGTTGTTCAAGCCTATTGACCTGATCCTTGAGGCTTTGGCCTCCGTTCGGGCGAAGTTCATATAGGTAATGCTTAACCATCCAGCGAACAGCTCCAGCAAATGCTGTTACTAGTGCAATGATGGCTACGATAAGTGAGGCCCAGTTAGCAGGTGTCATTTTATACCGATCTGATTGTTACTAGGAGCATTCCTCCGTAGCCGGAGAAGCGCTTGTCTGAAGGGGTCTTGTTAATGAAATCCATTTCTTCGATGAGTCCGATATAAGACTCACCTGTTCTGAAGTCTTCGACTTTGATGGTATCGCCGACATTCTCTACAGTCTCTAGCTGTGACATACGGGCATAGGCAGAACCTTCGTAGCCTACTTCGTTGCCGAACTTATCCATCTCGTGGTCGTAACAGAACAATGGGTATTGGATTAAACGCTGACGTGGGATAGCAGGCAGAGCCTTGATCTGGTATCCAGTAAATAGCGGTCCTAACGCTGAGTTAGAACTAGAGCGGTTCATAGTGAACTTAAAGCCAAGGTATTGATGAGCACCAATTGGATAGTTAATATTAATCTCAGGGACAGTCTCACCTTGTGCAAATGAACCGATATCAATTTCAGTTCCATCTTCGGTAATAGAACTTATATCAAATGCACCGTTAACAGTATCAATACGTGCCTGGATTAGTTTAAAGATTTTGCTTTCAAGAGTGTTATAGCGGATATAACCTGTCTGTAGATATCCTTCTGCAATTAGTTCAGTGGCAGATTCAATATAGATAGCGCCATCTGCTCCATTGCCAGCATTACAGAATGCTAGGCGGTTAGTGTCGCCAAGGAATGCACAAGTAGTTGTGTAATGTCCAAGAGTATCTGAAGGGTTATATAGGTCAAAGGCATAGGCAAATATTAATTGTCCAACTTCAGTGCCAAGGTTGATACGAGTAAGTCCTACTTGTCCCTCTACTCCAGTAGCTGCCCAGATGTATTTATCTCTAAAGGCAAAGTCGTAGACTGGTTGAGTTGATTCAAATATTAATGGGCCATAGGCAATGGTTCCGTCGGCAGAGCTAACATCAGCCACACGCATACCAAGGTTAGTTCCAATAGCCATATAGCCTAGGTAGTAGGAGATCTTAAATACTTTTTCACCTACGGGTAGTTCAGCAGCAGTAATAGCGCTGGTTAAGGTAGGCATAGCGCCAGTTGATTCAAGGGTAAACTTCTGAATAGTTGACTGGATGTTTGTATAACCAGATAGGTATATTGCAGCACCTGACGAGGTGATGCTTGTATAAACAAAGTTATCTGTTGGGTGTGTATAAACGGCAGTAGGTAAAGATGTTGCGGTTGTAGCAAACTCATAGACCTTGTTGTTGGCAGCTAAGACAAGACGTTCTTTTGTGAACTCCATTGCGGCATTTGTTACTACGATACCTGTAGCGTTAAACATCAAAGTAGGGGAAACTGTTGAATCATCTGTCAGCAACTTCTTATAGACGTGAATCTTATTTGCACCGCCTGATGTTTGGTTAGTTACCCAATAGGCATAAGTTCCATCATCGCATATAGCAAAGACCGGATCATCTGTTCCTGCGTTGTAGTCAATAAAGTGTGTTACATCTGAGTAACCGGTGCCTGCAGGAGATACGGCAGTTGATGCTACGTTGCTTGCTACCTTCGCATAGGTAAAAGTGGTAGTAGTAGGAACGGTTGTGATTCTAAATTCACCGTTAAAAGTTGCATCTACACCGCTAATGTTAATTTGCATACCAACTGATAGACCGTGTGCTGCGCTAGTAGTCAGTGTTGCTACGTCAGATGTCAGCGCTTTGTTTGTAATAGATACAGTAATGCGTGGGATAATCTTGTCTACATCATATTCATCTAGTAGTAGAACACCATCGTAAGTGTTATTGGTAGTAGCACCTGTAAAGGTAGGCTTGACCCACTTAATAGAACGCATTATTTGATTTGGCCTACCGTTGGCTTTAATGCCACCAGTAATGGTGTGGATACCGCCATCTACATCTTTTAGCAGGGTAGCTTGGCCCTTAGTCCAGACATCTAACCCTTTAGACTCGGTGTATTGGAAACGTAGTGACT
>Ga0315901_10006344_pt1 | contig 14194 bp, 7 predicted proteins | sample LakEriMetagenome_10_FD_203761 | JGI IMG/M metagenome (GOLD analysis project Ga0315901, IMG submission 203761) | Freshwater fungal communities from buoy surface, Lake Erie, Ohio, United States - Buoy 2 MA116 | ecosystem: Environmental > Aquatic > Freshwater > Lake | place: USA: Lake Erie, Ohio... | reverse complement strand
AACAGAAGAACAAATTTGTTTTAGTGTACTTACTCCACTTGTAGCACCTGTATTTGTTATCTCATATCTAAGAGGTAATGAAGCCGATGTAATGTATGTAGATGCAATTATGTTAGCATGATGAAACTTATGGCATACATAGAAGTTGCCGTTTATCACAAACCCCATTCTAACAGTACCTACTCCAAGCCATTCCAAATCCATAAATAAGATTTGAGCTTTTGTTAAATCAAGTGTTATTCCAGAAGGGCCGGCCCCGAGCATTGGATCTACATTCCAGTTTGCTTGAGCGACTGGGGTATTTACTACTGCTCCTGTAACAAAACTCCTCTCAACAAAACTCACAGCGGCACCGTCAAGTTCTAAGTAGTATCCATTGTTTGCCCCGTAATAACCGGCTCTTTGCCTAAGATTAGTCTTAGCAGCACTCATAACAAAAGTAGTAAGTACTAATAAACTTTTACCAGGTTGATAGGAAAATACTTTTGTAGTCTCTCTAACCACCTCAGAACCAGATGCTGCTGTTACATCCAAGTCAACAAGTCCTTGACTAGCGTTAAATGTAGCTGTGCCGCCAGTGGCTGTAGAAGTTACCCATAAACCATTGTCAGCAAACCTGTGGCTTGAGTCAAAAAGCGTAAACGGGTTACTTACCCTCAGTCTTCCGAAGGCATCAAAGTTGGTGGTATTGGCAAACTTTATTTCGTCTGTGTAGGTGTATGACATACTTTTTTATATTGTTTTCCATGCGTTATTTCTATAGAGGAATGTCAATGAAATGCGATCAAGCTTCATTAAGACAGAGCTTTCGCCATTGATCAATTGACCACCCTGCCCCTGTACAAGTATTCCTCTATTTCCATAGCTTATATTACCAGTTTCATCGGATATGATGATAAACTTTCCATTGTTGGTGGAACTTGCAAGTGGCAAATTTACAGTGCAAATTCCTCCTGCATACGTGACACCATAGTAGACGTAATCAAAGTTTGTGTTGTAGCTGCTCTGGTTTATCTCTTGCGTAGAAAATAGAGTCGGTCCAGGCGGAGCAATGACTGGCGTAACCCATTGCGATGAATTACCATCGTTGATGTAGACAAATTCCGTTCCCTGCGTTGTGTCATACCATCGATCCCCAACATTTGGATTGGATGGCGCGGTAGGGCCTGTGATGCTGTATTGGAAGTTTGCGCCTGCGGGGCCAGTAGGTCCAGTAGTACCGCTCCCACCTCCGAGAAGTGGAAAGATGCCGTCTGGCCTGACATAATAGAGCAAACCATCCGATATGTGTATGACAATGTAGTATGTAATGCCATTGCCAACATTGAATTCCGATACTACCCTATATTCTCCACTGAGTACTGACACTTTAGTCTATTCTTTTTTCCCATTCTGACGCACAGTCTCTTGCGCGCGCAGCTAATTCATATTCTTCAACTTCAACAAATTTATCGATTGCGTTCCTTAGATTGTCGACTCGGTCTTCTGGCTTACTGGAGAGGTAGAAAGTCGTCTCTATTTCCTGATTGATCACACAGACCACTGGAAATGGATCTTCTACTTCTTCATATAGGGCCTTTTCACAAGCCTCAAGCACCTGTTCGTGTAACACAATATAATTGTCTTCTAGCCAATCACGGATGCTCTTGTCGTTATGTATGCGAAATGTCTTCAATTGCATTGTAGTCCTTTTATAGACTATTTATTCAGGAAAGTGTATAGAGTTTTACGCCACCAGAAATCTGCCCGCGTTTTTTCCATTTCATGATTCTCAGGGTGCCACTGCACTCCAAAGAGCCTTTCATTCATTACAGACTCAACTATGCCATCGGCTGAGGTGCAGAGGACTTCTATTCCTGGAGGAACACCTTCTACATAAAAGCCTTGATGGTGTCTGCTATTGACAGAGAACCCTAATGAGCATTTGTGCCAAGAAGAGTCACCCTTCCAGTGACCACTCTGTGTAGTGTGTTTTATTTCTGCCTCTGGGACGTCTTCTATGAGAGATCCACCCAGTAAGTGTAGACCTAACTGCATACCGCGGCAAATACCAACAACCTTTCGAGACTCGTAGAATTCTTTGAAGTCCAAGGTCTCAACAGCATCCCTTTCAGGCCTCATTCCAATGTCTGCTCCACCAGGCAGCAGCAGAAAGTCCGCATCTTCTCTAGATCCAGGAATAAAGCCAAGGGACTTCATCAGTCCCTTGTAACCTTCTATGTGTAGTGGCCAGTCTCCCTCTGGCATATAGTACTTCATTATGAAATTGTGTAGGTAAAGACCGGAGAATTGCTTGTGAGAGGTACTGTGAAAATGTATTCACGGCAGACTCCATTGTCCTCGCCAATATCACTACTTGGGAAATTTTCAACGGTCTGTCCTCCTCGAGCAACTGGATGATAACTCTGCCATGTGGATGGATAGTACCAAGCCGTTCCACTGCTTAATACGTTGACGGCGTCTGGATTCCATGGCTGTAGTTTTACAATCTTTGTGTTGTCCAGGTATGGAGACCATATCACCACTTTGTATGTTCCTGTAGAACCAACCTCAGTCCCTGTCCTTCCATAGTTGTAGCCGTCTCCACCCCTCGACCAGGTCCATAGGGACTGTGTGATTGCGGCAGATTCCGGTGAAAAGATTGGTGTTGGCCTATTGCCTATCCTATTTGGCTCAGAAGATGTTACTCTTACGCCAAAGTCAAAGTTGTAACCCGTTGTACCAGCGATGATCTTCTTTAGACCTGTTGTGTAGTTCCAGGTCTGACCATAGTCCTCCGTGGAGAGCCCGTATGCCAAGTTTCCTTGTGACTTTCCTGTAGTGCCTGTAGAGTTTGCCAAGAGTTTTGTCGCAAAATCATCATAGCTGCTAAAGTCGGTGTTGAGGTATGTTAGACCTGTATAACCGCTGTCTCCAGGAAAGATCCTCTCAAAAGACCAATCAGTAACAGGCGAGCCGTCGTCGAATAAAACGCTTAAGACTTCAAGATTAACTGTCCTTGTGTTTCCACTCGCCGGTATTGCAAGTGAAGTTACATGTGCCGTGAACTGTACAACGTCTGATGGCAGCGAAGTCACCTTAAGAATCATACCCTTCCAGATCCTGATGTTGGATGTTGGGAAATTGAGTGTTACGCTAAGATTGTCTCCTGGTGATGGACTAGTGATTGGTGTAGGATCGACGTTGAAAGTTCCAACATATCCAGTGGTCTGCCTTAGAGCCGCGCTGGATTGATACCAGTTGAATGACAATGAAGGTGTGATGTCGTCAACGCCATAGTTACCAGTCTTTCCGGCGATTTGAATGTTCACAAATCCAAGTTCATCAATTGGATTGTCAAGGTATGTAAAGACCGCTTCAGGCTTTCCAAGAGTAGGCTCAACTAGGCCAGCCTTCATCTCCAGCGGAGAAGGGCCTACCTGTATCATTGGCGTTGGATTCAGAAGAGTATTGTAGTTTTGGAGGACTGGCGTATTAGAGAAACCATTTCCTACCGAGTAGTTTATTTTGGTCTTTCTCTCTAGATGTGGAGAATTCCACACAGTCTCTTGGAAAGAGGTATTTGTCGGTTCAGTGAACGCTGCTTCATATTCATTTCTTGAGAAAGACGAATCAATGAACCTTGTGGTTATTAAGCAGTCGCTGAAGTAGTTGTCGTATGCCATGACCAGGTTGGAGTTCTCCACACTCATACCAACATTGGCTCCATAGACAGCATTGCCGTGAACTGCCATGTATGTACCAGTGTATGTGTCTGCGTAGTTCTTAATGTAGATACCAGTGGACCATACCGGGAATGGGTACGCATACTCCTGAGACATGATGTTGTTGGAGATGTTGATATTCTGTGATGGCCCAGACCTCTCGGTTGCGGTTGGACCCCAGAGGTTCCTGTAGACCGAGACCATGCTACCAGTAAATCCAGTGAATGTCGCACTAAGTATAGTGTCATCCAGGAATCTAAACGTGTTATCAATGATGTTTACGTTCTGTGCTGCACTAACCTTTGGACCATTTTGACAATCGATGTGTGTATTGTTGGCGTAGATCAATCCAGCAGATGAAATGTTGTTGGTGTTGACGCCGTAGACAGTTGTATTGGCTGAAATGTCCTCAAAGTGACATTCAACGACAGAGCCACTCTGAGCGCCTCTTTCTGTGTCTACGTATGAGAGGACTGTGTTACGGAATCCAATGAAGCTATCGCCAATAAACTTTACATCATCAGTACTGATCGTGGTGTTAGTCAGAGATGTGGTGTTGGTGGGTACGGTCCAGGACGAGACCCTTGTGATGTTAAAGAGTGGCTGCGTATACTCACCAAATAAATTTTTGTCGTAAGTGAAGCCTGCATACTCGAAAGTGTTGGACAAGAATCTTGAGTCTGTGACTACAGTGTTTCTATGTAACTTATTTCCACCGATTGGGTTATTGTTTTGACAGTTTTTGATATAGACGTTGCACCCTGTGTAGGCTGTCCCAAAAGCATTTCTACCCGTCCATGTGTAGATGAGTGGTATGAAGTCTGCGGTGCAATTTTCCATGTAGACCTCTTTAACGTTTGCTGCAAATACAGAATATCCATAGTATTTGTCAATAGTTGGTAAATTATAGCCTGGGTTGCCGAAACCTGCAAGGTTAGCGTCGCTACCAACCCATGGATCTGACTTAAAGTTAAAGTCTCTAATAATGACGTTCTCAGTGGCTGAACCGGTACCTCCTGTGTAGGAGCCTGTGCCATTGATGAGGAAGATACTATTTCTTGATGCCTGTAAGATTGCTCTTGAGTAGATTGATCCACCCGAAGTGCCAGGTATCGTGTTGTTATATCCAGAACTGGATGCGAAATTGTCTCTTGGAATGTAGAGCGTTGCGCCATTTCCTTTGAGCACACCGCCGGCAACATTCTTAATGATGATTGGGTATGTAGTAATGTATGTACCAGGCGTAAAGACCAATGGAGCATTGAGGTCTGCAGATGCATTAGCCGCGCTCTGTATGTAGGATGCATCATCAGTAGAGCCATTTCTTTGGGCACCCCACCACTCAGGCCTGACGCCTGTGGTCATATCAAAGAGTCTCTGGAAGTACTTCTGCGGTGAAGTGTAGTTTGTTGCGGTAAAGCTTATACCGCCAGCGCCTGGACCAGTTGGTGCAACCGTCGGAGATGTTGTGAACCAGAAGTATCCGCCTCTCTCAATGTCAGAGACATACACTACCTCGTTCTCAGTCAGCCCAAGCCCAGATGTAGCACCAACCATTGAGGATATTGTCGTGAATGCCTTGGTGACGCAATTAACTCCATCCAGGTAGACAATTGGAGAAGTGCCTTCCAGTCCCTGAGGGCCAACTACACCTGAAGGGCCCGCTGGGCCAGTTGATCCAGTCGGTCCGGTGGGCCCAGTTGGACCAGTTGATCCAGAACCACCAGCCGCGCCAGTCTTGCCTCGAGGGCCGACGGGTCCTTGAGCTCCACCGGCTCCAGTGGAACCTGTAGGTCCTGTAGCCCCGGCGGTTCCTGTAGCTCCGGTTGTGCCTTGAGGGCCAGTTGATCCAGTCGGCCCGGTATTTCCTCTGCTACCGGCAGGTCCTTGTGGGCCAGTTGCCCCTGTCCTGCCTTGAGGCCCGGTGGGCCCGGTAGCCCCTGTTGTGCCCTGTGGGCCAGTTGGTCCTGTGGCACCCGTGGGTCCTTGAGGGCCTGTTGCCCCTGTTGCTCCGGTTGCCCCTATGGGGCCCTGAGGTCCTGTATACGCCATTTAGCTTATCTTATTTTTCTATTTATCATCTTACACGGTATGCGTAACTGTTGTTATACTGCCATGCGATTCCATACCTGTGGTTTTGCTGGCTATAGACTCCGTTGTCAGCCGCGTTCTCATAGTGTAGAGTCGCGCCTGAGACGCCTGCTGGTGGGAAGAGCGCCCATCGCTGGTGTTTATAGTCTCCTCCTGGTTTAGCATTGTGGTACGAAATGTATTTTGCATAGCTCTCAGGCGTTTCCGGATAGTCGGGTATGAGCATAGGATTCTGTAAGTGCCCGGTAGGCGCCGAACCTAGCCAATCCCACCAAGTGTCATATCCGGTCTCTGTCTTGATATTGTCTGACCATGCGTATGATGTATTTTCCCAGTTTGGTGTGACAGTCCCTCCAGTTGAATTGTAATAGACGCCACCTCTTGAAAAGACTGTGCCGGTCCAAGATGTCCCCGTAAGCTGCCACTCAGGATTGTTTGAGATTGGTTGTGCGCTTTCAATATTAGTGATGACCTTTGCGTACATGCCATTGTTGTATGTACTCCAATTTGAAGAAGCAGTGGCGGACGGGAAGAGCTTGATTGAGCCTCGTGCGGTAGAACCCACTGGGGCAAAGATCATAATACCACCAAGTTTTCCTTTTCCATTATTGACGCTTGATTGATTCAGTGAACTGTATTGTGCCACAGTACCAGTGCCGACCAAGACTCCATCATCCTTTGTAAACTGTCTTAGGAAAGGTCTAACCACAAGGTCAGACGGCCAAACGCCATCCTCATTGTCATCAAACGCATAGTTTGTTATTCTATCAGAGAGCTCATCGAGTGTGTGCCAATCATGTTTACCCCATGTCCTGGTTCCATTAAAGACTAGTGATGTCATGCCCTGTCCAACATTTGTACCTGTCGCATATACCCAAGAGCCAGTAACGCTATCGATCTTTAATGTGACTGTTCCAGTGAGGTCACCACCACTGTGATCCACAACATATCCATAGATCTCAGGATATCCTGTGGCTGCGGCATTGCTTCCATAGAAAGTCCAGGAGGGTGAGAGCCTAAGTCTCTGTCCAGGCGCATACTTCATCTGCGTCTGCTTTCCTTTGTCTCCTGGGTTAGCATAGTAGAAGAGCTGTCGAGTGCCGACTAGTGCGGTTGAAGGCACAGTTGAAGGATATCCCGCAGACGTGACGGGTATGAGAGTCCATGCGTTTTGATTGCTGATAAAGAAGTTCTCTTTATATTCGTTGCCGCCCCATGAGTCTGGATCTTCAAGGTTCAAAATTGTCAATATACCAGTACCTGTTCCACTGCTAGTGATGTTGACCAGGAGTGAGACTCTGGATGGCAATCCATGATTCCTAAGAGGATTGTTTGAGCTATAGTAGTCAGTGCCCTGCGCCTCGTTGCCAAGAGTTGCCACATAAGGAGTTAGCTTATATCTACCAACTGGGAGTTGCGTCGTGCCATCATATGTATTGAATGATATTGGAGGAGCTGCAATAACCAAATATCCAGGTAGAGGCGTGGTAACATTACTATCAATCACAAAGGCCTTGTCCGTTGCGGCTGCGCCTGGCACAGAAGCGGCTCTTCTTGGATCAAGGTAGACCAGTGCAAAGTCTGTGGACTGTAGAGGCGTGGCTGTTCCGCCCAGGCTAGGCACCCAGTGATAGTTTGCGTTCCAACCATACTGAGCCACCTTTGGGGCAGATGCCCAAGTCTTACCATTGAAACCGTAGTTGAAGACGGCATTTTGAAGAGGCGATCCTGCGGTTGCACCTGCCGTGGCTGAGAAAACTCTAAGCGCTGGGTTGTTTCTCTCTTCATAGTAGAAGAAAGTCGCGCTAGGACTCGAAGCCTGTCCCATGGTTGGACCCCACGAATTGTCTATGAATCCAATCTGGACCGCGTAGTCTTGGATCCCCAGTAGACCATACCTATCTGTGGAGTACCAGAGGTTATTGAATCCATTAGACATTATGCCGCTGCCACCAGATCCGCTAATCTGGATCGGAATTGGCAATGCCACGTGAACGTAGGCAGCGGTACCTGCAGGGTCTCCAGTATTTGCTGGTGATTCTCCCCAGAAAGTGCTAACATTTGAGGATCCCATTGGCTTCCTTGGCATACTTGATCCGGCATCATACCTGTATAGTCTCCTACCGCCTGAAGTGTAGAGGCCTCTGCCTCTGTAGAATCCATCTTTTTGGTTGCTTACCAGTGGAGAGAGTGGCATCTTATTCACAAATGGCTCGGCATCAGAGAAGAATTGACCATAGTTTGCATAGTCCATCGCATTGGTATACCTGGCATTTGTGGCCACATAGTTATTCCTGATCTTACCCTTAGTGCCATCAAGGATCATAAAGGCGTTCTTGTTTAAGTTTGCACTTGAGCCGGGGTTATTGATCGTCTCGGAGTAGAAGTTGTTGGTCACGTCCAGGGATGTGAAGTTTTGTATTCTAATACCTGTTGGTGGTTGTCCAACTATACCCGTGTCAACGACGTCTCCAAAGTCGTTCAGTGCTGTCTGGTTATAGACCATAAGATTGTTAGAGAACCTGTTTGACGATGAGCCTCTCTTTGATCCAATGTTATTGGCAATGAAGCCTACTATGCTATTCCTGGCCTCGCTTGGCGTAAAGAAGACACGAGAACTAAAGAAGACGTTGTCCTCGACCCTGAATGTCTGCAGTTCACGTCCCCAGTAGTTTTGGCCACCTGAAGAGAATTGGTGTTGGTATGGGTTTATCTGGAAGAGAGATGACCAGAGATTGCCTCGGAAAATGAAGTTTTGATTGCCAAATGTTCTAACACCTGAGGTGGATCTGCTGAGATTGTATTTCCATATCCAGGACATGTGATCGCCGTCAGTGGGTAGGTCAGCTCCAGATGGCCCCAAGTCACCACCGACATAGTCGACGATGCTGTTGCCTATGAGCTTTATGTCTGTTGGTCCTGAAGAGGAACCACTAATCTTAAAGAGCGTATTGGCGGCACCAGTGAAGAAGTTACCTCTAAGGAGAATATCCCTCCTCACTGTGCCGTTGGAGTCCTCGTTGGCGCCATAGATGTAGAAGAAGTGACTTAGTCCAGCCCTACCTGGCATATACCTGCCTAAGTCCTCGAGCCTGGTAGTGAATGCAATTCCTCTACCAACGGTGAATTCACGTGGAACACCGATGAAGCGGCTATTGAGGATTCGCACTCCAGCATAGACGTTACTAGAAATGACCGGATATTCGCTGGTACAGAAGTTAATGACCAGGCCTCTACCCTTTAAGTCTTTGATGTTGGCATTGATGACGTTGGCATTCTCCTGTTGAATAAGAGGACCCCACCTCTTCTTCACCTTCTCAATGGTCATATTCTGGGTCCTGGTCACATAGAAGGCCGCAGGCATATCGAACGCAATTGGCCTGGAGAATGCTAGAGAGTTTCCAGACTCATCTGCACCATCAAAGATGTTGTTGTATCGTCCACCAGTCACACCCATGATTACTCTGCCATAGAGGTCAAAGTTTGAGGTTGGAGCAACAATGCTCAAGTCACGGAAAGTGACATCGGCTGAGTCATAGACGCTAAAGCATGCCAGGTTGTGAAAACTGTTTGCCTCTCCATAGTACGATGAGTAAGTGGTCCTGCTAAGGCGAGGCGGAGCTGGCAAGACGCCGTTATTATAGAGACCGTCTAGTCTGCCAGTCAACCCTTTCCAGGTGTAGGTCTGACCACCGACGACATAGTCGCGGCTGGGCCCTGGAACTGGTATGTGGTCGATCCTTGCGTTGTTACCGTCAAAGTTTAGTCCACCCTTAAAGCCGCGGACAAAGACACCACCAACAAAGGTGTGACCCCTGGAGGGCATTTCCACATTGAGCGGTGTATTCCTTGCGACATCGTCGGAGAGGTCAGCGGGGATTCCAATGTTTGTGTTGTAGGCCCTGTCCTGTGGGTAGACCATGGCCCAATCCATACAGGCCTGGACTGCTCTGGAGTCGTCCCAGACCTTGATCTTTTCTGGAGTCCTGGCACTAATGAGAGTGAGGAGAGCCGTTTCACCGGGTAGATATCCACCGGAGCCTGATACAATGAGCTCATTCGTAGCCGTTCCCAGCAGAGTGCCTCCAGGAATTATTCCACGGACCTCCATGCCAATTCGTAGGTCAGTGAGATCCGCAGGATTGTATGACCAACGGGCTGTGTCGGCATTTGAGTCATATGAGTTTAGTTCGGTGCTGTAGTTTGCATAGAGGGTGAGGTACTTGCTGGGTGTGTAGAAGACCGTGCCAGTGAGAGCAGTCGGCCCAGTCACTCCACCGACACTTATGGCTGGAACTCCAAGGAGGAATCCTGAAGCCGTGGCCAATGCGCTAGTCACATACTTTCCATCGTAGTAGCCGGTGCCCAGTACACCACTGGTACCAGTCATGGCCATGGACTGCGCCACGCCGCCATTGACATAGGAGACTCCAGTCCAGGAAGAGATGAATCGAGCCGCGCCTGATCTGCCTGCTGGCCCAGCATAGTAGACCGTGGTCGGACCAATCACCACTGGCACCTGTCCGTTCTCGTCATCGTACTCCTCGTAGTCATTGTGGATGCTCCACCAGTCAGTGCTCACCGGCCTCCTCTGGTCGTAGAGTCTCCTGGCCATGAGTCCAACATTTGGAGTCTGATTTGATTGTGGAATCCAGAAGCGGACTCCCCTGTCCACGCCCGGAACGCCAAAGATGGTCGGGCCTCCACCAGGCATTGGTGAAGGATAGCCATAGATGCCTGACAGGCCCTGCGGATTGGATGGACTCTCGATGAGGAAGAGTCCGCCCCTCTGTGGGTGTCGGACAAGGACACGATCTCCGGCCTTGACGCCTACCTTATACCTTGTAATGAGACCTTCCAAGTCTGTCACGTCCTCACAGGTGAGAGTGACCAGGTACTGCGAGCCGACCGCGTTCACGGTCTCGACTCCACCACCCAGGGATCCACCTATACCAGTAGAACCCGTGGTCCCTGTGCTACCAGCGGCTCCGCGTGGACCAGGAGCGGCTCTTCCAGGATCAGGCCCAGTAGACCCAGTCGGACCAGTGAGACCAGTGACTCCAGCGGTACCCGTGGCTCCGCGTGGACCAGCCACTCCCCTAGCTCCAGCCTTGCCGGCGATGCCCGTGGCACCCGTAGGACCAGTGAGACCAGTGGGGCCCAGAGGTCCGTCTATGCCCGTGGTACCAGTGGCCCCGGTACGCCCGACGCCCGTGGCACCCGTACTGCCCGTGGCCCCAGTTGGACCAGTCGGACCAGGAGCACCCTGCTCCTCGATCCTCACCAGGAGGTTCACGGTCGCACCAAAGGGTATGGCGGTGGCCGTATAGCCAGGCACATTGCTCTGAAGGAGGAAGTCAATCCTATTGATGCCCGGTGTGGCTGCGTCCCACTCTCCGGCCGCGTTCACCGGATCGACAAGGTAGGTGTAGATGTTTGTGGCCGTTCCATAGGTCACTTCCAGTCCAGCCCAGCCGTTCCCTTCACTGCCATACTCTACGTAGGCCTGAATGAATGCGAGGTAGTCTGGTGAGTAGACCAGAGAGTTTATGTTGTTACCGTTTGGTTGAGTGAGGGTGATGGTCGCTGCAGAGAGCGCTTCCCAGTCATCTCCAAAGGGTATGGAGAGGAGGTCGACTCCACCCGGGGGTATACCCGTCCCATCGTCGGCATAGAGGCCACTAGCAGTCAGAGTGTACGAGGCATACTCAGAGGGATCGGACACGGCCCAGTCCATGTAGACCTCGGTGCTGTCAGCCCAGGAGACCGCGCTCCCGCCCTGCGGTGCAGCCATGAGCTCGGCATTGTCAATGATCAACCCGTTGACGTCCAGGCTCACATTCCCAAAAGTGACGCGATAGACCAGGGCATCCGCTGGAGCACCCGGACCATAGACCGTGTAGTAGAGGTAGGCCCCGGCTCCCAGGCGATCCCTGATGGCCTGCCAGGCGGCGTAGACGGCGTCCAGGTCCACGGTCACATCTGCAGAGCTGCTGTCCAGGTTACTGATGTAGTGGCTCTGGACCGGATCCAGCCAGTCGCCGGTATTAGTTATGGTATTAGAGAACCAGGGTGAACCGTTCTTCAACGAGGCCCATGCTATGCTTCCGTACATGTAGAGTGTAATTCTTTTCTATATCTATCTCTCTCCATCATCTCTCCATCCGCACACTCTCCAGAGGGGTACAGAGCAGGTCCACACTCTGACCAACACCTACCCTCAGTGGACCGGCCACTGACCAGCCACGGTACAGGCGATAAAAATGTGCACTCTATGCACAAGAAATATATGTTGTACCTTATACCACAGCTCGTCATCTCAGTGCCCATCATGAGCCGCTCTGGACACCTCCAGGGCCCACCGTGAACACCCTCATACGACATCTATAGATACCATATAGAATACAATAATAAGTATAGAATAAGGTAACGCTATAGGTATACGTATAGGAGATAGGAGTAGATACAGATATAACTATAGAGCATAAAAGACCCTTCTCTGCCTCTCTAGGCCCTCTCTACACTCCCAGAGCCTCAGAGAGGGCTGTAGTCCTGGGAAGACACTCCTCCACTCACTCTCTCCCTATATGGTCTAAACCATAGCAACAGACAGAGAGCAGTCCCACAGAGAGACTCGTCTAGAGGCATCTGGTGAGTCTCTACACTGCTTTCCAGGAGTAGTCAAAACCACTACCCCTGGACGTCCAGAGGTACCCAGATCCATTTCCAGGAGTACCCAGATCCCGTGTTTTATAGTGTGTTAAAAAAGAATCACCCGTGCCAGAGTTTTTTTATACACTCCGGACGGGTACCTCTCTGTTCTGGTACTCTAGGGCACCAGTCTCATGTACTCTTAGCGGGCTAGGCTGGCTGCGATGCGTCGCTCCATACGGGACTGCAGGCTGGCGCTCTTAGAGGCCGGTAACGCGCGACCCCGAGAGTCGCGGTGGACTGGAGCTTCTACGCTTCCCCACTCTGGGCGAGTATTGGAGTTTGCAATACGGGAGAATTCTCCGATGAGTCGATCTTGTTTCATTGATGGTGTAAGCATAAGCGTTAATTTTTATTGTTATGTAAATATAACCAAGGAATCCCATATAGAGAAATGTTTCTCCACCTTTTAACAATTTTTAACAAATGGGTTTTTAGTAGTCAGGGCAGGACTTGAACCTGCATGAGTTTAGTTACGTGGGTATCGATTCTAACCACCAATCCCAACTATAGGGTAACGCATCACCGTTACTTATAAGGACCCTTTCGGATATCCCGCGTCTACCAATTCCGCCACCTGACTATAATGAATTTTACTTAGCTGTTTGTTTTGAGAGTTCAGTTATTCTATCAAATAAAACTTTTGTTATTTTTTTCATAGGTTGTTTTTCACCCCCAATTAAATTAGTATCAATATAGTAATTACCCCAATCGTCAATATAAATCGTTTCAATGATACTTTCACCCATGAGGTGTCTAGAAGATTCACCCAACTTCTTTAATTCAATTTCTCCCAAAAATGGGTCTTTATGTTTCATAGTTATATTTTTAGTAGTCAGGACAGGATTCGAACCTGTATGGAAACATTTGACCGCTTAAACTTTACTCTTTCGGTTTGAACTATTTCCTCCGATTGGCTATCGGATTTGCGTCTACCATTCCGCCACCTGACTATTTGTTTTTTTAGAGTTGGTTTATTTTTTATTATAGTTAAAATTAACCAATAAATCCCATAGTAGAAAACAGTTTAACAATTTTTAACAATATAGTTTTTAGTAGTCAGGACAGGATTCGAACCTGTATTTGTGTTCATAGCTGGGCTTGTTTCCAAACTGCTGTATAGCGTCTACCAATTCCGCCACCTGACTATTTGTACTTAGTATACTATACAGAAAGAGAGCAAGATTGCCGAGAGTATCATTGCTGAAGCTAAGGCGAGAGCAAATAACATTTTTTTCATAGTTCTCTTTTATGGTGTTGTTGCTCCGTATGTGTTGTTTAGCAGGCCCCAGAGGTAGTGGGTGTAGAATGAACGGTGCATCTGGAACGTGATGTGTAGGTTGTGTCCGGTGTCGTCCATTGTGGTTGCCACGATCTCAGGCACCCCGTAGCGGTAATACTTAAACTCCTCGGCGATCTCTGCCACCATACCACGGATGAGTCTATCGCGCTTTCCATCCCAATTCCCTCTGATGGCCATAGTTAAGTCCCTGAATACGTATGTCTCTGTTTTCATAGTCTCTGTTTTCATAGTCTCTCCATTTATGCGTTTTCCTCCATTTCCCAGTACTGCGTACAGTGGCACTCAACCAAGCGGAACAGGAACTGGGCCTGGTTACTGGGGAAGTAACTGGAGAACCAATTGCAGGTCTCCAACCAGGTTGGTGTTTCTGATACAATATCAGAGA
>Ga0315901_10006340_pt1 | contig 14194 bp, 13 predicted proteins | sample LakEriMetagenome_10_FD_203761 | JGI IMG/M metagenome (GOLD analysis project Ga0315901, IMG submission 203761) | Freshwater fungal communities from buoy surface, Lake Erie, Ohio, United States - Buoy 2 MA116 | ecosystem: Environmental > Aquatic > Freshwater > Lake | place: USA: Lake Erie, Ohio... | reverse complement strand
CGACTACAACCTCGATGCCTTGCACTCGAAGGATCCTGTCGATGATGAGTATTCTACTCACGGGGATAGGTAATTCCGTTGTTTTTCCAATGTTTCTAGGATTGCTTGTACTCACACTTGCTAACGGTCGAAACGTAGGGTATACCAATGAAAAGCTTGTTGTTTTGCATTGTTGCGATTTTGCGAAATATCGACTACGGAACCGAAGGTTTCTGGTTCGAATCCAGATGGGTGTACTCAAGCGGCCCGCATTTGTCGGGCTGCTTTCGTTTGATAACCGGAAACAGACTCACGGTAAGACAACGAATCGATACGAGTTTTTTCAATCGCTATATTGGCCTTCTTATTCTTCCTTGGCGTCTTTGCGTCTTTGCGTGAGAACTGCGTGAGTACCGGAACTTGCCAAGATCCCTAAAATGCGCCGATCATCGAAAACCATCGCCTGTGTCGATTCTGTACCGCTTTCATCCTATCCCCCCTTTTCCCAACTCCAATCCATGGCAAGTGCTGCGATCGAGTGTCGATCTATCGAGGTTGTCTTTGCCAATGGAAACAACAAGCAAACGATCCTCGATGGCTTGAACCTCTGTGTTCCTGCCGGTCAAATCGTCACGCTCCTTGGCCCTAGCGGTTGCGGAAAAAGTACCCTCCTTAGAGTCGTCGCAGGCCTCACCAAACCCACCTCAGGAACCCTTTGCATCGAAGGCAAAAGCATCGCGGAAAACCAACACAAACTCGCGTTCGTCTTCCAAGAATCCGCCTTGTTGCCTTGGAGAAGCGTCTACCAAAATGTTCGCCTGCCATGGGAAATTCGAAAAAACCAACCAGGCTTTGCTCTCGATTCGGCAATCCAGAATGTCTTAGAACTCGTCGGTTTCAAAACTACCGACTGGAATAAAAAACCTCATCAACTCTCCGGTGGGATGAAGATGCGCGCCTCGATCGCTCGAGCTCTGATCACCCAACCCGATATATTGCTACTCGATGAACCCTTCGCTGCACTCGATGACATGCTCCGGTCCAAACTCAATGACTTGCTCCTAAACATCGTCGAGCAAACCCGCACGACCATGCTCTTTGTGACCCACAACATCGCCGAGGCAATCTACTTGAGCCACTCGATAGCGGTCTTTAGCCAAGGCAAGATCGGCCAGCAGATCGATGTCGATTTACCCTTTCCTCGACAAGCGTCGGTAAGAAGCACTCCTGAGTTTGCTGCCATGTACGGTCGCGTCAGCGAGTCGCTTGCAAGGAACGCATCGGCATGAACAAGTTCCGCTTTTGGGAAACGATCGCCCCTCCGATCGGTTTGTTTCTCGTCGTCGCCGTCCTTTGGCATCTGATAGTCGATTGGTTCAAGCTCCCACCGGTGCTGCTCCCCAAACCGCTCAAAGTCATCGAAGCGATTTGGAACCAACGAGTCCAGCTTGCAAGCGGAGCTTGGGTGACATTCCAAGCTGCCGCGTTAGGGCTTGGCGTAAGCACGATTCTCGGGTCGTTCGTCGCGATCCTCTTTAGTCAGTCGGCCTGGATTCGAACCGCTTTGTATCCCTATGTGATCTTCCTGCAGACCGTGCCGATCGTTGCCATCGCACCGCTGCTGATTGTTTGGAGCGGTGCTGAATTTCGGACAGTGGTGCTTGTTTCATGCATCATCAGCATCTTTCCGATCATTTCTAATGTGACCAGCGGACTGCTTTCGATCGACCAAAACCACCTGGATTTGTTCCGGCTCCAGGGTGCCAGTCGCTGGCAAACTCTCGTGAAACTCAGGGTCCCATCGGCGGTCGGTTCACTCGTCCAAGGCTTGAGAATCAGCTGCGGGCTTTCGGTCATCGGAGCCATCGTAGGAGAGCTTTTTGTTGGGAATTCTGGGGCAAGCGACGGGCTTGGAGCCATGATGAATGCCATGCAAGCGAATCTCAAAACCGCTGAACTTATCGGTGCGATCATGGCCTGCACGCTCCTGGGGATCGTCCTTTTTCTTCTCATCGAGGCCCTCAATCGTTGGGTTCTACGCCGGTGGACAATCGACACTGGTTTCGAGTCCGATCGCTAGACGAGCCACCCAAGAGCGCCTCAATTGGGTTATACTCTTCGGTGGAATTTCAATTGGATCTTACAAAGGATCCGAGCAACACTTTGGTAGAAACCCCAATGATATGACACTAGCCTGGGATCGGCTTATACCTCTGCTGCGTTCGAACCAACGCTTTGTTCTTACCAGCCACATTCGGCCCGATTGCGATGCGATCGGTAGCGAGATCGGGATGGCAGGTTTGCTCGAAGGCCTGGGTAAACAGGTCATGATCGTCAACGGACATCCAACGCCCCCAACTCTTTCGTTTCTGGATCCGAAGCAAAACATTCGAGTCTTGGGCGAGAGTATCGATCTTGAAGATGTCGTCGGCGATTGCTTGATCGTCCTTGATACAAGCGCCTGGGCGCAGCTTGGCCCGATGGCCGAAGCTCTCCGCAGGTTCCCAGGTCGCAAGATCGTGATCGACCATCATGTCGGCGAAGACGATTTAGGGACCGAGTTTTTCAAGGATTCCAGCGCCGAGGCCACTGGGCACTTGGTCACCCTTTGCGCCAAACATGCAGGGGTTCCAATCACCAAAGCCATGGCAAACGCTCTCTATGCAGCGATCGCCACCGATACGGGTTGGTTTCGATTCGCATCGACGACCAGCGACACCTACCGTGTGATCGCCGAGTTGGTCGACCATGGAGCTTCGCCCTCGACGATCTATGGAGATCTCTATGAACGCGATACGATTGGCCGAGTGCGACTCAGGGGGAGAATATTGGCCCGCGCGACCGTCGAGTGCAACGGTCAGCTTGTGCATACCTATGTTCGCAAAGAGGACTTCGTCGAATCCGGTGCCTTGCCCAGCGATACCGAAGATGCGATTAATCTGACACTTGCTGTCGAAGGAACCAAAGTCGCGGTGATCTTCATCGAGCAACTCAAAGGGGGCTTCAAAATCAGCTTCCGCTCCCGATGCCATGTCGATTGCAATGAGTTAGCAAGGCAATTTGGCGGCGGTGGACACCGGGCCGCCGCCGGTGCGTTCCTCGATGGGGAGCTCGGCGAAGTCCAGTCGCGGGTGCTCCAATCCGTCCGGGGGGCGGTTGCCAAAGACCACCATGCTTGAGCGTTCGCGTTTCAACGGGTTCTTTGCTCGTTAAATCTTACCCAGTCGCCTTGAATTGCCTAGCTTTTGGTTTATCCTCAGGGAACCAAACGGCGGAAAGTTTCGTCGTAGGCTTACGTTCATAGATCGCATGAGCACCATGAGTAAAGGAGCGACCAGGAGATGATCAAGAGGTTGTTGTTGGCGGCGCTTGCCGCGTGTTCCGCTGGAATGCTGGGAGGCGAAGTGCTTGCCGGACATGGTTCTAGCGGTGGGTACGGATCCAGTGGCTACTATGTCAGATCGCATGGGTCTTCAGGAGGCTCCTCTGGGGGGTACGTCGGACCACTTCGCCGACTCCACGATGCAGTTCACACACACTTGGCCGCCAAGCACGCGCGTCACGCTGCCCGATGGAGCGCTCACCATGGCAGTTCCGGTGGTTACGGATCAAGTGGCGGTGGATACGGTTCCTCGGGTTCCTATCGCGTCAGCAGTTACAGCTATGGATCCTCCGGTGGTGGCTCTTCGGGTGGTGGTTCATCCGGTGGTAGCTACTACCATGGCAGTCACTACGGTAGCGGTTCCTCTGGTGGTGGCTCCTCCGGTGGAAGCTCAGGTGGATACGGCGTTTCAAGAAGCTATGTTCCTTCCTACGAATACAGCGCCACCGAAAGCGGATACAGCGTTCCGATCTACTCCAACGAAGGCAGCTATATCGAAGGCCAAACATTCTCGGCTAGCCGAGTTGTTCCCTCCAAGCCAGCTGTCTCTGGTACCGAAGTCCAGTTGACGGTCGATGTTCCTTTGAATGCCAAGGTGTTCGTCAATGGAAATCCGACCAAGGCGACCGGTACATCGAGGAGCTTTGTTAGCAAGGATCTGAGTCCAACCGAAGCCTATCGATTCGAAGTCCAAGCTGTCTACGAAGTCGATGGTAAGGAAGTCAGCCAAACCAAGACCGTGATTGCCAAATCAGGAAGTGCCGAGTCGATCGTTTTCGATCCAGCCTCCAGCGATGATCCTGTCGAAACAACGCTGACTCTGAGCGTTCCCGAAGGCGCAAAAGTGGTTCTTGCCAACAACACCACCAAGAGCGACGGGGCGATGCGAGTCTATCGCACCAAACAACTCAAGGTTGGGGAAGCTTGGGATGACTACAAAATCCAAGTGACTCACAACGGTGTGACCAAGGAAAAGACCATCCGTCTGATCGGTGGGGATAAGCTCGAAATGAGCTTCAACTTCGCCGATATCCAAGCCAATAAAATCGCATCGGCTGATTAATTTTCAGGTCGAAACCGATTTGCAATCAGAACCCCGCTGAGTTTTTAACCTTGGCGGGGTTTTTTTATGACTGTTTGTTCTAAGTTCCGTTTAAGTCCCGCTCGAAATCCGATACACTTATACGGAGTTTGCTTGAGACTACTTTCCGTTGTCAATCGTCTTGTGGGTTGCTCACTGGAGATCACTGCCGTGGAAAATGTTCGTAACCGTGTTAGCCGCTCTTTCTTGATAGGAATCGCCACAGGCCTCGCACTAGCGACCGTTCTCCTAGGATCATTTTTTGCCGGTCGATGGTCAGCCGAATCGGTGCAAATTGACACAGCCAACTCCCAGTTGAGTGCGATACCATCGAATCGAGTTCACCCCGATTTGCCTGCAGAATGGCTTGGAGCTACTGCAACCCATGGCATGAGCAACATGGCCGTTTGTACTGCTGCTGCAGGTGAGGAAGCAGAAGGCTTTTTCGCTTTGGACTTTTTGACCGGGGATCTTAAAGGCTGGGTCTATTACCCCCGTATGCAAGCCTTCGGTGGACTCTTTGCTACGAACGTTGTGCAGTATCTTGGCCCTCCAGGAAAGAATCCCGAATACCTCCTGGTCAGCGGAGCTTCCCTCTCTAGTCCGACCGGAGGACAAGTTCGCCCATCGCAATCGCTTCTATATGTCGTCGACGCCAAACTCGGAACCTTCGTCGCATTCACGATTCCTTGGAATCGCTCGATGGAAAGTTCCGGTGTGGCCCAAATGAACGCATTGCTTCCCGTCGGTGGCGACGCGATCCGTCCAATGGTCGGCCCTGGCCAACGCAAAGCTCCTGCGGTGGATCCAAACCAAAAAGCAAACCAAGCCAATCCAAACCAACCCAACCCCAATCAACAAAACCCTAACCAGCAAAACCCGAATCAACAGAATCCTAACCAAGCGAATCCGAATCAGGTACCCAACAACCAGAATCGCAAGCAACCTTAGACCGTTAGCAACTTAGATTTCCAAGCCGATGCCAATAAGTGAATGGGTCAGTCGTCGTGTTTTCCAGTTCGTCCATGGCAACAACCTCGTCTATAACACATGCTGGGAAGATCCCAGGCTCGATCGCCAAGCGCTGAACCTCAGCTCTGCCGATCGCCTGCTAGTGATCAGTTCTGCAGGTTGCAATGCCCTTGACTATCTTCTTGCAGGTGCAGGACACGTCTATGCCGTCGATATGAATCCTCGGCAAAATGCTCTGCTGGAACTCAAGTCCGCGGCGATTCGCAAACTGCAGTACGATCAGTTCTTCGAGATGTTCGGACGAGGCCATTTGCCAATGGCCGAATCGATCTATGCAGCCAAGCTCCGAGATCATCTTACTCCTCAGAGCCGCAAATACTGGGATCGCTGGATCAAGTTCTTCGACCATCCCAAAAAGTCCTTCTACTTCCGAGGGACCTCGGGGGCGTTTGCCCACATGGTAGGCAACTACGTCGACAAGGTCGCACGTTGTAGAAGCCAGATCAATCAGCTTCTCAATGCACCTGATCTTGAAACCCAGCGCCAGCTCTATGCCGACCTGAAACCAACCATCTGGTCGAAAACATTGCAGTTTGCAATGAACCGCGATACAACCCTGAGTCTTCTTGGGGTGCCCAAGGCCCAGCGTCGACAGATCGATGATCAATACCCAGGTGGCATCGTGCAGTTTGTCGAGGATTCCATCGACGCGGTCTTTTCGAAACTCCCAGTCCAAGACAATTATTTTTGGCGAGTTTATATCACCGGGTCCTACACTCCGGCTTGCTGTCCTGAATACCTCAAGCCAGAGAACTTCGAAAAGCTTCGAGATGGATTGCTCGATCAGTTGACCATCCGCACCGATTCGGTTGAAGGTTTTCTCAGAAAGCACGATGGCCAGATCTCGCGCTTTGTGCTTTTGGATCACATGGATTGGCTCAGCGACCATTACTTCCCTTTCCTTGAGTCCGAGTGGCAAGCCATCTTGGATCGGGCTGCTCCGAGCACCAGGATCCTATGGCGATCGGGGGGATTGCGAACCGATTTCTTAAATGACGTTACGGTCAAGAGAAACGGAAAAACCTACCTGTTGCCTGAATTGCTCACCTACCACAACGAACTTGCTACCAAACTCCATCAGCTCGATCGAGTTCATACTTACGGAAGCTTTTACATCGCCGATCTTGCCGATGCCTGATCGGCTCTCACGGACCGCTAGAGGATGCAATTACTGATGCAATTACCAAAGGGTTTTCGTTTCGCTGGAGTTAGCGCGGGGATCAAGAGCCGCGCGGGAGCCAAAGATGTCACGCTCATTGTCTCTGAGAGTCCTTGCACGGCCGCTGGCGTCTATACGACCAACCAGATCGTAGCAGCTCCTGTGGTCTTATCCCGATCCAGGACACCGAGTGCGAATATTCGCGGTATCGTTATCAACAGCGGTAACGCCAATGCATGTACCGGACAACAAGGGGACCTTGATGCCGCCGAAATGACTCGGTTGGCAGCGGCCAGTCTTCCACAAGAGCTGGTGGCCAAGGCAGAAGACTTTTTGGTCATGAGCACTGGGATCATCGGACGCAAACTACCGATGACAAAAATCCAATCCGGGATCGAGCAAGCGGCTAAGGTTTTAGGGGATTCTCAAGCCCATTTTCTCGACGCTTGCGATGGTATCATGACCACCGATGCGTTTCGCAAAACCGCTCACCGAAATATCCGTACTTCGAAGGGTTCCTACTCGATCGTCGGCATGTGCAAAGGGGCCGGAATGATCGGTCCGAAGATGGCCACGATGCTTGCAATCGTCATTACCGACGCACCGATCGAGGCCACGGTCGCCCAGCGGATCTTGCAAGCCGCCGCCAATCGTTCCTTCAATTGCATCAGCGTCGAGGGGCACATGAGCACCAACGACTCGCTGGTGCTCTTGGCCCAAGCACCCTCGAATGCAAGTCCAGGTTTGGATCAAGCAGAGTTGGCCAAGTTCGAAGCCGAATTGACTGAGCTTTGTATCGAACTTGCTAAGAAAATCCCCGACGATGGAGAGGGTGCTACCCATTTGATCGAGATCTGTGTCAAGGGTGCCAACACCCAAGCCGATGCCGATGCGATCGCCCGTAGTATTGCGCTGAGCAACCTCGTCAAAACAGCGATCACCGGCGGTGATCCCAACTGGGGTCGCATCGTCTCGGCAGCAGGTTACGCCGGTGTCCCGATCCAACCCAAACGCACCGCGCTGAAAATCAACAGCTTACCCCTTTTCGATGCCGGTGAACCCTTGGCCTTCGATGCCAAAGTGGTCAGCGAATCGATCCGGGCAAGCAAACTAACCCTCATAGAACTCGATGTTGGTCTGGGCCCTGGCTCGGCCACCCATTGGACAACAGATCTAAATACCGAGTATGTCCGGTTCAATTCGGAATATACGACTTGAAATTTTTCTGTTTTGGCTCGGGCTAAGTGCCATAAAGGTTGGCTAGGGTTTCAGGCCCTCGTGCAGTCTTCTTGGCGAATTCATCAAAGGGGTGTATAAAACGTAGGCTTATCGACTAGTTTCCCCCAACATAGACTGCTTGTCGGAAAGGCCACGCGATGGCGGAATCCAAGAAAAAGCCGGATGCGGCTCCCAAAGTTGAAAATGTCTTCGATCTCGATCTGCTCCGTCGTTTGGTGGAGTTGATGAAGGAGCATAACCTTGGAGAAGTCGACCTTCAGCAAGACGACCAGCGAATTCGACTATGTGGATCGGCACCGGCTCAACCGGCCCAGGCCCCGGGGTACTCGATGGCGCCTGTGGCGATGCATCAGCCAGTCTCGCAGGCAACTGCATCACCTGCAGCAGTTCCTGCAGTCGAGACCGATGGCGCTCATATCACCGTCATCAAATCGCCCATGGTAGGAACCTTTTATTCCAAACCCAATCCGACCTCGAAAGACTTCGTCGAAGTCGGCTCGACAGTGCAAAACGACACCGTCGTTTGTATTATCGAAGCCATGAAGGTCTTCAATGAAATTCCCGCCGAAATGCGGGGCAAGGTTGTCCAAGTCCTCGTGCGGAATGAAGAAGCCGTCGATGTGGGCAAGCCACTCTTTAAGATCGATACCCGAGGCTAAGGCTCGCTATGTTCAGTCGCGTACTTGTCGCCAACCGTGGCGAAATCGCTTTGCGGGTCATCCGCGCCTGCAAAGAACTCGGTATAGAAACCGTTGCCATCTTTAGCGAAGCCGATCGAGGGTCCCAGTATCTCGAACTGGCAGACCAAGCTTTTTGCGTCGGGTCGGCCAAGTCGATGGATAGCTACCTGCGGATCGATCGAGTCATCGCTGCTGCAGAGTTGGGCAAAGCCGACGCGATTCACCCCGGCTATGGCTTCTTGGCCGAGAACGCACACTTCAACGAAGTCTGCCGAAGCTGCAACTTTGAATTCATCGGGCCGAGTCCCGAAGCGATGGAAAAACTCGGTGATAAAAACACCGCTCGCGAGATGGCCATCGCTGCAGGGGTTCCTGTGGTACCCGGAAGCGATGGACTGATCGAAAGCGAAGAAGGTGCGATCAGTGCTGCTCGAAAAATCGGGTTCCCGGTATTGATCAAAGCCACGGCAGGTGGCGGCGGCAAAGGGATGCGAGTGGCTCTGGATGAAGCCTCTTTGCAAAGCGCCGTGGCCCAGGCCCAGACCGAGGCCAAGGCCGCCTTTGGGAATCCCGGAGTGTATCTCGAACGCTACATCGATCGTCCTCGTCACGTCGAAGTCCAGATCATCGCCGACCAACATGGAAGCGTTGTGCATCTTCACGAACGCGATTGTTCCGTGCAACGACGCCACCAAAAACTTATCGAGGAAAGCCCTTCACCAAGGCTCCCTGAGTCAACTCGAAAAGCCATGTGCGATGCAGCCGTTCGCATGGTCAAACAGGCCAATTACTACAATGCGGCGACGGTCGAGTTTATCGTCGACCAGCAAGACAACTTCTATTTCATCGAAGTCAACGCGAGAATCCAAGTCGAACACCCCGTGAGCGAAATGATCTCCGGGATCGACTTGATCAAGACCCAGATTTTGGTTGCCGCTGGACAAAAGCTTGCCTTCAAACAAAGCGATATCAAGCCTCGGGGTGCGGCGATCGAGTGCCGGATCAACGCCGAGGATCCCGATCGGAATTTCCAGCCATGTCCTGGTAAGATCCAATCGATGTATCTGCCTGGCGGCTTTGGAGTCCGTGTCGATTCCCATGCCCATACGGGTTATAGCGTGCCACCTCATTACGATTCGATGATCGCCAAACTGATCGTCCATCGCGAGACTCGCGAAGAAGCGATCGCAACGATGCAAAGGGCCTTGAGTGAACTGAGGATCAGTGGGATCAAGACCACGGCGGGCTTCCACAAAGTGGTACTTGCGCAGCCAGAGTTTGTGCAGGGAACGGTAGACACCAAATGGGTTGAACGGGTCCTGTTACCAAGGCTTCAAAACAAGTAGTTTTTTTCCATGGAGAGCACAGGCGACATCGCGTTATGCTTGGCCGTCGCCTTGGTCGCTTGGCTTTACTCGAGTGTTGGACATGCGGGAGCTTCTGGTTACATCGCAGTCATGACGCTTGCTGGGTTTGCACCGGATCGAATCAAGCCATTGGCGTTGGTGCTTAATATACTGGTCGCTTCGATCGCATCGGTGCAGTTTTATCGAGCGGGCCATTTCTCATGGAAGCTGTTTTGGCCCATTGCGTTGTTGGCAGCACCGATGGCCTTTGTGGGTGGATATTTATCGTTGCCTTTGGCCTGGTTCAAAGTGCTGCTGGGGTTGGTCCTGGCAGGATCAGCCGTATGGCTTTTGAATCCGATCCCTAGTCAGGAGCAAGTCCACGAGCCTGCCAGGCACAAGGCGATTCTTGCTGGAGCGGGCCTTGGGCTCTTGAGCGGTTTAACCGGGACCGGGGGAGGGATCTATTTAACGCCTCTTTTATTGATCATGGGTTGGGCCAAGACCAAGACCGCATCGGCTGTTTCGGCGTTATTCATTTTAGTGAATTCCGTATCGGGACTAGCGGGGGTGGTCAGTTCGGGGCGACCGATGCCACAGGGGTGGTATGCATTGGCCGTTGCGGTGGTCATCGGGGGGAGTATCGGCGCGACACTTGGAAGCTTCCGATTGCCAGTTCGCTCTGCGAGAATTCTCCTGTCGATCGTGATGTTTATCGCGGCAGCGAAATTGCTGGCATCCTAGCTACAATAATTCCTGAAGAACCTTATTTCTGAACCATTGTCGAAGAAATCATGCAGTTCAATCAGAAATTAAACGATTCATCCCCGCCGTGGATACCAAGGAAATCTGCCGGTCGAACAATCGCATTGTCGGTGTGCCTAGCTGTCTCGTTGATGTCTTGACATAGATCTTCGATTTCTTTCGCTTGACGTACAAGGACATCGGCAAGTTTGTACTGAAAAATACGCCCCCGTTTTGAACAATCGCGATAGGAACCGGAGTACATATACATCGATTCGATGAACGTTTTCTCTAAGTCCTCTCGATTCGCCCCATTTTCAGGGTTTTCAAAAGTGTGTGTGATGATGTCATACCGATGGCTCATATTAAGGATGACGCCATCTTGGGATCCTCCACCAAGCAGTTCGCAGCACACTCCACCTTTTTGATTCGACATCGCCTCTTCTCCTGATTTCAAGTAGCTTTTGATAAACGGATGATCCACAATTCCCGGCGAAAAACCTCGCCGTTACTGTCCTATTCACCAAAAAGCATCCAAACTAAACCGCGTCGCGAAGATTTGTCGAAGTTTTTTCGAAGAGGGTTGGGACGATGAAAAATCCACTGTTTGGAGGTGAACAAGCGGCTTTTTTTCACTATATTTACCGATACTGGCCCCGGTAGCTCAGTTGGATAGAGCGCGGCTTTCCTAAAGCTGAGGTCACAGGTTCGAATCCTGTCCGGGGTACTTTTAACTTCGTGTGAGGACTAACTTCCAATGATTTTCACCGGAGTATCTCGCTCCCTGATCGGTGGATTGCTCCTGCTTTTGGGCGGGCTCCTGGCGATCGAGTCCCAAGTCTCTGCCCAAAGTCCTGCTCTGCCGAATATCGTCATGATTTTGGCCGATGATCTCGGATACGGCGACCTTGGTTGCTACAACGATCAATCCAAAGTGGCTACGCCTTGTCTGGATCGATTGGCCAGAGAAGGACTTCGACTGCTCGATGCCCATAGCCCCGCGACTGTTTGTACTCCATCGCGTCTGAGTTTACTTACCGGGCAAATGGCCTTCCGCGTACCACGCGGCTCAAGGGTTTTTACCGGACTCGGTGGTCCATCCCTGATCGCAAAGGATCAATGGACCATTCCAAAAATGCTTCGCCAACAAGGCTATTCGAACTGGGCTGTTGGCAAGTGGCATCTCGGTTTGACATTCTACGATGTTCTTGGAAAACCCATCCACGACGACCGTCCCCAAGCCGTCGAGCGTGCCGACTTCTCTCGGCGGATCGATGGTGGTCCGCTTGATCAAGGATTCGATCGATTCTTCGGTACAGCTTGTTGCCCAACGACCGACTGGCTCTATGCCTTCATCCAAGACGATCGTATCGTCACGTCTCCATCACAGATGATCGATCAATCAAAATTGCCTTCGCATCCCTACTCGCATGACTGCCGAAGAGGTTGGATCGCTCCCGATTTCCCGATGGAAGAAGTCGATCTTGTCTTCCTCAAACAAAGCCAGCAGTTCCTAGAAGAACATGTGAAGGCAACGCCCCATAAGCCCTTCTTTCTTTACCATGCAACCCAAGCAGTCCATTTGCCTTCTTTTCCAGCCGAAAAGTTCAAAGGTAAGACCCAGGCTGGTCCTCATGGTGATTTCATTCATGAACTCGATTGGATCGTCGGCCAACTGATGGAGACTCTCGATCGACTCGGTGTTGCCGACAACACGATGGTGATCTTCAGTAGCGATAATGGCCCCGAGACAACAAGCGTCGTACGTATGCGAACCGACTACGACCATGACCCCGCCCGTCCTTGGCGAGGGATGAAACGCGATCAATGGGAAGGTGGCCATCGCGTACCTTTCATCATCCGTTGGCCAGGGAGAATCCAACCAAACACGACGAGCAATCAACTCACAAGTCTCACCGACATCATGGCGACTCTTGCTCACCTCGTCGGTGCGAAACTACCTGATGGCTCGGCCCAGGACAGTTTTAATATGATGCCAGCATGGCTTGGCCAAGATACTAAGCCGATTCGACCTTACATGCTCGAGCAAGCTTTCGGTGGCGAGCGTACGCTATCGATTCGAAAGGGGAACTGGAAGTATATCGATCACACTGGTTCGGGAGGCAACCGATACGAAAACAATCCGGAACTCAAACGCTATATCCTCCCCGAATCGGCTCCCGATGCACCTGGACAACTCTATAACCTCGATACTGATCCTAGTGAAAGCTCAAACCTCTACTTCAAGCACCCCGATGTCGTTGAGGAACTCAAGGGATTGCTAGATCATCATGTAGGAAAGCAGCCGTAACCAACCTAATAAAGAGACCTTGATTGCCAATTCGAGAAAAAATACAAAGTCGCAGGCACATTCCATGTGCCGTCCGCCTGGAGCTTTTCTTGACTTTTAAATTGGGTTTGTAATAGATTGAAATAGATTTAGTTATCACGGCACATGGAATGTGCCTGCGAGTGAGTGTACAGGTTTTTAGGCATTGGGGTGATCATGTTTGAACTGTTTGATCCAGAGGCTGATTTCAGGATTACCCACGGAACACGACTTCCGCATTGGTATCAACCCGGTGCATCCTATTTCGTTACCTTTAGAACTGAAGATTCTATGCCTGTGGAAGTAAGCCGATTGTGGCATGCTAGGCGTTCCGAATGGCTTGCGCAACATGGAATATCGCCAGCGGACGTATCCTGGAGCGTCAAATTGAATCAATTGAGTCTTATTCAAAGAAAAGACTACCATGAACGATTCTCGAAAGAGTATTTCGAGAACTTGGATAAAGGTTACGGTGCCTGTGTTCTAAAACGCCAAGAGCTTAGCCGGAAGGTGGCTGATAGTTTGTTGTATTTCAATGGGGATAGGTATCATATGGGCGATTTTGTAGTCATGCCGAACCATGTCCACCTGATCGTTTGCCTATTAGGAACCACGGATATTGTCAAACAATGTACATCGTGGAAAAGGTTTACTGCTAAGGAAATCAATCAGCATCTGAATTTGAAGGGGCGATTCTGGCAAGAGGATAGCTTTGATCACTTGATACGTTCTGATCGCCAGTTTGATGCAATTCGCCGTTATATCGGTAGCAATCCCACAGGTTTAAAACAGGGTGAATATTTCCTGTACCGATTTGATGAATCATTGAATTAGATCGAAAAGATTGCAGGCATAAAGTCGCAGGCACATTCCATGTGCCGTCCGCCTGGAGCTTATATAGACCTTGAAAATAGTTTTGTAATAGATTGGAAAAACGACTTGCCACGGCACATGGAATGTGCCTGCGACACTGGGCCACGGCACATGGAATGTGCGTGCGACACTGGGCCACGGCACATGGAATGTGCCTGCGACACTGGGCCACGGCACATGGAATGTGCGTGCGACACTGGGCCACGGCACATGGAATGTGCCTGCGAGTGCGCCTTCGAAGGCGTTTAATCAGTTGGGTGCAAGTCCCGACCAGGGTAACGTTACCGCCCTGTATCCGACAGTGGTAACTGCGTTTCCGTGAGGAAAGGTGGAGAGCAACCTGAGGAGAA